>Ga0256406_1001103_pt1 | contig 44867 bp, 41 predicted proteins | sample RumenRJG_03DNA_FD_185986 | JGI IMG/M metagenome (GOLD analysis project Ga0256406, IMG submission 185986) | Bovine rumen microbial communities from Lethbridge, Alberta, Canada - RJG_03 | ecosystem: Host-associated > Mammals > Digestive system > Stomach > Rumen | place: Canada: Alberta | collected... | reverse complement strand
TCGTCTTCGGCAAGCCGGAGGGCGTGATCGCCTTCTGCCAGGGCATTCAGGCCGCAGCACCTGTGGACAGCTACGTGACGCCGGAGCCGTGGCCGATGCCGGGATACGATTCGGATGTCATTATGGCAGCCGGTGCCTTTGTGCAGGGCTCATCGATCGAACTCTCGGCCGACGGTCCTATCCGGCCGCCGTACGCTGTATTTTTCCAGGGCGGACTGACATGGCCGCACGGAAAACTCGGCATCATTATGAGTTTGCAGAAGGTTATTGACGCAGGACTTGTGAAGCTCTGAGCAGTTGAGCTGGTAAAACATGATGAACAGAGTAATTATTGTCGGCGGCGGCGCGTCAGGAATTATGGCTGCGATCACCGCGGCACGGAATGGCGCGCAGGTCACCGTTCTGGAGCAGAATGACCGTCCCGGGAGAAAAATTCTGGCGACAGGAAACGGGAAATGCAATCTGACCAATCTGGATATGGATCCGCGACATTACCACACCGATAACCCGGAACGTCTGCGTGCCGTCCTGAAGAAGTGGACAGAAAAGGATACCATTGATTTTTTCAGTGGCATCGGTCTGGATATGCATGACAGAAACGGCTGGGTATATCCTGCGACGGATCAGTCGTCATCTGTACTATCCCTGCTGCTTCTGACAGCCCGTGAAAATGGTGTGAAAATCAAGACACGTGAACACGTGACGGAAATCCGGATCCGCCATGAGAAGACCGGGATAACGGAAGGCGAGAAACAGTCTGCGGGACAGAAGAATGAGTCAGCAGACCGGCTGGGCAGATTCGCAGTGCTGACAGACACCTGGCATTATGATGCCGATCGTGTAATCATTGCCTGCGGAAGTCCGGCTTCCGCCGTAACCGGTTCAAGTGATGATCTTATCCGCTTCGCCGGTCAGCTTGACATTCCCTGCCGCGAATTCCTGCCGGCGCTGGTTCCTCTTCGTGTGAGAGATCAGAGATCTTCTGCCTGGGCCGGCGTACGCGTGCATGCCCGCGTGACGATTCTGGCTGATGATATGGAAACAGCATCTGATGTCGGTGAAATTCAGCTGACACAGAACAGCATTTCAGGTATCCCTGTCTTTCAGGTGAGCGGGAGCGCAGTCCGCGCCCTGGAAAAAGGAAAGAGGGTTTTTGCTGTACTGAATTTTATGCCTGATCTCACGGATGAGGAGACAGCATTAAGCATGATGAACAAGCACCGCTGCAATCCGGGACGGAGAACAGCGGATCTGCTGACAGGCATGCTGCCTGACCGCATTATCCCCCTGTTTAAGAAGGAAATACAGGCAGCGCAGGATAAACTGGATCAGACTGCTGAACAGAAACAGAATCCGGACGGGATGTTTCTTCCGCTGGCAGAAAAAATCCGCCATTACCGGGTGGAAATATCAGGTGCGGCATCGATGAAACAGGCACAGACATGTTCGGGAGGTGTGCCGCTGTCCGAACTTACGGAAGATCTGGAGAGCAGACGTGTGCCGGGCATTTACTTCACGGGAGAGACGGCAGATGCCGACGGTGAATGTGGTGGATACGGGCTTCAATGGGCGTTTGCCAGCGGTCATGCAGCCGGTGTGGCCGCCTCTTGTTAAGAACCACACTCCATGAACCCCAAAAATAATTTTTCGATTCCTGTCAAAGACCGGAAGTATTTTGAAATATAAAATTCGTAACGCATGCAGACAGGGTATTGACATACTTCGGCTGTCGTAGTACCTTACTGTTAAAGATACTACGACAGACGTAATACGACAGACGATATAAAATAGTCTGTATAAAAACAGAAAGGAGATATCGTGTGGAAATCAGCAGTGATGTCATACGCGGGTATAATGATACGATTATCCTGAGCCTGCTGCTCGATTCTCCTTCGTATGGATACGAAATATCGAAGAGAATCCGGGAAATGACTGCAAATGCCTACATCATCAAAGAGACGACATTATATTCCGCCTTTACCCGAATGGAGAAAAACGGTTACGTCGAGTCGTTTGCGGGTTATGCAGATAACGGAAAACGGCGGACATACTACCGGATTACTGACAGGGGCCGGCAGTATTATCAGGACAAATGCAGTGAATGGGAACTGACAAAGAAAGTGATAGAGCACTTTATCAGGAGGGAGTCATGATGGAAACGATCAGGAATTATCTGGAATCCATGTTTGCGCGTCTGCCGAACACCCCGGAGGTGATCCGGGCCAAATGCGAACTCGGACAGATGATGGAAGACAAGTATACAGAGCTGATCAGTGAAGGCAGGTCTGACAACGAAGCCGTAGCGCAGGTGATTTCAGAGTTTGGAAACCTCGATGAACTGGGAGAAGCCCTGGGCATCAGTCAGATTCTTCATGACCAGCGGGCAGCTGCCATCAGCACCCGTCAGGTTACAGAAGAGGAGGCCAATGCTTTTATCAGGGATTCATCCCTTTGCGGACTGATCCGGGGTCTCGGTGTATTTTTTGCCATCATTTCGGCTTCAGGTGTGATATTTGCCAGCGCGGCACCTGAATCAGACAGCACATACATGGTGGCAGGACTGATTTTTCTTTTCTGTTCGATAGCTGCCTGTGTTGCGCTCTGCACATACAGCACGCTCAGAATGGGCAGGTGGTCATTTCTCAAATACGAGCCGTGCAGTATTGACTACTCAACTGCCGGAATGATGAACGATGCCAGAAACAGGCTTCATGATACGATCATTCTGCAGCGCACGATTGCTGTGCTGCTTCTCTGTGTCTGCTATGTACCGCTGGTTGTTTTAAGCATGCTGAATACGGGCGATGAGGATATCTATTCGCTCATCGGCGTAGTGATCCTGCTTTTCCTTGTCGGCTTTGCCGTGCTGATTCTGATATCATCCGCTGCGAGGGAAAGCAGCTATGTCCGCCTGCTCAGGCTCAACAGCCGCCAGAGAATGGAAGGTCACTACTATAAGGAACAGGACGAGGTATATTACGAAAATCCGAAGCTCAGAGCATTTATGTCGGTCTACTGGCCGACTGTGACCTGCGTTTACCTGATTATAAGTTTTCTGACATTTGCCTGGGCGATCAGCTGGATCATCTGGCCGGTCGCTGCTCTGATCAACACACTGATCAACAATCTGTGCGGGACGAAGAGGGAGGGCTGAGCATTTATGAAAAAAAGGAATCTCTATCTGATTCTGTTATGCATAGTTACCATTGCCGCGATTTGTTATGGCACCTTTATCCATGTGGGCAAGCCTTTCATGGATATCTCTGATGGCAGCTTTTCGTTTGTTTATGGCTCTGAGGGCAATGATAAGACACAGGAAAAAATAAACGCCTTCTCCTCCGCAAAGATCAGTCTGAGCGGTGCCGATGTGGTCCTTTCCTCCGGTGACGGCTATTCCCTCACATACGTGGGAGAGAAGTCGAGATTTCCCGCATACAGCGTGGAGAACAGCGTGCTGACCGTCACAGACCCTGCCACCGGAGATAAACCGACCGGGGTTTTAACCGTCACGATACCGGAAAGCCTTACGGATTTTGATAAACTGAATGTCTCAGCCTTTGGAGACACTGTCTGGAATATTCGGCAGAAGATGGCTGTGAAGACCATAAATTTCAACAGTGAGAACGGAGATATGATTTTTGATACCGGTAAACCACTCGCAGTTGATACCATGACACTGAATTCTGCAAATGGAGATATCAATTTTGAGGCCGGTGATACACTTTCTGTCAATACTGCCACAATAACCAGCGGCAATGGCGATATCTATGCACATTATTTGAGCTGTAAAAATTCCGAAATGATCAGTAAAAACGGTGATATCAGCATCTCCACCGCCGATGATCTGTCTCAGTACACCTTTCACCTGAAGGACGGATACGGAGACATATCCATCGGAGACGGCCTATATGACGGAAGTCTCTCCTCAGGATCAGAGATTACCGTCGGAAAAGGTGGGAAAACTATGACACTTCGTTCCGATAACGGAGATATTACAGTAGAAAAAGAAAAGTAAGATGGCAGACGCCGCGATATCACGTGATATCGCGGCGTTAACTTTCACTCCTGCAGCGCATCAAGCCCGAGCTTCACGGCGCCCATGATACCTTGGTCGTCGTTCAGGCTTGCCGGAACGATCAGTTTGTCGAAATTCTCCGTTTCCGGATTCGCCAGCCCGTAGCCGTTCAGAAGCTTTTTCATCTGCTGACGGATCATCGGGAAGAGTTTCTCCACATGCATAACACCGCCGCCGAGGATGATGATCTGCGGCGAGAGAATCAGATGCATCTGCAGGCAGCCCTGCGCGATGTAATACGCTTCCAGATCCCAGACCTCATCACGGTCAGTGAGGTACTGGGCTTTTTTATGCCATCTCTTCTCAATCGACGGGCCGCTGGCAAGGCCTTCCAGACAGCCGCTGTGGTACGGGCAGACACCTTCGGGCATGGGATCGTCCGGACTGATCTGCAGCAGCGTGTGACCGGCTTCCGGATGGCGCACGCCATGCACCAGCTTTCCACCGGACATGATGCCGGCGCCGACACCGGTACCGATGGTGAAATACACGGCGTCTGTCAGCCCTTTTGCCTGTCCGTAGGTTACCTCGCCGAGCAGTGATCCGTTGACATCGGTATCAAAGCCAACCGGCACATGCAGACCATCCAGATTACCAAAGCCGTTCTGAAGGGCTCCTACGATGTCAAAATTCTTCCACGCTGTCTTCGGGGTCGACGTGATATAGCCGTATGTTGCGGATGCCGTGTTCAGATCGACCGGACCGAAGCAGGCGATACCGAGGCTTTCGATATTTTTATCCGAAAAATAGCGCAGGATCGCAGGGATCGTCACGTCCGGCGTCTCTGTCGGAATCGAAACGCGATCATAAATTTTTCCATTCTCATCACCGATGGCACATACCATCTTTGTACCGCCGGCTTCCAAAGCTCCAATTCTCTTCATGCCCTTATCCTCCCGCTATACAGGCGCTGGTTACAGATACCTGACTGTCAGGATCTGCCTCCCTTCATTGCTTTTCAGTAAGAACCAACAGTTTCTGATCAAATGTAAATCAAACATTTCTGATCACAATCAGCAGATAGTCAGCTGAGGTCAATCAATGCCGCAGCATGATCATTTCTTCTGCTCTGATTATATGTGAACATTTTAGAAAAAGAAAACTCTTTCATCAATAAAATGATAATAATCCCCATAAAACCAAAAGAACGCCCCATAGAATTGAGCAAATTGTACAAATATAATTTAGACAGTGTTATGACAATCTCTGTTTTAATGCAGATTGGAGGATCCGTGACATCTGGATCAGCTGGCAGGTAAGGCGAAGCATAGCCATTGAATATGGTCAGATGTTTGCCGCGATGGATCAGCCGGCGGGCACACTGTCAAAAACTGACAGAGGAAAACTTGTCTACGAAAGAATTTTATTTCAGAAACCCCGACATGTTATAATAGAGACGTTGTTTGTCCATCGCTGCGCGATTCCCGCAGTCGGCATAATATACAAAACGGAGTAATCATGATCAGAATCAGCCAGTTAAAGCTGCCTGTGGGACATACTGAGGCAGATCTGTTGAAAAAATCAGCGGACACGCTTCACGTCTCCGCAGACGATATCCACCGCATACGCGTCGTGCGCCGTTCCATTGACGCGAGAGACAGGGAAAATATCTGTTACGTCTATACGGTTGACGCGGAAATTCCAGGAGAAAAAAAGATCCTCAGCCGCTGCCGGGGCCGTTCGAATGTACAGCAGGCGCCGCAGATCCGTTATCACTTTCCGGCGTCGGGGGACCGGCAGCTCTCCGGTCCTCCGATCATCATCGGAAGCGGACCGGCAGGCATTTTCTGCGCATGGATGCTGGCGAAGCACGGGTACAGGCCCATTGTGCTCGAGCGCGGAGATGCCGCCGATGTCCGTCGGAAAAAGATAGAGAAATTCTGGCAGGGCGGCACACTGGATCCGGAATCCAACGTCCAGTTCGGCGAGGGCGGTGCCGGCACATTTTCTGATGGAAAACTGAACACCGGCGTACATGACAGGAGCGGCAGGAACCAGGAGGTTCTGCGACTGTTTGTGAAAGCCGGCGCGCCGGAGGACATCCTCTGGGACGCAAAGCCGCATGTGGGCACCGATCTGCTCGTGGATATTGTCCGAAGCCTCCGGGCGCAGATCGAATCCTTCGGTGGCAGCGTGGAATTCCGTGCAAAAGTCACCGGCTTTACAATCAGCGACGGCCGGATCACAGGCGTAACCACAGAGGACGGACGCCGATTCGTATCTGACGCCGTCGTCCTTGCGACGGGACACAGCGCCCGCGATACCTTTGTGACACTGTCACAGCTGGGCATCCGGATGGAGGCGAAACCCTTTGCCGTAGGGCTCCGTGTGCAGCATCCACAGAAACTGATCAATGATGCACTCTACGGACCGGATGCACCGGCAGAACTCGGTGCCGCGCCCTATAAGCTCACGCACAGGGCATCCGACGGCCGGGGCGTATATTCCTTCTGTATGTGTCCGGGCGGCTATATTGTCAATGCGTCTTCTGAAGAGGGAAGACTGGCGGTCAACGGCATGAGCCTGCACGACCGGGCATCCGGACAGGCGAACAGTGCCATCGTTGTCGCCGTGCGGCCGGAGGATTACCGTACTTATCAGGTGCCGGACAGCGATTCGTGCCTGAACGGTATATATTTCCAGCGGAAACTGGAGGAAAAGGCTTTTCGTGCGGGCGGTGGAAAAATACCTGTCCAGTCTCTGGAGGATTTCCGCAAAAACACGGTCGGCAGTGAGCGTGTCTGGCAGCCATGCACAAAGGGTGCATATGAATATGGGGATGTGCGCGGCATTCTGCCGGCGCAGCTGTCCGCTGATATTGAGGAAGGCATGTCGGCATTCGGCGGTATCATTTCCGGTTTTGATGCGCCGGAAGCGCTGTTTGCAGGTGTAGAAAGCCGGACATCCTCTCCAGTGCGTATTCTCCGGGGAGAGAATCTGGAGAGCCCGCTCGAAGGCCTTTATCCCTGCGGTGAAGGCGCCGGATTTGCCGGCGGTATCACTTCTGCTGCGATTGACGGCATCAAAGTGGCAGAAAAAATTGCCGAAAAGTACGGTCCTTTATGACAATTATTCCGGCAGTTATTTTTCTTTTACATAATGTGCTCGTATGTTACAATATTTTGCATCCATGAGATCCGTAACTCAAAAACCTTCAACGGAGATACAGGGTACATGGAATGAATATTTCAATGAAAAACATGCCGGAGGAAGACCGCCCTTATGAGAAATGCAAGAGGAGCGGTCCGCAGGCGCTGACGGATGCCGAGCTGCTCGCTGTTATTCTGCGCACAGGAAGACAGGGGACCAATTCACTCGAGCTCTCGAAGCAGATCCTGCAGATGTGCCGCTATGAGAACGGCCTGACGGGGCTTCTGCATCTGACACTGCCGCAGCTGAAAGAGCTGGAAGGCGTGGGCGATGTAAAGGCCTGTCAGATTATGTGCATCGGTGAGCTGTCCAAGCGGATATCGCGCAGCGGTGCCAAGAAGATGCTGGATTTCCGCAATCCGGCCAGCATCGCCGATTACTACATGGAGCGGCTGCGGCATGAAGAACAGGAAATCGTCATCTGCATGATGCTTGATACGAAAAATCATCTTCTGGGAGAAGAGGAGCTGACGAGAGGAACGGTGAACCAGTCGCTGGTGTCACCGCGCGAACTCTTTCTGAAGGCTCTTTCGTATCATGCCGTGCAGATTATACTTGTACATAATCATCCGAGTGGTGATCCGACACCAAGCAGGGAAGATATCCGCATCACAGAACGGATTTTTACTGCAGGACAGATCATCGGTATAGTGCTCACTGACCATCTCGTGATCGGAGACAGGCAATACGCAAGTTTTATGGAATGCGGCCTGATGGAGGAGATCCGGGAAGGCAGCGCCTGAAATGCCGGGCATCATTCGGATGGCTGGTGAATATAGATGAAATCTGATCGTGCTTTCGGCGTGGATCTGGGCACCGGCAGTGTGAAGATTTACGACCAGAAGAATGATAAAATATTCAAAGAATGCAATGCAGTGGCTGTCAGAAGCGGCGGAACTGTCATAGCGGCAGGTGACGAGGCCTTTGCGCTGACAGGCCGGACGCCTGTCAGTGTGGAGATCATCCGGCCGATGGCCAACGGCCATGTCCAGAACGCGCTGATGATGGAGGCTGTACTGCACACCCTTCTCAGCAGATGCGGCGGCTTTGCCGGGCTGCACCCGGCTGTCTTTTTCTCTGTCCCCGTGGATATTACGGCAATAGAACGAAGGACCTATACGACGGTCACAAAAAAGGGGCATTTCCGGAATGCCAGTGTGTTTCTTGTGGAAAAACCTGTCGCAGACGCACTGGCTCTCGGCATCCCCATTCTCAATACAGACGGCGCTGTGCTGATCAACATCGGCACACAGAGCACACAGGTTTCGGTCATAGCTGACCGCCGTGTGATCATCTCACAGTCGATCCCTGTCGGAGGCCAGCAGTTTACCGCGGAGATCGTTGAAAGCATCCGGCGCAGAAACAGCTTCATTGTGAGTGAGAATACGGCGCGCCGCCTCAAGATGACGCTCTGCCGTCTGGACAATGATCCTGGTGACGGCTGCAAGGTCGGCGGTATTGACGTGGAGAGCGGTCTGCCCAGGGATGGCATTGTCTCTTCGGCAAATGTCATTACGAGCGTGAAGCGGAAGATGGAAGTGATCAGCGCCGACATTCTCCGGCTGATGGAGCGCTTTCCTCCGCATATCCGCGAGATTGCCATGACAGAGGGCATAATAGTAACCGGCGGAAGCGCCAGGATCCCAGGGATGCAGGTCTATCTCTCGGAGAGGCTCGGCTGTCCGGTTTCTGTCTCTCCGCTGTATGAACTGAGTACCGTTACAGGGCTGAAGACGATCATGACACATCGGGAGCTGACCCACTGGGCAGTGCCTGCCGGCAAACCTCTCGATTAGATTCTGTTACTGTTCATTTTTTATCACGTCAGCTAACCACCGACGCCTGCGGAGGTCCCGGCCTGGGAGTCTCCATGTGTTCTGTGGCTATGACGAAGCCTGAATGGCAACTGGCTATCATCAGGGTTTATGGAAACGGACGAAATTAACATACGAATCTTTATGATGGATTTAGGACGAATACAGACAATATGAACGATAAAAAAGATCCGAGACATAAGAAAAACAGATTTACACTGGCCGTTCTCACGGTAGTCTGTGCAGCTATGATCCTTCTCGGCCTCAGTGAAGCTTTTCCGATCAGGGCTGTGCGGAACGTGGCGGGCACGATCCTTTCCCCCCTGCAGACAGGCATCAGCAGAGCCGGCAGATGGATTGATTCCCAGCAGACGGACGCCAGAACGGCGGAGGAGCTGTCTGCCGAAAACGATGCTCTGAAAAAGAAGGTCAGCTACCTCGAGGAACAGAACACCCTTCTCTCAGAGAATTCCAATGAGCTGGATCAGCTGCGTAGTCTCTATCAGCTGGATAAGGATTATTCCGACTACGACAAGGTAGCCGCTGATGTGATCTCAAAAGACCCGAGCCGCTGGTATGACGTGTTCACGATCAACAAGGGAACCGATGCAGGAATCGAGACGGGCATGAATGTGATCACCGACGGCGGACTTGTCGGTCTTGTTACAGAGACGGGCAGTACATGGGCAAAAGTACGGTCGATCATTGACGACGAGAGCAGAGTGAGTGCCAGTGTTCTCGATGAATCCGGAAACTGTATCATCTCCGGCGATCTGTCCCTGATCAGCGAGGGAAAACTCCGCCTGTCACAATTGAATGCGGATGTGAATGTATCTGCCGGAGACCGTATCGTCACATCTTCGATCAGTGACCGGTATCTGCCGGGCATTCTGATCGGCTATGTGGATTCCATCGAAGAAGATACCAATAACCTGACCAAGAACGGTTATATTATCCCCGCTGTGAATTTCGAACAGATCACGGATGTGTTTGTCATCCTGACAAAAAAGGAAACCGGGGACACGTCCGGCACGAATGCAACGCCGGAAACAGCGGCGCAGGACGGAGAAACTGTCACAGGGACAAGCACAGGCGATACTGGCACAGCTTCTGATACGACGACAGAGAACGGCACAGACAATGCTGCAGATCCTGGTACTGACAACAACGCAACGGATACGGAAAATACCGGCACCGGTAATGACACGAATGCAGCGCCGGATAACAGCACGGGTACGCAAAACGGGACAGATACAGGCAACGGAGCGGCGGAGGGCTGAGCTATGAAGAGAAATATTCAGCTTATTCTTCTTGTGCTCATCACCTGGCTTCTGCAGACGATATTCGGTGCTTTCGTTCCGAATTCCTACGTAACACCGAATATGCTTCTGATTCTTTCCTGTTCCATGGGGTTTCTCCTCGGGACACGGACGGGTATGTGGACGGGCTTTCTTGCGGGTATCTTTTATGACCTGATGTTTGGGAACATCTTTGGCCTGACAGCACTCGTATTCATGTATGCGGGAGTTCTGAACGGAAAACTCTACCGTCTGTTTTTTGAAGATGATATACGTGTGCCTGTTCTTTCGGCTGGACTCTTTGATTTCATTTACAATATTGTGTTATTTATATCGGAATACATCCCGGACCACAGCGTTCGCTTCGGACAGTGCCTGAAAACAATTATCCTGCCCGATGTGTTTGCTACGATCCTGGCAGCGATCCCTCTCTACCTGATCTACCGATGGCTCTCGAGACGGATGCTTGCAGATCAACTGGAGGAAGAACAGTCACCTTGGCTCAGATAAGAAAGCGCATCAAAGCATTTTTCAGAAAAAGAGTACTGATTCTTGCGATCATTGCCGCAGCGCTGGCTGCAGTCCTGCTGCTCAGACTTTTTCAGCTGCAGATCGTGGAAGGCCAGAACTATGCGGACAGCTTTACCGTCCTGACAACAGCAGAGCGGACGCTGAAGGCTTCCCGTGGAAGGATCTATGACTGCAACGGAAAGCTTCTTGCCTATAATCAGCTCGCTGAAAATATTACGATCGAGGACAACGGCACCTACGATACCACACGTCAGAAGGCGCTGGAACTCAACGGTGAGATTTACCGCCTCACACAGATGATACGGAAAAACGGTGACGCTCTGTCACACGATTTCCACATCATCATCAACGCCAGGGGTGAGTATGCCTTCGATACGACGAATGATACGACACTGGCCCGTTTCCGTGCTGATGTCTACGGCTATCAGACGGTTGATGAACTGAAGGATGACGAGGCATCGGCATCCGCACAGGACATTATGGATGAACTGATGAGCGCTGACCGCTTCGCCCTGGTCAATAAGGACGAGCCCTACACTTCAGCTGAAAAAAGTGCTGTCGGCCTTCCGGATGAGCTTACGCTGCAGGAAGCGCTGGACATTGTCATCGTACGCTATCAGCTGAGCCTTGTCAGTTTCCAGCGCTACATGGCTGTCACCGTAGCCACGAATGTGTCTGAGAAGACCGTAGCTTCTGTGGAGGAAAACGCGGATACGCTCCAGGGTGTTTCCGTCTCGGAGGACTATATCCGCGTATATGATCAGAGCGAGGCGATGTCGCCGATTCTCGGATACACCGGAAAACCTTCCGCGGAGGAACTGGAAGAGCTGCAGAAGCAGAACAGCAATTACAGTACAAATTCCGTCATTGGAAAAGCCGGCATTGAACAGTCCATGGAGACGTATCTCCAGGGAACGGACGGGACGGAGACTGTCACGGTAGACAACCTCGGAAGAGTTATCTCCGAAAAAAAGGATTCGATCGTGCAGCCTGTGCAGGGCAATGATATCTACCTCACGATTGACAGTGATCTGCAGGAGAAGTGCTACAAAATTCTGGAACAGCGTATTGCCGGCATTCTCAGCCTGAATCTTATTGACGCGAAAACAGTTGACGTATCCCGTCTGGAGGATGAGGATCAGAAGTCCGTCACAAGCTATGACTGCTACAATGCCATCATAAAAAACAATATGGTGGACTTTAACGCCTTTGGCGATGATGATGCAACAGATAATGAGAAGGAGCTTTACAGCGCTTTTACATCGAAGAGAGAGCAGGTGCTTGGCTGGATCAGCGATCAGCTGACGTCGGATTCACCGGCTGCTTACAAAGATCTCACGGATGAGCAGAAGGCTTATTTTGATTACATCATCAATGATCTGCTCACGGAGCAGTACGGCATCATCGTATCAGCCGATCTTGATCAGACCGACGCGACGTACACGGCTTACAATACGGACGGATCCGTGAGCCCGGCGGATTACCTCAGATATGTGGTGAACAGCAACTGGGTTGACGTGACAAAAATGAGCGGCGTAGATGCATCCTATCTCACATCAGACGAGATATACAGCACGATCTGCGACTGGCTCCAGAAAGATCTGCCTTATGAGGATGCTTTTTCAAAGCTTCTGTATTACCGGATGCTTTTAAACGATGAAATTTCTCCGCAGAAGCTGATGCTTACGCTCTACGATCAGGGCGTGCTTGATACGTCTGACGGTATTTACGCAGGACTGTCCAGCGGCAGCATGACGCCCTATGACGCCATGCGTGAAGAGATCAGGACGCTGGCGATCACACCGGCGATGCTGGCGCTTGATCCCTGCTCCGGTTCCATGGTCGTGACAGATCCTTCGACCGGTGAGGTAAAAGCGTGTGTGACATATCCGGGCTATGACAGCAATCGTCTGGCCAATGATATGGACACGGATTACTACAACAAGATCAATGCTGATCTGTCAACACCTTTTTATAACAAGGCAACACAGCAGCTGACGGCGCCGGGTTCAACCTTCAAGCCATGTATGGCAACGGCCGGACTGGATTCCGGTGTCATTACGCAAGATACTTATATCAACTGTACCGGTGTTTTCAGCTCGGATCTCGTTTACCTCTCGGAATCCGATCAGGTTCACTGCTGGATCTATCCGTCCGGACACGGACCGCTGAACGTCGTCGGTGCACTGCAGAATTCCTGCAATGTATTTTTCTGTAATATAGGTCTTCTGCTCGGCCTCGATGCAAACAATAACTTCTCGTCGGAGCGCGCTCTCTCCATGGAGCAGAAATACGCGACGATGTACGGTCTGAACGAGACTTCGGGTGTTCAGCTGGATGAATCCGATCCGCATATCTCCGATATCAGCCCGTATCCGTCTGCGATCGGACAGGGCACGCATCAGTACACGACCACGCAGCTCGCAAGGTATGTGTCGGCGATTGCCAATGATGGAAACTGCTATTATCTGACACTGGTAGACCATGTTTCGGATTATAATGGAAATCTGATCGCTCAGTACGGTAAAAATGAAGGCTCTGTCGTTGACGTAGACCACTCGGTATTCGATCTGGTGCATGAGGGTATGCTTGACGCTGTTTCCAATGATACGGCATGGGCCGGATTTTCAGACAATGTCTACGTGTACGGCAAGACCGGTACAGCGCAGGAATCTCTGGCAAGGCCCGATCATGCGCTCTGCATCGGTTTTACAGAAGTACAGGATTCCGCATCCTCTGATGAGAAGAGCAAGGGCAATATTGCTTATGCTGTCCGTATCGCCGAGGGTTATTCCTCACGGAATGCCTCCCTGTGTGCACGGGATATGCTGAGTTATTACTACGGTATGAAGAGCGAAGAGGATACAGTGACCGGCACGGCCAATACCGATTCGATGGTGGCGACGAACGTCACTGACTAAACGCGAAAAGAAGGGAAATTCATGTTCAGATTATACAAGATCAGGGACTATAATTTTCTTCTGGTCGCCGTTGTCGCGGCAACCAGTATTCTCGGCCTGCTGCTCGTGAACTCTGCTGATTCATCACTGACAACAAGGCAGCTGGCCGGTATGATCATGGGAGCCGTTCTGATGGTCGTCGTTTCGCTGATCGACTACAGCTGGCTGCTGCATTTCCGCACGGGAATCTACGTCGTCAATTTCCTGCTGCTGCTGATGGTTCTGCTGTTCGGTATCACTTCCAAGGGTGCTGCCCGGTGGATCAGCATCGGCGGCGTTCAGTTTCAGCCGACAGAGCTCTGTAAGATTCTCATTATTATGTTTTTTTCATCCTGGTTTATGAAAAATGCAGACAGCATCAGCAGCTGGCGCACGATTTTCCGCGCCGCCATTCTGCTGCTCGTGCCGCTGATCATGATCTTCCGGCAGCCTGACCTGAAAAATACGATCACCGTTTCCGTCGTTTTTACCTGTATGTACTTCGCTGCAGGTCTGGATTATAAGAAAATAGGGATCATTCTGCTTGTCACGGTTCCGCTGTTCCTCGGCGTGATGTTTCTGATCACCCAGACGGATCTGAATATCATCAATGATTACCAGAAAAACAGGATCATGACATTCCTGGAGCCGAACAATGATGAATATGACGAATCCGCCATGCAGCAGAACAATTCGGTCATGGCCATCGGTTCGGGACAGCTCACGGGAAAGGGCCTTAACAACAGTGATGTTTCGACGGCCAACAAGGGAAACTTCATCGCTGAGATTCAGAACGATTTTATTTTTGCGGTAGCAGGAGAGGAGCTTGGATTTCTGGGATGTCTTCTTCTCATCGGTCTTGAGCTGAGTATTGTCCTTCTGTGTTTTTATACGGGAAGGACCGCCAAGGATATGGGAGGCAGGCTGCTGTGTGACGGGATAGGGTCACTCATCGGCTTTCAGAGCTTTCTGAACATCAGCGTGGCCACAGGCCTTTTCCCGAACACAGGTACGACCCTGCCTTTTATCAGCTACGGACTTACCTCGCTGGTCAGCTTTTACATCGGCATCGGACTCGTGCTGAACGTAGGCCTTCAGAAAAAAAAATATTATGGCGGAGGTGAATATGTCTACAGAGGTGAGACATTCCGTGCGGAAAAAGCATAAGCGCAGAACGCGCAGGAGGCTTCTGGTACTTATCATTGTCATTGCGCTCGCCGCAGTCGCCGTGTTCGGTATACGAAGCAGGATCATAAAGAACCGTACGCTCAGCATCACAGAACCGTTCAGCCTTGATGAAGCTCTCGGACAGAGTGATCTCTCTGTATTTTCACTGCAGAGCCTGGAGGGAAAAGCGTCTGATCTTGTGACGTCTGACAGCGAAGTGGGATCTGATCTCGTGACCCTGCAGTCGGACACGGAAAGGGCCCTGCTGTTCAATCTCGATGATAAATCGGCTGTGTACGCGCACGGTATTTATGACAAGATCTATCCCGCGAGCCTGACAAAAATCATGACAGCACTTGTCTGTCTGGACAGTGTGAGTATGGGCATGAACGTCACCATGCAGGAACAGGATTTTGAAATGGATGCGGATGCTCAGGAGTCTCAGCTCGACGCCGGTGATTCCCTCACCATGGGAGATCTGCTCAAGCTGATGCTCGTATATTCGGCCAATGATGCGGCCCTGGCGATCGCGCGAACGGTGTCCGGCAGTACGGATGCCTTTGTGCAGAAAATGAATGATAAAGCCAGTGAACTTGGCATGACCGGTACGCACTTCGTAAATCCGACCGGTCTGCATGACGATAATCATTACACGACGCCGTACGATATCTACCTGATGATGAATGCAGCCAACCAGTATCCGGAGTTTTCCGAATATGCCTCGGCAGCATCCATGCAGGTCAGCGTCACGGGAACGCAGGGGACCAGCTCCTTTACGGAGGACTCAACGGATGAATACCTCACCGGTATTTACACCCTGCCGCAAAATGTGACGATCATTGCCAGTAAGACGGGTACAACGGATGAGGCCGGTTCGTGTCTGTCCCTGATCGTACAGAATGAATACGGTGTCAATTACTGTGCTGTCGTCACCGGCGCGCTGGACAAGGATGGACTGTATGGGGACATGACACAGTTGCTGTCGCTCATCAACAGTTAACTGTATTACCATGATATACAGAATACAGATGCCTCCACCCGCAACAGAGCGATGAGCACTTGCTGAGAGCGACCGCAGGGAAGCTCGAAGCTACGTGCGACGCCTGTCGGCGCAGTTAACGAGCTTGCGAGTTTACAAGCTGACTGCTCTCGCTCGGCCTTGCACACCCTTCAGGTGTGCAGTCCGCCTCTGGCTTGCGACGGACTTATACAATAAATAGTAACGACATGCTGTAAAAAATAGCTCCACACACTTGTCATTCTTGTCGATATATCTTATAATTGATTCAGAAATGCAAAAATTTTAGTTATTTTCAACAAATTTAAATAATAACATTACCTAAGGAGGAAGCTGCCATGGTTCAACTGATCGTAGGACAGAAAGGTAAGGGAAAAACCAAATATATTCTGGACAAGGTCAATAATGCCGTCAGGGAAGCTAACGGAAGTATCGTATATCTGGATAAGAGCTCGAAGCATATGCTTGAGCTGAACAATAAGATTCGTCTGGTCGACGGATCGAGCTTTCCTCTGAAAAACAGCGATGAATTTGTCGGCTTTGTATGCGGCATTATTTCTCAGAATCGCGATATCGAGCAGATGTATCTGGATGGTTTTCTTAAACTGGCAAGACTGGAAGACCATCATGATCAGATCACTTCCTGCATCCAGCAGCTGGATCAGATCAGCAACCTCTTTCACGTAGATTTCGTTATCAGTATGTCGATGGAAAAGTCCGAACTCGATCCCGAGCTTCAGGACAAGATTCTCCTGGCGTTATAATACGATCGGATTTCGTATCAGGCCATAGATTGCTTCCTGCAGTTGTTGGTCGTGTGTGCACATCGGTTACAGAAGTATTACATAAGTTACAGAAAAAAAGACAGAAAGTTCAGGAAGGCACCTCATCATGAGGTGCCTTCTTTCGTAATATCAGATACACAGTCAAAGCTGATCACTCAGTCGCGCTGAAACAGATCTCTTGTGTAAACCTTTTCTTTCACATCATTGAGGCATGCGTTATACCGGTTGGCGATGATGCACTGGCTTCTCCTCTTGAATTCTTCCAGATCGTTCACGATCTCTGATCCGAAAAATGTTGTCCCGTCTTCCAGCGAAGGTTCATAGATGATAACGGTTGCGCCCTTTGCCTTGACGCGTTTCATGACGCCCTGAATCGAGGACTGACGGAAATTATCGGAATTGCTTTTCATCGTCAGCCGGTAGACGCCGATAGTGATGGCCTTTTCTTCGGACGGGTTGTAGCTGTTTTCGTCTGTGTAGCTGTAATAGCCAGCCTTTTTCAAAACCTGATCCGCGATAAAATCCTTCCTGGTGCGGTTGCTCTCCACAATGGCCTGGATCAGATTTTCCGGAATGTCCTGATAATTTGCCAGCAGCTGTCTTGTATCCTTAGGCAGGCAGTAGCCGCCGTAACCGAAACTCGGATTGTTGTAATGCGTTCCGATGCGCGGGTCGAGGCAGACACCATCGATGATCTCCCGGGTGTTCAGTCCCTTGGATTCTGCATAGGTATCCAGCTCATTAAAGTAGGATACCCGCAGCGCAAGGTACGTATTGGCAAAGAGTTTCACGGCTTCAGCTTCTGTGAATCCCATAAACAGTGTATCGATATTTTCTTTCAGCGCACACTCCTGCAGAAGAGAGGCGAAGGTATGTGAAGCCCTTGAAATCCTCTCGTCGTCAGGATCCGTGGCAACGATGATACGGCTGGGATAGAGATTATCATAGAGTGCTTTGGATTCCCGCAGGAACTCGGGGCTGAAAATAATGTTCGCCGTGTGGTATTTTTCACGCACACGCATGGTATAGCCGACCGGAATCGTTGACTTAATGACCATGATGGCGTTCGGATTCACCTTCTGTACCAGCTCGATGACGGCTTCCACCGCTGAGGTATCGAAGTAGTTCTTCTGGCTGTCGTAGTTCGTCGGCGTGGCAATGACGACAAAGTCAGCGTTCCGGTAGGCGCTTTCTCCGTCAAGCGTCGCTGTCAGATCCAGTTCTTTTTCCGCCAGATATTTTTCTATATATTCATCCCGGATAGGAGATCTGCGGTGATTGATCATATCGACCTTCTCCGGAAGGATATCGACAGCTGTCACATGGTTGTGCTGAGCGAGCAGAACGGCGATTGAAAGCCCGACGTAACCGGTACCTGCAACGGCGATACGGAGCGGAGATGCCTTCGGCAGCTTCGAACTGCCTGTGCTGTTGATATAAAAACCGGCGGGATCCAGCTGCAGGGCTGCACACAGACGATCCAGCTGCCCAATGGAAGGCATATAATCGCCCGCCTCCAGCCGTACGATCATGCCCCGGTTCATCCCGCTGGCATCGGCGAGCGCCTGCTGGGTCATATGTTTTGCCCTGCGGGCGGATGTAATCTGCGAGATCATCAGATTCTTCGAAAATGATTTCATAGTGCCTCCACAATGTCACAAAAAATAACATTTAATATTGTGAAAATCTAATTAAAATATTGTTTTGATCAGTATTATACACAATTCAATGGCGTTTGCAATCCTTATGATCAAAGACTGATTGTTATTATCTGCGACATCATGCAAAGATGATATCGCGGATCTGTCATTTGAAACTACCCGTAATTTCAGATGGAGTGAACAGTAACCATCGAGTCAGGAGTCCGCAACCCGATTCTTGTATAAAAACAGCGAAAATGGTACAATATCGCAGGAATTATTTCAGGGGAGGCTGTTTTGAGTAATAACGGCAGACAGACAAAAAAGCAGCGAAGCGCTTTTACCTTTAATATCGGTGCCGTTATTTTTGGTGCCCTGTTCATATATCTGATCATCGTTCTGCTTATGTACGCGACAAGGGACCGCGTATCCACGTACATGGTGACGAACGGAACGCTTTCCGCAAACGAGAGCTGTACGGCGCTGGCGATCCGGACCGAACAGGTTGTGACGGCCGGAGAGAGCGGCAGTGTGAACTATTTCACGCAGGACGGAACCAAGGTTTCCAAAAATGATTATGTCTGCAGTATAGGCAGCAGCGATGTGTCAGATACACAGACCCCTTCCAGTACCGAACTCACATCGGACGATCTGGAACAGGTCAGACAGCTTGCGTCTGCTTTTTCAGGTGCCTATAAAGAAAGCGATTTTCAGGATGTCTATGATTTCCGATACTCTCTGGAGTCCTCGGTGATCAACAATACAGATGCAGCTTCTGTTTCCGGTACGCCTGTCAAGGCGCCCGTCGATGGCGTGATCAGTTATACCGTTGACGGCCTTGAATCTCTGACGCCGGATGATATCACGGCGGATGACTTTGATGAAAATGCACATCCTTCCACACACCTTCGCACCTCATCATCGGTATCGACCGGCGACCAGCTGTTCCGGGTGATCACAAATGATACATGGGAACTGATGTTTCCGGTTTCGGACAGACTTTACGCATCCCTTGCATCCCGCAATACCGTGAAGATCCTCTTCAAAAAAGACGGAAAAACGGAGAATGGTGATCTGACGCTGAAAGATATCGACGGAACCCATTACGCCGTTGTCACGCTTTACAGCGGCATGGTGCGTTACTGCGATGACCGGTACCTGGATATCGAGCTTGTCACCAATACGGTCACCGGTCTGAAAATCCCCATCTCTGCCATCGTCAACAAGGAATTTTATATGATCCCTGTTTCCTTTGAAGTGGTGGGAGGCGATGACGGCCAGACGAGTGGTTTTCTCCGCAGAACGACGGATGAAAACGGCAATGCGACGACAGAATTTGTCGAGGCAGACCTGTATGAAAAGACAACGACGGACGCCGGACAGGAAGTGTACTATGTGGATGAGGATACCTTCAGCAAGGGTGATGTCATTCAGATGACGGATTCTTCTCAGACGTACACGATCGGCGACGCAGCCGTTCTGGAGGGCGTTTACTGCACCAATCTGGGTTATGCCCAGTTCAGAAAAACAGACATAATGGATCAGAATGAAGAATACGCCATCGTTGCGGAAAACACCGATTACGGCATCTCACAGTATGACTACATCGTCCGTGACGGTATGAGCGTGGATGAATCGCAGATCCTGCATTCATAAATACTCCAGGAAGCTTCTTTTACATCGGACAATAAGCCCATCTGACGATGGCTTAATACAATAAAAAGGAGTGACAGAAATGATTACGGAATGTTATGACGAAGTAAAGAGGCGTATCGCAGCAGCCTGCGAACGCGTTGGCAGAGATCCGAACGAGGTGACCCTCGTCGCAGTGAGCAAGACCAAACCGGAAGAAGATATCATGGATCTGTACCGATATGGCGTTCGTGACTTCGGAGAAAACTACATTCAGGAACTCCGGACAAAGCACGATGATCTGCCGAAGGATATCCGCTGGCATATGATCGGTCATCTGCAGAGAAACAAGGTCAAATACATTGCAGACTATGTAGAGATGATCCATGCCGTTGATACGCCGGAACTTGTGGCAACCATTGAGAAAGAGGGAACAAAGCATAACCGCATCATTCCCGTTCTCATCGAGGTAAACGTAGCGGGAGAGGAGAGCAAATTCGGTGTAAAGCCGGAGGACTGCGAGGCCTTTGCATCCACGTTTTCACAATACAGCCATGTCTCTCTGCAGGGACTTATGACCAGCGCACCTTTTGTGGAAAACCCCGAGGATAACCGCGCTGTGTTCAGGGAGCTGAAGCAATTAATGGTTGACATCAATCATAAAAACATTGATAATGTGAATATGCGTGTACTCAGCATGGGGATGACAAATGATTTCGAAGTAGCAGTGGAAGAGGGATCGACGATGGTCCGGGTAGGCACTGCCATTTTCGGCGCACGCAATTACAACACGTCAACACAGTAAACAGACAGGCTGAAAATAGCTGTATACTGTCACAGGAGAGTATGAAAATGGGTATTTTTGATAAGTTTCTCGACGCCGTCCGTCTGAACGACGATTATGATGATGAGGATGACGGGTATTTTGACGACGAGGATGATTTTGAAGAGGTAGATGAAAAACCGAAAAAGAAATTATTCGGTCGTCAGAGTAAAAAAGCTGAGCCGGCGGATGACTACGATGACGAGGATGATGAGGACTCCTTTGACAGTGATACCTCTTTCAGCAGTTCTTCATCTGCAAAAACAGCACCGAAAAAGACTGTATCTTCCAGCCAGTCAAGATACACTGCACCTGCTGCCAGAACTTCAGCCAGTCAGAAGATCACACCGATGCGCCGTTCACATTCTACAGGTGCGGCGAGCATGGAAGTATGCGTGATCAAGCCTTCAAAAGTGGAAGATTACCGTGAGATCGCCGATACGCTTCTCTCCGGATGCACCGTCGTGCTGAATCTGGAGGGCATTGATGTTGAGCTTGCACAGAGAATTATCGATTTTTCTTCCGGTTCCTGCTATGCGATCGCCGGAGGACTGCAGAAGGTTTCCAGTTATATCTTTATTCTGACACCTTCCAACGTGGAGATTTCCGGAGATATTCAGGATCTTCTGGGTGACTCCATGCCGTCCGTATCTTCCGCATATCTGTAAATCAGCCGGGAATCCGGAATTATACACATGAACGAAAAGCATCAGATTGGCGCACCCGTCTGATGCTCTTTTAGTGTATTAAGCAGTCGGGCTTAATACAGTACTGTTTTGTTGTACTAATTAAGCCGTCGACACGCGGACAGTTTTTGGGCATGCGAAGCGGCGCGTAGACTTATACACTACTTACACATCATGAGAAGGAGCATCTGATCATGGAAGAGGGAATCACCATCGAGCGCGAGAATACCGGTCTCGCCTTTTCTTACCGTATTGAATGGGAACATGATTTTTCCCGGCTTGCGGCCTGCCTTCATGAGGTCGGAGATCTGCATCCGGTCAGGATCTGTATCGTCACTGACAGCAACGTGGCACCGCTCTATCTGGAAGATGTGAAAGAAGCACTCGCAGACACCGGCGCAGAGCTTTTTACCTGGATTTTCCCTGCGGGAGAAAAAAGCAAAAATCTGGCTACCGCAGAGGAACTGTTCCGTTTTCTGATCACCAATCATTTTCAGCGGACGGATCTTCTCGCCGCGCTCGGCGGCGGTGTGACAGGTGATCTTACGGGCTTCACCGCAGCTGCCTATCTCCGCGGTATCGATTTCATCCAGATTCCCACGACGCTGCTTGCCCAGGTGGACAGCAGTGTAGGTGGAAAGACCGGCGTTGATTTTGATGCGTATAAAAATATGGTCGGCGCTTTTCATCAGCCCCGTCTTGTCTATATGAATACTTCGGTTCTTGCGACCCTGCCGGACGATCAGTTTGCTTCCGGCATGGGAGAGGTGATCAAAAGCGCAGAGATCCGGAGCGAATTTTTTTTCAGAAAGCTTGAAAAAAAGGCTTCTCTGATCATCGCCCGTGATCCGGACATGCTTTCCTATGTGATCCGCGAATGCTGCGAGATCAAGGGAGCTGTGGTGGAAGATGATCCGAACGACCGCGGCGTCCGTGCCATCCTGAATTTCGGACATACGCTCGGTCATGCGATAGAAAAGTGTAAAAACTTCGAACTCCTGCACGGACAATGCGTCGCAATCGGCACCATCGGCGCAGCCTGGCTCTCCATGAAGCGCGGCCTGATCACCGAGAGTGTCTATCAGCGCATGATCAACATCAACAGAAAGTTCGATCTGCCGGTGTCCGCGGAGGGCGTGACAGCGGAACAGATCGTCCGGACGGCGCATTCAGACAAGAAGATGGAAAACGGAAAGCTGAAATTCATTCTTCTTGACGGACTCGGCAATGCCATCATTGACAACACGGTATCAGAGGAAGAACTCACAGATGCCGCCCGTGTACTGACAGGAGAGGAATCTCATGCATAAAAATCATGCGGCAGATAATACAAGTGAGGCTTCCCGGCTGACACTGCCATGGCAGATTTTACTGGTGGCCGTTCTGGTGCTTGTCGACCAGCTGACCAAGTATCTGGCTGTTGTTCACCTGAAAGGGCAGAATCCGATCGTCCTGATCAGGGGCGTGCTTGAACTTTACTATCTGGAGAATCAGGGCGCGGCATTCAGTATGCTGCAGAACCAGCAGGTGTTTTTCTATGTACTGACCATTATTTTTCTCGTAGTGGCCGGATGGTTTCTGGCAAAAGTACCCGCCACGACAAAATATACGCCACTTCGGATCAGCCTTCTGGTTCTGTGCGCGGGTGCTGTCGGCAATCTGATCGACAGAATCGTACACAAATATGTCGTGGATTTTATTTACTTCGTCATCATCGACTTCCCGGTATTCAACGTCGCTGATATCTATGTGACACTGGGCGTTATCGTGCTGATCTGTCTCGTTCTGTTCCATTATAAGGAAAAGGACCTGAAGGCGATCACGGACAAAAAAAAGTAATCGGATTCGACAAGTACCGGTATCTGCGGATGGTTGCGGATTGGGGCATCTGTATCTCTATATTGTCTAATGTCAGAATGTAAGTGAGATGATATGAAACAGGACAATAATATCAGCGGACATGACGTCCGCTTCACGGCAGATGCGGACAGGACCGACGACCGGATCGACAGCCTGCTCGCTGATGAACTGCCTGAACTTTCCCGATCGTATATACAGAAGATCATTAAAAACGGAGGTCTCCTGGTCAACAGTGAAGCAGTCCGGGCCAGTTACAGGCTGCGTGAAAATGATGAAGTCTGTTTTTCTGTGCCGGAAAATAAGGAGCCGGAGATCCTTCCTGAGGACATCCCGCTGGATATTCTCTATGAGGATGATGACCTGCTGGTTGTGAATAAACCGAAGGGTATGGTAGTGCACCCCGCTGCCGGCCATTATGAACACACACTGGTCAATGCGCTTCTCTATCATTGCAGAGGTCATCTGTCCGGCATCAACGGCATTCTGCGCCCCGGTATCGTTCATAGAATTGACAGGGATACGACAGGTGCGCTTGTGGTCTGCAAGACGGACAGTGCCCACAGAGCGCTTTCAGCGCAGCTCGCCGTTCACAGCATCACGCGGCGTTACCGGGCAGTCTGCCATGGAAATTTTTCTTCCATGCCGGATGCGCGCACCTTTGCCGGCGGTCTGTGTACGATGCAGCGTGAAGATCCGTATGCCTTTCCTGTTGCGCTGCCCGGGGATCTTCCCCCGGCGATGCGTGAGGAACCGCACCCCTGCTTTCGCATCGAGGGCAATATCGGTCGGAGTTCCACGGACAGGAAAAAAATGGCTGTCGTACCTTCTGATAAAGGTAAAACAGCGGTAACACATATGCGTGTACTTTCGACGTTACACGGCTATTCTTATATTGAGTGCGTTCTGGAGACAGGACGGACCCATCAGATCAGAGTTCACCTGTCCACGGCAGGGCATCCGCTTCTCGGCGATGAAATATACGGACCTGCCCACTGCCCGGTGAAAGGACTGCAGGGTCAGACGCTGCACGCCATGACGCTGGGTTTCATTCATCCGACTACCGGTCATTACGTGGAATTTGAAGCGCCGCTGCCGGCGTATTTTCAGAAGCTGCTGGTGAAGCTGGCAAACTGAAGGACCGACTGCAGAAGATTAATGCAGACCGCGGCTGATCATGGTACAGCACATAAAACAATATAAAACAGCAGCAGGACGCAGTGGATTTTCCGCTGCGTTTTTTCTATGCTGATTACAACACTATCTGAACATTACCAGGACATCCCTGCACATCTATAGCAAGCGAACATATCTGAACACATCCCCTGTCAGTATCTGAGCATATCAGACCACATCCCATATCATTGTTTCAATATTTCTGCTTATTGATAATCCACCGGAGGTTCCCATGAAACATAAAATTGTGAAATCGGCTGTGATATGCCTGCTTGTCAGCAGCATGCTCCCGATCCGCCCGTGTGAAGTACACGCCTCAGCGACGAATACAGCATATAGCTCTGCTTCAGTCAATGCAGCCTCCGAAGATCTTTATTACGTGGATTTTTCTGATGAAGCAGCCGTGGAGCATTTTAATGCGATTGGGTCAGAAGAAGAATTATCAACGCAAACTCAAAATACAGGGATATTGACGGACAGAACAACTGATGAATTATCTGATATTCCATCTGTAGAGACTGAAGCAGGTCAGGAAATCTCTCAAGAAGCAGTTATTGACAATTTTTCAGATTCATCTGCAGATATGACGACTGATCGATCAACAGATCTGTCAACTTCTCCACCGGCTGATCAACCGGCGCAGGAATCACAGGAGAAATTGCCGGAGCAGGAGGAGATTCCTGAAGGACAACAGGTGGAAATAACTGAAGAACAACAGGAGGAAAAGTCTGAAGACCAGCAGGCGGATGCCGCAGAAGAATCTGAACAGATGCCGATGGACCAGGATTCGCAGAATGGCAAAAGAATCGCCAATGCTTTTCTTCCTGCCAGCATTTCGTATTTTTCGAGGTCTTCCTATGCCTCCATCAGCTGGCGTTTCCGGCAGGCAGATGATGTGCGGAAAATCGTCACGGAGGATACTGAAATTCTCACAGCCATGAAAGACGATGCCGGTGCAGCAGGCTCGATCAGGCAATACGGGGTGGTCCATGTCCTGTCAGAGGAAGAGGACGGATGGCATTACGTGGAATCAGGAGCCGTCCGGGGATTTATCAGAGATGCCTTTCTGGATGATGCGGTAAAACTGACCGACATACGATGCGAAGAAGCCAGAAAACTCGTGGCGGAAGGAAAAGACAGGCGTGACGCGCTGAATATCGGAAAGCCGGCCGAATGCACGATAGATCCGTCCGAAAATGAAGCCTTTCTGTACAAAAAAATCACTTACCATTCGGTTACAGCAAAGAAAAAATACGGCCTTGTCACGACAAATGCAGACCCGCTGAATCTGCGCTGCGGTCCGGGAACAGATTACGAAGTACTTGCACAGATTCCGAACGGCGGTCTCGTCTATATCCTGGCCGAGGCAGACAGTCTGGATGCCGTGATCAGGAAGAAAAATACAGAAGATGATACGACAGCAGAAGAGAAGTGGCTGTATGTGGAATCCGGCAATATCAAGGGGTATGTATGTGCCACTTATGTGACGGATGACGACGAAACGCAGGAACAGATCTCACAGGCAGATGAAACTTCATTTCCACAGGCACATCTGCTGACGCGCAGCTGTGAATTACTGGCAAAGTCTGCCTTCGACACCTTTACATCGGTCTTTTCCGCAGATTCGCAGGAGGCCTCAGCGCTTAATGCGCAATTATCCCGTGAACTTCATGCTGACATCAATGCGGCTTCTGCCGCTCATCTGAGGAACGATCAGGATACATCGCCATATGATACTTCCCTAGCATATTATAATGCATCACCCTATCCTGCTGTCCAGTACCAGAATGCCTTTTCTTCTCCTGAAGGCACCGTTACTTCGACTGCTTCTGAAGATGGTTCAGTAACAGCAGATACAGCTCTGGATGAAAAAAGGAAACAGATCGTCACTGTGGCGGCGTCTGCCCTGGGTTGTCCGTACATATGGGGAGGAAATGACCTGTACAACGGATGCGATTGCTCCGGCTTTACCCAACAGGTTTATCTTCGTGCAGGCATCAGTCTGCCCAGAACTGCTCAGGCGCAGGCTTACGCAGGCACCCGTATCGCCGTTGAGCAGGCCCGCCCTGGGGATCTGATTTTCTATGCATCGGACGGATATATTCATCACGCAGCCATTTACGCGGGAAAGGACGCTTCCGGCATTGACAGGTCGATGGAAGCCTATGGCAGTAATTACGGCATCATCGAAACAAATGCCTTCGGACGTGATGAATGCTGGGCATGTACCTATCTGTAAAATCAGGCCGTATGCGTGATCATCTGCACAAATAATCACGGCGGAAGATCCATCATGGCGGAGGATCCAATACGATAAAAGTACGGCCGTATGCAGTCCCATCGACAGATGAAAGGAATCCATGTGCTTCAACGAATTTCCGGTATCTTTAAATCGGCCAGTATTATCCTTCTCATGTATATCGGCATCAGCCGGGCGGCAGACGCTCTGGTTCAGCAGCTGCTTGTCCGAACGTATGACAAAAATGTATGGGCAGCAGACAGGGTATCAGAAGACAAACTTCTGGAAATAGAGGAGAGAGCGCACACCTACAACGAAACCCTGTACAGCTCCACCGACACAATTCTCTGCCAGGGCAGTGAAGGCAGCAATCATTCTTTAAAGCAAACTACCGCCGATGATGAAGGTCTCCGGAATTTAACTGCGGATGATGACAGACATCTCACAGGAAATGGAGATTATAACAGCCTTCTCACGGGAAATGGAGATTATAACAGCCTTCTCACGGGAAATGGAGATTATAACAGCCTTCTCAATATCAATGGTGATGGTGTGATGGGATATGTGGAGATCCCCTGTCTTGGTATATCCATGCCCGTTTTTCATGATACGTCTGAGGATTCCATGCAGCGCGGAGCCGGTCACCTCTATGGCACATCACTGCCGGTCGGCGGAAAAAATACACACGCCGTGATTGCAGGTCATCGCGGACTGCCTTCCATGAAAGCCTTTACAGATCTCGATCAGATGAAGGAAGGCGATATTTTTATCCTGCATATGCTTCAAAGGGAACTTCATTATCAGGTAGACCGGATAGAAACGGTACTTCCCTCAGAGACAGAAGCGCTGGGCATAAAGCCGGGAGAAGACTATGTGACGCTGCTGACCTGTACGCCTTATGGCATCAATTCCCACCGTCTGCTGGTGCGCGGCCGTCGAATCACTTCTGCGGATCTGCCGGCCAATGCACCGTCAACTGCTTGTACATCCTTTACACCTGTTTCTGACGCATTCAGCAATGCATCCTTCTCATCCATCTCAGATACATTCGCTTTCTCCTGGCGCTTTACTATCGGACTGGGCATTTTCTCCGCAATCACCGGGATTACTTTTCTGCTGTACATCTGGAAAATATGCGTAAATTCTGAACACAAGATAGCAGCGCGAAAGTAAGCATTCAGGCAGACGGTGGGATGAAACCATAGGAGAGTCCGAGCTGAGCGGGTATCGCGGGAGCGAGTGGCAATCCGGTTATCATACATACAGCGAATATATCCTTATGACACCTATAACATATGAATTTTACAATATAAATACAAAGGAGGATTCAGGCCACATGATAAAAAAGATCAGATCCACCATCGCCATATGTATACTGTCACTCGCTTTTCCCCTGTCCGCTGCTGCCGGTACCGGTGAGGAGGACAGTAAAGCTGATCAGGACAGTAAAGCTGATCAGGGCAGTATCACCATACATTACACATATCAGAATGATAAGCAACCCCTGAACGGCGCATTATTCTGCGTGATCCGGACAGCTGTCCTGTCTGATGCCGGTAATAAATCGTACAGCCTGACAGAACCTTTCAGGGAAATGGACATCTCCGATGAAAGCAGGATCTCGGATGGATCTGCCGCAGCTGCTGAGGAATTTTATCGATTTTCCGTGAAGAACAGACTGGAACCTGACGCTGCAAAATACACCGATGCTGACGGCAGCGTATATTTTTCCAGCCTGAATCAGGGTATGTATCTGGTCTATCAGTCAGGAAGCCGCAGTGGATCTGCCGCGGCTGACTACGAGCTTTCTGCACCGTTCATGGTCAGTATTCCCCTGCAGATCGATGAGAACAGTGCGTCGGTATCTGATATTATCGCAAGTCCAAAGACAGTGAAAAAAGCATCGACATCGACCTCATCGGATGACGAAAAAAAGACATCCGGGGAGACAAAACAGCAGGAGGAAGATCAGTCGCTGGAAGGAGATCAATCCGAAGATCCTTCCGGGGAAAAGGACAGTAAAAATAATGACGATGGCCTCAAAGGTGATCCTGATGGCGACAGCCAGAAAGGCGATCCGGATGATGGGGACTCCGGAAAACAGGATGATGATCCGAAGAATCCGGAAAGCCAGAATCCATCGACTTCATCCGGCAGCAATGATCAGGATCCCTCTTCCATAGGCTACACACCGTCAGGTTCAGATAACGGAAATAATCAGACGGGTAATCAGGGAAATACGGGCGGAACTTCGACAGGTTCCGGTCATTCATCGAACGGTTCCAGTACAGGTACAGGAAATGTAGAAACGGGCGATCATTCACCTGTTGCCCTTTATAGCTCTGTCGCTGTGACAGCATTTGCCCTGCTGATTGCGCTGTTTGCTCTCAAGCGAAGAAGAGATAAGCAGCTGTCTCAACGAAAACAGGGAGGACAATCTGTCTGTTCACGCCCGAGGGAGAGGAGATGAAGGATATGAAAACTAAGGATCTGAAAAAGAGACTCAGAAAAGCAGCGCTGGCATGTATATCTGCCATGACCCTTTTTTCATCCATACTTCCGGGGACGGTACCCTTCAGTCCTGTACCGGTCAGTGCAGCAGAGAGAATCTCTGTCCACAGCACGGGTGTCAGCGGCGCCTACGAAGAAATGATTCAGTATAAAGACGCTGATGCCGGTCATATTGTCTACCAGATTGATGCTGATCGATTTAATCTGAAAAATGCGGATCTGTCTTCGTTTACTTCTTCCAATGATAATTTCAAAATGGGAACCAGTCCGCTGATCTGGAATCTTGATCAGATGCAGACATCCCCATCGATTCCGAAAGGAAGAGCCATTTACTATGCCGGTGAAATGCCTGTGGCCTTCATTGATAATGATAACGGAGGCATATACCGCAGCACGACCATTCATCCCACCGGAAACTGTTCGATCAGATGGCGAAATATTGTCTGCGGATCCGACGGACAGATGTATGATCTGAAAATGACGGTCGGTATTGATGATCTGATCATGTATGACTGGGTCTGGTATTACAAAGTTTACAATAAAGACACTTTCTTTTTCCGGAGAGAAGAGTACATCGATGAGATACAGAGACTGAATGCCAATGTGACCGATGATAAGCTGTTATCGTTTCCTGAATGGTTTCCTGATTACAGGGACGTCTACATACCCGACTACTGGCACACGGAATACTGGCCGAAGCGGACAACCATCGTCTACGACTGGCCTCTGCAAAGCGACAGCAGTATGAAAACACGATCCATGGTGACATCCCCCGTCGCAGGATTCGGCATGCATGCCAATTTTACGTTTCAGGTTCTCTGCCACGGCAGTGATACGGCCGCGCCGGAGGGAAAAGTACTGTATGGCATCAGCGATCTGGATGCATGGAGCTATGGCAGCGTAAAGGGCGGACAGAATGCCTATGCCTATTATGCTGAGGGAGTCAATCTGAATGCCGGCATACAGAATACCTACGTCAATGCGGTAAATGGTCTTGCCATCTACAACGATAACAAAACATACTGCCGCAATAATGTGACCGGCGACGCCGCCCACGAAGGGTGGAACACAGGCCTGACATTTCTCGGTAATTCCACCGGGTTTTCCTTCAGTTCTTCGGACTCCCTGCATGCCTCATCACTGTTTGATCTTCCCAAAGATAACCAGTACAGCATCACTGCATCGGCTTCCGGCATGGGGACGATCTCTCCGGAAGGGACGAATGCATATGCCGAGAATGATTTCACAAGCTATCATATCGAGGCTGATACGGACTGCATCATTGAGCGCATAGCAGTTGACGGCAAAACGATCTACCGGTGGGACAAAAATCTTACATACGCAGATGCAGATAACCGGCTGGTAATTCTGAATTACGGATCAGCAGGACATGCCTCGGCAGCCAATTTCCTTTTTGGCCGAATTATGACGGATCATAAAATACAGGTGTCTTTCAGAGATGAAGTTAAGGAACAAACCTGGTCTGTTACGAGTTCCTGTTCACCGGCAGGCGGAGGCACGATCGACAGCTCCATAAATGCGATTAAACAGGGAGAGTCGTGTACCATCCACTATCAGCCCTCCGGCGGATGGTATATCGATCAGATTACAGCAGATGGCACAACGGTTGACGCGGACAGAAATCCCCTTTCCTACACCTTCACAGACATCAGAGAGAATCATACGCTGGATGTACATTATGTCAATGACACCGTTATGACACTGCATCAGAAAGTGTCAGACGCAACCAGTGGCGCATCCGATATCCATGGCACGACAGTCCAACCAGGCGCTGAACTGAAATACACAGCTTCCTATAAAAATAATACGAATCGTACAGCAGCTGCAGTGATCTCAGCACCGGTGCCTGCACAGACCAGTCTCATATCTATTGGCAACAGCGGCTCATCTGATAACGGCACCATCCGGTGGAACGTCGACAAAATCAGTCCCGGTGCCGCCGGAGAAGTCAGTTTTACCGTCCGCGTAAAGGATGACGCAGCATCATCCGGCATAGAGACAAAATCAAAGGCAGAAGTGACCATTGCCGGGTCAGATATTTTTCTCGTGACATCAAACACCGTAAGCAATCACACGCCTGCATGTTCCCTGACCATCTCAGAAGCTGCCGGAGATGACAGCGGTAAGACAGTGGAGGCGCTTGGGCAGACCATGAATTACCGGATCTCTGTTCGCAATACAACAGATACTTCCGAAACCTTCACCATCCGTGACAGAATTCCAGAAGGCTCTGTCTATGTCGACTCTGACGGCACATACGCCAACGGTGAAGTCGTGTGGACCTTAACCCTCGCGCCGGGAGAGGAACGGGAGATTTCTCTGTCCCTCAAAGCTGAAAATCCGGGCCGATACAGCCATACATTCCGTATTTTCTGTGACAATAACCCTGTAGATTCCGTCACGTTGACAAATGATGTCTATGCTTTTCATGTGGACTGCAGCTTATCTGACAGCAGCTCATCTGACAGCAGTCGAAAGCTGGCCGGTGTCGGTTTTCTTCTGAGGGACAGTAAAGGCCGGTATTACCGCATGGATAAAAATGGAACTGTATCATGGGGAGAAGAAAGTCTCGCTGCAGAGCAGTTTTCCGATGAAAAGGGGAATGTCACGTTCTCCGGTATGTCGCCCGGCACCTATATGCTTGTTGAAAAAACAACGCCTTCCGGATATACCCCTGTGAATCAGGAGATAACGGTGAGCGTAGAAGAGGGCAGCTATGAACAGACTGTCCGGATGCCTCATAAAAGCGTCATTCAGCTGCCGTCAGCAGGAGGCCCCGGCATACTTCTGATCCTCATCATTGCCGCTGCGCTGACGGTGGCAGGCGTGATCATCGACAGAAAAAGAAAAAGGCAATGACTGAAGTGTAACGATGAACCCACCTGCAACAGGACTTGCATTTCTGATTCATGACTGTTATTGTATTGTTGCAATTATTTAACAGTCTGGAAAGGAAATGAAATATATGCTTCTTAAAAAATTAACACCTATCGTTATTTCCACACTGACTGTCGTTACATTTGCCGGCAGCCAGCCAGTATTTGCAGATGAATCGCAGACAGATGGTTCTGGTGGCATCCAGGTCATTACAGATTTTGACACTTCCGATTTCGTGACACTGACATATGACATCAGCAAGAAGCCTTCCGAGGAGAGTATTCAGAAGGCTCTGCCGACTGAGATAACGGTATATCTGAACGGCTCTGATCAGCCTTCTGAAATCCCGGTTACATGGAAGGACCAGACAGGTACCTATGAGACGTCAGATAATGACATTTATGGATTTGAACCGGTCTGGGATGAGAGCAAATATACGCTGGAAGCCGGAGATGAGATGCCCGTTGCATGGGTTAAACTGACATCGGTCAGCGCAGATACTTCGAATCAGACAGCAACTCAGGATAGTGGCGACAGTAATACGGATCAGGCATCCACTCAGGATAACACGGCAGCCGCGACAGATCAGGCGACGGATCAGAGCAGTACCGGCGCATCCGATCAGACATCTGTACAAAATGGCAGTGATAATACTTCCGAACAGGAAGCGGCGCAGAGCAGCAGTGCAGATGAAGCAGATTCCTACATTCTTCTCGGCGATGAAGACCCTGAAGCTAACCGTGATCAGATCTTTCAGTATCTCACAGGCACGATGGGACTTAACAGCGCTGCCGCCTGTGGCGTTATGGCCAACATTGAGAGAGAATCCGGATTCAGAGCGGATATCGGGCATATGGAGACGGATGGCCTTATGAGCTTTGGCATCTGTCAGTGGCATGGAACCCGTTTTGATAATCTGCAATCCTTTGCAAGCGAGAGAGGCGAAGATTATACATCGCTTTCCACGCAGCTGGATTACCTGTACAATGAGCTGAAAACTTCTTACGGCCGCGTTCTGAACAATATCAAAAGTGTTTCAAACAATGCAGCCGGCGCTTCCTCGGCAGCAACGACATGGTGTCTGTATTATGAAGTTCCTGCTAACAAGGTTGCAGAGTCAGAGACACGCGCCAGCCGCGCCGTGGATTATTTCTGGCCCATGTACGGTACAGGCAGTGCTGCATCACATTTTTCCGATGTTTGTTCGGAATCCTATTATATCGATGCCGTGAACTGGGCTTCTGACAAGGGGATTACTTCAGGTACCGGAGACAATATTTTTTCACCGGACAGGAGATGTACACGTGCTGAGATCATCACATTTCTATGGCGTCTGGCCGGATCCCCGCAGGATTCTTCAGGTACAGGCTTTGCAGACGTTGATCCTTCCGCGTATTACAGTCAGGCAGTTTCATGGGCGCTTGCGAAAGGAATAACGGATGGAACAGATGGTACACATTTTTCTCCGAATATGACCTGTACGCGGGCCATGATCGTTGAATTCCTTTATAAATATGCCGGTGCTTCGGCTTCCCAGTACAATATTTTCTGGGACGTCGAAACCGATGCCTATTACGCAAGGGCCTGTACCTGGGCAAATTACAATGGCATTACAGGTGGTACGGGTCTGGACAGCGAAGGCCACACATTATTCAGCCCGGATAACGAATGCACCCGCGCACAGGCTGTGGCATTCCTGTACAGATATTCTCTGATGTCCTGAAGATCCTACCTGAATGTTCTGACTACCGATTTATGAGAAATCATCAGAATATTTTGCGAAAACAGGGCCGTGTGATTAATATCGCGCGGCCTTAATTTATTGATGTTTTTACCTTTATCAGTCTTTATCGGTGTTTGATATTCGGTGTTTGATATGACCGTCATGGTAGCTGTCGTTTATGAAGAGCAGATCTGTAAAAAGCTGTAAAAAGCATATAGTATGATAAAATGCGCCATATGAATTGCGCTTTAAAATAATAATTTTATAGCGCAATTGTTGTTTTTTTCAAGGACGGTGATATACTTGATTTATCGCTATAGCGTTTTACGGCGCCAGTTAATATTTGCAGACTCATGTTATCCGATAATGGCTTTCATCCTCTGATAACAGTTTCTACATATGAACGAAACTCTTGAATGAAGCTCTGTGCTTATTCCTGCCATAATGATCAATTCAGCGCATGCCACTGACTGCAACCACGATTAATGGATTTCATTTTCAGGCAGTAATTTTTTTGAAACTCAGACTTTGTGTAAAGGAATAAAATAATGGCCGAACTCAAATACTACCAGCAACAGGATATTCTCAATATGGAACGCATTCAGGAACTCATCAAAGACATGCCTTCCTACATGCGCAGCTACGTCAGCTATATGAGCACCGGATCGACATCCAAACGGACGATTCTCAATTATGTATATGATATCCGCGGATTTCTCCGTTATGTGGCGGACAGCCATAAAATCGAAATTTCTGATGTCACGCCGGAGATGCTCGAGCAGCTGAACCATTTTGATTTTGACGAATACTTCCTGTATATCGATTCCTATAAGGAACAGAATGAGAACAACCGGACGATCCGCAGGACGAATACCGAGGCCGGAAAAGCCCGCAAACTCTCCTCTCTCAGATCGTTATATAATTATCAATTAGAATACGGTTTTATTAAGACAAATCCCATTGCCTCCTACAAGCTTCGCCTGAAGCGTCAGAAGCCCCATATAACGGCCATGAATGTGTCAGAGGTCAATGATGTGATGAACGGCGTGGAGACCGGAGACGCGCTCACAGGGCGTAAGAAGAAGTTTGCCGAGCATACGCGATATCGCGACACCGCTCTTCTCTCTCTGATGCTGAATACCGGCATCCGTGTGTCTGAATGCGTCGGCATCGATCTGGATGACATCGACTGGAAAAATAAACGACTTCTCGTCCACCGCAAAGGCGGCGGCAATGATCCGGATGTTTTTCTCAACGATGACGCTATACAGGCGCTTCAGGATTATATCCGCCTCGAGCGGAAGCCTGCGGATCCTGACGAAAAAGCTTTATTCATATCACGCAACGGGACTCGCATGTCCGTCTGCTCTGTCGACCGTCTGGTGAAGAAATACACGGAAAACACGGTTCCCGGTAAGAAAATAACGCCGCACAAGCTCCGCAGCACCTTCGGCACCAATCTTTACCAGGCAACCGGCGATATTCATCTGACGTCCAAGGCGCTCAACCATTCCAGCATCGAAGTCACCGCATCACATTACGCTGATGTCAACATTCGTCAGCGGAAAGAAGCTGTGGAAATTATTGAACAACGATATCATGAAGAGGACGGGGACACAATAAGTTGACATAATTATATTATGTCAACTTATCTGAAAAATCTTCGTTGCTGTAATCTCCGCAAGCTCATTTGGAGAGATCTTGTGACTGCATTTTGACAAACGGATCTTTTCCTATTTCTGTTATTTTATCCCATCCTTCAGACTGAGTTGGAGGATTTTGATGCAAGATATTTGCCTGCGCAACCACTTTGGGATACGATCATTTCGTGATTAGGTGTGGCTCTCCATTTGTATGAAATAAGAAATTATCGAAATACGGAAAGCCAGCGGCTCATATAACCGCTGGCTTTCTGTTATTATGTTCAAGTGACATATTTATCTGATTTTCTGATCTGGTGCGAACGCCACACTTTACCACATCTCCTGCTTTCTGATCAGGTGCAAACACTACACTTCACTACATCTCCTGCGTATTACCCGAATATTTATCTGGGCAGCAACACTTATCAGAAATTCGCCGGCTTCTTCTCTTCGATACTTGTCTTGTATCCCTTTTCCTTCTGCGCGATCGCAGCTTTCAGAAGTTCTACCGTTCCGTCGATGCCATATTTGGCGCTGTTGATACAGAGATCATAGCTGTCGGCATTGCCCCATTCTTTGCAGGTATAATAGTTGTAATAACTGGAACGGCTCTTATCGTTCTTACGGATCCGGTCACTCGCCTTATTGGCCGTCAGCCCGTAAATATTGGCTATACGGTGAACTCTCGCATCCATATCCGCGTGAATGAATACGCTGAGAAGGTTCGGATTATCCTCGAGCGCATAATCAGCACAGCGTCCGATAATGACGCAGGGTCCTTCCTTTGCGAGCTGCTTGATGCTGTCAAACTGAGCAAGGAAGACCTTCTGGTTCAGCGGCATGTCGTTCATGACATTGGAAGAATAACCGAAGGAATACGAATCCATAACAAGAGAATACAGAAAACTGCTTGTCGGTTTTTCATCCTGATTTTCAAAAATTTCCTTGCACAGCCCACTGTCCTTGGCTGCGCGCTCCAGAAGTTCCTTGTCATAATAGGGGATTCCGAGATCGTCCGCCAGGATCTTGCCAATCTGATGTCCGCCACTGCCAAATTCTCTTCCGATCGTAATAATAGTTTTCATAGCCACAACCTCCTTCTGGCCTTCTCTGTACACCCATCATATCATACAATTCGGAAAAATGCATATAAATTGTGCAAATATTAAAATTATTTTGTGAATTATTTTGAATTATGGTTCCTGAATTCCATTTGCTGAAAGAACTCATTTCGCTGACAATATGATGATAACCGTGTCAAAAGTTATAATGCTTCCGACACATATCATAATATGACGCAGCCGACAGGAAATCATTGATGATTGATTTCACTGCCGGCCTGCCTGTATGATGAGATGAAAATGGTGATATATAAATACAGGACCTGGGGATGTCGCTGCATTTATCATAAGTAATCGGTTGGAGATTTTCACCCCTTATATTCCGTCGAAAAATATGGGACAACAATCTTCTGTCCTGCTTCAATATGTGTACCGTTCAGATGATTGATGGATGCCATTTCATCGATCAGATCATTGCAGTCCTGATATCCCGGCGACATGTGATCTTCGGCGATCGTCCAGAGACTGTCTCCCTGATCTGCCTCAACCACCGTATAGTATTTGTACATCTGCCGGTCTACGGCCGATACTGACTTCGACGAAATAAAAAGGAAGAAAACCACTGCAGCGAATATGATCAGCATCAGGATTCGGACGGTTCCCACTCTTTCAGCATGATGTGCTGCTGTCTTTCTGTATTTGATTTCAACGGACTGAGCGGTTTTGCTATGCGCAGATGTCTTTCTGTATCCGCTTTCGGCTGACTGAGCTGTTCTGCGATTTGTATCCGTCTGATTACGGGTAAAAGTCATCCCAATTTGATATTCAGAAGTCATCCTGTTTTGATAATCTGCAAAATCAATAATAGCTGCGCTCATGATCCGTTCTCCTCTTCCCATTCTGATACGAAAATACGAATCCGGATTGTATCCGTTTCATGGAACATAAGAATATATGTTCTGAATGTATGTTCCGAACATTTGTTTTCATAACCGTGATTATACCCGCAGCGATCGAACATGTCAATAAATAAATCGAAAATATGTTCGGAATAAATGTTCGTGATCATGTTGTTTTTTACTTTTGCCTATGATAGAATGTTCATTATCTAAAGGCATCCAGCTCATTTTTCAGACTAAAGACAAACCTGTCGGATATCTCCCGAATGACGGATGTGGATATAAAATACAGGTTTACATATAATGATCAGCAGTTAAAATACGGGGTTCGGAGGAAATATATTATGTCATCAGCTCCTTCATCTGAGCAAAAGCAGCGACCGATCAGCAAAAAGCAGAAGGAAATTCTTGATTATCTGAAAGAACAGATTCTTGAGAAGGGTTATCCGCCGTCAGTCAGAGAAATCGGCGAGGCGGTACATCTGAAATCGACCTCTTCCGTGCATGCACACCTGGAAGCACTGGAGAAAAACGGATATATCAGAAAGGATCCGTCAAAGCCGAGAGCCATAGAAATTCTTGACGAAGAATTCCGAAGCAGAAGGTTTAGTGAAACTGCTTCAGATATGTCCTCTGCTCCTTCGACCATGCCATCCATGCCCTCTTCTGCTCCTCTTGGGCAGAAGAACGGGAACAGCCTTGCGGCGGAATTTCAGGAAGTGCCGGTGATCGGCAATGTAGCTGCAGGTCAGCCGCTCCTTGCTGTGGAGCATGTAGAGTCATATATTCCGATTCCGGTCAGCAAGCTGCCCAATGCACAGACATTTCTTCTGCGGGTGCGCGGCGAGAGTATGATCAATGCCGGTATCCTTGACGGGGATCTGGTGCTCGTGCGGCAGACGAAAACCGCCTACAACGGGGATATGGTCGTTGCTCTGATCGACGATTCGGCTACGGTGAAGACATTCTACCGCGAGAAGGATTATATTCGTCTGCAGCCTGAGAATGACAGCATGGATCCGATCATTGTCCATCCGGATCAGTATTTTGAGATTCTCGGTCAGGTGATCGGTGTCCTCAGGTTTTTCCTGTGATCGTTTGATTAACTGTACTTCTGCCGCATGGCAATGCACATTTAAATTTTTGTTCACGAAAAAAAAGCCGCAGCTTCTGCTGAATGAGAAGCTGCGGCAGTATTTTCAGAAATCCTGCAGGAATTTGGGATCGATATTTTTTCCATCGCGCCAGATGCGCTCCAGATCATAGAAACTGCGGCTCTCCCTGTCGAAGAGGTGGAACACGACGTCGCCGTAGTCCATGAGGATCCAGCGTGCGGCAGCATAGCCTTCGATGCTTCTGGCGTGGATCTTCTCTTTTCCAAGCGTTTCCTCAACGGCATCAGCCATTGCCTGCACCTGATTCCGGTTGGTACCGCTGGCAATGACGAAACAGTCAGCAATAGACGATATTTCGGCAATATTGATGATTTTCACGTCTTCTGCTTTTTTACTCTCCAGTGCCTGTACGGCTGCCGCCATCATTCTTTCTGTTTCTGACATGCATATCCTCCCTGTGTGACATGAACATTAAATTTCAGATGGTTATATATCCTTACCGACTGCTGAAATTGCAAAACGATGAAGCAGTCAGTTCTTATACATGCCGCAGTTCGCTTACGGCGCACATGTTATTTTTCTGACATCTCAAAATCACAGATCCCCGGCCTGCTGTCTTCTGTCATGAAGATCCTGATAATATGTGAAAGCACGCAGTGTCGTCTGATCCATGGACTTTGGATTTTCATCCAGATAGGCGACGGTATCATGAAGGATCATATACATACACTCGTCGATATCATGGAAAGCCTCCGCACGGATCTCTTTAAGATTCGGCTGTTTATCCCGGTTCGGTTCTATATAGTCGGAGATAAATACGATCTTCTCCAGCATGGTCATCTCCGGCTTTCCCGTTGTGTGCCAGGTGATTGCTGACAGCACCTCCGGATCTTTTACACCATAGTCATTCTGGGCTACATAGGCACCGAGTTTTGCGTGCAGAAGCACCGGATGATCCAGTTCGAACTGTGTTACCGGCACTTTTTTCTTCTGACACATGGCGATCTTGTCGGCATTCGGTATACACTTGGCACAATCGTGAAGTAGTCCTGCCAGGCGCACCTGCTTAAGATCGACATCATAAACCATGGCGAGCGCACAGGCCGTGTAGGTAACGCCCATCGTGTGGCGATATCTGCTGGTTGTCAGTGCCTGCCGGAGTTTATCCTCGATCGCATCCCACTCAGATTTATTTTTACCCATGTAAATCTCCATCTCCTCACACATATTCATATGCTGCGTTACGCCTGATAAATTCCATTGTCAAGGATATACTGCCGCACAGCTTCCGGCAGATAGTACCGCACGGATTCCCCATTGCCGATCATTTCACGCAGATTTTTTGAAGAAATGTCCAGATTCGGTGTGTCCAGGCGCAGAAAGTCTCCGTGATACTGCTCCTGCCGGCTGTTCAGCAGGCTGTTGAAGACATCCGGATCCATTTCATTCCTGGTGGCAACGACGATATGCGCCGCCGCGGCAATCCTCTGCGGCTCTTTCCACGTATCGAAATCGACGAGGGAATCTGCCCCCATAATGAAAAAATAATCGTTATCCGGATGTTCTTTATGCAGTCTTTCCAGTGTGCGATAGCTGTAGCTGTAGCCATCGCTGTTCATCTCGATCATTGACAGCTGAAAATACGGATTTCCGGCAATGGCAAGGCGGACCATCTCCGTTCGCTGTTCATCTGTCGCACGGCCGGCCCTGTGCCGTTTGTGCGGCGGATTTCCCGCCGGCATAAAAAATACCGTGTTCAGATGAAACTGCTGGCAGGCCCGTTCTCCGAGGATCAGATGACCCATGTGAATAGGATCAAACGTTCCGCCCATAATTCCGATACGCATTTTTTTCGACTGCTGATCTGCCAAGAGTTCCTCCATCATTCTGTCTGCCCTCAGGAGTCCTCTATCATTCCGACGACCTGACCTCAGGAGGCCTCCATTATTCCGACAACCTGAGCTCAGAAATCTTCCATCATACTGACCTCAAGCCTTGTTTTTGGGGAGGATGATCTTCCTGTCATCTCCCATGCCCTCTTTATAGAGAACGATCTTCTTTCCGATGATCTCCACGACCTGGGATTTTGTTCTCTCTGCCAGCGTCATGGCCAGTTCTCGCGGTTCTTCTGTGCAGTTCTGCAGAATGCCGATCTTCACCAGCTCACGCGCTGCGAGAGCCTCGCTCACGTTCTGGGTCAGCTCAGGTGTAATCCCGCCCTTGCCGATATGAAGAATGGTGTCTTCGGTCATAGCAAGACTTCTCAGAAACGCTCTCTGTTTACTCGTCATTGACATATTTTATTCCTTTACTTTAAGTGGAGGACGCACGTCTGCCCGGAAAAATAAGACAGGTTCCAAGCGTCGTATTCAGCTGACTCACTTATTCCATGCGATGTTGCAGATCAACAGCGGTCTACTACTACTGTACGCAGAATATTCCGATCGACAACCTAAGAACAGCAACTTCCGCGCACGCGATGAGTCTCTCGTCAAATCACTCGTGGATAATCCCATGCGCCGACGCCCTTCAGATCGTCAAAGCGGATGCGGGAAGCGTCTCTGCATTCACGGAAGGCAAGCTCCTCGTAATCTTCCTCCTCATCCGTATGAAAGGAGACGTACTTCTCCATACGGATCGGACTCTCCTCGAACGCCGTGATGTGATAGGTGCGGAGAATCTGATCCCGAGTTTCATTTACGCGGATGGAAAAAGAGGTGATCTGAGATGTCTCGCAGAGCACACCCAGATGGCCGCTCTCCGTATGGCGGAGAAGGAGACCGCAGGAATTATCCTCGCGATCCAGATATTTTTCCACCTTCCATGGACTGCCCTCTTCCGGGAGATCGATCCGGCTTTCCGCGTCAAAATCACAGTCGGCGAACGGCTCCACCGTCTGACGGTAAACAAACAGATGCGGATTGCGGGGTGCACCGAACCACTCTCTCTTTACGGTGAAACGCACGTCATCCCAGGTGAATTCCGTCTCCGTGTGCCATATGCCATAGGGAGCGGATTTCTGAGGTTCGCTGAAGTGTTCGTCCGTATCTCTGTGAGAACCGAATGTCATGCGGATACCGCGCACCTCCGGCAGCGTATTCCATATCTTTTCATCCATATTTTATTATCCTGAAGTTAATCTGATAACAGTGTCAATAGTCATCATCCACTTGCCCTTGTGCAAAAGTGACTGAATGATTTATCGATACGCCCCTCATCGAAGGCGTAGTGGAAGCAAAGCCACATAAAGTCTGCTTGCTTACGACATAATTATCTGAGCCTGCAATGCTTTGAAAATTACTTCTGCATCGTAAGGATGCAGGCCGTTCTGAATGCGGGAATAAAGTTTCCTGTTACTTGTAGTACTCGAAGTGCTGCCCGTACATCTGTACCGTATCTCCGTCCTTGATGCCGGCCTCCTCCAGATCATGGAGAATACCTGAATCCTTCAGGAAATTCTGGAAGAACTGGAAGCCCTTCTCTGAATCAAGATTCGTGTAACCGAGCATTTTTTCAATGCGGGGTCCCTCAACGATATACGTATCCGGGTCCGTATCCGATTTGGTGACGGTATAGGGAAGGCTGCTGTCATCCTGCATCATGGTCTCCGGATCGAATTCCTGCGGGAAGCGCTCTTCATCGCGCGGCAGCTTTGCAAGCTCATTCTGAACAAAGTATAACAGCTCTTTCAGTCCATTGCCAGAAGCTGCTGAGATTGGGAATACTTTTATTCCCTTCGGCTCAAATTCGCGGCGCAGTTTCTCGACAGGATCTTCCTGTCCCTCCTCCAGCTGGATGACGTCGACTTTATTCGCGGCGATCACCTGGGGAAGTTTTTCCAGATCGGCGTTGTAATGGGAAAGCTCCGCGTTGATTTTGTACACGTCATCGACAGGATCTCTTCCCTCCAGCGATGCTGCATCGACCACATGAATCAGCATACGGCAGCGCTCGATATGACGTAAAAATTCAGTGCCAAGCCCGGCGCCCTCCGATGCGCCCTCGATCAGACCAGGAATATCCGCCATGACAAAACCGTCGATGCCATCCACATCCACGACACCCAGGTTGGGCACCAGTGTCGTAAAAGGATAATCGGCGATCTTCGGGTCAGCATGACTCACGCGTGAGAGAATCGTAGATTTTCCCACGCTGGGAAAGCCGATCAGACCGACATCTGCGATCATTTTCAGCTCGAGGCGAAGCTCCAGCTCGCGGGCCGGCTGTCCCGGCTGCGCGTATTTGGGCACCTGCATGGTCGGCGTGGCATAATTCATATTGCCCTTGCCGCCGCGTCCGCCCTTCAGAATGACAACCCGCCGGCAGCTGCCGGACATATCGGCAATCACTTTATTGCTGGAGGCCTCATAAATGACGGTGCCCGCCGGCACCTTCAGGATCACATCTTCGCCGCTCTTTCCGGTCTTGCGTTTCTTATCGCCGTCTTCGCCGTCTCCGGCCTTGAATTTGTAATGATGTCTGTAGGCAACGAGTGTGGAGAGCCCGTCATCCACTTCAAAAATAACGCTTCCGCCGTTTCCACCGTTTCCGCCGTCAGGACCGCCGGCCGCAACGAATTTTTCTCTGCGAAAGCTCACATGTCCGTCACCGCCTTTTCCTGAGCGGACGGCTATTTTTGCATGATCAGCAAACAATTTTATCACCTCGTTAAATATGTGAAAACGTCGTAAGCTCACCGTTTGTCTGTCTGTCGAATCAGAAAGCGCTGTTCAACATTCAGCGTGCGTCTGTCTGCCAGATCAGAAAGCGCTGTTCAACACTCAGCGTGCGTCTGTCTGCCAGATCGCAAAACCTGTTTCGGCATATGGATTTCACCGTTCGCTTACTGCAGCCGATGAAAATATCAGATGATACACGAAAAGGGGCTGCCGCACATGCGACAGCCCCTGTTAACTGCATCCTTATTCTGCAGCTTCCGCTGTCTCTTTCGGAACAACGGAGCAGATTTTTCTGTCTCTGCCCTTTCTGGTGAATCTTACAACACCATCAGTGGTAGCAAACAGAGTATCATCCTTTCCGAGACCTACGTTCAGGCCGGGATGGATATGTGTTCCGCGCTGTCTGTAAAGGATGTTGCCGGCCTTAACGAACTGTCCGTCCGCTCTCTTGGCACCCAGTCTCTTGGACTCGGAATCACGGCCGTTCTTGGTAGAACCTACACCTTTCTTATGAGCGAAGAACTGAAGATTTAACTCCATCATTTCTTACACCTCCGAATACTTAACCTCGATAAAATCCTTATAGGATCTGTTGTTCTGCATATCGGTCAGCGTTGCCTCCAGAGCCCTCAGAAAAAGCTCAGCCTGTTCTCCGGGCTTCCCTTTTATCCGAAAACGGATCTCTGTATGCTGCTCATCCTGCTGCCCTTCATACGCGTCGTCCGTAAACTGCTCGATAGCGTTCACGGTGTGGATCACGAGCGCTGACACCGCCGCACAGACGATATCGGAACCCTCTTCCGCATAACCGGCGTGATCTCTGGCAGTAAAACCTGTGAGCTCACCTTCCCGATCTCTGTAAAAACAAATCTTTGTCATTTCCTTTACGGAACAGATCAGCCGTTGATCTTGTCGATCTGTACTTTCGTATACTGCTGTCTGTGACCGTTCTTCTTATGATATCCGGTTTTTCTCTTGTACTTGTAAACGATAACCTTACGTGCTCTTGCATTGTCAAGAACAGTTGCCTCAACGGTAGCGCCGGATACATCTGCGCCTACCTTCATGGCATCATCGCTGCGTACTGCGAGAACCTGATCAAAAGTAACTTTGTCACCCTTCTCAGATCCGAGCTTCTCAACGCGGATCACATCGCCTTCGGAAACCTTGTACTGTTTTCCACCGGTAGCAATAACTGCATACATGATAGGACACCTCCTATTTCTATAAACTCGCCAGATTCGGTGCCAGCTGCTTATTCTGTATTTCGTCCGGATCGAACATTCATGAAAAAATATCCGAATCCATCCGCAGCCAGACTTTTACCCCTCTGCGCGGCACACTTTGGTATTATGACACAGACTTATCGGGCTGTCAATCCCTAAGTCATAACCACCACTTCAAGTGGTGGTTTGGAATAACGCCCCAAAGGGCTTATAATACTGCTCGCCTAAAAAGGCGGGCGTTGCGAGCGCTGTTACTGGCAGCCGCTATAAGCGGCTTGGAGT
>Ga0256406_1001102_pt1 | contig 44868 bp, 34 predicted proteins | sample RumenRJG_03DNA_FD_185986 | JGI IMG/M metagenome (GOLD analysis project Ga0256406, IMG submission 185986) | Bovine rumen microbial communities from Lethbridge, Alberta, Canada - RJG_03 | ecosystem: Host-associated > Mammals > Digestive system > Stomach > Rumen | place: Canada: Alberta | collected... | reverse complement strand
AACTTTATATCTAGTGACGATAGCTATGTGGTTCCACCTGTTCCCATGCCGAACACAGTAGTTAAGCACATACACGCCGAAAGTACTTGCTTGGAGACGAGCTGGGAGGATAGGACGTTGCTAGTTAAGCGAAAGGCACCTGCTTGCGGGTGCCTTTTTTAGTGCGAGGCAAAACTCCGGAGGCGGAGCAGGTAAGCAACGCTTCGCTGAGATGATTTGCTAAAAGATTTTTTTGCCAAGAATTAAACCTGTAAAAGTTCCAAAACGCGCTGCGCTTGAACGGTTGAAACTTTTACAGGAAGCTAGTTGGCAAAAAAATCTTTCTTCACGCAAATCATCAACGCTACGCTTATGCTTACCTGCCCCTCCTCCTTACATTGGTGGCTTTAAAACGTGGCATGAAAAAAGGCCCCGTAGGGCCTTTATTGCAAGTATACTGATGGGTCGAAGCTGAGGGTGTGGATAAAGTGGCGTAGCTCGTTGTCGGATATGACCAGATGGATTTTTTTGTTGCCGTCTTCCTCTTGGGAAAGGTCGATAGTGTGTGGCTCGACGTGGTGGCCTTCCAAGTCAGCGAAGATGACGATGATGGGCGTCTCGGTTTTGCCGAAGACGCTTTTTTTGACGATGCCAAAACCATAGTCGGTTTTGAGCACGGTACCTTCGGGGTAGAGGGCTACGTTATTGAAGAAGAGTTTCAGCAGGTCAGGGTCGAACTGCCCTCTGGTGATGTTGCACATGATGTTGTGAGCGATGTTCGGCGTATAGGCCTTTTTGTATGGGCGCTCACTGGTGAGCGCGTCATAGACGTCGGCGATGGCGACGATTTTGGCGTAGCGATGGATTTTGTCACCCGTGAGACCGCGCGGGTAGCCCGTACCGTCGATGTGCTCGTGATGTTCCGAGGCGATGGCGGCCAGAATGGCCGTCTGGGGCAGCTCGTGTTCCATAACGTGGATGCGTTTGGCGCCGCTCAGCGGGTGGGCCTTGATGACGTTGAACTCGTCGTTGGTCAGCCGCGTCGTCTTGGTGAGGATTTCTTCAGGGATGGCGATTTTGCCGAGGTCATGCAGCAGCGCACCGAGCGTGAGGATTTGCAGGTCCTTCTTTGTGTAGTGGCAGAGCATGCCGAGCATGGAGGAGAGAATCGCTACGTTGACGCTATGGCCGAACGTATAGGTATCGTGTAGGCGGATGTCCGTGAGCTGCACGAGGTTAGCCTTGCGGTCGATGATGTCAAAGATAATTTTTTCGGAGATGTTCTCCATCATATCGACGTCAAGATGGCCGTTTTCCTCCGTGGCCTGAAAGGCTTCAAAGACGTGTTCGATAGCATCGGCACGCGTCTCCTCGGCTACGATGTCCTCGGGAGGCATGAGTTTAAACTTGGGGTCGGCGGAGGTCACGGTGACCGTGGGAATGCCTATTTTTTCCAGTTGTTTGATATAGCTGGTGGTGATGGGCTGTCCTTTAACAAGGTAGCTGGCACCGTGATGGTTGAAGATACTTTGTGCCAGAATCATGCCTTTTTTGAGTTTTTTGACTGGTACGCGCAACACGTGGGCCGTCCCCTTTCACAACAAATTTTCATCTATTCTATATCATAACTGATTTTCTTTAAAATGAAAAGGAATATTTGCCCCGCTACGTTATCTTTGCTATACTAAATAGGTTAAGGTTATCATACAAACAGATGTTTGCTTTTTAGACAGGAGAATCAGAACGATGCGAAGCAGGCGCAGGAAACGGCGCAGTTTTCAATATATCTGGCGGGCCTTTGCCTTGCTGCTCTTATTGACCGTGGTAGGACTGGGCATTTATTTTGGTATGCAGCAGCGGCATCAGGTGCTGGATGCGAACGGTCAGAAGGTCACGAGCAATGTAGTGCATGTGATGATTATGGGCGTGGACAGCCGCGAGGATGATGTCGGCCGCAGTGATACACTCATGGTGGCAGCACTCGATACGGCGCGGGATAAGGCGGCGTTGCTCTCCATCCCGCGTGATACGCGCGTGCCGATTGAGGGACATGGCTACGATAAAATCAATCACGCTTATGCCTTTGGCGGGCATCAGCTCTCCCAGGAGACGGTGGAGAGCCTGCTCGGCGTGCCTATGGACCACTATATCATCGTGAATACGCAGGCGTTCCCCAAACTCATCGATGCGATTGGGGGAGTCGATATCAACGTCGAGAAACGCATGCACTATGAGGACCCATGGGATGATAACGGCGGTCTCGTCATAGATTTGTACCCGGGCGAGCAGCACATGGACGGGGCGAAGGCTATCCAGTATGTGCGTTATCGTGATGGTGAGGGTGATATCGGGCGCATCGGGCGGCAGCAGAAGTTTATGCAGGCCGTGCTCGCCAAGCTGGTAAGCCCCGAGATTTTGCCGAAGTTGCCCGAGATTATACGCACGGCGAGTTCTGTGCTCAAGACGGATATGAGCGTGACGGAACTCTTAGACTTTGCGCAGCAGATGAAGGCCGTGCATGACAACGGACTCGAGGCGAAGATGGTGCCGGGGCGGCCGGCATATCTTCAGGATATCAGCTATTGGATTCCTGATATCACGGATTTGCGGGAGCTCATGCGTACGGAACTGGGGCTCCAGCTCACGGCGGAGGAGCAGCAGCAGAACCAGCAGGCTGAGGATGCCTATAACGCGGACCTGCCCTCGGACATCAATTTGGGCGACAAGAGCAGTGGCCCTGATGCCAGCCAGCAGAAGCAGGCAGAGGAAAAACAGGAGCCGCTCAAGCCACAGGAAATCTCGGTCATGGTTATCAACGACAGTGGTATCAATGGCGCGGGGGCGGAGGTCGCGAAGATTTTGCAGCGCAAGGGGTTCGTGATTTCCAATGTTGAGACAGGACGCACGAGTTCGCGGGCACAGACGATTATCATTACGTCGACGCGTAATACGGATGTATTCTATGGTATGCCGTTCTCCTGTGTGATTATGGATGGCGGCAGCCGCAATCAGGCTGTGGTGCATATCGGCCTTGACTATAAGAAGACGGGTAAAAAGTAAGGTGAATTGATTGGCCATGTTAAAGGTGACCGGGCTCAGCAAGAGTTTTGGTATACATGAGTTGTTCCACGATGTGACGTTCACGGTGGCAAAAGGCGAGAAGGCCGGTTTTGTCGGCGTTAACGGTGCGGGTAAGACGACGCTGATGCGTTGTCTGCTCGGGCGTGAGGAGAGCGACGGCGGCAGTATCCAATGGGATACTGCCTCGACCATCGGTTATGTGGAGCAGCAGGCAGAGTTCGGCACGGGCACGCTCTGGGAAGAGTTCCTGCGGGCCTTCAGTGATGTCATCGACCTCGGGGCGCGCAAACGGACGCTGGAGGCGCAGCTGAAAGAGCGGCAGAATGACGCAGCACTGATGGACGAGTACAGTCGGGTGCTGAATCGCTTTGAGAGTCTGGGCGGTTATGACTATGAGAGCCGCATCCGCCGCGTGGCCTTTGGCCTCGGTTTCAGCGAACAGGACTTTGTGAAGGATGTACAGCATTTTTCCGGTGGACAGAAGACGCGTATCACGCTCGCGAAGGCGCTCATGCGTGAGCCGGATTTCCTGTTTCTCGACGAGCCGACCAATCACCTCGACATTCATATGATTGAATGGCTGGAGCAGTTCCTAGCTAGTTATCACGGTGGCGTGCTCATCATCTCTCATGACCGCTATTTCCTCGATAAAGTGGCGACGAAAATCCTCGAGCTCGACCATCATACGGTGACCACCTATGAGGGCAACTATACCTATTTTATGCGCGTCAAGACGCAGCGGCGGGCAGCATTGCAGTCGGCCTATGCGAAGCAGCAGGAGCATATCAAAAAGACCGAGGAGTATATCCGTAAATATAAGGCCGGTATCAAAAGCAAGCAGGCCCGCGGCCGCGAGAGCCAGCTCAAGCGTTTGGAGCGCATCGTGCTGCCGCCCGAGGATGCGTCGTTCAATTATTTCGCCCTGAACAAGCCCGAGGAGTGCGCGCAGCGTGTGGCGGAACTCGAGGACGTCTCGATGAGTTTTGGCCCGCATAAAATCTTTGAGCATATCAATTTGCTCATCCGCAAGGGGGACGGCGTGGCTCTGGTGGGGCCAAATGGCGCGGGGAAGACGACGCTCTTGCGCGTAATCGTGGGCGAACTCGAATCACCCACGGGGCGTGTGAAAATCGGCAACCGCGTAAAAATCGGCTATTTCTCGCAGCAGCATGAGGGGCTGCATATGGAGCGCACCATTCTCGAAGAACTCAACTATGAGTTCGGTATTGACGAGGAACAGGCGCGGAAATACCTCGGGGCGTTCCTTTTCCGTGGCGATGATGTGTATCGGCGGATTGGCGACCTTTCGGGCGGTGAGCAGTCCCGGGTAGCCTTCCTCAAACTCATGCTCACGGGCGCGAATTTCCTCGTGCTCGATGAGCCGACGAACCATCTCGATATCCCGGCCTGTGAAGCCGTGGAGGAGGCGCTCATGGCCTATCCTGGCACCTTCCTCGCCGTCTCGCATGACCGCTATTTCCTCGACAAGGTGGCTAACTGCACTCTGGAGCTCGAGCAGGGCCAGCTGACGGAATATCAGGGCAACTACAGCTATTATCAAATGAAAAAAGCGCTCGCAGCGGAGGCGGAGGCTGAGGCCGCCGCCGAGGCTGAGCAGGCGCAGAAAGTGGCGGCGGCACGGGCCAAGGAAAAGGCCCGCAAGGCGGCACATAAGGCGCATACGACGTCAACGGCGGCTAAAGCCGAGGCTGATAGTGCTGCTCAGCAAAAAGCGGAGTTAGGGCGCATTCAGAGCATGAGCGACGCCAAGCGGGAGGAACTCGTGCAACGGGCTGAGGCCGAAATCGCTATGGCCGAGGCCGAACTCAAGGGGCTGGAGGTCGAGATGAACGACCCGGAACTGCAACAAGACCCCGTGCGCAGCCAACAGATGGCCGAGGCTTATGCGGCCAAGGAACAGGAAATCCAGCAGCGCTATGAGAAATGGGAGCGGCTGACGGAGGCGTAAAGATGCAGCAGAGGGATGAGCAGATGGGCTTGTTCCAGCCGGAGGAGCTGGAGGAACAGCTGACGGGGCTGGTGGACAGCATTATCTTTACCAGTCCTGACGGCAATTTTTGCGTGTTCCGGCTGCGGCTGGACGGGCGCAACACGCGTACGACGGTCACGCTGAACGGTGCGGCTCCGCTGGTGGGGCAGCAGCTCAAGCTGCGCGGCAGTTGGGTTGTACATCCGCGTTTTGGCCAACAGTTCAAGGCCACGGGCATGGTGCTGGAGGCGCCAACAGACGTGGCGGGCATTGAGCGTTTCCTCGCCTCCGGTGTCATTGAGGGAGTGGGATCCGTGCGGGCGCGGCGCATCGTGCAGAAATTCGGGCAGGATACGCTGAAGATTATCGAGGAAAAGCCGCACCGTCTGGCGGAAGTTGAGGGTATCAGCCGTAAAACAGCGGAGAAAATCGCGGCCTCCTACGCGGAGCAGTCAGAGCTCCGGGAGGTGATGTTGTGGCTGGAAAGTCACGGCGTTTCGGGCGCTTTGGCTGGACGTATTTACGAGCAATATAGTTCTTTTGCGCTCGATGTGCTGGAGCAGCATCCCTATCAGTTGGCGCGGGAGGTGCAGGGCATCGGTTTTGCTACGGCGGATACGATTGCCGCGAGCATCGGCTACGCCAAGGACAACGAGCACCGTATCGCGGCGGGGATAGATTATGCCTTGCAGCAGATTGCGCAGAACGGCCATTGCTGCATCCCTGAGGGGCCACTCGCTGACCGGGCGGCCCAGCTTTTGCAGGTGCCGCGGGGCCAGGTGCTGACCACTCTGCGGCACATGTTGCAGACGGGGCGGCTCATAGTGGAAGATGTGCGTCCCGAGCCGCTCATCTATCCACCGTATCTCTATCAGGCGGAAAAGGCGACGGCAGACAAGCTTTTGCAGGTGCAGAAATATGCCATGCCGTTGGCAGTGGACGACCCGGCGCAAAAAGTTGCTGAGTGGGCGCAAAAAGCCAGTATCACCTTGTCTGAGGGACAGCGGGAGGCGCTCTGCGCGGTGCTCAAACATGGCGTGTTCGTGCTCACGGGTGGCCCCGGTACGGGCAAGACGACCGTGGTACGCGGTATGATTGACCTGCTGGGGGCGCTGGGGCTCGATATCCTGCTGGGGGCACCGACCGGGCGGGCGGCGAAGCGCCTCGCCGAGGCGACGGGCCGTAAGGCTATGACGGTGCACCGCATGTTGGAGGCGCAGGGCGGGAGCGGCGACAGCCAGTTTATGAAAGATGAGGATGAGCAGCTAGAAGCGGACGTTATCATCCTCGATGAAGTCTCGATGATGGATATCGTGCTCATGCAGCATTTCCTCGCGGCGGTGCCAGATGGCTGTCATATTATCCTCGTGGGCGATGTGGATCAGCTGCCCTCCGTGGGGCCAGGCTCAGTCTTGCAGGATATTTTGCGTTCGGAGGTGCTGCCGAGTGTGCGGCTTACGGAGATTTTCCGGCAGGGTGAGGGCAGTGATATCGTGCTCAATGCGCATGCCATCAATGCCGGCCGGCAGCCGCATTGCACGGAGACGGGGGATTTCCGCTTTCTTACGTTGCCTGATGCCGAGAGCACGGCGGCGCGGGTGCTGGCCCTATGTACGCGGGAGCTGCCCGCGCAGGGCTTTGACCCGCTGACCGATATACAGGTGCTCTCGCCCATGCACCGGCAGGTGTGCGGCGTCGACAATCTCAACAAGCAGTTACAGGCCGCGCTCAATCCACCAGCCCCCACGAAGCCGGAGTTTGGCAACAGTGTGTTGACCCTGCGTCTCGGCGACAAGGTCATGCAGATGAAAAACAATTATCAAAAGCAGGTCTTTAACGGTGATATCGGCTTTATCGTGGCGGTGGAGCCCGACCATATCACGGTGCAGTTCGGGGAACTGCGCGTGGACTACGAAAAGGCGGAACTCTTAGAATTGGCACTCGCCTATGCCATGAGCGTGCACAAGAGCCAGGGCAGTGAGTATCCTGTGGTCGTGCTGCCGCTGGTGCCGGGACAGCGCATTATGCTTCAGCGTAATCTGCTCTATACGGCGGTGACGCGGGCCAAGCAGCTCGTTATCCTGCTGGGGGCGCGGCAGGCCCTCAATACGGCGATTGCCAACGACCGCACGCGCAAGCGCTATACGTTGCTCGCGGAGCGTTTGCACGGTGAACTGTAAGCATAGTTAGGGACGGTGAAAGTATGGCAGAGGCGAAGCAGTGGTCTAACGTGCGGAAATGCTTGACCGTGGCGGGCAGTGATTGCAGCGGCGGGGCGGGCATTCAGGCCGACCTCAAAACTTTTTTGGCCAACGGCGTCTACGGTATGAGTATCATCACAGCATTGACCGCGCAGAATACCACGGGGGTATTCGCAATCCAGGAGGCGACGCCGGATTTCCTCGTGGCGCAGTTCCGGGCTGTCTTTAGCGATATCCGTCCCGATGCGGTGAAGGTGGGCATGGTTAGCTCGCCCGCGCTGATTGAGGTCATAGCGGACGAACTCCAGCACTATGCGGCACCGCATATCGTGATTGACCCGGTCATGGTGGCCTCAACCGGTGCGAGACTGCTCACGCCGGCGGCGCAGCAGGTGCTGGCAGCGCGGCTGCTGCCACTTGCTGAGCTGGTGACGCCGAATGTACCCGAGTTGGAGGCCCTAACTGGGCAAAAGGTTGACAGCCGCGCTACAATGGAGAGAGCGGCCAGAATGCTCGCGGAGCAGTTGCAGGTCAATGTGCTCGCGAAGGGCGGGCATTTTGGTGTGGATGCTGATGATTTGCTGGTGACGGCAGAGGGCATCCATTGGTCGTTTGGCCAGCGTATCGCCAATCCGGATACTCACGGTACCGGCTGCACTCTCTCGAGCGCGATTGCGGCAAATCTGGCCTATGGCGGGATGCCACTATCCATTGCCGTGGATACGGCGAAGGCCTTCGTCGCGGGAGCCCTCAAGGCCAATTTCCATTTAGGGCACGGTTCGGGGCCGCTTCCGCATGGCTTTGCCCTGCACGGCCCGTATTTCGATAGAAAAGTGTATTAGTTTTTACGCAATTTGCTGACGTTTGGGTTCAGCTTACTTATAGATAGGAGATTTACATGTTTTTTCGTCATCAACACCGGTGGTGGGCAGGACTTTGCTTGAGCTGCTGCCTGACGACGCTGGGCTGGGGCGGCCTGGCATCGCCGACAGTTGCAACGGCCGCGCCTGCCCAGAACGAGGCGGCGCGGGAGCAGCAGCCCGTGCACAATATCCAGTCGGTGCGTCTCACCTGGCCAGTGGTGCCAGGGGCCGTGCAGTATGAGGTCGTTATCAAGCGTTCGGCCGATGCGCAGGCGGCCGATGTTGTCTGGCAGCAAAAGCAGATTTTCACCAACGGCGTTGAGGTGCAGCTCGCACAGTATGGGAGTGCGGCTTCGGATTTTTATTGGCAGGTGCGCCCGCTCGACTACACGGGCAAGCCGCTGGGCAGTTTTTCTACGCTGGCGCCGCTGACGGCGGCGGGGAATACGGTGAACCCGACGGCCCCACTGCCCACGACGCAGTTTGAGCAAATGGACTATATGCCCCTCTATCCGGTCTACTCCTGGGTGCCGACGGCAGGCGCGAAGCAGCACGAGGTACAGGTATGGCGGGAAAAGAATTTTGAAGATGTGCTGATTCGCACGCTGCGCGGCGATGAGTACGATATCTATGAGGATGGCGGCTACACGATGCCGGGACGTTATTTCTGGCGGGTGCGTGCGGTAGCGGCGGATGGCAAGCCGCTCTCTGGCTGGTCGCCGAAGGTGCATTTTCGCGTGGAGAATGCGGCACCGATTGCGGCGCTGGGCGACAGCATTACGCACGGTGGCGGTGCTATCAGCGTGCCGCCCGGCTATACCCTTTACGATTGGGAGACTTACTCACCCGTGCCCGTCAAGAATCTCGGCTATAGTGGTAACACCACAGCGGATATGCTGGAGCGTTTCGAGCGCGACGTGCTGCCCTTTCATCCGCAGGTGCTGGTGATTATGGGCGGGGTCAATGACTATCGCGGCGGTACGCTGGGCTGGAACACGGTGGAGAACCTCGCGACCTTGCGCGACAAATGCAACATGTATGGTATTATCCCCGTATTTATGACCGTGACACCCATCAATCCAGGGCTGTTCCCGCGGGCGGGTATCGAGGCGCCGCCTACGGATTGGCAGGTGCATCAGCAGTATATCAATGCGTGGATTCTCAGTCAGAAATATGCAGTGGATGTGTCCTCGATGCTGACGGACGGGGCGGGCTGTCTGCGGCAGGACTATACGACGGATGGCCTGCACCCGGACTATTTCGGCAAGAAATATATCGGTGAGACCATCGGCAAATATCTCGCGCAGCATTTCCCTTGGGTGACGAACAAGCTCGTGAAAAAACAGCCGGTGCAGTGATATTCAGCCACTTATCAGAAAACTGCGCTAAAATAAAACAATTCTGGAACAATGGCGTTCCCTAACCAATCGCTGGGGCGTGGAGGCAGAGAGAATGAACAAGAAGATGAAGGCCATGCTCGTGCTGCTGGTCGTTATCATGGCGGCCGTAGGTGCGAGTGCCTATGCTTATCAGGCAGAGCGTACGCCGGAGTATGCTCTGGAGCAGCTGGGCGTGGCTTTGGCTAAGCGCGATGGTGAGGCCGTCCAACGCTATGTAGATATCGATAGCGTTGTGACACAGGCCTATGATGAGAGTACGACGCTTTTGGCGGACAATATCGCCGCCCTGCATGCGGCCTATCCGCAGGACTGGTTTTTCCGTCACGATACGGCTTTTATGCGCGACTATATCGCACAGCGCCGCGATGATGATTTGGTGTTCATCAAGCGCTGTTTGGACTTCTATGGTGATGAGAACATGACCCCCATCAGCCGCAGCGATGGACAGGCGCATTGGCTCGCGGACGAGACGGTAAAGTTCCGCGACAACTACACCTGTGAGCTCAAAGGCGTGCAGGTTACGGGGCAGACGGCCAAGGCCACACTCGTCTTTACGGGCAAGGATACGGACTACGGTCATCTGGTGCCGCAGCTCACGGCGGTGGTCGAGCTCGAGCAGCAAAAAGACGGTCACTGGCAAATCAAACGCTTTGCCAATGTGCCGGAGATGTTCAATCCCCTCGTCAAGGGTATTGAAGACTACTGGACGCTGCAAGGCTGGCAATAACCCAGTTACATACGCAAAGGATATGACAGAGTTAATCTGCCATATCCTTTTTTTATTGTTCCGTAAAATCTTTTTCATTTAAGCAGGAACTCCTGCTTAAATGGCGTAATAATACAGTGTAAAACTGTGGTAAACAATTCATGTAAGGCACATAACACGAGCAAATGCAGCTTTATATGGTTGGGAACACTTTTATGGAGATGGGTGTTTATAGGAGGGTTTGGCTATGTCCAAAGAGATTACACGCCGCCAGTTTATCATTGGCGCGGCGGCAGCCGGTGTCGTCTTGGGCGCGGGCGGGATGTTTGCCTGGAAGGGGCGTAATATCCCGCAGAAGGTGCAACGTGGTGACGTCACCTATGACGTGCTGATTATCGGCAGTGGCGGTGCAGGTATGCGGGCCGCGTTGGCGGCGATGGCTGCCGACAAAAATTTGAAGGTAGCCGTGATGACGAAGCTGCCGCCGACGCGTTCGGCCTCGACGATGGCGCAGGGCGGCATGAACGGCGTGACAGGCGTGGGGGCCAATGTCAAAGACACGCCGGATTTGCATGCCTACGATACCATCAAGGGCGGAGCCTGGCTGAATGACCAGGACGCGGTGGAGTTCTTCGCCGAGCAGGCGGGCAAGACCATCTGTGAGATGGACTACATGGGTTATCCGTACAACCGCGATAAAGAAGGTTATTTCCACCAGCGCAAGATGGGCGGTTCCTCGCAGCCGCGTGCGGCCTACTACATGGACCGTGCGGGGCACGCGATGGTGCATACGCTGTTCGAGCAGTGCCTCAAACAGAACGTCGATTTTATCTCGGAGTGCCAGATGCTCGAAATCAGCATGGGCGGTGCGGACAAGCAGCAGCTCAACGGCGTCATTGCGCTGGATATGCGTACGGGCAACATCCTGGGCATCCCCGCGAAGGCTGTGCTCATCGCGACGGGCGGTTACGGCCGTGCTTACTGGGTGCGCACGTCAAATCCCTACAGCTCCACGGGCGACGGCATCGTGGCGGGCATGAATATCGGCATTCCCTTCAAGGACCCGGAGATGGTGCAGTTCCACCCGACGGGACTCGCGGTCAACGGTGTGCTGCTCTCCGAGTCCAGCCGTTCCGAGGGTGCTCAGCTCAAAAATAAAAATGGTGAGCGCTTCATGGAGAAATACGACCCGCAGCGCATGGAGCTCTCCACGCGCGACATCGTGGCGCAGTCTATCGCCAAGGAAATAGAGGAAGGCCGCGGCATCGGCGAGGGCATCAGCGCTGGTGTCTACCTCGACTTCACGGTCATCAAGCCGGAGCGCGTGCACGCGGTGTTGCAGCAGGTCTTTGACCTCTCGCAGCATTTTGCGGGCGTCGATATCACGAAAGAGCCCGTGCTCATCGCGCCGACCTGCCACTACTCGATGGGCGGGCTGGAGATGGCGGACTTCCATACGGGCGAAACGCGAGTGCCGGGTGTGTTCACGGCGGGCGAGTGCAGCTGCGTCTCCGTGCACGGCGCAAACCGTCTCGGCGCCAACTCCCTCTCCGAGGTGCTGGTGTTCGGCAAGGTCGCGGGCGAGGGCGCCGCAGCCTATGCCAAAGGGCACGACTACCAGGGCTCTCAGGAAGACCTCAAAGCAGGCTGTAAGAAATGGTCGGATGAGTTCGAGCAGGTGACGACCCGCCCGCATCTCGGCAACCGCACCGTGCCCGAAATCCGCGACGATATGGTCAATACTATGTGGTACAAATGCGGCGTCTTCCGCACGGAGGAACAGTTGCAGGAGGCCGCGCAGGAACTGGCCAAGCTCACGGAGGAGTACAAGAACGTCTATGTGGGTGATGCCTCACACGTTTACAATACGGCTTTTGAGCAGTATTTCGAGCTCGGCAACCTGCTCCAGGTCTCGCACGCTATCGTGCAGGGGGCCATTGCCCGCAAAGAGAGCCGTGGCGGCCATTTCCGCCGTGATTTCCCGAAACGTGATGACAAAAACTTCCTCAAGCATACGTTGATTTTCAAGGAGCCGGACGGCAAATACCGGGCCGAGTATAAGGACGTTGTTATCACGAAGTTCCCGCCGAACGCGCCCAAGCCGCAGGCTGGTAAATAAGAGAAGGGAAGTAATGATATGTACGCAAAACTGAGGATACACCGTTTTGTCGAAGGCAGAAAGTGGACGCAGGACTACTCGGTTGAGGTCAAGACGGGTATGACCATTCTGGAGGCGCTCATTACGATTAAAGAGCAGCAGGACCCGACGCTCGCCTTTACCAGTTCCTGCCGCTCCAGTATCTGCGGGGCCTGTGCCGTGCGTGTTAACGGCAACGCCGTACTGGCCTGTGAGACGCTGGTGACCGACCAGATGGACACCTACGATACGAACATTCTGACCATCGAGCCGCTGGGCAATTTCGAGGTCATCCGCGACCTCGTCGTGAACTGGGACCAGAAATACGAGCGCATGAAGAAAATCGACCCCGCGGTGGAGCCGAAGGACGAGTTCAGCGCCGATACGGGCTGCCGCCAGTCGCCTGAGGACTTCGAGAAATACAAGAAGTATGCGCTCTGCATTCTCTGCGGCTCCTGTGTCTCGGAGTGCAACAAAAACAGCCTCAATCAGAAAGATTTCCTCGACCCGTTCGCTTTCGTTAAGGGCGAGAAAATCGTCTCCGACTCGCGCGACAAGAGCCCGAAGGAGCATTTGCAGCGTATCGTGGACGCCGGCCTCTGGGCCTGCTTCAACTGCGAGGAATGCACGGCGAAATGCCCGAAGGGGCTCGACCCCGCGGGGGCTATCGAAAAGCTAAAGGCGGCGACGTTCAAATATGGGCTCGCCGATAACGTGGGGGCCAAGCATGCCAAGGCTATTTATGATGATATCCAGGAGAGCGGCACGCTCGATGAGAGCAAGCTGAATATCAAATCGGAGGGCTTGCTCAAGGCGGGCACGCGCGCGCCGATGGGCTTGCGCCTCATGCACGTGGGCAAACTTGACCCGACGGCCAAGCATCCGGTCAATCCGGAGATTGCTACGATCAAGAAGATTGTGCAGGTTGCCGAAAAGGCATCCCAGGAGGAGGGCTAAATGATGAAATTTGCATTATTCCCGGGCTGCGTGCTCGATGGCGCGGCCGCCGAGGCCAAGACCTCACTCCTGAAAGTCTGTGACCGTCTGGGCATCGAGCTGGCAGAAATCACGAACTGGACGTGCTGCGGGGCCTCGCATGCGCAGGGCGTCAACGACCTTGCGGCGCTGGCCATCAACGCGCGCAACATTTCTATCGCCGAGCACATGGGGCTCGACATCATGACCGTCTGCAATACCTGCACGCTTCAACTGCGCACGGCGAAATACCGCCTCGACCATGATGCCAAATTGAAGGGCAAGGTCAACGGCATTTTGCAGGAAGCCGGCCATCCCTATGAGTATCAGGGCACGAGCAAGATTACGCATTTCCTCTGGGTGCTTGACGAGCATCCAGAGCTGCTGGATGGCAAACTTACGCCGCAAGGCCTCAACGGTACGCGCGTGGCCTGCTACTACGGCTGCCATATCCTGCGCCCCGAGGAGGTCATGGACCACGGCAGCGACCGCTACCCCGAGTATTTCGAGCGCCTTGTGCGTCGTCTCGGCGGCCAGCCAGTCTGGTTCGATGCGAACCGCCTCTGCTGCGGTTTCCACGCGCAGTTCGGCGCGGAGGACGATGTGATGAAGCGCACGGGCCAGATTGTCAAGAGCGCGGGCAAAGCCTGGGCGGAGCTCATCGCGACGCCGTGCCCGCTCTGTCAGATGCAGCTCGATATGTACGAGCCCGAGGGCCGCGACGCCATCGGCGATACCACGCAGATGCCCATTCTGCATTTGCAGCAGCTCGTGGGTCTCGCTATGGGCATGAGCAAAGAGGATATTGGCTTTGACCGCCATGTCTCGGCACAGGCGAAGCTGAAACTAGGTTGATGGACCACAGAGACACATTTTATGCCTCCCCTCTGGGGGAGGTGCCCCGAGGGGGGCGGAGAGGGTAGCGTAGTCGCGGAGTATCAAACAGAGCACAAGCTAGAGCTATGTTTCACGTCGCTACCCTCTCAGTCGCCCTTGCTGGCGCCAGCTCCCCCAATGGGGGAGCCAAGGAAATGAATTGTAACACTTCACAAATTAAGGGTGACTGGCTCACAAGCTGGTCACTTTTTTTATGTTATACTGGATATAAAGTTATAGGAGGTGGCAGCGATGACACAGACAACGGATGTACTCATTATCGGCGCGGGGCCAGCGGGCGTTTCGGCGGCGCTTTATGCGCGGCGCAGCGGACTGGCCGTTACGGTGCTCAGCAAGGGCCCGGGCACGAGTAATTTGGCGCGGGCGGAGCTCATCGAGAACTATTACGGTTTGGCGGCGCCTATTCGTGGCGCAGAGCTCGAACAGCGCGGTATCGCGGGCGCGGAGCGCCTCGGGGTGCAGTTTGTGACGGCCGAGGTCATGGGGCTGACGTTTAAAGATACTATGGATGGCTTCCGCGTGGAGGTGGGCGGTGCTCTCTATGAGGCACCCACGGTCATCCTGGCAGCGGGCGCCGCACGGGTGACATTGCCTATCGAGGGCCTGGCACGGCTGGAGGGGCATGGCGTGAGTTATTGCGCGATTTGTGATGCGTTCTTCTATCGTGGCAAAAATGTAGCCGTGCTTGGCGCGGGGGCCTATGCGCTGCATGAGGCCGAGGTTTTGCGGCCGCATGCGGCTAACTTGACGCTGCTGACCAACGGACAGGCTTTAGAGGCTGCCCTTCCGGAGACTATGCAAGTCAATACGCAGAAGGTCGAGGCGCTGCTAGGGCAGGAGCGCGTCGAGGGCGTGCGGCTGGCGGATGGTACGACCCTGCCGGTCGATGGTGTCTTTGTGGCGCTCGGTACGGCTGGCAGCACGGCGCTTGCGCGCAAAATCGGGGCGCTGCTCGACGGCAACGTCATCAAGGTGGACGCTGACATGGCGACGAATGTGCCCGGACTTTTCGCGGCGGGAGATAATACGGGCGGTTTGCTCCAGGTCAGCAAGGCCGTGTATGAGGGGGCGCAAGCCGGCCTGTCCGCCGTCAAATATGTGCGCCAGCAGAAGGAGCGCTGAGGAAAAGCATGGATAAAGAGAAAACCCAGACCGATTTATATATCAAGCAGTTGAGCTTTTGGCCACACCTCTCAACACCGGAAAAAGCTCTGCTCAACAACAATACGCGTACGGTGCATTATGCGGCGGGTACGCAGGTGCATCAGGGCACGCTGGACTGCATCGGCGTGCTGCTGGTGAAGCGTGGGCAGCTGCGTGTCTACAGCCTCTCCGAGGATGGGCGGGATGTGACGCTCTACCGCCTTTTTGCGGGGGATGTCGCTATCCTTTCGGCTTCCTGTGTGCTCGAGGCGGTGACCTTTCCTGTGAATATCGATGCCGAGGAGGATACAGAGGTACTGCGCATCGATGCGCCGACCTTCCGCCAACTGGCGCAGCACAACATCTATGTACGCTGCTTTGGCTATGAGAAAGCAGCGGGGCGGCTCTCGGATATGCTCTGGCAGATGCAGCAAATCCTCTTTCTCTCGGCGGATAAGCGACTGGCGCTCTTCCTGCTCGCGGAGAGTGAGAAAACGGGCAGCGATACTATCCATCTCACGCACGAACAAATTGCCCGCTATATGGGCAGTGCCCGTGAGGTCGTGAGCCGCCTCATGAAATATTTCAGTCAGGAAGGGTTCGTCAAGACCGGACGCGGGCAGTTGCAACTGCTGGACAAGGCGGGGCTCAAGCATTTGGCGGGACAGGATTAAAGACTACAGTTTTGCTGTATAGAGAGGCCGCACGGCCTCTTTTTTTGTACGCAAAAAAACCGCCACGTTGCAGGCGTGGCGGCTGGGATGGCGGAGTTAGTCCAGCAGGGCGGCTACCTGTTCTTTGGGCATAAGGCCTACGGCTTCGTTGACCTGTTTGCCGTCCTTGTAGACGATGAGCGTGGGGATACTCATGACGTCGAAGCGCTGGGCGAGCTCAGGCTGCTCATCGACGTTGATTTTGCCGAGTTTGATGTCACTGCGCTCCTCAGCAAGCTGGTCGAGAATAGGGGAGAGCATACGGCAGGGACCGCACCAGCTGGCCCAGAAATCCAGCAGTACAGTGCCGCTGGCCTGCTCTACCTCAGTGGCGAAGTTGTCCTTCGTAATCGTAATAGCCATTATCTTATCCTCCTGTATAGCGCGCCGCGTGGGCGCTGTTCATATCTGTTTGCTGGTTTTATTATAGCGGGCGGCGTCTGGGAGGTCTGTGATTTGCTCACTATTGCTTTTTGTCCAGCTATAGCCTATAATAGAAATAATCTTTACAAACTTAACGGCAAAGGCTGACCCTTTTTTGGGTCAGTCTTTGTTGCGTATCAAGGATATTGAAAACAGCAATCATTCAAGTTATCGGCTGGCGGATGCGCATAGGGAAATTGTGGAAGGGCGGTTTTATTGATGAACGAGACGGAACATGTGAGCGTACAGGGCATCTTGGGACGCAAAAATAAAAAAATGACGCCACAGCGCCGCCGTGTGCTGGCGGTCATCGAAAACCATCCGCACGAGCATCTCAGCGCGGAGGAAATCTACGATGAACTGCGGCAGGATAAGACAGTGAATATCGGTCTGGCTACGGTATACCGCTCGCTGGACCTGTTGACAGAACTCGGTGTACTCACGACGATTGAGCTCAATGGTGTGAACCGTTACGAGGTCAACAGCACGACGCCGGAGTCACCGCATCAGCACCATCACCTCATCTGCCTGCGCTGCGGCAAGGTCATGGAGTTCCACTCGCAGATGACGGCGCCCTTAGAGCAGGAAATACAGACCAAGACGGGGTTCCGTATCAAGGACCATCAACTGAAATTCTTCGGTTATTGCGAGGAGTGCCAAAAGGTGCTGGCGGCGGAGGCCGCAGCCAAAACGGAGGCGTGAGCCATAAAGGACATATGGGACTTGAGTACACTATATAGCTCTGGTATAATAGACCTATAAAGTTAGGTATATTAAGGGTTAGGAGTGGGGAAATCATGGCAGTTTGGTTAAAAACTGCGGACTATGTGGCGATGGTGCAGTATGCACGCAAATTACAGCCCAATGAGGCCTGTGGGCTTTTGGGCGGCAAGATAGAGCAGGGAGAGAAAAAGGTCCTGGGTATTTGGTACATCAATAACCAGGACCAAACGGGCGAGCATTTTACCATCGATATCAAAGAGCAGTTCGCAGCCGTTAAGGAGATGCGGGCGCGCGGCTGGCAGATGCTGGGCAACTGGCACAGCCATCCAGCACTGCCTGCCAGACCGAGTGAACGCGATAAGGCGCAGGCCTTTGACAGCAACGCCAGCTATTTTGTGCTCTCGTTGGAGGGCGGGGAGCCGGTGCTCAACAGTTTCCATATCGAGCCTGATAAAACGGTCACGCAAGAGGAACTGTGCATCTGTCCAGATTTTTGATAAGGTTTACTAAAGTAAAAATAGGCTATCGCAGGCATGTGAGCTGTTGCGGTAGCCTATTTTGTTGCTTACGTTCAGGGCAAAGCTGCTTAAAGCGTCAGCTTGGTCTATTAGCCAGTATTTCCTTAGCTTTAGGTCAGGCTGCTGGGGACGGGGACGGGGACAAGTACCTCGTCCCCTTTTTGGTAGGTAAAGTTGGCGCTGGTGAGGTCGGTAAGCTGTGTGAGCAAATCGTCCAGCTGTGTGGGCTCAACGTGAAGGGGCAGGGTAACGTCGGCTGCATAGCTGGCCTCGCCCCAGGTGATGCCCTGCGTGCGCAGGTAGTTCTCGACCGAGGCCAGCAGGCTGTAGTCCAAGGTGATGCGCAGCTCGGTGAAAGGGGTCATCTGGACGCACGTTGCCGCCTGCAGGCCGAGTACGGCACTGTGGCTATAGGCGCGGATGAGACCACCTGCCCCGAGCTTGATGCCGCCGAAGTAGCGCGTGACGACGACGACGATATCGGTGAGTGCGTGCTGCTTGATGGCCTCGAGGATGGGACTCCCAGCTGTGCCGCCGGGCTCGCCATCGTCGTTGGATTTTTGCAGGCGCGCCTCGGCTCCCAGCACCCAGGCCGAGCAGTTATGCCGCGCATCATAATACTTCTTTTTCATGGCGGTCACAAAGGCGCGGGCCGTCTCCTCGCTCTCCACGTGTTGCAGGTGCGTGATAAATTTTGACTTTTGGATTTCATAAAGTGTCTGCAACTCGGGCGGCGTTGTCTCGATAGTACGGTAGCTGTGCATGATGGCAGGGTTCCTTTCCTCGCTTGATGTCTTTATTATACCTGTAATGACGTCAGAAAAAAAGCCGACCGTTGTGCGAAAAAACGGTAGTAATTTACGGGCATTTGTAGTATTCTTGAAGGTAACTAAATGAAGCATCGCGGATGACAGCTATGTACAAATCACAAAGAGAAGCGGTGCTGGGAAGGTTGTGTTACTAAGGCCATGCACGAAGGAAAAATGAACCGCGGACTCAAGAACCGTCAGCTGCAGCTGATGTCTCTGGGCGGGGTGATAGGCAGTGGCTACTTTCTCGGGACGGGCTATGTGCTGGAGAAAGCTGGCCCGGCGGCGCTCGTGTCGTATCTTTTGGGCGGCATGATTGTCATGTGCGTCATGCTCTGTCTCGCGGAACTCGCCGTGGAAAAGCCGGTCTCCGGCTCGTTCGTCACCTACGCGAAGGAGCATATCTCCCCGACCTGGGCTTGTGGCGTGGGCTGGGCGTACTGGCTGAACTGGGTGGCCTATGTGCCATCGGAAATGATTGCGGCGGGCATCATCATGCACAACTTTGTGCCTGAGGTCGGGCAACTCTGGTGGGCGGTGCTGTTCGGGCTGATTATCACCATTATCAACCTGTTCCACGTCGACAAGTTCGGCGAATGTGAGTTCTGGCTCGCGCTCATTAAAATCATCGCGCTCGTGGCTTTTTCGCTGGTGGCGGGGCTCATCTGCCTCGGGCTCATCGGCGGCGGGGGCTATCTCGGTACAACGGTACTCTTAGGCAGTGGCGGCTTTGTGCCGAACGGTTTTGAGAGTATCTTCCTCACAATGGTCATTATCCTCGTGAACTTTCAGGGCACGGAGATTATCGGCCTCGCGGCGGGGGAGTGCGAGAATCCGGCGAAGAGCATCCCTATCGCTGTGCGCAACGTGACCTGGCGCATCATCGGCCTCTATATCATCCCGATTGCCTTGCTCATTTCCATTTTGCCGTGGGATCAGGCGGGCCTCGATGAGAGCGTGTTTGCCTCGGCGGTTGCGCAGTATGGCCTGCATGGTTTTGCCTCGGTCTTTGGCTTCGTCGTGCTGACGGCAGCCATCTCCTGCTCGAACTCCGGTCTCTATGGTGCGGCGCGGGCGCTCTATGGCCTCGCCCAGCTCGATATGGCTCCACGCAAGCTCGCCCATCTGAGTGCGAACGGCGTGCCGAGCCACGCGATTTTGCTTTCGATTATGGGTTGCTGGCTCGTGATTATGCTCTATGCCTTTGACCCCGACTCGGCGGTATACACCTATCTGTTGGCGGTCTCGGGCTTTACGGGGGCACTGGCGTGGATTTCGCTCTGCTGGAGCCAGTACCGCTCGCGGCGCGCGCATATCGCGGCGGGTACGGAGGATACACTGCGTTACAAGACGCCGTGCTTCCCCTATGTGACGTTGTTTGGCATTTGGTCGCAGGTTATCTGCCTCGTGGTGATGCTTTTCGACGAGGAACTGCGCGTGGCCTTTTACGCCGGGGTGCCCATGCTCGTCTTGCCCATGCTCCTCTACCGCCTGCGCGCTTGGCGCGTGAAAGCGGCGGCCTTGGGCACAAATATTTTACGTTAAATGAACCCATCCTGCCTGTCGCAGGGGACGGAGTAAATAGTTTGGAGCAGGTATGTGCAGCCAGCGCTACCTGCTTCTTTTGTTATCTGCGGTTTCGCGGCTTAGTCGTTTGAGGATATTTTGCCAGGGAAAGGAGTGCTGTACTATGTCCGTCAAGGTGCGCTGCCCCTATGTACCAGCTAATGACGCGCTCTATATAGCCTATCATGATAAGGAGTGGTGTATGCCCCAGCATGATGATGCAAAAATCTATGAGTTGTTTTTGCTGGAACTTTTTCAAGCGGGGCTCTCATGGCGTACGCTGCTGCACAAGCGGGAGAACTTCCGCCGGGCCTATGCGGGCTTTGACGCCGCAAAGGTGGCGGCCTTTACGGCAGAGGATGAGGTGCGGCTCCAACAGGATGCCGGTATCATCCGCCATGCAGGCAAAATTCACGCGAGCATCGTCAATGCGCGGGTCTATCTGGCTATACAACAGGAGTGGGGCAGTTTCGCTGCCTATATCTGGCACTTCACGGCGGGCAAGACCATCTACGAGCCCCTGGCTGTCACGCGCAATGCCCTATCCGATGCCGTGACCCGCGACCTCAAAAAGCGTGGCACCAAATTCGCCGGCACCACGAGTATCTACTCTTTCCTGCAAGCTATCGGTATCATCTACTCGCACGCACCGGAGTGCTTCTGCTATCAGCGGGATGGCTGGGGGAAATGAAGGGCGTGTCTGCGTGCGTTCTGGGGGTATTCGTGTTACAATAAAAGATGTATTTTGACATTTTAGGCAAGGAGGTCAGTGGTTGTGTGGCTGTATTTTTTACTGGCGGTCATCGTCGTGCTGCTCATTCTGCTGCACCATTATATACCGCGTAAGCGCGTGTTTTGGCTGTTCTTTGCGGTGCTCCTGTTCACGGGCGGGGTGTCGTGGTATCTTTATCCGCGGCAGGAGCCTGCCCCCCCGCCCCTCACGCAGGAGGAGCGCGACGAGCTCGCGGCACAGCAGGAGATTTTTGCGGCCTGGTATCGTGACTATCAAAAACAGGTCGACCAGTTGGACAATAACTGGCAGCGTTATCATCATATTTTGGAAAATTTCAAAGAGGACAATATCAGCATCCAGACGGCTTATGTGCGGCTCACACAGCTGGAAAAGGACAGCGGTGAACTGCGTGAGCGTATCGCCCGCCACACGCCGCCGCGTGAGCTCACGGACGCGAACTATGACCTCGTGACGAGCATCACGGTCAAGACGAACGCCTATGCGGACGCGCAGTACCGCACGATAGCCTTGAGTAAAGCGGCGGCTGACCCGGCGAATATCCGTTCGAACGACCAGGAGGAGCAGAGCCGCATGTTGCAGTCCATTATGAACCGCGAGTCCCCAGCGGGGCTCTTTATCGCGAGTGAGGTCGGCGCCTTGCGGGACAACCTGACCCTGCCTGCTGATGAGGGTACGGCAGAGCAGTGATTTTAGTAGGTGAGATTTTTGCAAAAGAAAACTTTTTTACGCGCTTTTTGGCGGTTGTTCAAGGGCTATTGGCAGTCGGAGCATAAGTGGCGTGCCCGGGGGCTGCTCGCTTTGGTTATCGTGCTGAATTTTGCGGCGGTGTATCTGCTCGTGCAGATTAACAGCTGGTATAATGTTTTTTACAATGCGTTGCAGGGCTATGACAAGGCCAGTTTCTGGCCGCTCGTGGGCCAGTTCACGGGGCTGGCTTTCCTCTACATTATTATCGCGGTCTATGCTATCTACCTGCGGCAGATGCTCCAAATCAAATGGCGTGTCTGGATGACTGATAAATATCTTGCGCGTTGGATGCAGGGGCAGACCTACTACCGCCTGCAAGTGCTCAAAAGTGACACCGATAACCCGGACCAGCGTATCAGTGAGGATATTAACCAGTTTGTCAACCTCTCGTTGCAGCTGCTCGTGGGCTTTTTGAAGCAGCTCACGACCCTCGGGGCTTTCAGTGTGGTGCTTTGGCAGTTGTCGGGGGCCTTTACGGTGCCTATCGGCAGTCATGAGTTCGTCATCTACGGCTATATGTTCTGGTTCTCACTCGCGTACTCCATTATCGGCACGGGGCTCGCCCATTTAGTGGGACGCAAGCTGATTCGTTTGGATTTTGACCAGCAGCGCTACGAGGCAGATTTCCGTTTCAACATGATGCGCGTGCGCGAAAACAGCGAGAGCATTGCCTTTTACCGTGGCGAGCAGCCAGAGACGCGCGGTTTTAAAGAGCGTTTTGCCAAGGTCGTGCAAAATTTCTGGCAGCTTATGCGGCGGACGAAGCTGTTGAATTTCTATGTCAACGGCTATGGCCAGCTCGCCATCATCGTGCCGCTCGTGCTGGCGGCACCGAACTATTTCAGCGGCGCGATGGCGCTAGGCGGTCTCATGCAGACGGTCTCGGCTTTTGGCCGTGTGCAGGATGCGCTCTCATACTTCGTCGATTCCTATGATACCATCGCCCAGCTCGTAGCGGTCATCCATCGACTCACGGGCTTCACGGGGCACATGGAGGATGTGGCCGAGGTGGAGAACGGTGTAGCGCATATGGAGAGTGCTGCGCAGGCGCTGGCGCTCGAGGAACTTGCGGTGAGTTTGCCGGATGGGCGCACCTTGCTCAAGGACTGCTCGGTGACGTTGCCGCAGGGTAGCCGCGTGCTGGTGACGGGGGCCTCGGGCTGTGGCAAGAGTACTTTCCTGCGCACGCTGGCAGGTATCTGGCCCTTTGGGCACGGTCAGGTCACGCTGCCACAGGGGAGCCGCGTGCTGTTCCTGCCCCAACGTCCCTATTTACCGCTCGGCAGTTTGCGCGGTGCCCTGACCTATCCGCAGACGACAGCGGGCACGGATGTGGCGCTCAAGGCAGCTCTGTCGCAGGTGGGTCTCGCGGCGCTCAGTGAGCAGCTGGACCGGGTGGACGACTGGAGCCGCATCCTCTCACTCGGGGAACAGCAGCGCCTGGCCTTCGCCCGGGTGCTGCTCGTGCGGCCGCAGTGGCTCTTCCTAGACGAGGCTACCTCGGCGCTCGACGAGCCGCGTGAGCAGGAGATGTATGAGCTCCTGCGGCGGGAAATGCCTGAGCTGAGTATTGTGAGTGTGGGACACCGCTCGACGCTCTTTGCCCAGCATACGCAGGAACTGCATCTCACGGGCGATGGCAGCTGGCAGCTGCAGCCTATCGGTTGAGCTGGTCCTGGGAATTATGGTAAAAAGCTTTTGAGTAAATTTACTAGATGAGATAGATGAAACGTAGAGATTTTATACGCCATGCGTTGGCGCTGGGGACGGCCCTGGCGGTGGCCCCAGAGCTGGCCGTCAAACATTGGGCAGAGGCGGCCTGGCAGGTGGGAGCCAATTTGCCAGGTGTCGCCATACAGGCTACGCATTTGCAATTTCGTAGTTTGACGAACCGGCAGCAGACGGACGCGCTGATATTTCACCATATCGGCAATACGAATGCGGATGTCTCGGCGGCGACGGTGCACCAGTGGCACCTGGCTAACGGCTGGGCGGGCATCGGCTATCATTATTTAATTCGCAAAGATGGCACCATCGAGCAGGGGCGGCCCCTCGACACGGTGGGAGCACATTGCTACGGCGAGAATTATCATACCGTGGGCATCAATATTGTGGGCAATTTTGAAATAGCGGAGCCCAATGCCTTGCAAATGCGTGCGGCCGCGCGTTTGGCGGCCGCACTGTGCCGCCTGTATGGCTTTATGCCGAGTGAGCAGACGATATTCGGGCACCGCGATTTCAATGCGACGGCCTGCCCCGGAGAAAACCTTTATGTGCGTCTGCCGGAGCTCATTCAGGCGGCGCGGCAGCTTTATTGAGGCGACAGCATAGCGGTGGAGGTGAGCAGCGATGCGTTATCGTTGGTTTGACACGGAGGAACATACGGATGAGTTCGGGCGGCCGCTCAGCCGGGCGGCGCATGACCCGACGCTGCATCCCCGGCCCCCGCGGGGCATGACTAAGGGGGAGGCTACGGGCTGTGTGCTGGCGGCAGGTATCCTCGCCTATGGCCTCGTTACGGGCGATGTGCCTCTTAGTTTGTTTTGTTTCGCGTTTCTGCTGTATATGTTTCGGCCGCTGGTGCAGCAGAAGTGCGGTAAATATGGGCTCGCGCTCAGTCACATGATGTATGGGTTCAGTATTGCCGCGGGCTTTGGTGCACTCATGCTGGCCTACCTGTAATCTTTCTTGATTACAGGTCTTTTTTTATTTATGCAACTGTTCAACAAAGGCACAGGCTAAAAATTCATAAAATAACGGTTTTTTCGGTATTTTTCTTGTTTCGTTAGAAGGATTTTTTTTGTAAATAGCGAAAATTCCTAGTATAGGGAAAACAAATATGACGGGTTCAATGGTAGTGAGCTACCACCAATATATCCAGGGGGGATTTTTATGAGAAAGACAGAGTGCTTGGCAATGATTCTGGCAGGCGGGCAGGGCAGCCGTCTGGGAGCATTGACGAAGAAGATTGCGAAGCCGGCTGTACCGTTTGGCGGCAAATATCGCATCATCGATTTTCCGCTCAGTAATTGCGCGAACTCGGGCATCGACAAGGTCGGCGTGCTGACGCAGTATCGGCCGCTGGAACTGCACAATTACCTCGCCTCGGGCAGTGCGTGGGATCTCGACAAAAAAGAGGGCGGTGTATTTATCCTGCCGCCTTATGCACGGGAAAAAGGAGCAGACTGGTATCGCGGGACGGCTGATGCGATTTACCAGAACCTGAACTTTATCGATTTGGCAGACCCAGACTACGTGCTCATTCTCTCGGGTGACCATATCTACACGATGGATTACTCGTGGATGCTGGAGTCGCACAAGCGCAACAAGGCTGAGGCGACGATTGGAGTCATCCAGGTGCCTTGGGATGAGGCGCCGCGCTTCGGCATCATGAACACGGACAAGACGGGCCGTATTGAGGAGTTCGAGGAGAAACCGGCTAAGCCGAAATCGAACCTCGCCTCGATGGGTATTTATATCTTTAACAAAGATTTCCTCGAGAAATACCTCATTGAAGACGCGAAGGATGAGACCTCGGCCCATGACTTTGGTAAGAATATCATCCCGAAGATGCTCGCGGATAATGCCCGGCTCTACTCCTACGCGTTTGAGGGCTACTGGAAGGATGTCGGCACGATTGAGAGCCTGTGGCAGGCCAATATGGATTTGCTCCAGGATAAACCGCCCTTCGAGCTCAACGGCGAGTGGCGCATCTATTCCTCCAACCCGTCTATGCCCCCGCACTATGTCGGCCCCGAGGCAAAGGTCAAGAAGTCGATGATTTCTGAGGGCTCGATGATTCTCGGCGAGGTCGAGAACAGCATCATCTTCCCGGGCGTGCGTATCGGTAAGGGCGCGAAGGTCACGAACTCCGTCATCATGCCGTCTACGGTTATTGAGGAGGGCGCAGTCGTCGACTATGCGATTGTCGCGCAGAACTGCCGTATCAGCGCTGGCGCTCAGGTCTTGGGCGAAAAGGGCGGTATCACTGTCGTAGCAGAGGGCGAGAACGTACTGCCCGAGGCTGGCAGCAAGCAGGCTGGCTGAGCCAGTGCCTGGAGGGGAGTTGATAAACGTGAAAAATGTAATGGGGATTATCAATCTGCAGGAGGAGAACAGCTTTATCCGTGAGCTCACGGAGCGGCGCAACGTGGAGTCTATCCCCTTCGCTGGCCGTTACCGTCTCATTGATTTCGCCCTCTCCTGCATGGTGAACTCGGGGATTATCAACGTAGGCGTGATGCTGCCGAACAATCCACGCTCGGTGCTCGATCACCTGCGTTCGGGCAAGGACTGGGACTTGGCCCGTCGGCACGAGGGACTGTTCTATCTGCCAGCTGTCGAGGATGATGATACGCCGTGCCGGGGTGACTTGAAGAACTTCTACGACAATCTGGATTTCTTTGAGCATCACAATCAGCAATATGTGCTGCTGGCCAATGGCAGCTATATCTACAATATGGATTTCAACGAGCTGCTGCGTTTCCATCAGAATACGGGCGCGGATCTCACCATCGTTTATCATACGGCGGCGGATACGCAGGAGGGCCGCAGCATTGTGCTGGAGACGGCGGAGAATGGTCTCGTCGAGGATATGGCCGTGCGCAACACCGTCTATGATGGCACGAAGGTCAGCATGGGGATATTCCTGGTGAGCCGCCGCTTCTTTATCGACATGGTGCGCGACAGTTTCGAGCACGGCGGGGAGAGCCTCATGCTCGACACGCTGGTACGCCGGTTCAAGGACTATAACATCTATGCTTATGAGCATGATGGCTATGTGGCACATGTGGACTCCACGACGGCCTACTACAAGGCCAACATGGATATCCTCCAGCCGGAGGTCTGGGAGGAACTGTTCATGGGCAGCAACAGCATCTACACTAAGGTGAAGGATGCCGTGCCCGTACAGTACAAGGATACTGCCGAGGTCGATAACTCCTTGCTCGCCAACGGCTGTGTAGTGCGGGGCAAGGTCGAGAACAGCATCCTGTTCCGTGGCGTCAACGTGGGCAAGAACGCTACTATCAAGAACTCGATTATCATGCAGAAATGCGATATTCAGGACGGCGCGCTCATCGAAAATGTCATTTGCGATAAGAACGTCGTCATCACGAAGGAAAAGTGGCTCAAGGGTGCGCCTAACTATCCCCTCATCGTGAAGAAAAATGTAGTAATCTGAGGATTTTGGGAGCCGCTGCCGGATTGGGGACAGCAATGATGCTGTCCCTTGTCTTTGTCAGCGGCTTGTTATGTACTTTTAGCAATTATGTATAACTCTTAGGAGGGCATGATATTGGCTAGAAAAAAGAACGACAGTGCGGCGAAGTCGCCGCAGAATCGTGAGTTTGAACAGCTCAAGGAGAGCTTGAAGCAGTGCTTTACCCAGACGGCGCATATCATGTGGGGCCGCCAGGTGCATGAGCTGACGAAGAATGAAATCTATCAGACGGTAGCGGCTACGGCCAAGCAGTTTATTTCCGATAACTGGATTAAAACCAACAATGCCTATGCTGAGCGCGGCGAGAAGCAGATTTATTATTTCTCCATTGAGTTCCTCATGGGCCGCCTGCTCAAGAGCAACCTGATGAATCTAGGTATCGAGCAGGCCGTACAGGAAGTATTGGACGAGGAGTTCCATATTTCTTTGTCGGAGACCTTTAAAGAGGAACCGGACGCCGGTCTCGGCAACGGCGGCCTCGGGCGTTTGGCGGCCTGTTTCATCGATTCGATGGCCGCGCACAGCCTGCCGGGGCACGGTTGCAGTATCCGCTATCAGTATGGTCTGTTTGAGCAGAAAATCATCAACGGCACCCAGGTGGAAATCCCCGATAACTGGCTGAAAAACGGCTTTGCCTGGGAGTATCGCAAGCCGGATAAGGCTATCGACGTGAAATTCTACGGCAATGCCTACATGAAGAAAATGCCGGACGGCAGCCTGAAGCTCGTGCATGAAAACCCGATGACGGTCATGGCCGTGCCCTACGATGTGCCGATCGTGGGTTATCAGAACAAGACGGTCAATACACTGCGCCTCTGGAACGCTGAGGTGAACCGCGACTTTTCCGACTATGGCTATCTCACGCAGGAGCAGATTCACCAGCGCGAGGAGTACCGCCATTTCGTCGAGTCCATCACGCGCTACCTCTATCCGGATGACAGCACGGAGGATGGCCGCCGCATGCGTCTCATTCAGGAGTATTTCATGGTTTCGGCGGGTGTGCAGAGCATAGTACGCCATTTCAAAAAGACGGGCATGAATCTGCACGACTTCGCGCAGAAAATCGCCATCCACATCAACGATACGCATCCCGCGCTCTGCGTGGCGGAGCTCATGCGCATCTTCGTCGACGAGGAGGGCTTTGACTGGAGCGAGGCCTGGGCCATCACGAAGAATACCATCGCCTATACGAACCACACGATTCTGCCGGAGGCGCTGGAGAAGTGGCCGATTGATATGTTCCGCAATCTGCTGCCGCGTATCTATATGATTATCGATGAAATCAACCGCCGCTGGCTCATCGAGGTGCGTGAGCGCTATCCGAAGAATGAGGACAAGGTACATGCCCTCTCCATCATCCAGGATGGTATGGTGCATATGGCGCGTCTCTCCATCGTGGGCGGGCACAGCGTCAACGGTGTGGCGAAGATTCACTCCAACATTCTCAAGCAGACGACACTGCATGACTTCTACGAGTACAACCCCCAGATGTTCAACAACAAGACGAACGGCATCACGCATCGCCGCTGGCTTATGGGCGCGAACCCCGCGCTCGCGAACCTTATCGACGAGACGATTGGCAGCCGCCGTTGGCACCGCAACCCCGAGCAGCTGGATATGCTGAACGACTACGTCAAGGACAAACCGTTCCTCGATAAACTCGGACAGGTGAAGCGCATCCGCAAAGAAGAGCTCGCGAAGTACACGCTGGAGCACAACGGGCTGGAGGTAGACCCGGATTCTATTTTCGATATTCAGGTCAAGCGCATCCACTCCTACAAGCGCCAGCTCATGAATATCTTCCATATCATGTATCAGTATCATAAGCTGAAGACGGATAAGGACTATACGATGCTGCCGACGACGTATTTCTTCGGCGGCAAGGCGGCCCCGGGCTACTACATCGCCAAGGAGACCATCCGCCTCATCAACGCCGTGGCGGATATCGTGAACAAGGACCCGGAGACGAATGAGCGGCTCAAGGTGGTCTTTATCGAGAACTTTGGCGTTTCGATTGGCGAGCTCGTCTATCCGGCGGCCGATGTCAGCGAGCAGATTTCCACGGCATCGAAAGAGGCCTCGGGCACGGGCAATATGAAGTTTATGATGAACGGTGCCATCACGCTGGGCACGCTGGACGGTGCGAACGTCGAAATTCGCGATGCCGTGGGTGGGGATGAAAACTTCGTGCTGTTTGGCCTGCGCGCGGAACAGGTGCTCGACTACTATGCGCATGGCGGTTACTCGGCTTGGGATGAGTACAACAATAACCCCGAGGTGCATATGGTCACGAGCCAGTTGCTCAACGGGCCCTATGGGGATTTTCGCTCTATTTTCGATGATATCCAGCATAGCAACGACGAGTTCTTCATTTTGAAGGACTTTAAGGCTTATGCGGCGGCGCACGAGGAGATTTACAGCCGCTATCAGCAGCGCTTCAACTGGCTGCATGCTTCGGCTGTGAATATTGCCAACTCGGGATGGTTCTCCTCCGACCGAACCATCGACGAGTATGCTAACCAGATTTGGCAGGTTAAGCCGGTGATTATTTCGTAAGGGGCGGATAGGGGGATTATCGTGAAAACATCGGAATTGAGTGAGTTTGATTTATATTTGTTCCATCAAGGCACGAACTACCATGCCTACGAGATGCTGGGCGCACATTGTCTGGAGCAGGACGGGCGAAAGGGCGTCCGTTTTGCCGTGTGGGCACCGCATGCGAAGTCCGTGAGTGTGGTGGGCGATTTCAATGCCTGGGATACGCGGGTCAACTACATGGAGCGTATTGGTGACGGGGAAATCTGGACGGCGTTCATCCCGGATATCAAGGAGGGTGCCGTCTATAAATACGCCATCGAGCCGCAGTGGGGCGGCCCGCATATCATGAAAGCCGACCCGTACGGGTTCTTTGCGGAGAAGAAGCCACAGACGGCCTCACGCATCTATGACATGAACCATTATGAGTGGCATGATGCGGCGTATCAGCAGCAGAAACAGCAGCAGGTCAGCTACAGCCAGCCCATGCTGACCTATGAGGTGCATGCAGGCTCCTGGCGCCGCAGTCCCGAGGGGGAGTACCTCTCCTACCGTGAGCTCGCGGACCAGCTCATCGACTACGCGAAGAAAATGCACTATACGCATATCGAGTTCCTGCCGCTCTGTGAACACCCCTTCGACGGCTCCTGGGGTTATCAGATTACGGGGTTCTATGCGGTGACGAGCCGTTACGGTGCCCCCGATGACTTCCGTTATCTCGTGGACAAGGCGCATCAGAACGGTATCGCCATCATCATGGACTGGGTGCCGGGACATTTTTGCAAAGATGACCAGGGACTGCGCCGCTTCGACGGGGAGAACCTCTACGAGTCGGATAATGAGCAGCTCGCGGAAAATAAAGGCTGGGGTACGACGAATTTCGACTATGGCCGCACGGAGGTGCAGAGTTTCCTCATCTCCAATGCGCTGTTCTGGTTGGAGGAGTTCCACGTCGACGGTCTGCGCATCGATGCCGTAGCGAACATGCTCTATCTGAACTATGGCCGTGAGGAGGGCGAGTGGACGCCTAACAAATACGGTGATACGGGCAATCTGGAGGCGATGGACTTCATCAAGAAGCTCAACGAGACGATTTTCAAATATCATCCGCAGGCTTTGATGATTGCCGAGGAATCCACCTCGTGGCCGATGATTTCCAAGCCGGTCTACATGGGCGGCATGGGGTTCAACTACAAGTGGAATATGGGCTGGATGAACGATATGCTGCGCTACATGTCGCTCGACCCCATCTACCGCAAATGGAACCACGACAAGGTTACCTTCTCACTCATGTACGCTTTCAGCGAGAATTTCGTGCTGCCGCTCTCGCATGATGAGGTGGTGCATGGCAAGTGTTCGCTCATCAGCAAGATGCCGGGTGACTACTGGCAGAAATTCGCAGGCTTGCGCTCGTTCTTTGCTTACTGGATTGGCCATCCGGGGAAAAAGCTGCTCTTTATGGGCGGCGAGTTCGGCCAGTTCATCGAGTGGAAATACGATGACAGTCTTGACTGGCATCTGCCGCAGCAATATCCCATGCACACGAAGATGCTGCACTATTCGCAGGTGCTCAACCAGTTCTATCAGGATAACAAGCCGCTCTGGGAAGTGGACTTCGACTGGAACGGCTTCCAGTGGATTGATTGCAACGACAACGAGAACAGCGTGATTTCCTTTATCCGCCGTGCGGAGGACCAGCAGGACTATTTAGTTGCTGTATGCAACTTTACGCCGGAGGTACGGCATGACTACCGCATAGGTGTCCCCGACAAGGGCACCTATGTGGAGGTGTTCAACTCCGATGCGGAGGAGTTCGGCGGCAGCGGTGTGGGCAACGGGGAATTGCTCACGGAGGATGTGCCCTGGCATGACCGGCCCCAGTCAATTCGTTTGACGGTGCCGCCGCTCGCGACGATTTATTTGCGGCTCAAGGGACGTCAGCTGGGCAAGGGGATGGTCTCCCAGCAGCCGACGGTGGATATTTTAGAGAGTGTGGCGGCCGCAGCCAAACCACACCGCGCGCAGAAGCAGAGTAAAACAGGAGCGCCTAAGCGTCGTACCAGCAGAAGAAAGGTAGGAGACAAATGAAAGTATTATACGTAGCAGCCGAGGCAGTACCCTTTGTCAAGACAGGCGGTCTGGCCGATGTGGCGGGCTCCCTGCCCAAAGAACTGAAAGCTGAAGGCGTAGATATACGGGTCATTATGCCGAAATTCGGCAAGATTCCCGAGGAATACCGCAACGCGATGACGCACGTCTACGATGGCCGCCTCAACGTAGCCTGGCGCGATAAATACGTCGGTTTGGATACGCTGGAGCAGGATGGCGTGACGTTCTACTTCGTCGATAATGAAGAGTATTTCAACCGTGAGGGACTCTACGGCTACGATGATGATGCGGAGCGGTTTTCCTTTTTCTGCCGGGCGGTGCTGAACCTCCTGCCCGTAATAGATTTTTGGCCGGAGGTTATCCATACTAACGACTGGCACGCTGCACTTGTCAACGTGTTCCTGAAACTGGAGCATATGGGGGATGAGCGTTATCAGCGTATCCGTACCTTGTTCACGATTCACAACCTCAAGTATCAGGGCGTGTTCCCGAAAGGTATCATGCAGGATGTGCTGGGGCTCGACTGGAAATATTTCAACAATGGCGACTTGGAGTTCTACGATGCGGTGAACTTTATGAAGGGCGGCATTATCTACGCGGACTTCGTCTCAACGGTGTCGAAGTCCTACGCTGAGGAAATTCAATATCCGTATTTCGGTGAGCACCTAGACGGCCTGCTGCGCAGCCGGCAGGACGACCTCTATGGCATCATCAACGGCCTCGACTATGATACCTACAACCCGCGTACGGACAAGAACCTCTTTGAGACCTACGATGCCGAGACACTCGACCGCAAACGTGACAACAAGACGGAACTCCAGCGCCTGCTCGGTCTGCCGGAGAACCGCCAGACGCCTATGGTAGCCCTCGTCTCGCGTCTCGTGGAGCCCAAAGGCATGGACCTCATCGTACGCATGATGGACGAAATCCTGTTGCACGAAAATATCCAGTTCGTCCTGCTCGGCACTGGGGAAAAGCGTTACGAAGACTGGTTCAAGGGTCTCGCGTGGCGGTTCCCGCGCGAGGTGTCGGCGAATATACGCTTCTCGAACCAGCTGGCGCAACGTATCTATGCGGCGGCGGATATTTTCCTCATGCCCTCGAACTATGAGCCCTGCGGTATCGGTCAGCTTATCGCCATGCGCTACGGCGCGATTCCCGTGGTACGTGAGACCGGCGGCCTGAAGGATACGGTAATTCCGTACAACAAGCAGACCAAAGCGGGCACGGGCTTTGTTTTCCACGATTACAATGCACATGAGATGATGTATGCGCTGAAACGTGCCCTGAGCCTCTATGCGAACCCCATCGAATGGTACCGCCTCATGCAGAATGCGATGCAGGCGGACTATAGCTGGCAGCAGTCCGGACGGGAATATCATCGGTTGTACGAAAAACTTTGCCGTGAAGAATAAAAAATAAGGGTAATCTATAAAGGGTTTGCCCGTTAGGCCATAGAATAGGATAGTATAGGGCCGATTCATAGCAAGAAAATATGGAGGCGGCAGTATAGACTGCCGCTTTTTTCGTATGGGGAACGAAATGCTGGATTTTTGAGAGTTAAGGAAAGAAGGAGATTGTATGCTGGACAATGACCATGCCTGGCATGACTCCCAGGACATCTACTATCGGAACCCGGTGGGGGCGGCCGAGGCGGGCAGCCATATCCACATCGCGCTCCGGTTGCAGACGCGGGAGGAAATCAAGAGCGTACTGCTGCGCCTGTGGCAGGACCAGCAGGGCGAAAAGCTAATCGCGTTAAAGGAAATGCACCCGCGCCCCGAGGGTGAGGTACATGACTTCGTAGGCGAAGTGGTTATGCCGCCGCGGGGCTGCCTGCTTTGGTATTATTTCATCATTTCGCTCGCTGATGGTACTTGCTACTATGGTAACAATCCCGAACAGCTCGGCGGGCGCGGCCAACTCTACGACCATGAGCCGCCGTCCTTCCAGATTACGGTGTATAATCAGGGGGCGAAAACGCCGGACTGGTTCAAGCATGCGGTCATGTACCAGATTTTTCCCGACCGCTTCTGCCGCGTGGGGGACACCATCACGCCGAAGCCGGGCGCGGTGTTTCATGCCTGCTGGGATGATGAGCCCTATTACTATAAAGACCCGGATACGAAAGAAATCATTTCCTATGATTTTTACGGTGGCAACCTCAAGGGTATCGAGTCGAAGCTCGACCGCTTGCAGGCACTAGGCATCACCGTCATCTATCTGAACCCGGTGTTCGAGTCGGAGAGCAACCATCACTACGATACGGGCGATTACAAGAAAATCGACCCTATTCTCGGCACGGAAAAGGATTTTCAGTCACTTGTCAAGGCGGCAAAAAAACGCGGTATCCGCATTATCCTTGATGGGGTGTTCAGTCACACGGGCAGCAACAGCCGCTATTTCAACCGCAAGGGACAGTACGACAGCGTGGGGGCGTTTCAGTCGCAGAAATCACCCTACTATGACTGGTATAATTTCCGGCATTATCCCTACGAGTATTCCTGCTGGTGGAATTTTGACACCCTGCCGGATGTGACGGAGACGACCCCGTCCTATATGAAATTTATTATCAGTGATAAAGACAGTGTGCTGCATCATTGGATGAAGGAGGGCATTGCGGGCTGGCGGCTCGACGTTATCGACGAGCTCCCCGCGACGTTTTCGCAGGCGTTCTTTAAGGAACTGAAAAAGACCAACCCCGACGCCGTGATGATTGGCGAGGTATGGGAGGACTGTTCGCATAAAATCGCCTACGGCGTGGCGCGGGAGTATCTCTGCGGGCAGGAAATGGACTCGGCTATGAACTACCCGTTCCGTCAGGATGTGCTCGACTTTCTGCTCGCGCATGGCGATGCCAGTGAGATTGCGCGGCGTTTGCGCAGTCTGCGCGAGAACTATCCGCGCGAGAACTACTACGCGATGATGAACCTCATCGGCAGCCACGACCGTGCCCGCGCTATCACCATCCTCGGCGAGGCACCGTTCTACGATCAGATGCCTGCTGTGGAGCAGGCGCGGTTCCGCATGACGCCTGAGCAGTACAACCTCGGCACGGCGCGTTTGCTCATGGCGGTGGCCTGGCAGATGACCTATCCTGGGGTGCCGAGTATCTACTACGGCGATGAAATCGGCATGCAGGGCTTCAAAGACCCCTATAACCGGCGGCCGTATGAGTGGGAGGGCGGCGACAGTTACATCGAGGGGAAGGTGCGGGCGCTGGTCAAGTTGCGTAACGCCCATGTGGCGCTCCAGACTGGTGCCATCCTGCCGCTTTATGCGCAGGGCGATGTGCTGGCCTATGCGCGGGTGATTGCGGGTGAGCACGACGTCTTTGGGGTGCACACTGCTAACGAGGCCTTTATCTACGCGGCCAACCGCAGCCGCACGGAGACGCATACGGTATCACTCGATGTGAGTGATTTCGCGGTGGGATGTTTTGTCGATGCCTTGCAGCCTGAGGGGGAGCGCTACGCGGTGCACAACGGCCATGTGCAGCTGGAGCTGCCGCCCTTGACTGCGCTGGTACTAGAGCGGCAGGACGCACCAGCCGTGCACCCGCGGCGGGCGGGCGTACTGCTGCATCCCACTTCGTTGCCGACCAAATACGGTATCGGCGACCTCGGCAAGACAGCTTATCGCTTTATCGACTATCTGCAGGCGGCAGGGCAGTCTGTTTGGCAGATGCTGCCGCTCGGTCCGCTGGATTTCGGTAATTCGCCGTATCAATCACCTTCGGCCTTTGCGGGCAATCCGTTGCTCATCGACCTCGATGATGTGATTGCGCGCGGCTGGTTGCAGGCTGCTGAGGCGCGCGTGCCTTTTGCCAGCAGCGATGCGCATGTGGACTACGAAGGCGCGGGCGAGTTCAAACGCAAATGTCTGCGCAAGGCTTGGCGCACCTTCAGCAAAACGGCGGACCAGGATGTGGACTATCAGGCATTCTGTCAAAAGCAGGCCTGGTGGCTCGAGGACTATGCGCTGTTTCAGGCGGCAAAAAAGGAATACCGCAACCGTCCTTGGATGCAGTGGCCCGAAGCGGTGCGCCGCCGTGAGCCGCAGGCTCTCAAGAAGTTGGCAGAGCGGTTGGCTGAGCCTATAGCTATCGTGAAGTTTGTGCAGTATCTTTTCCACAGTCAGTGGCAGCGCCTGCACGATTATGCGCGCGCACATGATGTGCAGCTCATGGGCGATATGCCGATTTTCCTCTCGCAGGACAGTGCCGATGTCTGGGCGAACCAAAAGCTCTTCAATCTGAATGCCGATGGCACGCCGAAGACCGTCGCGGGAGTACCGCCAGATTATTTCAGTGCCACCGGTCAGCTTTGGGGCAATCCGCATTATTTATGGGATGAGATGGCCAAAGATGGCTACAGCTGGTGGAAAAAACGCTTCCGCAAGCTCTATGAGCTCGTGGACATCGTGCGCATCGACCATTTCCGTGGGTTCGAGGCCTATTGGGCCGTCGATGCGAAGGCGGATACGGCTATCAACGGCAAATGGGTGCCGGGACCGGGCAAGCCGTTCTTTGACGCACTCAAGGCAGCGCTTGGCGAACTGCCCATCGTGGCCGAAGACCTCGGCATCATTACGGATGCGGTGGAGCAGCTGCGTGATGACTGCGCTTTCCCGGGCATGAAGGTATTGCAGTTCACCCTGCATTTCAACGACCAGCACCGCATGGGTTTCGTGGCGCCCGAGAACAGCATCGTCTACACGGGCACGCACGATAACAACACTACGGTGGGCTGGTACACGCAAGAGCTCGACGAGCCCACGCGTACGGCCATCGCTACGCTCGTGGGTGCTGACCCGGCGAAGCCGCTCGAGGTTGACCAAAAGCTCATCGCCTTCGCCTATGCGAGCGATGCGCGCCTCGTCGTCGTGCCCATGCAGGACCTCCTGGGCCTCGACGGACGCCACCGCATGAACACCCCCGGCACAGTCGGCCTCAACTGGACCTGGAGTCTCAAACCGGAGCAGCTCCTCCTGGCCGAAGACGCCGCCAGCGAACTGTACGCGCTGGCCGAGCGGACGCATAGACTGCCAAAGCAATAGGGCTTGACGTTTTTGTTATAATCAAGCTGATTGCCGCAGATGGTTTAATAGAGGAAGATGAGGTGTGGTTGATGAGTTTTATGGATTTAGCGCGGGCCAGGTACTCGGTGCGGAAGTTCAAGGCGCAGCCGGTGGAGCAGGAGAAACTGGCGCAGATTCTTGAGGCGGGGCGTGTGGCACCTACGGCGAAGAATGTGCAGGAGCAGCATGTATACGTGCTACAGTCGGCGGAGGCACTCGAGAAGGTGCGTGAGCTCACGCCTTGTCACTATGGAGCACCGGTGGTTTTGCTAGTGACCTATGATAAAAATAAGGAGTTCCATCATCCCGAGGATACTTCGTTCCATACGGGGGTAGAGGATGCGAGTATCGTGGCGACGCATATGATGCTCATGGCTACAGAATTGGGCATTGGCTCGTGCTGGGTCAATATGTTTCTGCCGGCGGCGCAGAAAGCCTTTCACATCCCTGCTAACGAAGTGCCGGTGCTGCTCATGCCTCTAGGTTATGCTGCCGATGATGCACCGGTAGCGGCTTGGCATACGCAGTATAAGCCTATGGGTGATTTAGTTACCTATCTTTGATGAGATTTTGCATGAGAAAAAAGCGGCCTTGCGGGGCCGCTTTTTCTGTGCGTGGCAATATTTGGAGAGAATTATTACCACGCCTATGCGTGTGCGGTGGTACATTTGCGTTATTGAGGGAGCTCTGTGGTGTGGCCGTCAGCTACGAAGCGGTGCCAGAGCAGGGCACCGAGCAGCAGCAGGGAGGTGCCGGTGATGAGGAAGATGGGGCGGATGCCGAGGGCGGTGCTGAGCGTGCCGCCGAGCAAAGGGCCGACCATAGCGCCCGTCTGGTGCGCGGAGGAGCTCAGACCGAAGACGCGCCCACGGAAATTCTCTGGGGTGGCCTGCACCATCGTGGCATTGATGGCGGGCAGGGTGCCAGCCATCGCCAGCCCAAAGAAGAATTGCAGGGCGGCGAAGCCGTAGAGCTCCGTGGGGAAATACTGCATAAAGAGACAGGCGCCGCCGCCGAGGAAGGCGAGACTCATGGCGCGTGCGTATCCGCGTGTCTGGCCGAAACGTCCCCAGGGGCGGGCCGAGATAGCACCGGCGATGCCGCCGAGGCTGAACACGATGCCTGCGTGCATGACGACATCGGTCATCGTGCCCTGGAGCTGGGCTACGTAGAGGGAGATGACCGGCTGCAACACCATATTGGCACAGCTGACCGTCACGGTCAGGAGCAGCATAAGCATGAGCAGGCGGTTGGTCAGGGCATAGCGGCAGTCGTCGGCAATGCCCCGCACGATGGCGTGCAGTAAATGTAACGTGCTGGGATGGCTGGCGGTATCAGGTACGGGTGCCGGCTGGTCAGCTGGGGCGTTGGCAGCGCTCGTTGATATGGTATTAGCTTTTGCCGTTGCGTTGGGGCGCGGGGCGGGCATTTTCACACAGAGGGTGACGATGAGTGTGGAGATGGTGAGGAAGCCTGCCGCGAGAAAGAACGAGAGACGCATACCCACGAGGTGAGCCATGATGCCGCCGAGCAGCGGGCCCATGACGGAGCCGATGATTTGTCCCGTCTGCACGGTGCCGATGGCGACGCCGAGTTCTTTGCGCGGGGCAATAGTGGCGACGATGGCCTGCACGGCGGGTACGAAGCCGTTGGCGAAGCCCTGGAGTACGCGCATGCCGAGGAGCCCCCAGGGACCGGTGACGAGACCGCCGACCGCATAGGTTATGGTGAGGCAGGCACTGGCGCGCACGGCCATTTTTTTGCGGCCATATTTGTCCGCGAGACGGCCCCAGACGGGTGCCATGAACGTCGCGATAAAGAAGGTAACGGAGAAAACGGCACTAGCCCACATGGTCACGCTCTCCTCAGGCGTGCCCAGTTCCAGCAGGTAGATGGGGAGGAACGGGATGAGCATGGTATAGCTGGACGAAGTACAAAACACGCAAAAGGCCATGAGATAGGTATTGCGTTGCCAATTTGTTTGCATAAAAATCACCTTGCCCATTATACTACAGATAGGCGTTCAAGCGTAAGCGGCAGCAGGAAAAATCCTGTTTGACAGTTTTAGTCAAAAAGTCGAAAATAATATTTGACTTTTTGACTTTAGGCGTTATAATAGAAACAAAGACAAGAGATAATATATCCCTAGTGAGTATGGAGGAAAACATTATGGGACAAGAAAAATATACCGCGAAGACGTTGGCGGCGCTACAGGCTGCTCAGCAGATTGCCGCCATGCGCTACCATCAGGAAATCACCTCGGCGCATACGCTGCTCGCGCTGGCCAAGGAACCGGAGGGCTTGCTGGCGACGATTTTCAGTGATTGCCAGACGGACCTGCCGATGCTCAAAGCACGGCTCGAGCAGGTGCTGAACAAAATCCCGTCCGTCAAAGGCACCGACCGCCTCGGCATGGGGATGGATATGGTACGCGTGCTCGGCCGCGCCGAGGAACTCGCGAAATCAATGAAGGATGAGTATGTTTCCACGGAGCACCTGCTGCTCGCGCTGGCCCTCGACGGCAGCGATGAGGTGCAGGATATCTGCCGCGAGTTCCATCTGACGAAAGCGAACATCAACAGTTCTATCAAAAAGAACCGCAAGCAGAATGTCACCAGTGAGAACCCCGAGGAGGGCTATAAATCCCTAGAAAAGTTCGGGCGTGACCTCACGGCGCAGGCGCGGGCCAATAAACTTGACCCGGTAATCGGCCGTGATGACGAAATTCGCCGCACCATTGAAATCCTTTCCCGCCGCACGAAAAATAATCCGGTGCTCATCGGTGAACCGGGCGTCGGCAAGACGGCCATCGTCGAGGGACTGGCGCGCCGCATCGTGGCGGGCGATGTCCCTGAGTCGCTGAAGAACAAGACGCTCTACTCGCTTGACATGGGCAGCCTTGTTGCTGGCGCGAAGTTCCGCGGCGAGTTCGAGGAACGCCTGAAGAACGTACTCAACGAAATCGCGAAATCCGATGGCCAGATTTTGCTCTTTATCGATGAAATCCATACGGTAGTGGGTGCAGGTGCAGCCGAGGGCGCGATGGACGCGGGCAATATCCTCAAACCGATGCTCGCACGCGGCGAACTGCGCTGCATCGGTGCCACGACGCTCAACGAATACCGCAAATACATCGAAAAGGACGCCGCGCTAGAGCGCCGTTTCCAGCCAGTCATGGTCGATCAGCCGAGCGTGGAGGATACCATCTCTATCCTGCGCGGGCTCAAGGAGCGTTATGAGGTGCACCACGGCGTGCGCATCCGTGACGCCGCGCTCGTGGCGGCCGCGACGCTTTCAGACCGTTATATTTCCGACCGATTCCTACCCGATAAGGCCATCGACCTCGTCGATGAGGCCGCGGCGAAACTGCGCACGGAGATTGAATCTATGCCGCAACCGCTCGATGAGGTGCGCCGCAAACTCATGCAGCTGACCATCGAGGAGCAGGCGCTGAAAAAGGAGACCGATGAGGCCTCGAAAGATCGCCTCGAGAAATTGCAGGCTGAGAAGACGGAACTGCAACGTAAAGAGGGCGAACTCAAGAATAAATGGGAGGCTGAGAAACAGGCTATCCTGCGCGTGCGTGCCGTGAAAAAGGAAATCGACGAGGTCAACGCACAGATGGCCGAGGCCGAGCGGGCCTATGACCTCAACAAGCTCTCCGAGCTCAAATATGGCAAGCTGCCCGAGTTGCAGAAACAGCTAACGGATGAGGAAAATACCATCAATGCCAAGTCCCAGGACGAGCGCCTGCTCAAAGAAGAGGTCGGCGAAGAAGATATCGCCGAGGTGGTCTCCCGCTGGACGGGCGTGCCGGTGACGAAGATGTTGCAGGGCGAGCGCGACAAACTCATGCACCTCGACGGCGTACTGCACGAGCGCGTCGTGGGCCAGGACGAGGCTGTGACGGCCGTGAGCGAGGCTATCCTGCGCGCCCGCGCGGGCATCAAGGACCCGAACCGGCCGATTGGTTCGTTTATCTTCCTCGGCCCCACGGGCGTGGGCAAGACCGAGCTCGCGAAGACGCTGGCGGAGGCACTCTTTGACGATGAGCGCAGCATCATCCGTATCGATATGTCCGAGTACATGGAGAAACATACGGTCTCGCGGCTCATCGGCGCACCTCCGGGCTACGTCGGCTATGACGAGGGCGGCCAGCTCACCGAGGCCGTGCGCCGTCGTCCCTACAGCGTTATCTTGCTCGATGAAATCGAGAAAGCGCACCGCGATGTGTTCAACGTGCTGCTGCAAATCCTCGATGATGGCCGCTTGACTGATGGCAAGGGCCGCGTGGTCAACTTCAAGAACACGGTCATTATTATGACCTCTAACCTCGGCTCGCACGAAATCCTCAACAAGGAATACGACGAAGCCAAAGCGGCGGTCAAGGATATCCTCAAAGATTATTTCCGCCCGGAGTTCCTGAACCGTGTGGATGACATCATCGTGTTCAAGGGGCTCGCGAAGGAGCAGGTCAAGGCCATTGCGGCCATCCTGCTGCAACGCCTCGGCGCACGCCTCGAGAAACAGGTCAAGATTCATCTGACCTGGAGCGAGGCCGCACTCGAACGCCTGGCCGACCAGGGTTTCGACCCGAATTTCGGTGCCCGCCCGCTCAAACGCCTGCTCGTGCATACCGTGGAGACGGCACTCTCCAAGGAAATCATCAGCGGCAGCGTCAAAGAGGGCGACACCGTGAACATCGATGTGGGCGCCGATGGCGGGTATACCTTTCAGACGGTGTGAGCCATCTTCCCCTTAACTTAGCCTTCCTTTCCTAATCTATCACCTATAACGCAAAACGCCTGCGGACAGGTATTTCGGCCTGCCGCAGGCGTTTTGTTATGCTGTTTTGCTTTAAGGCGTGTTGATATGTGCAGCCAGCCAGGTGAAACCGTGCTCGCGCAGCATGAGGCGGAAATCCTCGATGGGGGCGAAGACAGGGGCGTATTTCAGCCGCAGTTTAAAGCGCTGCAACGTGTGCGAGGTGCCGCCAAAGATGGGCACGCGGTCGAGTTTGTACTGCGGTTTGCTGGGCTGGGCATAGCCGAGGTGCACGGTGAAGGCGGCGCGGTAGCCCGCATCACGCGTGGCGTCCTGTACTTTCTGCGTGTAGTCCCCGCAGGGATAGGCGAGGTATTTGATATTTTTTTGCAAATGCCACTCCAGGGCCCGCTTTGAGTCAACGAGCTGGTGCTGGATTTCCTCATCGCTGAGCTTGTCCAGTTCCTCGTGGGAGAGTGTGTGGCTCTCAAAGTCGATGAGGCCGCTCTGCTGCATCTCGGCTGCCTCGTCCCAGGTCAGGTAGTTCGGATAGGTGCCGAGAAAGTCGGAGACGAGGAAAATCGTCGCTTTGAGGTTGTATTTTTGCAGAATGGGAAAGGCATTTTTGTAGTTGTCCACGTAGCCATCGTCAAAGGTGATAATGACGGGTTTGTCGGGGAGCGGTGTGCCGTTGTCCCAAGCGTCCGTGAGCTCGGCGGGCGTGATGGTGTGGTAACCTTGCTCGGCGAGGTACTGCATCTGTGCGGTGAACTGGTCAGTGCGCACGGTGAGGGCGTTGACGTCGCGGTCGTTAATCTGATGATAGTTCAGCACGGGGATGCCGTCGGCGGCCTGGTGCATGCGCACGAGCGCGTCAGCGCCGAGGATGAGCAGCAGCGTGAGTACGACGAGGAATGCCCGCTTGAGGAGAAGCCGCCTTGAGGACTGCGCGCCCGCTGCTTGGGGGGCGTGCCATTGCTTTTTCAAAGGAGTACACTACCTTTCTGGTTCAGGATAGAACTTTCAGTTTAATTTCATGTTTAGACACCCTCCCATACTAGCCCAATGCGTTCTTACTGTCAAGTTGTAGACGCACGGCGCTTTCTGCTTTATAATATAGGAGCAGTTTTGCTAACAGTCTATACAGTATAGATAAGGAGATAATAGATATTCATGCAGAGAAATGAATTGTGCTGGTGTGGCAGCGGCAAAAAGTATAAGAAGTGCCACGCGGCCTATGATGAGCGCCTGGAGGAAATGCGCTTTAATGTCTTTAAGGGACAGGTGCGGCCGCCCCATCGCATCATCAACAATGCGCGGGACATCGCGGGTATCCGTCAGGCGGGCATTATCAACGACGGTGCGCTCGACCTCATGGACGAGCTGGTGAAGCCGGGCGTGACCACGGCTGAGCTCGATCAGGCGGTGCATGACTACATCGTCGACCACGGTGCAGTGCCGGGCGACCTTAACTACGAGGGCTTCCCCAAGAGCTGCTGCACCTCCATCAATGACATTGTCTGCCACGGTATCCCCTCGAGCAAAATCCGCCTCCAGGAGGGCGATATCGTCAACGTCGATGTGACGACGGTGCTCGATGGCTACTATGCTGACGCTTCGCGCATGTACATGGTAGGCGAGGTCTCGCCCGCGGCGGAGCGGCTCGTGCGCGTGACGAAGGAGTGCATGGAACTGGGCATTGCGGCGGCAAAGCCCTGGCATTTCGTCGGGGATATCGGCGCGGCCTGCGGGGCTCATGCCCGCGAGAACGGCTACGGCGTTGTGACGGACCTCGGCGGTCATGGCGTGGGCAAGGGCTATCATCTGGAGCCTTTCGTCTCGCATGACAGCCACGCTGACACGGGTATGCTGCTGGTGCCGGGCATGACGCTGACCGTGGAGCCGATGATTAACGAGGGTACATGGAAAGTCTACACGGACAAGTCGGGCGACGGCTGGACGGTACGTACGAAGGATAAGAAGCTCTCGGCACAGTGGGAGAATACCATTCTCATCACGGAGACGGGCGCGGAGGTGCTCTCCTCGTGAGCAGGGAGGAAGCTATGACGACATTTCAGGAACTGGGTATCGCGGAGGCACTCTGCGAGGTGCTGCGCTATCACGGCATCAAGGAGCCGACACCCGTACAGGCGCAGGCCATCCCGCAGGTGCGGGCAGGGCATGACTGCATTGCGCAGGCCCAGACGGGTACGGGCAAGACGCTGGCGTTCCTGCTGCCTATTTTAGAGAAAATCAAACCACAGGCTACGGTGGCGCAGGCGCTCGTGGTGACGCCGACCCGTGAGCTGGCTATCCAGATTGCCAAGGTGGCACGCACGGTGGGCGAGGCTGTGGGCGTGAGCTCGTTGGTCATCTACGGTGGCCAGGATATCGAGCGGCAGAAACAGAAACTGCGCCGGCATCCCCAGCTCATCATCGGTACGCCGGGCAGGCTTTTGGACCATTTGCGGCGCGGCACGATTGATCTCGCGCAGGTCAATAAGGTCGTGCTCGACGAGGCAGACGAGATGCTGCGCCTCGGTTTTATTGAGGATGTGGAGACGCTGTTACAGTCGGTAGCCGCCGACCGTCAGCTCATGTTGTTCTCGGCGACGATGCCTGACCGTATCAAAGGGCTCGCCGCACAGTTCATGCGTGCCCCTGTGAACATCAAGGTCGAGAGCGAGCATGTGACACTCGACAATATCGAACAGGTCATCGTGGACACGACGGAGGAGGAGAAAATCGACCGCCTCTGTGAGCTCATCAATCAGGACAATCCCTATCTGCTCATGGTGTTCTGCCATACGAAGCAGCGGGCACATCAGGTGACGATGGCCCTCGCGGGGCGCGGCTACCTCGTCGATGAACTGCACGGTGACCTCACGCAGGTACAGCGCGCGCTCGTGCTGAAACGGTTCCGCAGTGCACAGCTGCAAATCCTCTGCGCCACGGATATTGCGGCGCGCGGTCTCGACATCGAGGGCGTGACGCACGTGGTGAACTACGATATCCCGCACGACGCTGAGAGCTATATTCACCGTATCGGCCGTACGGGCCGCGCGGGGCAGACGGGCAAGGCCGTGACTTTCGTCAACGCACGCCAGTATGATTTCCTGCGCCGCATCGAGGCCGGTATCAAGAACCGCATCCGCAAGGCTCACGCCGAGCGCCATCAGCGCCATGTGGCCAAGCAGGAGAAAATCCTGCGGGAAATCCGCGCCAAGGAACAGGAACACAAAAAGAAGAAAAAACCCCTCTCCAAATACGCCAACCGTAAAGGAGCAGCCCATAAAGGCCGCAACAGCCGCAGCCGCCGTCAGGGTGCAGCACACAGTAAAAGCCGCACCAACCTCGGCCATCGCAGTAAGTTGGGGAGACATTGATGACAAGTCCGTACACAGCAGGTGATATGCTCCCCTTAGATAGGACAATGAAAAAACCAACGTCCTACTAAGGGGAGCGTATTTGTATGCCACAAAAAACTAAGGTAGCAGTAGCGACTATGGTTGAAGCCTGCAAAACCTACATCGAC
>Ga0256406_1001101_pt1 | contig 44884 bp, 36 predicted proteins | sample RumenRJG_03DNA_FD_185986 | JGI IMG/M metagenome (GOLD analysis project Ga0256406, IMG submission 185986) | Bovine rumen microbial communities from Lethbridge, Alberta, Canada - RJG_03 | ecosystem: Host-associated > Mammals > Digestive system > Stomach > Rumen | place: Canada: Alberta | collected... | reverse complement strand
GTGTTATACGATCATATCTGTTAGGACATGGCAAAAAGCCAGTTTGAACAAGAGAAATCGCATTCTGGGCGGTTTTGACCGCAATGCCCTGAGACTATTAGTAAGGTTGCGGAATTGAGGCTCAATACAAAGCAGGTAGGCATAGCCAATGTCATAGTTGAGGGCATTGTCGAGAAGACCTCTGTCGATGATAACCAGCAACAGGGCGGCAACCAGCAACAGGATAACAACCAGAGCCAACAGCCCAACATAAGCTATCCTTCGCAGGGTGGAATCTACTGGACGTTCAAGCAAGGCACCGCCAACCAGCAGCCGACGCTGACCAGCGACTTCAACGGAAAGGTCTCCGGCTCTACCATTGTTGGCAGCAACATAACACTTGCCGGTCAGAAAGTCCTTAGCTCAGGCTATACTGAGACCCGTGTGGGAGTAAAGGTTGACAATGAGCAGGGCGCCAATGACAACAACAAACTGTCATTCCAAGTCACTCCTGCCAACGGCTATAAGGTGAACATAACCAAGATACAGTTCACCGCTACGCAGATTGGTACCGATGTCGGCAAGCTCGATGTCAGCTGGGCTGGCAAGAAACTCGCTACCGCAGTTCAGCCGGCACGTACGAAAGCCGACCCTGAGTTTACCACATATACATATAATGTCAGCACGTCGAATCCGGAGAAAGCCCACAAACTTACCCTTAACTTCTACAATATGCCGACGGCAAAGCAGTTTGGCATAGCCGACATCATATTCTATGGAACAATAGAGAAAGCCGAAACTCAGCAGCCTAGTGACCAAGGCGGCAACAGCGGCAAGACCTATACCCCGAGCAAGAACCTCACAGAGCAGGTCAACGGCAAGACCCTTGCCTTCCCGGGTGCCGAGGGCTTCGGAGCATTCTCTGTCGGCGGACGCAACGGCAGTGTCTATCATGTCACCAACCTCAACGCCAGTGGCGCAGGCTCTTTTGCCGATGCCATCAGCCGTCCTAACCGTATCATCATCTTCGATGTAGGCGGCATTATCAACATCACAGGCAAGACACTTATCTGTTCCGACAATATCACTATCGAAGGACAGACTGCTCCGGGCGAAGGCATAACCCTCTATGGTGGACGTCTCGTTGCCAAGGGCAAGAACCAGATTATCCGCTTCATCCGTGTTCGTGGCGGTATCAACCTCAACAAGAAGAAGGCTGCCTTTACGGGCGATGAAGCTACCGACCTGATCCTCGACCACTGCTCTGTTTCGTGGGGACGCTGGGACAATGTCCACATGAAGGACGCTACCCGTGTGACATGGCAGGACTGCATCATCTCCGAAGGAATCGACCCGCAGCGTTTCGGCGCTATCGTCGACGGAACATCACAGTGGACCATCAGTCATTGCCTCTGGGCTGACAACCACAGCCGCAACCCGAAGATGAAGGCTAATGCGCAGATGATAAACAGCATCGTCTACAACTATCAGAACGGCACCGTCGGCGGTCACTCGTCAGCCAACTGGTATCAGGACGTCATCAACAACTACTACATCTCTGGTCCAAACACCCGCAGTGCCAGCTACTTCTCACAGTGGAGCGCTACCGACCATCTCTACAGCGCAGGCAACTTCTACGACCATAATAAGAACGGGCGCCTCGACGGTCAGGCATGCACGAGCTACAGCGGAGCAACCCGCATGAACCGTCCGAGCAACGTTTCCGAAGTACCGGTCACCGTTCAATCGGCTAGCGATGCCTACTACACAGTCGTCAAGGGCGTTGGTGCTTCACTCGTCCGTGACTCCCACGACAAGCGTGTCATCTCGCAAGTCGAATCGCTCGGCAGAAGCGGACAAATCATCAACAGCGAATCTAACGTCGGCGGAATAGGAACCGTCCGCAACGGACAGAAAGCCAAGGACAGTGATGGCGACGGAATACCTGACTGGTTTGAGCAGAAGTATGGGCTCAACCAGCACGGCAATGACGCAATGGCATACACTCTCAGCAAGCGTTACACCAACATTGAGGTCTATTGCAACTCATTGGTAGAGAACATTATGCGTGAGAGCAACCCTTCAAGCTACAGCCGCTCAAAGGGCAATGACTGGGAAGAAGAGGAAGAAACGACTACCGGTATCGAAGAAGCTGTAGCCGACAATGCCCCGGAGGTCAAGAGCGTCCGCTACTACAACCTCTCCGGTGCTGAGGTCAGCAAGAGCGAAGCCAAGGGTATCGTCATTGTCAAGACTCTCTACAGTAATGGAAAGCAAACAACTCGCAAGATGGTTATAAGATAAATTTAAGTCATTCCACCAGGATTGTCAACGCAGTAAGTCATTCATTTGGCTTGCTGCGTTTTTTTGTTTGAGATAGAAATATTTTTTGTTTAAAATAGAAATAAACTTCCGATAAAAGATGAAGAATCCGAATTAATTGTTTAAATTTGCGGACGAAACTAATTCTTACCAAAACATGAAACAAAATCTGAATTATCTACTATTTGCTTCTGGCTTTCTACTGTCTTGTATCAATGCCGAGGCAATCGACTTCATCACCCAGAAAGGGCAACCGGAGACGGCAACAGTTTCGTGGACCCCAGTCAGCAATGTCAAGAGTTATGAAGCTACTGTCCAAGGCAATGGAGTTAACACTAAAGTTGACGACCACCTTATCCGCCAGTACCACGATTATATTCGCGTCGATGTTCCCGGACTCAAGTCCGGCGACTACACCATTACCATCAAAGCGCTCGATGCTTCCGGTACGACTATAGATGAAGGCACGACCACAACCCTTTCGGTCGTACCTCAAAACCGTGAGGGATTCGCTTTCTTCAATGATGTAGTGCCCGGTGGTTACAATTCCGATGGGACGCCAAAGCAGGATGCTATCATTATCTACGTTTCCAAGAATAGTGTCAACACTGTCACCAGTCCGGTGAAGGACAAGAAAGGAAAGGCAACCTCCTATACCGGACTTGCAAACATACTGGCTGCCAGAAGCAAAGGCTATGACAAGACACCGCTTATTATACGAGTCATAGGAACGATTAATGCTACTGACTTCGAAGGTCTTAAGGATGGCAACTACATTAACTTTCAGGGTGGCAACAATACAGACCGCCTCTTTGAGAATGTGACTATTGAAGGTGTTGGCAGCGATGCCACGCTCAAGGGCTATGGCATCTGCCTAAAGCGCACACGAGGTATTGAGATTCGTAACTTAGGCATAATGCTCTTCGGTGATGATGCAGTGTCCTTAGATACAGACAATTCAAATATATGGATTCACAACAATGACTTCTATTATGGTTCACCGGGTCACGATAGCGACCAGAAGAAGGGCGACGGCACCATCGATACCAAGTACCGTTCGACTAAGATAACAATATCTTACAATCACTTCTTCGACAGCGGAAAAGTCATGGGGTGTGGCGGAGCTACAGGCGAGGATGCATCCTTGTTAATGACATTCCATCACAATTGGTTCGACCACACCGACTCGCGTTGCCCTCGGCTTCATTACACGACAGCCCACATCTACAACAATTATTATGATGGCGTAGCCACATACGGTATTGGTAACACGACAGAGTCGAATGCATTTGTCGAGCAGAATGTCTTCCGCAATGTCAATCGTCCGATGATGATCAGCGGTCAGGGTACAGACAAATACGACAGCACGACCGGAACATATTCGCTTAAAGGGACATTCTCAGGTCAGGATGGTGGAATGACCAAGGCTTATGATAATCTCTTCCTAGAGAACACTCCGAAGCTTGTTTACCAGACTGAGAACCCGACCCAGTTTGATGCCTACTTGGTTACGACACGCAGCGAGCAACTGCCCGACACTGTGAAGAGTGTCACCGGCGGATGGGCGTACAGCAATTTCGATACATCCGATTCAATGTACGTCTCCGTCCCGACACCGGTCGATCAGGTTGTCGACAATGTCAAGGCTTATTCCGGACGACTTGACGGCGGCGACCTTGCATGGCAATTCGACAACTCCGTTGATGATAAGAACCATGATGTCAATACCTCATTGAAGCAGGCAATCACCGACTATGAGTCGTCGCTCGTCGGCATTCAGGCTGAGGACGGAATAACTACCGGCATCCACAATCCTACAGTCAATTTCATTGACGATACACAGGAATATAACCTTTCTGGACAGCGCATCAGCAGCTCTTATCATGGAATCGTTGTCAAGAAGGGGAAAAAGTATCTCAGGAAATAACAAATGTCGAAACGATTATTAATGCTACTCGTCGCAATAGCGGCTGTATCTACTCTGTCAGCCCAGACACCACGGCTCGACAGCCGCCATTGGCTTGTTGACGCGCAGGCTAAGAGCAAGTCGGAATATGTGTTCACGAGTTTTCAGGCACTCAATGATGCAATCAACAGCCGCCATGCCGACACGCTGACGGTATATGTACGCCCGTGGGTCTACTGGATAGACAATCCCAACGACACTACTATCCATCGTGGCAACCCGCCGATAGGTATGTCCATTACCTGTCCCGTGCTGACAATCGTCGGACTAGGAGCCACGCCGTCGGCAACGGTCCTTGCCAGTCAGCGGGGACAGAGTCAGGGAGCCGAGGGTAACTTCACCATGCTAGACTTCCACTGCGACAGTCTGACGGTCAGCAACATCACCTTCGGCGACTACCTCAACGTCGACCTCGACTATCCGCTCAACCCCAGTCTGTCACGGCGAAAGAAGAGCAACACCATAACGCAGGCGCAACTCGCCTTCATGAGTGGACGGACTCTGACAGCCACGGACTGCCGTTTCGTCAGCCGCCTGAACCTCTGTCCTATCATCAATGCCGACAGAAGCACCTACACCCGTTGCCATTTCGAGAGTACCGACGACGCCCTTAACGGCAATGCAACCTACACCGACTGCGACTTCGACTTCTACGGTTCCCGTCCGCTCTACACCACCAATGGCTATGGAGCCGTGTTCCGGAACTGCACATTCAATGTCCGACATAACAGTCCACAATACTTCACCAAGCAACCGGGTACAGTCACCGTTCTCGACTGTCGCTTCAATGCACCCGCCGACACCTACGTCGGCTGGACACCCGACGTGCCCCTTTGGCTCCGTTGTGTCCAATCGGGCAACACCCTCAATGGCAAACCGCTGTTTATCGACGTCCGAAACCCTCAAACTACCTCAAACTCAGACAGTAAAGCATACGAAGCCGCACGCTTTACCGGTAATGTTTCGCCACGCCGAACCACTGTAAAGGCTGGACGTGACACCATCATGTTGCGGACTTCGGTCCTCGACAGAATAAGCCATCAGCCGACAAAAGCCGAATCCCTTCATTGGTCGGTCGAGAAAGGCTATGAGCGTTACGCCACACTCCATCCGTTTGGAAGCGATTCCTGCATGGTCATACCCCTCAATGACAGCAATGCCGACAAGCACTTCTATATAGCTGCAACGTCGGCAGACTCACTCATAACCGCCGCTTCCGAGCTGACGGTAGAGCCGAGCGAACTGCCTGTCCCTCAGTTTACAGCTGAGCCTAAGCTTACCATTGCCAACGGACGAGTCACTGTAAGTTATAATCTCAACCTTAACGGAAGCAGTGACTGCTCGGACATCCGATGGGATAGGGTGGAGCCGTCGAATCATGGCAACTCTCCGTCAACCGAAGTCGCCGCCACTAACTACCGCCCATTGCAAAGCTATCGTCTCCGCCCGTCAGATGTAGGCTCCAGAATACGGGTCGCCATCTATCCGAAGTCGAACAGAAGCGCAAAGTCAGCCACTCCCGTCTGTGTCCTCAGCCGTACCATCAAGGCAAATGACATAGCCGAGTCATTCACCCTCGAAACCAATTTCAGCGATTTGCCACATCTTGATACTACATCGACCGATGACAACTGGAGCGCTTGCCGGTATAAGCCTGCCGACACCGACGCCTACGAATGGAACAAGGACGACCCCGGAAAGTTCGCCACGCCGTGGTACTACGGTCATGGAGTCTATGGCTGCCGTGACAGCATCGGTCTGTTGGAGAATATTCAGGGCGCCCGGCTCGTTTATAAACCGAAGGCAAAGTCCTACGGCGATATGGATATTGTGCTCGATGTGACCCCAGCTAAGACTGCCGGTCAGGGCTTCTCGTCAAACCGCATGCAATATATGGATGTATATATAAAGTATGACAACCGGACAATGACCGGCTATGGACTTCGCATTCTCCGCACTCTGAAGCATGGCAATGCCGTCGACTTTCAGCTGATGTCGTTCTCCCGTGGCTCTGCAACGCCCGTCTCCGCCGCTGTCTCGTCGACTTGCTACCGCCGCAACTGCCGGATCCGTCTGACTTATCACGCCGGACTCCTCTCTGCATCAGCCACTACCGACGCCCGGCCCAGCGACCCGTCACTGCCTAACAGCGTGTCGCTCTCAGCCAATGTCGTTCCCAACAGCTTTGGCGATTTTGCCATTCAGCACACCGGAACGACAGGTGAAGGACAGACTATGCTCCGCCATCTGAGCGTAAAGTGGCAGTAACCTTAGTTCTTGTTAATCCCGACTTTTTGACGCTTAAATCATAAAAAAGTTATCAAAATGTTTGTTGTATAGAATTTATTATGTAACTTTGCAAACCAATTAAGATAAAAAGTAACAATATTAAGCAACCATTTAATAAGGAATTAGCATTATGTGTGGAATTGTTTCGATATTAAATATACAAGAGCAGACACCCTCTCTCCGTCAGAAAGCATTGCGAATGAGTCAGAAAATCCGTCACCGCGGACCTGACTGGAGTGGTATCTACGTTGGCGGTTCAGCCATTCTGGCTCACGAGCGACTCAGTATCGTCGACCCGGAGAGCGGTCGGCAGCCGCTATTCTCGCCCGACAAGAAACAAGTACTTGCCGTCAACGGTGAGATTTACAACCATCAGGACATCCGCCGTGAGTTCCCTGACTACCACTTCCAGACCGGTAGCGACTGTGAGGTTATCCTTGCCCTCTACCGTGAGATGATGGCTGAGACCAAGGGACACCCTTCTGACAAAGACCTCACGAAGATGCTTGAGCGACTGAGCGGTATCTTTGCTTTCTGCCTGTATGATGTCGAAACCGATTCGTTCCTTATTGCCCGTGACCCTATCGGCGTTATACCTCTTTATATAGGTTATGACGACGACGGAACAGTCTACAGCGCTTCTGAGTTGAAGGCTCTCGAAGGACAGTGCGACCGCTATGAGCCGTTCCTGCCGGGACATTTCTACTGGAGCCGTGAGCCGGGTCAGCGCCGCTACTACCACCGCGATTGGATGGAGCATCCTAATACCGACGACAACGAACTCGTGCCTGATGGTGTCGCTGCTACTCCCGAGACTGAGATGTCGGCTGCGGCTGAGAAAGTCCGTGAGTCGCTGATGGCAGCCGTTCGCCGCCAGCTTATGAGCGATGTGCCTTACGGAGTGTTGCTTTCAGGCGGTCTCGACTCATCGGTCATCTCGGCTATAGCACAGAAATATTCACAGCGCCGTGTCGAGGACGGAACCAAGGCTTGGTGGCCTAGGCTCCATTCATTTGCCGTCGGACTGAAGGGCGCTCCTGATTTGGCTAAGGCAAAACTCGTAGCCGACTATATCGGAACTGTCCACCACGAGATAAACTACACCATTCAGGAAGGTCTCGATGCCATCCGTGACGTGATATATTTCATTGAGACTTACGATGTTACGACTGTCCGTGCCAGTACGCCAATGTACCTTCTCGCCCGTGTCATCAAGTCTATGGGCATAAAGATGGTGCTCTCGGGCGAGGGTGCCGACGAGATATTCGGTGGCTATCTCTACTTCCATAAGGCTCCGTCGCCTGAGGAATTCCATAAGGAGACAGTCCGCAAACTGTCGAAACTCTATCTCTACGACTGTCTGCGTGCCAACAAGAGTCTTGCCGCATGGGGCGTTGAGGGGCGTGTGCCGTTCCTCGACAAGGAATTCCTCGATGTGGCTATGAATATCGACCCGAAGTTCAAGATGTGTCCTGGTCAGACAATGGAGAAGAAGGTTGTCCGTGAGGCATTCGCCGATATGCTGCCAGCTGAGGTTGCATGGCGGCAGAAGGAGCAGTTCTCCGATGGCGTGGGCTATAGCTGGATTGACACTCTGAAGGAGGTCACTGCCTCGGCAGTCAGCGACGAGCAGATGGCTCACGCTGCCGAGCGGTTCCCTATCAACCCGCCGCACAACAAGGAAGAGTACTACTACCGCAGCATTTTCGCCGAGCATTTCCCGTCGGACAGTGCCGCCCGTTCAGTGCCGTCAGTGCCTAGCGTGGCTTGCTCTACGGCTGAGGCTCTCGCTTGGGATAAGGCTTGGGAAGGACAGAATGAGCCTAGCGGACGTGCCGTCAAGGATGTCCATGTAGCCGGATAATTCCGCCTTTCTATCTCTCTGATATTCAATAGGTTTGTAAAAGATGCCCAATTGCGTTCTAATTGGGTGTCTTTTACGCTCTAATTGGGTATCTTTTAGCTCCTGATTGGGTGTCTTTTACAAATCGTTTAGCCGTCACTTGTAAATCGTTTAATAGTTTTTTGAAAAATAGCTGTTTGTCCTTTGCAATTTAGTTGGAAATGAGCCTACGGACGGGTCAGCATAAAATTTCGTCTGAATCCTTTTGAAATGTCGGCAATTTGTAGTAATTTTGCAGTCGATTTTTTACAGGGGTACTTGCTAAACCCCCTTTAACAAAACAAGAAATGATACAGACGAAACAAAAAGTGAGCGTGCTGTTCATGCTTTTCAGCATCCTCTTTTGCGTTTGCCTGATAACGGCAAACATCCTTGAAACAAAGCAAATATCAGTTTTAGGTATCTCTCTTACAGGTGGTCTGCTCGTCTTTCCGGTGAGCTACATTATCAACGACTGCGTGTGTGAGGTGTGGGGATTCCGCAAGGCACGCCTGCTCATCTGGACCGGCTTTGCCATGAACTTCTTCTTTGTCCTGCTCGGTGCCATCTGCGATGCCATTCCCGGTGCGCCTTACTGGCACAATGATGCCGGATTCCACGCCATCTTCGGACTTGCGCCGCGTGTTGCCGCTGCGTCGTTCGTGGCTTTCATCATCGGTAGTTTTGCCAATGCCTACGTCATGAGCAAGATGAAGATCCACGACCAGGGACGCCATTTCTCGTGGCGTGCCATCCTCTCGACCATTGCCGGTGAGAGCTGCGACTCCATCATCTTCTTCCCGTTGGCTCTTGGTGGGGTAGTGCCATGGCCTGACCTGCCTGCACTGATGATTTGGCAGGTTGTCCTGAAGACCGTTTATGAGGTTATTGCCCTGCCTGTCACTATCCGTGTCGTCAGGGCTCTGAAGGCTCATGAGGGCGAGGATGTCTATGACAACGGCGTCAACTATAGTATCTGGAAAATCTTTTCAATCTAAAGAAACATTATGGACGATAGGAAATCAGAGGGTCTCAAGGCTCTCGGAACAAAAACGAAGTACCGCATGGACTATGCTCCGGAGGTGCTCGAGACATTCACTAACAAGCATCAGGGCAACGACTACTGGGTGCGGTTCAACTGCCCGGAGTTCACGTCGCTGTGCCCTATTACCGGACAGCCTGACTTTGCTGAGATTCGCATCATGTACATTCCCGATGTACGCATGGTCGAGAGCAAGAGTCTCAAGCTCTACCTCTTCAGCTTCCGTAATCACGGAGACTTCCACGAGGATTGTGTCAACATCATCATGAAGGATCTTATCCGCCTTATGGACCCGAAGTACATCGAGGTCACCGGCCTGTTCACTCCCCGTGGCGGCATCAGCATCTACCCTTACGCCAACTATGGCCGTCCCGGCACGAAGTACGAGCGCCTTGCCGAGCAGCGTTTCGCCACCCATCAGTAGCATTTCGCCTTCATCATCATCTATGGAAAAGTCATCACTCATCATCCTTTCCGGGGGCATGGACAGCGTCACGCTCCTCTATGACAAGCAGGCTGAGATAGCCCTTGCCGTCACCTTCGACTATGGTTCCAACCACAGCCAGCGCGAGATAGCTTGCGCCAACTACCACTGCAAGAAGCTCGGAATAGAGCACATCGTCATCCCATTGGAATTCATGCACAAGTACTTCAAGTCATCGCTGCTTGAAGGTGCCGACGCCATTCCCGAGGGCAATTACACTGAGGAGAACATGAAGTCTACCGTTGTTCCGTTCCGCAATGGCATCATGCTTGCCATCGGATGCGGAATGGCTGAGAGCCGTGGACTCAACCGTGTGCTCATTGCCAACCATTTCGGCGATCATTCCATCTATCCTGACTGCCGCGAGGACTTCATCCGTCCTATGTCGGAGGCTATGAAGCATGGCACCTACGCCCACGTTGAAATAGAGGCTCCGTACACCAACATCACAAAGGCTGACATCTGCCGCATCGGTACCCGCCTGGGTATCGACTATTCGAAGACCTACTCCTGCTATAAAGGCGGTGAGAAGCACTGCGGCAAGTGTGGCACGTGTGTCGAGCGTAAGGAAGCCTTCCGTCTAGCCGGAGTCCCTGACCCAACGGAATACGAAGAGTAAAGGTAAAATTTAAAGGTAAAGAGATAAAAAAGTAAAAAAGTAACGAATAAGAAGTAAACTGTCAAAAACATAAAAGGGTAAAAAGGCAACTCTCCACGAGTTTTACCTTTTTACCCTTTTACTTTTTTACCTTTAAAGAAAGGCTTTTTTACTTTTAAGCTTATGCCTCTGCAGGAGCTTCAGCTGGAGCCTCACCCTCAGCAGGTGCTGCTGCGGCTGCTGCCTCGGCTGCCTTAGCAGCTTCTGCCTCAGCCTTTGCCTTAGCCTCAGCGGCCTTCTTGTCGGCTACCTTCTTAGCAATAGCTTCGTTGACCTTCTTCTCAGCGTCGAGGTGCTTCTGTGCGTCAGCCTTCTTTTCGTCAGCAGTCTTCTTGGCTACTGCCTCAAGCTTCTGCTCCTTAGCCTGCTTCCAGACATCGAACTTCTGCTGGCATGCTGCCTCGTCGAAAGCGCCCTTCTTAACACCGCCGCGGAGGTGCTTCATCATGTAGACACCCTCGCCCTTGAGAATGTTGCGGACGGTATCAGTAGGCTGTGCGCCTGCCTCTACCCAATAGAGGGCACGGTCAAAATTCAAACTTACTGTGGCTGGATTAGTGTTTGGATTGAATGTTCCAAGCTTCTCAGTAAATTTACCATCACGTGGTGCTCTTGAGTCAGCGACTACGATGCGATACACTGCGTATCCCTTGCGGCCGCCGCGCTGTAATCTGATTTTTGTTGCCATAAATCTTTAAAATAATTTTTATTTGGTTTGAATTCTATGCTGCCAACTCGTGACAGCGGCTGCAAAATTACTGATAATTAGTGGAATAGCCAAAATAATTTTGTTTTTTTTAGGAAGATGATTCGCAAAGTCTTCAAAATATTGTAATTTTGCAGCATTATGAAGAAGATTGGACTACTGCCGCTTATTATTCTGGCAATCATTTTGGGTATTGTTGCGGGAAATGTGTTCTCCGAAGGACTTGTGCGTGTGTTCATTACGTTCAACAGCGTATTCAGCCAATTTCTTGGATTCATGATTCCGCTCATCATCATCGGTCTGGTCACACCGGCTATTGCCGACATCGGCGATGGGGCGGGGAAGATGCTGGTCGCTACGGTGCTCATCGCTTACTTCGACACGGTACTCGCCGGACTCATTGGCTATGGCACCGGCTCGCTGCTTTTCCCTGATATGATAGCCAACACGAAGGGCTTTGCCACGGAGAAGGCTGTCGAACTGGCTCCTTACTTCGAGATAAAGATCCCGGCGATGATTGACGTTATGAGTGCACTGGTGTTCTCGTTTATGATTGGACTGGGGATAATCTACACCAATGCAGTCACTCTTCATAATATATTCGATGAGTTCCAAGACATTATCTCGAAGGTCATCGCAAAGGTGATAATACCACTTCTGCCGATTTATATCTTCGGAATATTCACCAACATGACATACACGGGACAGGCATACCGCATCCTCCTTGTCTTTGCGCAGATTATCCTTGTCATTGTCGTGCTCCACTTCTTTATATTGATATACGAGTTCGTCATTGCCGGTGGTATGACCCATCGCAATCCTTTCCGCCTCTTGTGGCGCATGCTTCCGGCTTATCTCACCGCGCTGGGTACTTCGTCGTCGGCTGCTACCATACCGGTCACGCTCGACAGAACCAAGAAGAATGGCGTCAGCGATGATGTCGCCGGGTTTACTATTCCCCTTTGTGCTACAATCCACATGCCGGGTTCGATGATGAAGATTACCTGTTGCGCCCTGACAGTCTGCCTGATGAATGGCATGCCGCACGACTTTCCGCTGTTTCTTAACTTCATGTTGTTGCTGGCTGTCTGCATGGTTGCAGGTCCGGGTGTGCCCGGCGGCGCTGTGATGGCGGCTCTCGGACCATTGGCTTCAGTCCTAGGATTCAACTCCGACATGCAGGCTTTGATAATTGCCTTGTACATTGCGATGGATTCTTTCGGCACGGCTTGCAATGTAACGAGCGACGGCGCCATCGCAATAGTTATTGACAAACTCTTTCATCGAAAGCTACGGTAGTCTTGTGTGCGCCATCGGTGACTGTCAGGCTGACTTTCCCGCCTTTTGTTCCGGCACGGAGAATGGCGAGGGCAGAGCCACGGTAGAGTGAGCGGCGGTTGCCTGTGAATGGCTCGTTGGACGAGATGTCGCCATTGTCGACAGCTATCAGTTCTGCATCACCATTGACAGTAAATGTCAGTGGGGCAGAGGCTTGCGGACAGCGAATACCTTTCTTGTCGACAGCCATTACCCTTACATGCATCAAATCCATGCCGTCGGCGGTCAAATACTTCTTGTCCGGAGTGAGAATGAGTCTCGACGGTTCACCTGCCGTGCTGATACTGTGCCGTGCAACGACCTTTCCGCCGTTGCGGGCGATGGCTTCCAGTGTGCCGGGCTGGTACTGAATGCTGTTCCATCGAATCTGGTCCCGGGTAGAAGGGTCGGTCGTGTTGTGCTTTATTCCTAAACTTTTACCGTTTTGCCTGAGTTCTACTTCATCACAATTGGTAAACGTGTAAACTGTATAATACCTCCCCGGCGTGCGGTTCCAGTGGTCGGTCATATCGTCAGACCCTACCTTCACGCCATTCCATTCTTCCGTTTTTTCCTTTCCTTCGACCACCCCGATATGAACGGTTGGCTCGTTTGTGAACATCGACTTTACCAACCATGCGCGTGGTTTGGGCTGCAACGACATGTCGAAGACCCCGTTTCGCCATCCTTTCTCAGGCCATCCGAAGCTTTCGCCGACATAGTCGATCATGCCCCAGTAAGCCAATCCGATGACTTTCCGTAGGTCCATACCAAAATAATTCGGTCCCATCATGGCGAGATTTGCCTCGCTCTGATAGAAGGTCATCCATGGGAAACGCCGTCCGTCGCCCGGAAAATACATGTATCGGTAGTTGTAAGCCTGAATATCGGTGATCATCGCAAGGTCGCAAGGCAGCGAGTCGGTCTCCCAGTTGCGTCCCCTTGGATGCATGGCAACGGTCGTCAGGCGGGTCGGGTCATACCGTTTGACAAGAGTCCTGAGCAGTCGGTAAGGCGTTACTCCCCAGTCGCCGAATGGCAGGGTAGGGTATGTTTGCAGCTCATTGCCAAGGCTCCACAGGATGACCGACGGATGATTGCGGTCGCGCTGCACCCATTCGGGAATGTCATACTGCCAGTGGTTTATCCACGGCTCCCGTCCTCCGGCATATTGTGTCAGCCATTTGTCATACGCTTCGTCGACAACCAGCATGCCATACTTATCCGCCAATCGGTAGAGGTCGTCACTGTAAGGGTTGTGTGAGCACCGGATGTGATTGAAACCGAAAGACTTAAGCAGTTGTATCCGCTTCTCGATGGCACGTGGATAGGCGGCAGCGCCGAGAGCCCCGAGTGTGTGGTGATTGGCAATTCCCTTGAGGATAACCTTCTTTCCGTTCAGTTTGAATCCGAACTCAGGACCGAACTCGATAGTGCGGACGCCGAACCGGTCGGACGCTCGGTCGATGATATTGCCTGCTGTGTCGGCAATCTCAACCTGCATAGTATATAAATAAGGTGTATCGGTGTCCCATAGATGAGCGTTAGGCAGAGGAATGTCATTCAGCTTGTACTCATTTATCTTCTTCCTCCGGAAATACTTGAGGTCGGTATTGCTCACGACGACAACCTTCCCGTTGGCGTCCAGCACCCTAGCCGTTACTATTCCATCCTTAGTTTTCCCATAGTTGGCTATCGTTGCGGTAACGTGTACGGTGTCGTTGTGGCTTGTCGTGACAAACAACGGATGGCGGTCGAAGAATATCTCACGTGGAGTTATCATCAGACTGACGTTGCGGAACAGCCCACCACCGGTATACCACCGTGAGTTGTTGGCGTTCCTCGTGTCGGCTTTCACCACAATTACATTCTCCTGACCGTATTTCAAATCCTTGCTTATGTCTATTCCGAATGGAACATAGCCATACTCGCTGCCGCCGATCCGACTGCCGTTGAGGTAGACATCGCCTACAAGCATGATTCCTCCGAACTCCAGCATAACCCGCCGTTGCCTCCATGACGGGTCGGGAGTGAGCGTGCGGCGGTACCATCCAATCCCCATCTCCTTGAATCCACGCGCCGACAATCGGCTCTTCACGTTGGCGGCAGCATCGCTGTTGTCGGCTTTCTCACTGCTGTCGGGCGCTATCCAAGGCTGTTCCACCTGAAAGTCGTGTGGCAAACGGACTGCTTTCCATTCGCCACGGCCTGCCGTTGCCTCCTCTGGAGTAAGTTCTGAACGGCTGAACTGCCAGTCGATAATGTTTATTGTGTCACGCTGTGCGCTTGCCTTTGCCGTGTCTGTCAGCAACAGCAAGGCTAGCAGCAATATATTAAGGTAGTGATGGATTCTCATATTCTTTTTGATTTGCGCTACAAAGATAATACATTATTTCTTTATATCCCCAAGAAAAAAGTTTTTTATGGATTAATCTGACATATAGGCTACAGCTCACGCAGGGACATTCCACCGATTCACGGAATGCCGTTGCGTGAGTTTTTTTGTTCTTTGCCCCGATAGTCACAAAAAAGTTATACCTTTGTGACGCTTTATCGGGAAACGAACTATACATGAAGAGGAACTTATCTATCGACTTGGTGAAAGTCATTGCTATGTTCATGGTTATCGCTCAGCACACTCCAAATGAGGGAACCATTGGCGAATCATGGCTGCTTCGGAGCAGCTATGGCATAGCCGGTATAGCCATTCCGCTGTTCTTCATGGTTAGCGGTTATCTTATGTCGGGCAAACAGCTTACCCCACGTTATTCACTTCGAAAGATAAAAGGCATTCTCCGTTTCGTCTTTCTGACCATTTCCGTTTTCGTCCTCCTGCTATTGGTCTACCACAAGTTCCATTTCGGGCAACTTCGTGACATTGGAACCTACCTCTATCAATACATAGCATGGATTTTCCAAGAAGGATTCCTCTGGCAGTACTGGTATTTCGCGGCAATGATTATTGTCTATGCCCTCTGTCCGTTGTTCGGAAGAATATTCCATTCCCGCTGGCTCACCCCATGCATTGTCAGTCTGATAATCGTCAACTTCGCCTTTTTCATAGCCGACTCCATATTCGATTTAGAGAAACGTTATATCACTCAGGCATTCCGTGTGTGGTACTGGTTTATGTATTTCCTCCTTGGCGGGTATATAAGGCTACATGCCGACAAATTCAAATCCATTAGTTGGCTGCATGCCGCCTTGATGTGCGTCCCGTACACCCTTTTCCTCGTCTCAGGCATTTCCCGTGCCTGGGGCTGCGAGTACTACTTCGGTTCAGTGCTGTGCATGATTTATGCCGTCACTGTCTTCTGTTCTTGTGTCAACACACCTATTGAGCATTCCCGCTCAATCACCACACTCGCAACCCTCTTCTTGCCCGTCTATGCCATCCATCCGGCGGTTATAGCCCTGCTTTCCCATCTCTCATTCATCTCTCTCATGCCCCCGACTGCTCAGTATTCCGCCATATACGTGATAGTCTGCGCCGCCAATCTCGCCATCTCCTACGTCCTCATGCACACCCCTTTCGTCAAGAATATATTCCATCTGTAACTTGTTGATAATCAACACTCTTTGTAATTGGGTATCTTTTAGCCTGTAAAAGATACCCAATTAGCCTGTAAAAGATACCCGATTACGAGCTAAAAGATACCGTTTTACAATAAACACATCACCAGGTATAAGTTGTTGCATTTTTCCATATTCAATTTCTTTATCTAGAAAATCGTACACATATCCTGGAGCCTGAAAGTATAGACCTGAACGAGGATCTAAAAGTTTCTCATAAGTCTCAGAATTATAAAGCATCTAATGAAAAATAAATCATTAAGGATAGAAACGATGTTATAAAGGTTGGCTTATTAAGCAGGAAAGAATGGAATCCGGGGGACTTGACGGGGAAATATCCTTAACGCAATAAAGCCAAGTAACTGATAAACAATTACTTGGCTTTATTCTGCGTGTCGACACTTGGATTCGGACCAAGGACCCCCACCATGTCAAGGTGATACTCTAACCAACTGAGCTATGCCGACATAAGCATAAAAATGAAAGGCAAAAACGGCGGCGCCGGAATTGCGTGTGCAAAGGTACAGTAATTCTTTCGGATTGTCAAAGAACGAATGCGTATATTAAGTTATATTAACAATAAATTGAAAGGTCAGCCGGCGGACATGAAAATTAAATAGACTTTTATTTTGTACTTTCTTTGATTTACATTATCTTTGCACTCTAATATTCATATTCCCTATAAATAGGTTTAAATAGGAAAACTAACATCAGAAATGAACACACCGGAAAATAACGCTAACGAGGAGAAACGCTCACTGAGTTTTGTTGAACAGCTGGTCGAAGAGGACCTTGCCGCTGGTAAGAACGGCGGAAGAATCCAGACCCGCTTCCCGCCAGAGCCTAACGGCTACCTGCATATAGGTCATGCAAAGGCTATATGCATGGACTTCGGCGTTGCCGAGAACTACGGTGGAGTGTGCAACCTTCGTTTTGACGATACAAACCCGTCGAAGGAAAACACTGAGTATGTTGAGAATATCCTCAACGACATCAAGTGGCTCGGATTCCACTGGGGACATATTTATTATGCCAGCGACTATTTCGATAAACTCTGGGACTTCGCTATATGGATGATTAAGAATGGTCATGCATACGTTGACGAACAGACTTCGGAGCAGATCGCCGAGCAGAAGGGTACTCCTACAGAACCAGGTACGGCAAGTCCTTACCGCGACCGTCCTATTGAGGAGAGCCTGCGCCTGTTCGAGCACATGAATACTCCTGAGGCTGTTGAGGGCAGCATGGTTCTGCGTGCAAAGCTTGATATGGCTAATCCGAACATGCACTTCCGTGACCCAATCATATACCGTATCATTCAGACTCCGCACCATCGCACTGGAACAAAATGGCACTGCTACCCGATGTATGACTTCGCCCACGGACAGAGTGATTACTTCGAGGGCGTAACTCATTCAATCTGCACACTGGAGTTTGTTCCTCACCGTCCGCTTTACAACAAGTTCATCGATTATCTGAAGGAGATGGATGGCACGGCAAAGGACGGTCTTGACGACAATCGTCCACGCCAGATTGAGTTCAACCGTCTGAACCTTACCTATACAGTGATGTCGAAGCGCAAGCTCCACACACTTGTCGACGAGCATCTTGTCAGTGGATGGGACGACCCGCGAATGCCGACACTCTGTGGTATGCGCCGCCGTGGTTACTCGCCGGAGAGCATCCGCAACTTCATCCGCTCTATCGGATATACCAAGTTCGATGCACTTAATGATGTCGCTTTGCTTGAGGCAGCTGTACGCGACGACCTCAACAAGAAGGCAACACGTGTAAGCGCTGTGCTTGACCCTGTTAAGCTTGTCATAACGAACTATCCTGACGGAAAGAGCGAGGAGATGACAGCTATTAATAATCCTGAGGACGAGACAGCGGGCTCTCACACTATTACGTTTACCAAGAACCTTTGGATAGAGCGTGCCGACTTCATGGAGGATGCACCGAAGAAGTTCTTCCGTATGACTCCGGGCAAGGAAGTCCGTCTGAAGAATGCATATATAGTGAAATGTACAGGCTGTACAAAGGATGCTGATGGCAACATTACCGAGATTCAGGCTGAGTACGATCCGGAGAGCCGCAGTGGTCTGCCTGGGGCAAACCGCCGTGTAAAGGGAACTCTCCACTGGGTTTCTGCCGACCATTGTCTTAAGGCTGAGGTTCGTGAGTACGACCGCCTGTTCAATGTCGAGAACCCATCGGCTGACGAGCGTGACTTCCGTGAGCTGCTCAACCCAGACAGCTTGAAGATTCATGATAACTGCTATGTTGAGAACTATCTTAAAGATAAGAAACCGGGTGAATACCTGCAGTTCCAGCGTGTCGGCTACTTTATGATGGATCCTGACTCTACTCCTGACCATCTCGTCTTCAACAAGACAGTTGGTCTGAAAGACAGTTGGGCAAAGAAACATTAAGACTAGATGTCTACTGAAGGGGATATGCCGGAAGATTGGCTTTTGGCATTCCCCTTATAAAATAAAAGATTGGGAACAGTCCTTTCATAATTATGGATTGTGAATTACTAAATTATGAATTAACTGTATGGATAACTATTATAAGTCAAAGGAATTCAAGGAGATCCTCGAGCAATATGAAAATCTTCATGATAGCGAACAGACGCTGTTGAGCACCGAGGACTATTCAGACATCGCCCAATACTATCACGAACAAGCTGATGACAAAAAAGCCCTTGAGGCTATACACGTTGCCCTAAGTCTCTATCCGGGCAGCGTCGGACCAACATCTTTTCTTGCACGTTATGCCCTCCTGGAAGAGCATGATGTCGATAAAGCTTCGAATATAGCTGATGGCATTACCGACAAGAACGACCCTGACTATGTGCTGCTTATGGCTGAGATAATGATTGTCGACGGTCGTGCCGATGAAGCGGACAGCTATCTTGATGAGGCTTATGACTTCTTTTACGATGACGATTATTATGACGATATGCCACTGGATGTAGCCGTACTCTTCACCGATTATGATGAAGTTGAATATGCTGACAAGTGGCTGCAACGCTCAGACGAGACGGATGAGATTGATTATATCGTTACCAAGGCTAAGATTCTCGCCGGTCAGGGAAAGATTAATGAAAGCGAGGAACTTATAAATAAACTTATTAATGCTGACCCTTATTCCACAGAATATTGGGATCTCCTAGCTGTAGTACAGTCGATGGGAGGAAAGACGTCGGACTCTATTACATCCAGTGATTATGCTTTGGCAATTGATCCGGACGACCGCGATGCTTTATTGAACAAGGCAAAGGGTCTTATGTCTTTGGAAAATTATACTGAAGCGGAGAAATTATTCCGTAAGAATGCCAAGCTAGAGCCTAACAAACTGAACAGCTATACCCTGATTGCGTTCTCGCTAATGGCTCAGAATCGTCCGCAAGAAGCTCTGCTGTACTTTGAGAAGGCTTTGGAAATATGTGAAGAGGAGCCAAAAGCATTACAATGGGGCGACATGGTAGATGTTATCTATCAGATGGCTTACCTTGAGAATACCCTTTCGCATTTCTCGAAGTCGCGTGAACTTCTTAACCGCATTGCAGAAATAGAGAAGGATAATCTGTCGGATAATTTGGATGAACTGGGTCGCCGACTTGCCGAAGTAGACTGTGGACAGGGTTATCTTTGCCTTGAGGAAAACAAGTTGGATGAGGCTATTGACTGGTTTGACCAGGCTGTCAATGATTCAAATGGCGATCCTCATATCTATTCCCGCATTGCAGGGGCTGCTTACGAAAGTGGATTTGTACAGTATGCGTATAATATCCTGCATGAACTTTTGTTCAACATTGGTGTTGAGGAGCCACTCGGCATGAAGTATCTTGCTCTGTGCTGCAAGCATTTGGGTAAGGAAGACGAGCTTAAATGTATTGAGGAGAAAATAGAGAAGAACAAGAAATCGCAGGAAATATAATTCTACATACATTTATATATATATTAATTTAAATAGATTTTATCTATACGAGAAGAATAATTTATGCTCACATCATTGCTTAACAACCTGACCTACGGAGCAATATTCGTATTGATGCTACTTGAGAGCACGGTCATTCCGGTACCGTCCGAGCTGGTGATAGCTCCGGCGGCTTACCATTCTGCGGCAGGCAACATGCATGTTTGGCTTGTCATTCTGTTCGGTACTCTCGGTGCTGACATTGGAGCCACGATCAACTATATTGCCGGTTATTACCTCGGTCGTCCTATAATTTATAAGTTCGCCAATAGCCGTGTCGGTCACCTCTGCCTGTTGAATCAGGAGAAAGTCGAGCGTAGCGAGAAGTATTTCAATGACCATGGTATGGTGGCAACAATAACCGGACGACTGATTCCGGGTATTCGTCATCTTATTTCTATTCCAGCCGGACTGGCAAAGATGAAGTACTGGCAGTTTATCCTTTATACTACTCTTGGCGCCGGAGTGTGGAATTGTATTCTTGCCGCACTTGGCTGGTATCTGCATTCGTTTGTTCCAGAGGAGCAACTTGAGGATAAGATTCTGGAGTACGGCGAATATATAAAGTTCGTTATCCTCCTGCTTGTCGGCATTGCATTCGTTTATTTCCTTACAAAATGGTATATTAATCGTCGTCGAAAGATTCGTGAGGGTCAGAACCCTGATGAATAAACGGTTCAATTAAGTTGTATAATCGGTTTAATTTAGGTTGCATAATCAATTGAATTGAGTTGAATATCGATTCAATAGGATGAAAAGCATATACAGTTATAGCTTTTAGTTGAGCTATGTTATATAATGTACACAAATGAAAAAGCCCGCGGGACTCATTGCAGTCTCACGGGCTTTGCTGTTCTTATATGTATTTATTCAGAGCTTTGCGGTGAATATTCCTGTTTTCATGACTATAGTGAGCAACCCTTCATCATAGAAGGCACGTTACCGCACACAGCGGGTGGTTAACTTAAGTTTAACAGAAATAAGTGTAATTCTTTATCAACTCCCAAAGCGTATTTATGGCTAACTAGTTCGGGATTTATCGGTTAGCAAGAATAAGAATTACAGTGTTTGATTAGTAGGTTATACCCGGGTTGTTCTTTTCAAATTTCTTGATGCTGTCCTTAGGGAAACAAATTTTACAAGGGTGCAGTCCTATCTCTATAGCGTCGGCAATAGTAACCTCACCAAGTTCGCCGTCGCAATCGCTGAGACCCTTGCATGTAGATGACAGGTGGAAAGCATCGCCTTTCAGTCCTGTACAGATAAAGACACTGGCAGGCTGCTTGTTTGTGGCACATCCACAAGCAAGCAACAAGCCAGCCGTCAATAATATATTTCTTAGTTTCTTCAACTTCCTTGTGATTAGATACTCTTCAGAGAGTCCTGATACCATTTATAAAGTTTCTCCACTCCGTCCTCGATTTCCACCTTATGATGCCAGCCGAGGTTGTGGAGTTTTGTAACGTCGATGAGCTTACGTGGAGTGCCGTTAGGTTTCGTCTTGTCCCAAGCCAACTCACCTTCGAATCCGACGGTCTTGATGACGAGCTCAGCCAGAGCCTTGATGGTCAACTCCTTACCGGTACCGACATTGATATGGCAGTTGCGAATCTCACCGAGTGAGGGAATGGCTCCGCCACGTCCCTCAGAGTTGTTGCGGTTGACTTCACCGTCAGCCTTAACGCCGTAGAATACGCTGGAGTACTTCTTGATACCGATGATGTCGGAGAAGTCGACGTTGAGCAGGATGTAAACCGAAGCATCAGCCATGTCCTCACTCCAGAGGAACTCACGCAGTGGTGAACCGTCGCCCCAGAGAGTCACCTTGTTGTTCTCAATTCCATAGAAAGCCAGAGCCTTCTCGATACGCTCCTTGTCGCTGTTGCCGTCGACATTGCCGTCGCCGATAGACTCTTGCAGCTTTGCCGGTGGGTTGATAGGGCGTTTCTGCATGTCGACACGGATAGCGTCCCAGTTGCCGTCGTGTAGGAGTTTCGATAGATAAACCTTACGCATCATTGCCGGAAGCACGTGGCTGTTCTCCAGATGGAAGTTGTCGTTAGGACCATAGAGGTTTGTCGGCATGACAGCGATATAGTTTGTACCATATTGCAGGTTGTAGCTCTCGCACATTTTCAGTCCGGCAATCTTCGATATAGCATATTCCTCATTGGTGTATTCCAACGGCGAAGTGAGCAGTGCGTCTTCCTTCATTGGCTGTGGCGCATTCTTCGGGTAGATACATGTCGAGCCGAGGAAGAGGAGTTTCTTCACATGGTGTTTGTATGCCTGCTCGATGACGTTGCACTGGATCTTCATGTTCTGCATGATGAAGTCAGCACGGTAGAGGGAGTTCGCCATGATTCCTCCGACGAATGCTGCGGCAAGAACTACTGCGTCAGGCTGCTCTTCGTCGAAGAATTTCTTTACTGCCAGCTGGTCGGTAAGGTCCAGCTCCTTGTGCGTGCGACCTACAAGGTTTGTATAGCCGCGGGATAAGAGATTATTCCAAATTGCTGATCCCACCAATCCGTGGTGACCTGCGACATAAATTTTATCTGTTTTTTGTAACATAGTAAGCGGTCTTTATCGTCCGTAGGACGATTTGCTTTTTATGCACTTCGTGCAGAAATCTTTCAAATTTATTCAAATCATTCAAAATTTTATCTAAACAACAAATCATTCAACAAGCAAGTCCATTCTGTAAGTTTCATCAAGCCTTACATCTTCCCAATATATTGGCAAAGCCACTTGCCTTTCTACCTTATATCCGCTTTCTTTAAGAAGATAACATAATGCGGCTTCATAGGCTGACTCAAACAAACCATAGTGAAACCCATTATAAACTTTTAAGGCAACACCATTTATTTGCTTTAAGAACTCCCAGTGCTTATTATGTTCTTCAATTGCGTCCATTGAAAGATTTGTTGTTTCCTAATTTGGAAGATTTGATGAGATTTGGATGATTTCTGCGCGAAGCGCTTATAAATATATCGTGCTTCGCGCGATGATTACTTCACGATACCCTTCTCGAGGTACTCCTCAAGGTTGACGCGAACACGGGCGGCGGCATCATCGGCGGCAACCTTCTTCATGTCGTTGTCGACCATGATCTTGACCAAATCTTCGAAAGTAGTCTTGGTTGGGTTCCACTTCAACTGAGCCTTAGCCTTTGTCGGGTCACCCCACAAGTTGACAACATCAGTAGGACGGTAGAAGTCAGGCGAAACCTCGACGAGCACCTTGCCGGTAGCCTTGTCGATACCCTTCTCGTCAGCGCCCTTGCCTTTCCATTCCAGCTCGATGCCGACATCATGGAAAGCCAGAGTGGCAAACTCACGGACAGTGTGCTGAACACCGGTGGCAATGACGAAATCGTCAGGCTTGTCGTTCTGCAGAATGAGCCACATACACTCGACATAGTCCTTGGCGTAACCCCAGTCACGGCGTGACGACAGATTGCCGAGGTAGAGCTTGTCCTGCTTGCCCTGCTTGATACGGGCAGCAGCAAGAGTGATCTTTCGAGTGACGAATGTCTCGCCACGACGCTCACTCTCATGGTTGAACAATATTCCGTTGCAGCAGAACATGCCGTATGCATCACGGTACTCCTTCATAATCCAGTAGCCGTAGAGCTTGGCTACAGCGTAAGGACTGTATGGGTGGAACGGTGTATTCTCATTCTGAGGAACCTCCTCGACCTTACCGTAGAGTTCCGATGTCGAAGCCTGATAAATGCGGCAAGTGTCGGTCAGTCCGCACTGTCGGACAGCCTCTACGATACGGAGTACACCTACAGCATCGACGTTGGCGGTGTATTCAGGAGCGTCGAAACTGACCTGCACATGGCTCTGCGCTGCGAGGTTGTAAATTTCCGTTGGCTTAATCTTGCCGATAAGTCCGACGAGACTCATCGAGTCGCCCATGTCGGCATAGTGCAGATGGAATTTAGGAAGACCTTCGAGGTGAGCGATGCGCTCACGATAGTCGACAGACGAGCGGCGGATAATGCCGTGGACGTCATAGCCTTTCGAGAGCAACAGCTCTGAGAGGTAGCTGCCGTCCTGACCGGTGACGCCGGTGATAAGTGCTACTTTTCGTGTCATGTCTTTTTATATGTTGTTTTGTTTAATCGTAAATCTTAATTCTCGCCCGAGAACTGCTTGATGCGCTGTTCCTCCGACAGCTGGCAGATGAGCAGCACACCGTCGTGTTCGGCAACGATGTATCCGTCGAGTCCCTGAATGACAACCTTCTTGGCGTCCTGAACATTGATGATAGAGTTCTTAGTCTCATACAGGTCAGCCCCCTTGCTGATAACGGCATTGCCATAGAGGTCGCGCTTGCTCTGCAACAACAGAGAGCCCCATGTGCCGAGGTCGCTCCATCCGAAGCTTGCCGGGCAGACGAATATCTCGTCGGTTTTCTCCATGATGGCATAGTCGACCGAAATGTTCTCGCAGTCAGGGTATACCTCATCGATGTACTTCTGCTCCTCTGGTGTGCCTAGCTTGTCACGAATGCGGTCGAAGATGCGAGCCAGTGCAGGCTGGTACACACGGAATGCATTAATGATGGTCGACGCGCTCCAGATGAATATGCCGGCATTCCACAGGAAGTTCTTCTGCTGGATATACTTGATGGCAGTCTCCAGCTCCGGCTTCTCACGGAACTTCACCACACGGAAAATCTCCTTGTTGCGTGCGCTTGGTGCCGAGAGGTCAGCCTCGATGTAGCCATAGCCTGTCTCAGGACGGGTAGGGCGCATGCCGAGAGTGACGATGGCGTCGCTTTCGCTTGTGAACTTAAGACATTCGGAGATAACCCGGCGGAACTCCGTCGGATCGGTGACGATGTGATCGCTAGGAGCAACAACGATGTTAGCCTTCGGGTCGGCATTCTTTATGCGCCAGCTGACGTAGGCTATGCACGGCGCAGTGTTGCGGCGGCACGGCTCCTTCAGAATGTTACCCTCAGGAATTTCCGGCAACTGCTGGTGGACAATTCCTGCATATTTCTCATTTGTCACGACCCATACGTTTTCAGGACTGACAATACCTTCGAAACGGTCATAAGTTAGTTGGAAAAGAGTACGCCCTACGCCCAGAACGTCGATGAACTGTTTTGGATGTTCAGCTGTGCTCATAGGCCAGAATCGGCTACCGACTCCACCGGCCATAATAACGAGATGGTTCATACCTAGTAACTTAAATCATTGTTTAAGCGACAAAGTTAGCAAAAAAAAACAAAAAGATGGCATTATTAGTCATCTTTTTGTTTTATAGTTTCAAGAAAAACGTTTATTTACTTCTCAAGTGTCTTTGCAAGTATGTCTTTCCAGCGGTTGTAAGCCTCAAGATACTGCTCGCGGTTGGCCTCGTCAGGAGTGATTACGCCGAGCTGTTTCAGAGAAGCGAATGCCTCGTCGTGATCCTTGTACAGACCGCATCCGATGCCTGCGCCCTTGGCTGCTCCGGCAGCACCGTCGGTGTCGTAGAGTTCGATGGTTGCGCCCGAGACGCTTGCCAGCGTGTTGCAGAACAGCGGGCTGAGGAACATATTGGCATGTCCTGCATGAATCTTGTGGATGTCCATGCCCATCTTCTCCATAATCTCCATTCCGTAGCAGAACGAGAAGACGATGCCCTCCTGTGCAGCGCGGACGATGTGCGCACTGTTGTGGTTGTTGAAGTTGACACCGTGGATAGCGCAGTTGACCTCACGGTTTTCGAGGACACGCTCAGCACCATTGCCGAACGGGATGATTGTTACGCCGTCGGCGCCTATTGGCACTGTAGCCGCGAAGTCGTTCATCTCCGGATATGACATGTCCGGTACGATGTTACGGTGAACCCATGCGTTGAGGATACCCGTTCCGTTGATGCACAGCAATACGCCGAGGCGGTCGACATCAGTTGTATAGTTGACGTGGGCGAATGTGTTGACACGTGACTTCGGGTCGTAGTTCACCTCGCCGAGCACACCGTAGACGACGCCGCTTGTTCCGGCTGTCGATGCTATTTCGCCCGGGTTGAACACGTTCAGCGATAGCGCGTTGTTAGGCTGGTCGCCGGCACGGTAGGCTACCGGTGTGCCTTCCTTCAGTCCGAGCTCAGCGGCAGCGGCTGCCGATACAGCGCTCTGAATGCTGAATGTAGGGACGATGTCAGGAACGATGTCCTCGCTGAATCCGAAGTAATCGAGCAGGAACTTGGCGGTCTTCTTCTCCTTGAAGTCCCATGCTATGCCCTCTGACAGACCGCTGATGGTGGTGTTGACCTTGCCCGACAGCTTCATTGCGAGGTAGTCGCCCGGCAGCATAGCCTTGTAAATACGTCCGAACAGCTCCGGCTCGTTCTCCTTGACCCATGCCAGCTTGGCGAGGGTGAAGTTGCCCGGCGAGTTCAGCAGATGACCGAGACACTTGTCAGCACCAAGGTCCTTGAAAGCTTTTTCGCCGTAAGGCACAGCACGTGAGTCGCACCAGATGATGCTCGGGCGCAGAACCTTCAGGTCCTTGTCGACGAGCACGAGTCCGTGCATCTGATATGAGATACCGATGGCTGCGATGTCCTCGCCCTTGGCGCCGGTGCGTGCCATGATGTCCTTCAGCGAACGCTTGGCGTTGGTCCACCACATCTCAGGGTCCTGCTCGGCCCAGCCAGCCTTGACGGCGGTGATGGGAGCTTCCTTCTCCGGGTAATGGGCGTCAGCTGCTACTACGCCTGTCTCTGCGTCGACGAGCGATGCTTTAACACTACTCGAACCTACGTCGAATCCTAGTAAATATCTTCTTGACATAATAAAATAGGTATTTAAGTTAATTTTAGTTTTCTTGGTTGTAAGAATTTTTCTTTCAGGACTATTAAATAACCTGCTAAGCAAGTCCTCTTTGTAAGTGACTGATAATCAACCTAGTGCTAACCTGCGCCATTTTGTCTTGTGAAAGATACCCTTTGGTCTCGTAAAAGATACCGTTTCATCGTCTGAAAGATACCCTTTTACAATGTAATTGTGCGTCTTTTGCACAACGATTGGTTACAGCCGCCTTCGCTGTTGTGTTTTTTCATTGGAAAAGATCCAGACTCATGTCCTTCGCCGGCTTTGCCGCCGGACTGCTGTCGCCGTCGTCGAACTTCAGCATCAGCTCTTTTGTGGCACTCGACCTCATGTTCAGACGGTATCTGCCGTAGCCGACCTTCACTATTGTGTCGCCGGGGCGTTTGCTGTGGTACGTCAGATAGCGTTGCACGGCACGGCTTATGTCGCTCTCCGATGCCGTCTCGAAGAAGGAGTTATGGGCGTTGTAGATGTGGCGGACGATTTTGCGGACCGTCAGTCCCGTATCGCCGGCTTCTTGCAACACATTGAAAATATCCTTTTCGTACGACATTATTGGTTTTTAAGTAACAAAAAAAGAGCACGTCCTATAGTCAGAACGGCTCTTTTCTTAGTTTATTGTCTGAAGATGATGGACTTTATTAAGCGAGAGCAACCTTGCCGTCCTCATCTTTGATCTTGCCCTCTTTGAAGAGCCAGCCGAGACCAAGATAAGTCTCTTCTGTGCTGATCTTTGCGTTCTTTGTAATCTCTGCAACAGTCTGAGGAGCCTCAGCAGCTGCAAGTGCCTGATAAACATCACCAGCCTTGTAGCCAACGTTTGTTGCGTCTAATACGATTGCTGCTTTAGCGGCACTCTTCTTTGCAGCTGCCTTCTTTGGAGCTGCCTTCTTAGCTGTAGTAGCTTTTGCTTTCTTCTCTGCCATAACTTTACTAATTTTTAATGTAAAATTTTATATCTAATTTATTAATCTCTAACAGATTACGCTGCAAAAGTAATGATTTTTGTTCGAATTAGTATAAATTATTGCAAAAAAATAGCAAAAAACTCTACAGCTTATCTTAATTTATTGATTTTCTTGATGTAAGTCAACCTTTATGTGCAGTTCGTCGAGCTGTTTCTTGTCGAGTTCCGACGGAGCGTCGAGCATAACGTCACGACCCGAGTTATTCTTCGGGAATGCTATGCAGTCGCGGATGCTGTCGAGTCCGGCGAGGATACTTACGAAACGGTCGAGTCCGAAGGCGAGACCTGCGTGAGGTGGTGCTCCGTACTTGAATGCGTTCATGAGGAATCCGAACTGTGCCTCGGCACGCTCCTTGGTGAAGCCGAGTACCTCGAACATCTTCTCCTGAAGGTTGGTGTCGTGGATACGCAGAGAGCCGCCGCCGACCTCTATACCGTTGCAGACGAAGTCGTAAGCCTTGGCGCGTACCTTCTCAGGATGCTCGTCGAGCAATGGAATGTCGTCGGGGTTAGGCATGGTGAACGGGTGGTGGGTAGCCATGAGACGCTGCTCCTCGTCGCTCCACTCGAAGAGAGGGAAGTCGATGATCCACAGGCACTTGAACACGTTCTTGTCGCGCAGACCGAGACGGTCGCCCATCTCCAGGCGGAGAGAGCAGAGCTGTATGCGGGTCTTGTTGGCGTTGTCGCCGGAAAGGATGAGCACAAGGTCGCCGTCGTTGGCACCTGTGACCTTCTTGACCTCAGCCAGTGTCTCAGGCGAGTAGAACTTGTCGATGGAACTCTTGACTGTTCCGTCGGAGTTGTACTTGATGTAGACCAGTCCCTTGGCACCTACCTGCGGACGCTTTACGAAGTCGGTGAGCTCGTTGAGTTGCTTGCGGCTGTAGTTGGCGCAGCCCGGAACGACGATACCGCCGATATAGTTAGCCTCGTTGAATACTGAGAATTCGCCCTTGCCGTTGAATGTGTCCTTGAGCTCTACGAACTCCATTCCGAAACGGAGGTCTGGCTTGTCGGAACCGAAACGGCGCATTGCCTCTGCCCATGTCATCTGCTGGAGTGGCTTCGGAAGGTCGACGCCGCGAATCTCCTTGAACAGCATGCGGCACATCTCCTCGAAGAGGTTGATGACATCGTCCTGGTCGACGAATGACATCTCGCAGTCGACCTGTGTGAACTCAGGCTGGCGGTCGGCACGAAGGTCCTCGTCGCGGAAGCACTTAACAATCTGGAAGTAGCGGTCCATGCCTGCAACCATCAATAGCTGCTTCAGAGTCTGCGGGCTCTGTGGCAGGGCATAGAACTGTCCCGGGTTCATGCGTGACGGAACAACGAAGTCGCGGGCACCCTCAGGGGTAGAGCCGATGAGCATCGGGGTCTCGATCTCCATGAACTGGCGTGCGTCGAGGAAGTTGCGGATGAGTATCGTCATGCGGTGGCGCAGCTCGAGATTCTTGCGCACGATAGGACGGCGCAGGTCGAGATAGCGGTATTTCATGCGGAGGTCGTCACCGCCGTCGGTATTGTCCTCGATGGTGAACGGAGGTGTCAGCGACGGGCTCAGGACGTTGAGCTCAGAAGCGATAATCTCGATGTCGCCGGTAGGCAGCTTCGGGTTCTTGCTCTGGCGCTCGTTGACAGTGCCCTTTACCTGTATGCAGTATTCACGGCCTATCTTGTTTGCCTTATCGAAGAGAGACTGGTCGGTAGCCTCGTTGAAAACCAATTGCGTTATGCCGTAACGGTCGCGGAGGTCTATGAATGTCATGCCTCCCATCTTACGGGAGCGCTGCACCCATCCGGCGAGGGTTACTTTCTTGCCGGCATCGCTGAGGCGAAGCTCTCCACAAGTATTTGTACGATACATATTATATAATGTATAATGTATAAATTATTATGTTATTTCCAGTTCGATTTGTGCAAAGGTACTGCAAAATGAACACAATACAAAATAAAAGCAAGGTTATTTTCGATTACTTCCCCGCTATCCACTTCTTTCCTTTATTGTCTTGTTGTCGGTTATGACTACGTCTTGCTTGTCCTGTCCGGTGATGTGAGTGAACGGGCTGGTTATGCTGATATGCTCTCGGTATGTTCCTGCCTTGACGAAAATGAGATATGGGTCGTCGGCTGTGCCGTTCGAGGCATCGACGGCTGCCTGAATGGTTTTGAATTGTGCGGGGGTTGAGGCTGCGTTCTCGTTCTCGATTGTAGGGTCGACGATGGCGTCGAATCCTATTGTTGGCTCCACGGCGTTGCGCTTGGTGTACTGGCTCATGTCAATGGTGCCGTCGGCAACACCGTTGACGAATACTTCGAGATAGCTGTATCCGCTCTCTGTCAGTTTGCCGGCGTCGCTGCCGTCATTAGGGTTCAACCCTATCGACAGCTCGTAGGCATCCGGCAGTCCGTCCTTGTCGGTATCGGTAACTGGGCATTCGTCCTGCCGCATACCGAGGAACGGCCATTCAGTGCAGACAACTTCTTTGCCCGAAGCCTCGTCCAGAGCCACGAAAGAGTCGTGCTCCTTAAGCTTGATATTAGCCGGTGAGTCAATGATGCCGGCATGTCCCTGCGAAGCCTTGAACTGAGGGTCTATTGTTCCGTGGGCTTCGGCTAGCAATCTTCATCTTGATTCCTTGGTCTTTTGTCTTAGTAGATTTGTATTCAAGTTATAATTAGATTGCAAAATTAAGAAAACAATTCGGCTGCAAGGTGTAATAATTGTGGTAAAAGGTGGATTTTCTGTTTGGAAATGCATTAAATGCTGACTTCACTATAGAAACAAAAAAAGCAGTTACCACTCTTTGTGCGAGTGATAACTGCTTTAAGTGTGTTCATATTTTATTGTCCGGCGGCACGCATCTGCATGAGCAACTCACGCTGACGTTCGTTTAGCTGGGTCGGCAACTTGACGTTGTAGGTTATGATTAAGTCGCCGTAGGTGCCGTCGCCACGGTCGTAACCCTTGCCACGCAGACGAACCTTTGTGCCGTTCTGTGTGCCCGGCTTTACCTTCAACTTGAGTTTCTGACCGCTGCTGAGCTGGATGATTATCTCGCCTCCGAGCATTGCCGTGTAGAGGTCGATGTTCACCTTGGCGTCCATCTGTCCTGTGCTGTGCCGTCCGCCACCGCCGAAACTGTAGCTGCGTGTGCGTCCGGAGCCTGCTCCTGCGTGACCGAAGAGGTCCTCGAAGAAGCTTGAGAACCCGCTTCCGCCTGAACCGAAGCTACTGAAGTCGAATCCGCTGAACGGATCGCCGCCGCTGCTTCCGCCGAATCCGGAGAAGCCTCCGGCACCGCCTGACTGACCACCGGCGTTCTCGTATGCCTCGGCATCACGCCAGTGCTCGCCATATTTGTCATATTTGGCACGCTTGTCAGGGTCGCTTATGACGGCGTATGCCTCATTCAGTGCCTGGAATTTCGCTTTTGCCTTCGGATCGTTAGGATGAAGGTCGGGGTGGAATTGCTTAGCGCGCTTTCTGTATGCAGCCTTGACATCCTTCTGCGGAATGTCCTTGCTGACTCCTAAAATTTTGTAATAGTCTATAAATGCCATTTTCTTAAATCCTCCTTGTCATTTTCTCTTTCATCCAGTTCATTACAAAAAGTGTGCCTAACTGGCTCCGGAAGAAGAAAGTTTTAAGGTCAGACGTATATAAAAACGGCATTGATGGTTACGGCTTCGGTTTACCAATGTTACGTCATAGGCTTGTCAATGTTTATAGCATTGATTTACCGATGAAGCTCAGTGGCAGTATGTCCTTGACAGAATTGATGACATAAACGCCGGAAGTACCGTAAAGTAAGATACGGATTGGCTGCTTGTATCGGTCTTCTATCTCGGTCATTACCTGACGGCAGGAACCGCATGGCACGATAGGGTCGGGCATGAGACCGTTCTGATTGCGTGCTGCGATGGCGAGAGTCGTTATCGGCTGGTCGGGATGCTGTGCCTGTGCTGCGAATATGGCGGTGCGCTCGGCACACAATCCTGACGGATAAGCGGCATTCTCCTGGTTGGCTCCGGTTATCACTGTACCATCAGCCAGACGGACGGCAGCACCTACAGCGAACTTGCTGTAGGGCGAGTATGAGTTGTGAGTAGCGTCCTTGGCGCTCTCAATGAGTTGCTGCTCAGCCTCCGAAAGCTCGTCGGGCTGGCAGAATCCGATAGTTATGCTTAGGTCAATCTTCTTCATAGTTAGTTTGCGGGTTTAATATATTCATAGCAACCGATGTCCGGTCGGTCGTCACGCTGGCGTCCGTCACGGTCGGTAGCACTATAGCCGTTTGGCAGAACGATTGCGGAATTGATGGCTGTTGACAGCGAGTCTAGATGGAAGTCGTAGTACTGTTGGTCGGCATCAATGTCCTTGAAGTGTTTCTCGCCGGTTATGGCGGCAGTATCTTCGACATTCTCGAATACTACATGGTTGAACTGCTCTTCATTGAGGGTGTCCGGCTTAATCGTACGCAGTATGCAATGACTGAACATGTAGGCTGCGTCGACATCATCGTGGAAGTCACCCATGACGACATCATCAGCATAGCCGGTCACGAGGGAGTTGTAAACGTCGAACTGATAGAGCGGGTAGTTCTTCTTGTCGCGGTAGTTGGCAAACCTCAGGGCAACTCCTCTGTTGGAGTCGAACGGATAGAACTGTGCTATGGTACAGTGACGGAGCATTGCTCCACCGCCGAAGAACGCAGCGCAATCGTTCAGCGTGTTGGTTATCTGGCAGTTCCAAAGGTCGACAACGCTGTTGGTTTCGACGAGTCCGTAGCCCTGACAGTTGTGGATTGTCGTGTTGTATGCTTTGAGCTTCAGCCGTTGGACGTTCGAAGAGTCGCACACCACACCGTTGTAAGTGGAATGGATGTCGGTGTAGCTCAGGCTGTTCTCGTACGACGACTCATAGAAGTGGATGCCTTGCCACTGTCCCGGAACACGGTCGTAAGGCAGGTAGTCGAACATGTGGTCGATACGGTCGCCACGGAAAGTGACGTTGGCATCGGCTGATCCGTTGGCAATTAGGCGTCCGTAGACGTTGATTCCAGCCTTCTGTCCGAAGTAAATTGTTGAGCCGGGAGCTACTGTCAACGTTGCGCCGGAGTCTACACGGAGTTCCTGCTGGATAATCAGAGGCTTGTTGACGGCTGATATTGTTGTGTCGTTATGTATTTCCAGAAGACCGTAGATGTCGGCATCCCATGAATAGCCACGGAGGTTTACATGTTGCTCCACACCGCTTTCAAGGGTGAACACGAGGTTATCCTCGATGAGTTGTGGGGTAGCTGCGTTGGTATTCGGTGATGTCAGTTCGACGAAAACACGTATGGAGTCCTTGTCACGAATCTCTATCTCGTTGGTCTGGTAGCCTTGTGAACTGCCCAGGTATATGCCGTCGACGTTGACACGGAATCCAGTCTGGTTGCCGTTTTCAAGCCGAACACTGGCACAGCGGATTCCATCGCCGGAACGGTTGTAAACCCAGAACGTGCGGGTGGCTGTTGGAACACGAGAGAAAAGCGTATCGAACGTAATCGTGTCTGACGAGAATGTCAGTACATTGGCTCTCGAAGCGCTGAACGAATCGTCATCGGTGCAGGCGCAGAATGCCACTGCAAGTATGCTAAATATAATAGGTATAATCTTCTTCATATTTATTTCAACGAAAAAATCAAATAAATATTGTAGAGGTATATACATAAAAAAGAGCGGCCCAAGAAGAGTCGCCCTAATGAAAGGAGGAGTGGTACCTCTTGGAGTTGAACCAAGGACACATGGATTTTCAGTCCATTGCTCTACCACCTGAGCTAAGGCACCATTTTATTTGCAATCATACTCATTTCTGAATTGCGAGTGCAAAGGTACGTAAATAAATTGGTACCTACAAATATTTTCATGACTTTTTTGCCAATTATTTTCACCTTCCTTTATAAGTCGCTGTTTTCCAAAGGTTTTCTTTCCATCCTTTTTAAGGAGGGCTGGGTCGGATCCTACTTCAGCGGATTCCACCCTTGGGCTTTCAACTCAAACTCCTTATCATCGCGTGTGACGAGGAATTTACCGAGTTCTTCCTTTGTAATGTATCCGATTTGGTGAATACCTTCAAGGTCGGTGAGCTTATCGTGGTCGCCGATAGGGACGGTAAAGAGCAGTTCATAGTCCTCACCGCCGTTCAGGGCAGCAGTGGTAAGGTTCATATTGAACTCCTCGCAGGTTGTTGCCGTCTGATAGTCGATAGGAATCTCCTTCTCATAAATGCGACAACCACAATGGCTTTGCTGGCAGATATGGAACAACTCAGACGACAATCCGTCGGAAATGTCCATCATTGCGGTAGGGTGAATGCCCCGCTCACGCAGTGCCTTAATGACATCGCCACGTGCTTCAGGCTTCAGCTGACGGTCGATTAGGTATTCCTTTCCGGCAAAGTCAGGCTCAAAGTCCTCGACAGTGTGGCGCTGGGCACGCAGCTTTGCCAGAGCAGCCTCGTCTTTGTTCTTCTGCGCCTCACGTACCTTATTGTTATATTCGTCTATCTGCTGATAGTAGACCGTCTTTTCACGCTCAAGAATCTGCAAGCCCATGTAAGCCGAGCCGAGGTCACCCGTAACGCAGATTAGGTCGGTTTCGTTGGCACCATGACGGTAGACAATGTCTTCCTTGGCAGCCTCTCCGATGCAAGTTATTGATATTGCGAGACCAGTCAGCGATGTAGTTGTGTCACCGCCAACTATATCTACGCCCCATTTGTCGCATGCCTTACGCAGTCCACGATAGATAGCGTCAACGTCCTCTACCTGCAAGCGCTTGTCAATGGCTATTGACACAATCATCTGCTTAGGGTCGCCGTTCATGGCGAATATATCGCTGATGTTCACCATTGCAGCCTTATAGCCAAGCTGTTCCAGTCCGGTGTAGACAAGGTCGAAGTGAATTCCCTCCATGAGCATATCCGAAGTGACAAGCACTTCCTTGTCAGGATAATGAAGCACGGCACAGTCGTCGCCGACGCCATATACCGTGCTTTCATTCTTTGGTTCTATATCTTTGGTGAGACGGTTGATAAGTCCGAACTCACCAAGGTCCTTTATCTCCATTAATCTTTTCTCCTTCTTCTTATGTATACATTATATATAATGTGTAGCGTACGCCATACATATTTTATAGATGCTGCTTACATATTATATATTAGCTGCGCTTAATCATCTCGCGGAATATCTCGCACATCTTAGGCTGAGCGGCATTGGCAGCTTTCTGCACTTCCTCGTGGCTCACCTTCTCAGGAACATCGAATCCGCCGAGGTCAGTGATAACCGATATTCCGAACACACGTATACCGCAATGACGGGCTACGATGACCTCCGGAACCGTGCTCATGCCGACAGCGTCGCCCCCGATGATATGATAGAAACGGTACTCGTGCGGTGTCTCGAATGTCGGACCCTGTACACCGACGTACACGCCATGCTTCACCTCGATGCCCTTCTCCTTTGCTATGGAGTCGGCAAGCTCAATCAGCTTATGGTCGTAAGCCTCATGCATATCCGGGAACCGCGGACCGGTAGGGTAGTTCTTGCCGTGCAGCGGGTGCTCTGGGAACAGGTTGATGTGGTCGTCGATAATCATCAGGTCGCCAATCTTGAACGACTGATTCATGCCGCCCGACGCATTGCTGACGAACAGCGTCTTTATGCCGAGCTCATACATCACACGTATCGGGAACGTAACCTCCTTCATGGAGTAGCCTTCGTAGTAGTGGAAACGGCCGTCCATGGCGAGAATGTCCTTGCCTCCGAGCTGTCCGAAGATAAGCTTTCCGGCGTGTCCCTCTACCGTTGAGACAGGGAAGTTAGGAATATCTTTATAGTCGAACTCACAGGTCTCAGTTATCTCTGAAGCTAATTGTCCGAGTCCTGTGCCCAGGATTATTGCTGTTTTTGGGCTTGTCGTCATCCTTTCTTTTAACCAGGATGCTGTTTCTTGAATTTTTTCGTACATAGCTTTTGATTTTATCGTTGAATATTTCCTCGCCGTCGAGCATGAACTTCACCTCCACGGGTAGGACGAGCAATCTTTGTTTAACATCCTCCGACAGTCCGCTGACATTCCGAAGCCGTGCGGCATCTTTCTCTGTCGTCAGTATAACGCGGCTTTCCTGTGGCATAGCCGCAAAAGCATTGTTTATCTTTTCGATGTCTCGGGGCGAGAAAGCATGATGGTCGGGGAACGTCAGCGGCTTGAGCGATTTGACATTCGGCTGCACATCGTCAATCATCTGCTCCGGGCTTGCTATACCCGTCAGCAACAGTACATCGGAGTTCTGCTTCTTAGGAACCCTCGTCTCATCGCCGCCGAAGAGCAAATATGGAGCCCCATAGTGCAGCGAAGTGAAGAACAGCGACTGATAAGCATAGAGCTTCATAGCCTTTGTCAGCACACGATAGTCGATAGGATTGAGTGAATCGGGACATTTCGTGATGATAACAATGTCTGCGCGCTTTTTGCTTTCTATCGGCTCACGCAACCTTCCCGACGGCAACAGCTCATCGTAAATGATAAGGCGGTGATAGTCGACAAGCAGAATGTTTATCCCCGGTTTGACATACCTGTGCTGATAAGCGTCATCGAGGATTATCACATCAGTGTCCTTCGTCTGCTCATCGTTGATTAAATGGTCGATACCCTCGCAACGGTTAGCGTCGACTGCAACCTCAATGTTCGGGAACTTCAGCTTCATCTGATACGGCTCATCGCCAATATCCCTCATCGTCGAGTCCTTGTCGGCAAGCAGATAGCCGTGAGTCTTTCGCTTGTATCCACGGCTCAGGACAGCGACCTTTGCCTCCTTGCTGAGCAACCGGACAAGATATTCCACATGCGGAGTCTTGCCCGTACCGCCGACGGTAATGTTTCCGACGGATATGACGGGCGTCGTGAAGCTCCGGCTCTTCAGAATATTCAGTTCGAAGAGCTGGCTCCTCAGTTCCACTCCCAGTCCATAGAGGAAACTCAGAGGTCGAAGCCAGCGGTTTATCTTTATGTAGTCGCCTTCCATCTATACAGAATGATATATTGAAGTTGCTTATCCTTAGGTTGCTTCTATTTTATATTAATAATGTAAGGCAGCCTTGCCTGAATAGCGTCCACCTTATTAATATTACGCAACAGCATCACCGGCTCATACAGAGAGCCCAGCTCTGCGTGCAGTTTCTCGTCGAGATAATTTCCGCCCGTAGCCTCGTCGAGCAGTTGGTCGGTCCATGACTCCGGAACCGGATATTCCGTTTCGTGATACTCCTTTACCTTAGCCAGCTGTGCAGCCTTGGCTATTGCGTCGTCGAGCGAGCCCAGCTGGTCGACAAGTTTAATCTTTATAGCGTCCTGTCCGGCGAATACATGTCCCTGGGCAATGCGCTCCACCTGGTCGGTCGACAGATGACGTCCGTCGGCGACACGCTTGCGGAACAGCCTGTATCCGCGGTTTATGTATCCCTCCAGATAGCGCATCTCCTCATCGGTGAACGGACGTGTGGTTGTCTCGAAGTCGCTGTGGGCATTCGTCTTCACAACGTCGAACTTCAGTCCGAGCTTATCCTGCAGCAATCCGCTCATGTCGGGGAACATGCCGAATATGCCAATCGAACCCGTCAGAGTCGTCGGCTCAGCCACAATCCAGTTAGCCGGGGCACTCAGATAGTAGGCTCCGCTGGCAGCCATGCCACCCATCGACACCACTACAGGTTTCTTCTTCTTCAGTTCCATCACCTGATGCCAAATCTGCTCAGAAGCGTAAGCCGAACCGCCGCCCGAGTTTACACGCAGGACGACCGCCTTCACGTCATCGTCGTCGGCAAGGTCTTCAAGGTCTTTGCAAACGACCTGTGCGTCAATGGTGTGCTCGTTGCTCCACGAGGCAGCCCCGTCGACAACCTCACCGTAAGCATAGTAGACTGCTATCTCGTCGCCATCATCGTCGGTATCATCGGCAATAACGTCCGACGGAGTAACCTGGCTTATGTCGTCATCATCGTCAATGCCCAGCTGCTTCTTCACAACGCCCTTCACCTGGTCGGTGTACAACAGTCCGTCGACCATCTTATACTTGACGTAATCCTCAGGAGCGGCGAGAGTTACGAGACTGTCGGCGAGCTGGTTGAGGCGTGCCTCAGGTATGTTGCGGCTCTTGCTGACAGCCGACGAAACGTTCTTCCATATCGCATTGATGTAAGCCGTAGTCTGCTCTCGGTTGGCAGGACTCATGCCGTCGGCAGTGAATGTCTCCGTTGCGCTCTTGTAAGTTCCAACCTTTGCCACCTGAACCTTCACGCCGAACTTGGCGAGGAAGTCCTTCAGATAGTAAGGCTGTGACGCAATACCATGCCAGTCGACCATTCCCTGCGGGTTCAGGTAAATCTTATTGGCAGTCGAAGCCAGATAATAAGCGCCCTGAGTGTAGTTGTCGCCGTAGGTAATAATCCACTTGTTGCTCTTCCGGAAGTCCTCAAGAGCATCGTGAATGGCTTGCAGCGAAGCGTATGAATCGGCGGCAAATGCGCCGGCCTCAATATATATTCCCTTGATTTTGTCGTTCTTCTTAGCTTTGTGAATGGCATTGACTACATTGTTCAGACCGATAGTCTTGGTCTTGTTCGACAACATGTCCAGCGGACTGTCAGTCGACTGCTCGTTCATCAGTCCCGAGAGATTGAGCACGAGAACCGAATTATCCTTCACGCTGCCGGTCGTACTTCCGGCGGCAGCAAGACCTATCAGTGCTATGAAAAAGAAGACGAAGGTTAGAACACCTGTCAAAATTAGTCCAACAACGGTAGCGCCTACGTATTTAAGAAATTCTTTCATTACGGGTAGTTACTTTGATTCAACGGAGCCTGTCATTCAGGCATTAGCACAATATGTGGCAAAGATACGGAAAAAAGTTGGTACCGCCAAGCATAAGTCGTAGATTTTTTAGTACCTTTGCACTCGATTTCAAATCGGGTTTTTGTATATAAATAGAGTTTTTCGTTTCTTATGGATCACATTATAGACAATTGTAAGGGCATCAATGCCGGCACAACGGCTCATTCCAGAGAGACCGTGCACAATATCCGCCGCCGTATGAACCTCCTTCTTCGTACCGGACAGATACTCGTCGACAGCTCAGCCGACACCAGCCGCATAGTCCGCAACATGCACCGTGCTGCCGCATTCCTCGGATTCAAGACGGAATACATCCACATCTACGTCGACTACTACATGCTGACCGTCAGCTTCAGCGACGAGCACCACTCCTTCGTCCAGATGCGCCGTTGCTACAAGCACGGTATCGACATGGCAGCCATCCAGGACATCTCGAAGCTCACATGGCGAGCCCTCAGGCGTGACTACTCGCTCGACGACTATGAGAACGCCCTCAACTGGGTGGGCACCCGCAAGCGTACCTACAGCGACTGGGCAGTAGCCATCTGTGCCGGATTTGCCTGCGGCGGATTCTGCATACAGTTCGGTTGCGACTGGACAGCATTCTTCTATGCCTCTATAGCAGCCATCCTCGGCAACCGTCTGAAGATGTGGCTCAACGCCCAGGGGTCGAACAATTATTTCGACATAGCCGTTGCCGCCTTCGTATCGACCATCATAGCATGGCTCTCGACATTCATCAGCGTCCCGGGCAATGCCGTCAACGCTTTTGTCTCGTCAACTCCGTGGCTGTCGTTCCTCCTGTCGTCGACCCCGTGGCATCCGCTTATGGCGTGCGCCCTGTTCATCGTTCCGGGAGTACCGCTTATCAACTTCGTCAGCGATATGCTCGACAACCATATTGAAACGGGACTCGTCAGGGCAACGAACACCCTCTTGATGATTGTCGCCATGTCGTTCGGTATAGCCGTCGCCATAAAGTTCTGCGGTATCGACAACTTCGTCCGTACCCTCAGCATGACCCCACACCACACATTCATTGAGTACGGCATAGCCGCTGCCATATCGGCAATGGGCTTCGCCACAATCTTCAACACACCACTGAGGCTCCAGCCGTGGATAGCCTGCGGCGGTATCATCGCCGTATGCTTCCGCAACTTCGTCAACCTCGGACCGTCGTCGGGCAATATCGGACTCGACTACGGACCAATCATCGGAACCCTCTGTGGCTCAGCCCTTATCTCCATTATCAACATCAAGATGTGCCATGTCATCCGCACCCCGCACCAGTGCATCACTATCCCTGCCGTCATTCCAATGGTGCCGGGAGTCTTAATGTACCGTGCCCTCTACGGGTTCATCGACATGCAGGGTGTCGTCGGCGAGGTGACCTTTGCCACGAGCAACGCCATCAAGGGCAGCCTTATCCTGATAATGATTGCCGTCGGAGTGGATATTCCTAACGTCTTCATGCGCAAATGGGTGTCAATGAAGCATCAGAAGCGACTCGTCAACATGGTTCAGAACCGTGAACGCTGTGGCAAGTTCGTCGACATCGACAAGGTGGAATAGCCTCTTAATCAGTCAACAATCCGGGGAAATGTAAGTGAGGAAGATAATACATATCGATATGGATGCGTTCTTCGCGTCGGTCGAACAGCGGGACAACCCCGGGCTGCGTGGCAAGCCCATTGCTGTCGGCTTCGACGGACCGCGTGGCGTGGTATCGACGGCGAGCTACGAGGCACGTCCCTTCGGTGTCCATAGCGCTATGTCGATAGCAATGGCGAAACGCCGTTGCCCGCACCTCATCATCGTAAAGCCCCACTTCGAGCAGTACAAGGCGGTGAGCCATCAGGTCGACGAGATATTCCATGAGTATACCGACCTCGTGGAACCCATCTCCATCGATGAGGCTTTCCTCGACGTTACCGAGAACAAGAAAGGCATTGACCTTGCTGTCGACATCGCCAGGGAGATAAAGCAGAAGATTCGGGAGCGCACGTCGCTTACCGCTTCCGCCGGAATATCCTACAACAAATTCCTTGCAAAGATAGCGTCGGACTACCGCAAGCCCGACGGTATCTGCACCGTCCATCCCGACCGTGCGCTCGACTTCATAGCCCATCTGCCCGTTGAGGACTTCTGGGGCGTGGGTCCGAAGACTGCCGAGCGCATGCATAAGATGGGAATATTCAACGGTGAGCAGCTGCGGAGTGTCTCGCTGCATCACCTGAAAGAAGTCTTCGGCAAGGCTGGCGGGATATACTACAACTTCGCCCGTGGCATCGACGACCGCCCCGTTGTTACCGAGCGTGAGCGGAAGAGTGTCGGCTGTGAGCAGACTTTCCTTGAGGACATACGCCAACGTTCGAAGATTGTCATTGAGCTTTATCACACTGTACTCGAACTTGTCGAGCGGATAAAGCGCAGCGGTTTCGACGGACGTACACTGACACTGAAGGTTAAGTTCCACGATTTCACACAGATAACGCGTTCCATGACTGTCGACCATCGGCTGAAAACCAAGGATGACATCCTGCCTCTGGCTAAGAAGCTTATGGGTGGCATCGACTATGCCAACAACCCCGTCCGACTGCTTGGTCTGTCCGTCTCCCGTTCGACCCTCGATGATGAGATTGCCGATCGCCAGCCGCGGTGGGTCGAGGGCGAGCTCTTCAAGGACGAGTAGGTGCGGCGGTCTCCGAACCGCCGAGAAGAAATATTGTGCATCTGTGCCTATTAGGGTATCTATTCTATGAATGGCAGATAATCATCGGCCAATGGCTCTGAGGCAAACAAATCAGGCATAGCCTTGCTTGCCTTTTCCAGTTTGGCTATGTCGTGAATCTTTTCCCTATAGCTGTTGGCAATACTTATCGACTCAATCTCATGCTTCCTCGCAACACCCATATCAGCAAATCCCTTGTCTTTCTCAATTCCCAGGTATCTTCGGTCAAGAAGATTAGCGGCAATTCCGGTTGTCGAACTGCCCGCAAACGGGTCGAGAATCCATGCATTGGGCTTAGTCGATGCAAGGATTATCCTCGATAACACTGCCAGTGGCTTCTGAGTAGGGTGCTTGCCGCAGGACTTTTCCCAACGGGCAATGGCGGGCAACCGCCACACATCAGTCATCTGCTTGCCGTCGTTAATTTCCTTCATCACATCATAATTGAAATAATGAGGAACCTTTGGATTCTTCCTTGCCCAAATAATAAACTCTGTTGAATAAGTGAAGTAACGGCACGAGATATTCGGTGGTGGATTAGTCTTAGCCCAAGTCACAACATTAAGCACCTTATAGCCAAGCTCTTGCAGGCATGTTGCCACAGAAAAGATATTGTGATATGTGCCTGAAATCCAAATAGTTCCATTCTCCTTTAGCTTCTCACGGCATAATTTTAACCAGTTGTAGTTAAACTCATGCATCTTTTCCGGTGACAAGCCCTTGTCCCATTCCCCCTTGTTTACGCTCACTACTTTCCCGCTCTGACAGCTTATGCCGCCATTTGACAGGAAATACGGTGGGTCAGCAAATATCATGTCAAACTTAAAATCGAAATGCTTCAGCAATTCAAAGCTGTCGCCATTTAATAGTGTAAAGGCTCGATCGTCTGACTGGAAATATGGGACTATTTTATTCATTAGCTGTTTAAATCTATCTGTCTAGTAACGGCTTTAAGTCGATTTTATGGTAGTATTTATTTTTAATCATAGCTCTGATTTAACTTTATTAACGAAGTCGTTAATAGTAGTAAGATTGTATATGTTTGGAATTATTGAGTAAGCTTCTTCAAGTTTGTTTTTAGCAGAGAACCAACCTTGTCCATCGGTTACCCATACAAATTCGAATTCAGGCAAAGAGTTTATCTTTGGTCCAATGTCAGAATAAGAACGGGCAACTTCGTTCAACTTAGAGCCACCTCCACTATAGAAATTAACTTCCATCAAGTAGGTCTTTGCCCTTGTCGTGACAACGAAATCGAATCTCTTCTTGTCCTTGCCAAGTATCTTTAGTCTTGGGAAAACAGTAGAATTGACCTCACGTGTATATGGTATACCATTTAAGTCAAATATGTCTCCTATTCGGTCTGCCATCAATTCACCGCTACGATTTTTGCGGGCATTGGAATCTAGACCTACCTCAACACCGAAAACATAATCAACTAGATTCTTTATTTTTCGTGACTGAAATACTTCTTTTAATCCTGTTTCCTTAATGAATGTAATAACACTATCTACAGAATCAAAATAGTTTTCAATTAATGTGACATTTCCCTTGTCGTCAATAACTTTCTTTTTGTCTTTCTTTCGAACTGCAATAATAATGTCTAAAACAGAAAATGCAGAAGGATCCTGTTCCCAGACGAAGCGAATGGCTTCCTCCATATTATCTTTACCAATAAGGTAGTTCAGTTTGTTTAAATTGAACTCAACCTTTTGGACATTCTCTTCAACCTTATTAAAGTCACAAAAGAAGTCCAATGTGGCATTGGTTTCTTTCAGTTGTGAAAGAAACGTCTCAAATCCATTATTGTTATTATTGCTTGTCATACGGCTTCAAAAAGAAAATTGTTTAACTTATATTTATTATGTATCAACAGTTCTGTTAGTTTTCCGCGCTTGTTGGGATTGGCATTGATTGAGCGTGAAGCAGATACATGGTTGATACTAAAACCGTCATAAAGATTGTCGAAGAAATCATCATCAGGGTTCTTAGATTTGCCGTCAGAGTTGCTGAGCATCCACAAACATTTATTAGAGTCTATGCTTTTGCAGAACTCGGCAAGTCTTATTTGGTCGTCATCGTTGAAGTCTCCCTTTGAGTATGAAGTGAAACTGGATGTCTCAGTCAAAGGTCGATATGGAGGATCAAAATAAAAGAATGTGAGTCCGTTGCTATCGATGTACTTCTTTGTTGTTTCGAAACTGTCATTGATAATATCTATGTCAATAGAATTCAGAGCACGGCTGTCTGCTATGATTGTCTCTTGATTGCATATCCGTGGGTTCTTGTATTTGCCGAAAGGAACGTTGAATTCGCCTTTACGGTTGACACGATAAAGCCCGTTGAAGCAGGTGCGGTTGAGAAACATCATGTAAACGGTATTTGTAATGTCATCAACAGTTTTCTTATTGAACCGAGAACGGATGTCGAGATAGAATTCTTTGCGGTCTTGCTCGTCAGTGCCTAGATAGTCGGTCTCGATCTTCTTTAGCCCATCAATCAACTGTGAGGGATTTTCCTTGATGGTAATGTAGGACTTAATCAAGTCCTCATTTATGTCATTTATTATAATTCGATTGAAATTCTTAAATTTGCCGAGTATGTGGAAAAGCATTGCGCCGCCCCCGACGAAAGGCTCTATATAAGTAAATTTTTCATGGAAAATTGCTTCGGGAAGAAATTGATCCAGTTGATTTAGCAGTTGTGTCTTTCCACCTACCCACTTGATAAAAGGTTTTGTTATGTTGCTACGTATCATCTGTGTCTTCATTAAGTGAAGAGCAAAGTAACAACTAATTTTCCACTTTGAATCGAATAGATCAAAGTTTAATAAAAATGATCAAAAAAGATCAATTACGTTTACATATTTATATTGATATAACTATCAATCATTTCTCTGTGGAAAGTCTGTGCTTTCTGTGCTTCTGTGCGGGACAGTCATCCACAGAAAGTAGGGGCGGCTAATCGGAGTTCGCCGCCCCTAATAGACTATGGGTGCGCCATTGTTTAGTGTTGAGGGTGGGGGAGATGATGGTTCGGAAACCGTCATGCCTTCACGTGCCCCGTGCGTTTCAGTACGCCCCACGACTGCAGCTCGCCCTTTATAGCCTTGATGTAGCTCTTGAAGAGGACGAAATACATTATCCAGCGGTAGAAGAACCGCTGCGGTATTATCCACAGCAGCACCCACAGGCTCTCGTGCT
>Ga0256406_1001099_pt1 | contig 44960 bp, 40 predicted proteins | sample RumenRJG_03DNA_FD_185986 | JGI IMG/M metagenome (GOLD analysis project Ga0256406, IMG submission 185986) | Bovine rumen microbial communities from Lethbridge, Alberta, Canada - RJG_03 | ecosystem: Host-associated > Mammals > Digestive system > Stomach > Rumen | place: Canada: Alberta | collected... | reverse complement strand
AGAAGTCTATCTTTTCTTGTTCCATGACCGCAAAGGTAAGCAAAAAAAATAGTTTTAGCACGCTATCATATCAAGTTCTTTGGTTAGGCAGCGGCATCCGCCCGCCACGGACAATCCCCCTTGGGCCCTCCTTTATCTTTATTGCTTTTTCAATTTCTGAGTTTTGTGTCTTCTGAGTCTTCTTTTGGAAACCGTTGAAAAGAACCACAATCCTACCTTCGTCGAAAATGAAGAACACACGGAATATATTGCTGTTGAATTCCGTTCTCAACTCATAGATGCCTTCCCTAATCAGTTTCACAAACTTCTTTGGCAGTCGATCTTGGTTCTTCAAGAGAAGTAATCCATACTGAATTTTCTCCTGCTCTTTGTCCGTCAGCGTTTCCATGAAAGCTTCAAAATAGCCACCATACGTAACTATTTTTCTTTCCATATCGCAAAGGTAGGGAAAGTTTCAATATTAGACAACTTTTCCGTATACTATTTTCTTATAAAAAATGTTAATCCGTATCTCAAAATTGATAAACATCCATAATTTACGATTTGTAATCAACACATTTTTTATTTGAGTAGGGCTGAATTCGTGGCTGTACATTTTTGTACCATTTGCCTTCTAACTATCTGATAATCAGGCTACATTTTATTTTATACATAAATATATCACGAGGGATGGTCCGGATAATGATGAGGAAGAAATCCCGCAAGATGATAAGGCGGGTGTGAGTGCCTCAACAGCCGAGGGCAATGAGGCGGACATCGTCTATACGGTGGCGGAGGTGATACCTCTCTTCAACGGGGATGTCACTGAATGGCTCGTCCAACATACGATATCTCCGATCGAGGCTGTCAAAATGGGGATTAAAGAAAGAGTGGAGGCAGGTTTTGTAGTCGGAAAGGATGGCTCAATCCGCCAGGCGACAATCTCCAAGAGCGACAACGCACTGCTTGACGCGCGGCGCTGCAAACGATCAAGCTGATGCCTCAATGGTGCCCTGGGTATCACAATGGCAAACCGGTCAGTGTAAGGCGTACTTTGTCTGTCTCCTTCGGTGTGAGCGATAAGGAGACGGTGAAGCGTTTCAAGAAATGGAAGAGGTATCTGGACTTACTTAAGTAGCCGAAAGCTCCGCCTATCACGCTTTGACAGGGCCCAACCCGTCCGGCTGAAATTACGTGAAGCCTTAGAGCTGCCAAAGGCTGCGCGGGAGTTCACCCTGACGGGAACGCGAGCTGGATGATAATCTATACGCAGTTTTAGGACTGCCTTTGTCCTGACAGAATTGCTGAGGGCCGTTGTGTGTTGCTTACTTCTGTTGGAGCTCGGAACTGAGGTCAAAGGAAACAGGTAGGGGGGTCTCAAATGACAGGGCCTTACCAGTCACGGGATGGATGAAGCAGAGACGGTAGGCATGCAGACCGAGACGGTGGATGGGGGAGTCGCCGTTGCCGTATTTGAGATCGCCCACGACAGGACATCCGATGTCCTGCAGGTGTACGCGGATCTGATTTTTGCGGCCAGTCTCGAGCTTCATATCCAGCAGAGCGTGGTGCGCGTCCAGTACTTGGAGCAGATGGTAATGGGTGACGGAGAGTTTGCCGCCGTCATCGGTAGGACTGCTATGGGTGTAGTAAAACTTGTCGTCGGTCAGATAGCTCCTGATCGTGCCGCTTGGAGGGTTGGGGATACCGCTGGTGACGGCGTAATAGCGCCGGTCGGTGATAACCTCGCGCCAATGGTCGGTAAAGGCTTGCTGCACCTGACGGCTCTTGGCGTAGAGCAGGAGACCGGAAGTCATCTTGTCAAGGCGATGGACGACATGAGTGGTACACTTTTCACCCCTGCGCTGCAGATACTCGTCAAGCAGGGTCTTGAGGCAGAAGCCGTGGTGTCCGCTGGGTACACTGAGCACACCTACAGCCTTATCAACGACGAGGAGCCACTTGTCCTCGTAGACGATATGGACAAATTTCTGCATATTGCGGGCTGGGCCGCTGGGGGTGCGGAGGATACGGCTCTTGCGGCTGATCTGGACATCAGACGCGGGCGTCACCTCATAGTCAAACTGTGTCCGCGCTTCGCCGTCTACGGTCACGGCGCCGCTCGCCAGGAGTCGCTTGAGCCGGCTGCGGCTCTGGTCCTTGTAGTGCTGAATGAGATAGTCTAGGAGATGCATATCAGGAGTCTGCGGCACGCTCCGTATCCTCCAGACGCTTGATGCGGAGTACGAAGTTATTGGTCAAGTATTTGTCTCTTACGGTCTGGTTGGCAGCCAGTTCCTGAGGCGTGCCATGAAAGAGGATACGGCCCTCAAAGAGGAGGTAAGCTCTGTCGGTGATGCCCAGTGTCTCCTCAACATTGTGGTCGGTGATGAGAATGCCGATACCTTGCTGGCGGAGCTTGAGTACGATATTCTGAATGTCCTCCACGGCGATGGGGTCGACTCCGGCAAAGGGCTCGTCGAGCATGATAAACTTGGGCTCGATGGCGAGACAACGGGCTATCTCTGTACGACGTCTCTCTCCGCCGGAGAGGCGGTCGCCCAGATTTTTGCGCACCTTCTGGAGACGAAACTCGGCGATAAGCTCCTCCAGCTTCTGCTTTTGATACGCGCGGGGCTTACCTGTCATCTCGAGGATAGAAGCGATATTGTCCTCAACGCTCATCTTGCGAAATACGCTTGCTTCCTGCGCGAGATAGGCAATGCCGGTACGGGCACGCTTGTAGACGGGGTAATCGGTGATGTCGAGGTCGTCAAGATAGATCTTGCCTCCGTTGGCCTCGATGAGGCCCGTCGTCATATAGAAGGATGTCGTCTTGCCTGCGCCGTTGGGCCCCAGCAGTCCGACGATCTCTCCCTGCCTGACATGGAAGCTGACCTCGTTGACTACCGTGCGGTTGCCATAGCGCTTGACCAGTTTCTCCGTACGCAGTACAGTGCCTTGTTGCTCTGACGGGGTGGACGATTGCGTTTGTTCCATAATAATCTACTTTTGGCTGCGAAGTTACGGTAAAATCGTGAAATAGCGGTCATTTCGCCCTTCGTAATTAACGAATGAAGGACAAAAAGTCCGTATTGTGCCCCCAGTGTCACGATGGCCAGCGTGCATGATGCCCGATGCGACCTCGTGCCAAACGGGGAACGTGGTGAAGGATACCTTACGGCTGTGCATATTATGCCCTAACGGTGGAAACTATCCGTTTCCTCCAAATAGACACGGTCCTCATCATCTGTGGCCTCTCCTGTGGCAAGGCTGAAACTGCACATAAGGGATGGGCGAATACGGGCTAGATCCGGTATCGTAGTGAAAGAAAATTCAAAACGAACGCCGGACAGTCGCTGACCTGTAGCACTATCAAAAGGTTTTTAAAAAAGAGGGCCGTACTGGCAATGGCTTGTTGCGCAAACTCTACAAGTTTTTTCCGACATAGGTCGTAACCTTTATTATAGTATGTATAGGAGCCATATTGACGAAATGACAAAGAGGATGTGTAGATGCCTAACGGGCGTAGGGATGCCTGTCTTGACTCCGGGCGCAGATGTAAGGATATCAAACTTAAACTCGACATGACAAAAGAGAGAAAAGACGGCCAAAATCAAACATTTCATTCATTATTTGGTAAAAAGTGCATATTTAGACAGCATGGAATGCACTACTTGATAAGTTTTTTGTATTTTTGCATCGAAGAAATAATAATCTCAAGTCATGAATGACAAAAATCAGACATCAGAAGGAGAAATTGAAGTAATATACGCGACTGCAGAGCATACGAAATATGCAAAGCGTATCTGCGAGCTTGTGTATGAGTCGGCGCTGCAGCGCGGTACGGGCATTGCCAAACGAACACCTGAGTATATTGCCGACAAGATGACCAGCGGCAAGAGTGTCGTGGCACTCGACGGCGACCGTATTGTGGGCTACAGCTATATAGAGAGCTGGGGACACGGCGACTATGTAGCCACATCAGGACTGATTGTTGATCCAGAGTACCGCCATCGCGGCCTCGCCACACGTATTAAGGAAAAGACATTTGAACTGGCCCGCAAGCGCTTTCCTTATGCCAAAATATTCAGCATCACGACATCGCTTCCGGTGATGAAACTCAACACTCGTTTGGGCTACAAGCCAGTGACTTTTTCGGAACTTACACAAGACAACGAATTCTGGGAAGGATGCAAGGGCTGTGTCAACTATGATGTGCTCCAGCGCAACAATCGCCAGCGCTGCATCTGCACCGGCATGCTCTATGACCCGAAGGCTCCTGCTAAAGACCAGTCGGAGCTGCTGCCCTTTTATATGAAGTTGAAGAACAACTTTAAGAATCTTTTCACGGTCAAGAAGTAAGAGAAACAAAATGTATTTTTATTCAGAATAATTTGCTATCCAATCAGATAATATCTATACCATGTCCAACAAAAAAGTCGTAGTAGCCTATAGCGGCGGACTCGATACGTCGTATACAGTGATGTATCTTGCCAAGGAGAAAGGTTATGATGTATATGCTGCCAGTGCCAATACGGGCGGCTTTTCCGCAGAACAACTCAAGAAAAACGAGGAAAACGCATACAAGCTTGGAGCCAAGCAGTACGTAACCCTGGATGTCACCCAGGAATACTATGCCAAAAGCTTGAAGTATATGATTTATGGCAATGTGCTGCGCAACAATTGCTATCCCATCTCCGTGAGCTCAGAGCGAATCTTCCAGGCAATAGCCATCGCACGCTATGCCAATGAGATAGGCGCAGACGCCATCGCTCATGGTTCTACAGGCGCCGGCAACGATCAGATACGTTTTGATATGACATTTCTGGTTATGGCCCCCAAGATGGAAATCATCACCTTGACGCGTGACAAGGCGCTCAGCCGTCAGGAAGAGGTGGAGTATCTCAACAAACACGGATTTTATGCCGACTTCACCAAGCTCAAGTACTCCTACAATGTAGGCATCTGGGGCACGAGTATCTGCGGCGGCGAACTGCTCGATCCTACGCAGGGACTGCCCGAGGAGGCGTATCTCAAGCACCCGACACGTCAGGATGAGAGCCTGCTCAAGATTACCTTTAAGCACGGCGAGATAGATGCTGTCAACGGCGAGCACTTTGACGACAAGGTCAAGGCAATCCAGAATATTGAGGAGATAGGCGCTGCCTACGCTATAGGACGCGACTGCAATGTTGGCGATACTATCATCGGCATCAAGGGAAGAGTAGGATTTGAGGCCGCAGCCCCCAAACTGATTATCGAGGCTCACCGCCTGCTGGAGAAGAGCACGCTCAGCAAGTGGCAGCAGTACTGGAAGGATCAGATCGCCAACTGGTACGGCATGTTCCTGCACGAGAGCCAGTACATGGAGCCTGTGATGCCTGATATGGAAGCTTTTCTCGAGAGTTCGCAACGCCACGTCAACGGCACGTCAATACTCAAATTGAGACCGCTGGGCTTTGAAACGGTCGGTGTAGACAGCGATGACGACCTGACTAAGTCCAAACTCGGAGAATACGGCGAGATGCAGCACGGATGGACAAGCGAAGAAGCCAAGGGCTTTATCAAGGTGCTCAGTACTCCGCTGCGTGTCTACTACGGAATCCACAAGGACGAGAGGAGATGATCAGAATAGGTATCATAGGCGGCGCAGGTTATACGGCGGGCGAACTGCTCCGTATCCTGCTCAACCATCCAGAGGCAGAAATCGGCTTCGTCTATTCCACGAGTAATGCTGGCAACCTCATCACCGATGTGCACGAAGGCCTCTACGGTGAGACTGACCTCTGCTTTGCTGATCATGCCGACCTCGATAGCGTGGACGTCGTCTTCATGTGCTCAGGGCACGGAAAGAGCTCGGCCTTCTGGGCTGAGCATGAGCGTCCCACAGGTCTCAAGGTCGTAGATCTGGCTCAGGACTACAGGGATGAATCCTGCGGCTACGTATACGGCCTGCCGGAAATACAACGAGAGAAGATCAAGAGAGCCAGTTTGATTGCCAATCCCGGATGCTTTGCCACCGCGATACAGCTCGCCTTGCTGCCTTTGGCCGATGACAATCTGCTGAAGGACGACGTACAGGTGACAGCGATTACAGGTTCGACAGGAGCAGGCGTTAAACCAGGTGCAACAACCCATTTCAGCTGGCGCAGCAATAATCTCAGCGTCTACAAGGCCTTTGAGCATCAGCACCTCATCGAGATCAGACACAACATCAAGACACTTGAGCCTCAGTTTGGCAGCGAGATTCATTTTGTACCTGTCAGAGGAGACTTCGCCCGTGGCATATTGGCTGTGACCTACACCTATTCGGACCTGACTGAGGATGAAGCCTATGCGCTCTATGAGAAATACTATCATGATGCTCCGTTTACCCATGTGTCACACCGCAATATCGACCTCAAGCAGGTCGTAAATACCAACAAGGCACTCCTGCATCTCGAGAAACACGACGATCAACTCATGATTGTCTCTGTCATCGACAATCTGCTCAAGGGCGCATCGGGACAGGCAGTGCAAAATATGAATCTAATCTTCGGCTTACCCGAGACTACTGGTCTCAAATTGAAGGCCAGCGCTTTTTAGGGCAAATATACTCAGCGACATACAGAAAAAATATGAAACTATTTGAAGTCTATTCCTTATATAATGTAGAGCCTGTCAGGGGTAAGGGGTGCTATGTCTACGACGCCCAAGGGACAGAGTATCTCGATTTGTACGGTGGACATGCTGTCATCTCCATTGGTCATGCTCATCCGCACTACATACAGGCAATAACGGAACAGGTCTGCAAATTGGGCTTTTACTCTAACTCCGTCATCAACAGCCTCCAAGTCAAACTGGCTGATCGCTTGGGAAAAGCGTGCGGATATGACGACTATCAGCTCTTCCTGTGCAACAGCGGAGCTGAAGCCAATGAGAACGCAATGAAGCTCGCCTCCTTCCACACGGGCAAAGCTAAGATATTGGCTTTCAGCCACGCCTTTCACGGCCGCACCTCGGGTGCAGTGGCCGTAACGGATAATCCGAAGATACAGGCACCGTTCAATGAAACGCCCAACGTGGAGTTCGTCCCCTTTAATGATTTGGCAGCCGTTGAGCAAAAGCTTGCCACCAAGGAATTTGCCGCTGTCATTATTGAGGGTATCCAGGGTGTAGGAGGCATACAGGTGCCCGATGATCAGTTTATGAGAGACCTGCGCGCATTGACGAAGAAATACGGCACACTTCTGATCCTCGACGAGATACAGAGTGGATATGGCCGTACGGGGAAGTTCTTTGCCCATCAGTATGCGGGTATCGAAGCTGATCTCATCTCTGTAGCCAAGGGCATTGCCAACGGATTTCCTATGGCTGCGTTGCTGATTGCGCCTTTCTTTGATCCGCGCATCGGTATGCTCGGAACGACGTTTGGAGGCAATCATCTAGCCTGTGCAGCAGCGCTGTCTGTACTGGATGTTATCGAGAGTGAACATCTCATCGACAATGCGGCTGAGATGGGGGCTTACCTGATTACAGAACTGAAGAAGATAAAGCAACTCAAGGACGTACGAGGCCGCGGACTGATGATTGGCGTCGATGTCGAGGGTTCGGGAGCCGAGATGCGCAAACGACTCATATTTGATAAGCATATCTTTACAGGAGGAGCCGGACAGTCTACGGTGCGCCTGCTTCCTGCGTTATGCTTTAGCAAGGCGCAAGCAGACCAATTCCTCACAGCATTCAAAGACTTGGTAGAAAAACAATAACAATCAGATGAAAAAATTTACCAGCGTACAGGATATAGGTGACCTCAAGGCAGCCGTCAAGGAGGCCTTGGAAGTCAAGAAACACAGATTTGATTATCAATATTTGGGCAAGAATAAGACCCTGCTAATGATATTTTTTAACAGCAGCCTCCGTACTCGACTCAGTACGCAGAAGGCAGCCATGAACCTCGGTATGAACGTCATGGTGCTGGATGTAAAACAGGGAGCGTGGAACCTGGAGACCGAACGGGGCGTCGTGATGAACGGCGACAAGGCAGAGCATCTGCTCGAAGCCATCCCTGTCATGGGCTCGTACGCAGACATCATCGGCGTGCGCAGCTTTGCCAAGTACGAGAGCAAAGAGGACGACTACAGTGAGAAGATATTGAACCAGTTTATCAAGTACTCGGGCAAGCCTGTCTTCAGTATGGAGGCAGCCACATGTCATCCTCTGCAGGCATTTGCAGACCTAATCACCATTGAGGAGTACAAGAAGACTCCCCATCCTAAAGTCGTCATGACTTGGGCTCCTCACTGCCGCGCATTGCCGCAGGCTGTGCCAAACTCGTTTGCCGAATGGATGAATGCCACAGACTATGAATTTGTCATTGCGCATCCTCATGGCTACGAGCTTGATTCGAAGTTTACAGGACACGCACGCATCGAGTACGATCAAGACAAGGCGCTGGAGGGAGCAGACTTTGTCTATGCCAAAAACTGGGCCGCTTACACTGACCCCAATTATGGCAAGATTTTAAGCAGCGACCCGACATGGACCGTCAGCACGGAGAAAATGGCTCTGACCAACAACGCTTACTTCATGCATTGCCTGCCTGTGCGCCGCAACCTGATCGTGACCGATGACGTCATAGAGTCTCCTCAGAGCATCGTGATACCAGAAGCTGCCAACCGCGAGATATCTGCAGAAGTTGTGCTTAAGCGTTTCTTGGAAAGTCTTCAGTAGGTATGAGCATCAGTATAGTCAAGATAGGAGGCAATGTGATTGACGAGCCCAAGGTGCTCGCCAAATTCTTAAGCGATTTCGCATCGTTGCCTTCTCCCAAGGTATTGGTACATGGCGGAGGCAAACTGGCCACACGCCTGAGTCAAAAGTTAGAGTTCCCGACCCGCATGATTGAGGGGAGGAGAGTGACTGACGCCGAGACGCTCAAAGTCGTTACAATGGTTTATGCAGGACTGGTCAACAAGCAAATCATTGCTTCGCTTCAAAGCCTCGGATGCAATGCTATAGGATTGAGCGGTGCAGATGCCAATATTATCCCTGCGAAGCGCCGTTCTGCAACTCCCATTGATTATGGATTTGTCGGCGATATTGATCCTCGCGATATACACTCTGATACTATAGTCACGCTGCTCAAGTCGGGTATCACCCCTGTCTTTTGCGCGTTGACTCATGATGGCCAAGGGTCGATGCTTAATAGCAATGCCGACTCAGTCGCTTCGGCTCTGGCCGTTGCACTGTCTGCTCATGACACAGCCCAATTGGTGTACTGCTTCGAGCAGCGAGGAGTCTTGAAAGACCTCAATGACCCGGAGAGCCTGATATCCGTGATTACGCCTGACGTATATCAAGACTTACGAAGCCAAGGCATCGTCAGCAAAGGTATGATTCCCAAGATTGACAATGCTTTTAACGCGATTCGCCAGGGAGTAAGCAGCGTCGTCATCAAGCACTCAGACAATCTGAAAAATAATATAGGGACTACAATCAAGATGTCATGACCTATACGGATGCAATTGACCTGCTGAAGGAGATGATAGCGATTCCTTCCGTCTCACGGAGTGAGGATGGAACAGCCAAGTTGCTCTATGACTTCTTGGAGGCCAATGGCGTCGATGTAAAGCGCGTTTACAACAATCTTTGGGCCATGTGTCGCCACTACGATATGGAAAAACCGACACTCATGCTCAATAGCCATCACGACACTGTCAAGCCCTCATCAGCCTACACCCTTGACCCATTTTCCCCCATAGTCAAGGACAAGTCGCTCTATGGCCTCGGTAGTAATGACGCCGGCGCTTCTGTAGTCAGCCTCCTCACTACATTTATCAATCATTACGATGACGATAATTTGCCTTTCAATCTTTTACTGGACCTTTCTGCAGAGGAGGAAGTGATGGGTGAGCACGGTATACGTGCGATGCTCGCAGAATACCGGGAAAAGAACGTAAAGATTGATATGGCGCTTACTGGCGAACCGACAGGTATGCAAGCTTCGGTCGGCGAGCGGGGACTCGTTGTCTTGGACTGTACAGCACACGGCAAGCAAGGTCATGCGGCCCGTAATGAAGGAATCAATGCGCTCTATATCGCGTTGGATGACATACAGAAGCTTCGCAATTTCTCCTTCCCAAAAGAGTCCTCGATACTGGGGCCCATCAAGTTGACAACAACGATGATAGATTGCGGCACACAGCACAATGTCGTACCCGATAGTTGCCATTTTGTCGTTGATATCCGCACAACCGACGCTTATACCAACGAGGAAGTCATCGCAATCTTGCAGCAAGAGTTACGCAGTACGGCTGTTCCTCGGTCTACCTATATCCATGCATCTGCTATAGCTGCTACACATCCTCTTGTACGGGCGGCTGAGTCTATAGGGAGACAGACTTATATCTCTCCGACCACTTCTGATCAGGCGCTTACGCCTTTCCCATCGCTCAAGATGGGACCCGGACAGAGCAGCCGCAGCCATAGTGCTGATGAATACGTCATGCTTAGCGAGATAGAAGAGGGTATTAAGATATATGATCAGTTTATTCAGGCGCTTGCCTGCCAATTGAGATAATACACACATAATAATTATAATGAAACTTTGGGACAAGGGTTATCAAGAAGACCAAAATGTGGACGCATTTACTGTCGGCGATGATCGCCAACTGGACCTGCGTCTTGCCAAATATGATGTAGAGGGTTCAATCGCCCATATCAAGATGCTGGAGAGCATCGGGCTATTAACCAAGGCCGAGCTTGACATACTGCTTGAGGCGCTACATAAGATACTGCGTACTACTGAAGACGGCACTTTTGTCATTGAAGATGGCATCGAGGACGTGCATTCTGAGGTCGAGTATCTGCTTACCAAGGAATTAGGTCCTGTTGGCAAGAAAATCCATTCTGGGCGGAGTCGCAATGATCAGGTGCTGGTCGACCTCAAACTCTTCATGCGCGACGAACTCCAGCAGATTGGCAAGTTGACTCGTCAGCTATTTGATGTTTTACAGACGCAGAGCGAAAAGTACAAGTCGGTGCTGATGCCCGGCTACACGCATTTGCAGGTAGCTATGCCGTCGAGTTTTGGCCTTTGGTTTGGTGCCTACGCCGAGAGTCTGATAGATGACATGCAGATGCTCCGTGCCGCCTACCATGTGGCAAACCAAAATCCTCTTGGCAGTGCGGCTGGATACGGCTCCTCCTTCCCCCTCAATCGTGAAATGACAACTAAATTGCTTCATTTTGAAACAATGAATTACAATGTAGTAGCCGCCCAGATGAGTCGAGGTAAGACAGAGCGTGCAGCTGCATACGCTATTGCTTCAGTAGCAAGTACGCTGGGCAAGTTTGCGATGGATTGTTGTCTTTTCATGTGTCAAAACTTCGGCTTCATCTCTTTGCCAAAGGAGTTTACGACGGGATCGAGCATTATGCCACACAAGAAGAATCCGGATGTCTTTGAAATCATGCGCGGTCAGTGCAATCGCCTCCAGGCTGTGCCCAACGAGGTGTCGCTCCTCACGACAAATCTTCCCTTGGGCTATCATCGAGATCTCCAATTGCTTAAAGACGTCATTTTTCCTGCGACCACGCGTATCAAGGACTGCCTGCGTATGGCCTCATTTATCATTCCGCACATCCATGTCAATACGGATATTCTCAAGGACAGCAAGTACGATTATCTCTTTACCGTGGAGGATGTCAACCGTATGGTCCTCAAGGGGGTACCATTCCGTGATGCTTATCGAGAAGTAGGTGAGCAGGTGCTTAATAATACCTATAAGCCGACACGTGAAGTACATCATACTCATGCCGGATCTATAGGAAATCTGTGTAATGACAAGATAAAGAAAAAAATGAACAGTGCTTGCCAAAACTTTATTTGACAAGCACTTATAAAGTAGAAATTAATTCTAATTTTCCTCTTGTAGATTACCCTTCACGCATCTCCCGGAGCAACTGGCGCTGGTGTTCTGAGAGGTGAGTAGGCAACTGTACGTTATAGTGTATGATTAGATCGCCATATGTACCGTCTGGCTTCTGATAGCCTTTGCCGCGGAGACGCACCTTGGTACCGTTTTGCGTCTCGGGTTTTACTTTAAGTTTGAGTTTGCCTTGTCGTGTCTGGAGGATAATGTCACCTCCTAGAAGTGCAGTATACATATCTATAGTGACATTGGCCTCAGCATTGGCATTGATATTGGAAAATTCGCTCCGGCGAGTCCTTTGACTGCCAAAATTGCCAAAGAGTTGCTCAAAGAAGTCACTAAATCCGCCTTCACCAGTTCCTTCAAACTGACTGAAATCAAAACCGTCAAACCCGTTGCCACCTTGTCCGCTTCCCGTGCCTCCTGCTTGAGCATAGGCATCGGCTTCCTTCCAGTTTTGTCCGTATTGATCATATTTTGCTCGTTTCTGAGGATCACTCAGTACATCATAAGCCTCGTTGAGTGCCTGGAACTTTGCCTTTGCTTTAGGATCGTTGGGATGCAGATCCGGATGGAACTGTTTTGCGCGCCTCTTATAGGCATCCCTCATCTTGTCTTGCGGGGTATCCTTGGGCACGCCCATAATTTTATAGTAATCTATAAATGCCATTTTATTCGTTAGCTCCTTTCTCATTTGCCTTACAGCAAAAAAAATGCCAAATTTGATTTTATAGTGGGCATAATCTGCATGGTTGAGACATCGGATATAGGACCGATGCTAAACGACAACGGAGATGGCTGTTACGTCTTCCGGATGACTATATACCAGAGAGCTTATCTCCGTCTTCAAGCCCTAAGTCTGTCAGATTATGATAGGATGATGACAAAATATCATTTGAATAATAGGATGTTTGTTTCTCAATGTCTTGCACGTGGATAATTTTGTGTAATTTTGCACCAAATAAATATTGCTATGAAATTGATGAGAAAGAGCTTATTACTTATATTATTGATATTTATCACGCAGTCTGCGACAGCGAGTCGGGCATATCGTACGACTCGACACCTGATACAGCCTGATGGCAAGTCAGTTACGGTACAACTTGCCGGTGATGAGAAATTTCACTATTGGCAGACAAGGGACGGCATACCTGTCTTGATGGGTAGCGACGGAGCTTGGAGATATGCCACAATCGGATCGGGCAATAAGTTGGTGCGCTCTCAGCTGTATGCTCATGAGCCCTCCGACCGCTCTGTAGCAGAGAATTTGCAGGCAATGCACAGCAAAGCATCCCTAGCAGTACAATCTACTGCCACCACCAAAGCTCAGCGTCTGGGTATTGGCTCCAGTGCACTTGCACCTGTCAGAAGTAAAGGGGAAGTACGTGTGCCCGTAATCCTCGTAGAGTTTAGCGACATCAATTTTAGTGATTCCTGCGATGTCACATTCTTTGATAAGCATTTCAATGCATCTCATTTTTCAGAAGGCAATGCGTGGGGAAGTGTGAGAGACTACTTCATTATGCAAAGCGATAGCCTCTTTAAGCCCTATTTTGACGTGCTTGGAGTTGTCAAACTAAGCCATCCGAAATCTTACTATGGACAGAATAATACATATGGGTCGGATGTCAACGATGGAGCGATGATGAAAGAAGCTCTCGACTCGGCACTGGCTAAGGGATATAATTTGAGCCAATATGCCACAAGCGGCATCGTATCTTTCACTGCTTTCATTTATGCTGGTGAGGGAGAGCAAGTATCCGGAAATAGTACGGATCTTTGGGCAAAAAATATATTCACACTGTCTCATAAGACCGGTGGCATCACTTTTAGTGCAGGACTGTGTACCAACGAGTTGGCAGACTACGATGGCTCAGGAAAACTTCTGCCTGATGGAATCGGCACCTTTTGTCACGAGTTTAGTCACGCATTAGGGCTGCCTGATTTTTATAGCACAAATAATCTCGCCAACAACTTTGGCCTCGACTACTGGGATATCATGGACTGGGGGCAGTTTGAGGCACAGGGCAATCGACCGGTCGGGTATTCAGCCTATGAACGCATGTTTCTGGGCTGGCTTACCCCAGTCACGCTCCAGAATGTCAAGCAAAAAGTCGTCCTCTCACCTTTGACAGGATCAACAGACACAAGATCGTATATTATCCAAAATCCCAATGATGCAACGGGCAACGAGTACCTGATACTGGAAAACAGAAAATCGTCGCGATGGTTTAATAGCTGGTATGGGCAAGGCATGCTCGTATATCATGTTGACTACCTCGCATCGGCATGGACAGGCAATAGGGTCAATAACGATCGCAACCACCAGCGTATGACAATATTGCCGGCTGACGGTACACTCACTCCGGCAGTTTCGACTGATTCATCTGGCAATTACGTTTACGCCTCAAAAGCAGATTACCAAGGAGATCTCTATCCGGGTATAAGTTCTAATACAGAGATTTCCGACTTTTCTACGCCTCCTGACACGGCGTATACAGGTCAATACTTTAATCGCAGTCTCAAGCAAATCACCCGCGAGAGCAATGGTGACGTGACCTTCTACTACCAGTGTGAGGGCCAACTCGACCCTGTAGGAGACTTGTCTGTAGCAGACCTAGGCGAGACTTCCGCCACTCTCACGTGGACAGCCAATAGTAATGCCGTCGCGTACGCTATAAGCTGGTCTGATTCAGAAGGAACGTCTCATGTTGATACTGTAACAGTTAGTAGCCTTACAATCCCAGATCTGCAGTCCAACACGTCCTATACTGTAAATGTCAAAGCTATTGGCAATGATAATTGGCTCGATAGCGAGTCAAGTCAAGTGTCATTCTCCACTCGTCCTACGTCTATTTCCAGACTGGAAGAACAACTCGGCAATTGCATCGTAGAGGTCTATACGGCCTCCGGTCAGAAAATTGGCCGATACAGACTAAACGGGTTAGCAACAGACGTGACTTTACCACGCGGTATCTATCTCTTGAAACTTGGTAAACACACCATAAAAGTGATGAAATAGAGACTTAAAAAAGAATAAAATACGTTTTACAGATGCGACTTCTTTCACATACAGACGTTTGTCAAATTCAGAAAGTCAAGTAAACCTATATTTCAATACCATACTAATAACATCTAATCAAATGAAAAAAATTATTTTGGGAAGCCTTTTCATGCTTCTCACAGTATCGCCTGTTAGCATTCAGGCACAAGACATTAAGAGCGCAGCTAGTTCTATCCTTGGCGGCTTGCTTGGTAGCTGTAGCTCGACATCATCATCCAAGTCAACAACAGCATCCTCTATCTTTAATTTTCTTACAGGAACTAAGAAGGTCTCGGCTAAGAGCATTGTGGGCACATGGAGCTACAGTGAACCAGCTGCAGCTTTTGAATCCAAGAATCTGCTTTCCCAGGCTGGAGGTGCCGTAATAGCAAATACAATACAGAATCAGAGTGGTCAAGCTTTGCAAAAATATGGCATTAAGCCTGGAGCAATGAAGTTTACCTTCAAAGCAGACAGCACCTTTGTATGTCAGCTTAATGGCAAAAATATCTCCGGCACCTATAAGGTCAACGGCAGCAATGTCTATTTCAGCCATGCCGGCATTCAGGCTCTGGGAGCCAATGCCAATCTCAAAGGCAACAATATGCAGCTTACCTTTAAGGCCGACAAGCTCCTGCAATTTGTCAAACTGCTCAATAAAGTCAATGTCAGCAGTAGCAGTTTGAAGCTCATATCTACGCTGGCTGACAATTATACAGGCATGCAACTCGGCCTGCAATTTGCCAAGCAGTAAATCGAAGCTTTACCGAAATAGAACTATGTCCGGTCTCTAATAGAGATAGGGCTTCTATAAAAAAGCACGCGCTTCGCTTATAACTAGGTCCGATCTTGTTGAAACAAGGTCGGACCTAGATTTTTTTACAAGGCAAGTTGTTTTTAAAATATCACGTTAAGCCTTGCTTGTGGCTACCTTATCATTGTTTTTATCAAGTGGGGTTGCAATCTAAAAAGGGTGATGTAAACTTGAATGGATTTTATCGAATTTTGATGTCGAATCGTGAGTATTTTGCTATAAAAGAGAGCCGCATATCCTTCAAATTTGATTAAATTTGCAAAGTAAAAAAGCAACATTATTACTTTTCAATTTAAGAAATGGCAAATAAAATCAAGCTACACAAGGGCTTGAACATCTCTCTCGAAGGTAGAGCGGCCAAGCAAGTGACGGAGATTCCGCCAACAGGCACATTGGCCATCGTACCAGACGACTTTTACGGGTTCAAGCCAAAAGTGACAGTTAAGGAAGGCGACACTGTGTTGGCTGGAGACCCACTGTTTGTCAATAAGTCTCAACCAGAGCTCTGTGTGGTCAGCCCTGTCAGTGGCAAAGTCACGCTAATAGAGCGTGGAGAAAGGCGCAAGGTCCTTAGCGTAAGAGTTGAGGCAGATGCTGAGCAGAAATCCAAGGATTTTGGCATTGTGCCGCTTGGGCAGATGAGTGCAGAAGACCTCAAGGCCCTATTGCTGAAAGCTGGACTTTTTGCTTTTATCAAGCAACGTCCATATGATATCACTGCCAATCCTAATGACAAGCCAAAAGGTATCTTCGTTTCCACCTTTAGCGAGATGCCGCTAGCTGCAGATTTCAGTTATGTAATAGAGGGTAGGGAGGATGATTTCCAGTTCGGCATTGATGCACTGGCCAAATGGGCTCCTGTCTATCTGGGCATTTCTACTGCACAGGCCGATAGCTCGTTAGCAGAGATTAAAAACGCTACCGTGACTATCTTTGACGGCCCCAATCCGGCAGGCAACGTGGGCGTACAAATCAACCATGTAAGTCCGATCAATAAAGGTGAAATCGCATGGACACTGGGAGCGGAAGAGGTTATCTTCATAGGCCACCTGCTCAGAACGGGACAGGTTGATCTAAAGCGCACTATTGCTTTTGCAGGCAGCGAAGTCAAAGACCCTAAGTACTTGAAAGTATATATCGGTACCAGCATGGCTGCTATCTGCGACGGTAAGCTTAAACAGGAAGAGCATGTCAGACTGATCAATGGTAACCCTTTGGTGGGACAGATGGCAGCAAGAGACAGTTTCCTCGCTTCACATGTCACAGAAGTATGTGCCATACCTGAGGGTGACGATAAACATGAAGTGCTGGGCTGGATCAGACCCCGACTTAAGGACTTCTCGACTAGTCGTTCATATTTCAGTTGGCTGTGTGGTAAGAAAACGTACAATCTTGACGCACGTATCAAAGGCGGTGAACGACATATCATCATGAGCGGAGAATATGACAGAGTGTTCCCTATGGATATCTATGCCGGCTATCTGGTCAAGGCTATCCTGGCAGGGGATATCGACCGCATGGAGCAACTCGGTATATACGAGGTGGCACCGGAGGACTTTGCCGTGGCAGAGTTTGTCGACAGCTCCAAGCTTGAGCTTCAGCGTATCGTACGTGAAGGTCTGGATAACTTAAGAAAAGAAATGGCTTAATCATACACAGACATGAATAGCATACAGAATTTTTTTGACAAGATACGCCCCACCTTTGATAAGGGCGGCAAGCTACATGCTCTGCACTCCGTCTATGAGGGCTTTGAGTCATTTCTGCTTGTATCCAACAAGACTTCCAGGAATGGCGTGAGCATTCATGATGCGATAGACTCCAAGCGTATTATGTCGTTTGTTGTCATTGCCCTGATGCCCGCGATGCTATTTGGTATGTACAACATCGGCTACCAGAATTATGCTGCGGCTGGTATTACAGGAAGTTTCTGGCAACTTTTCGGATATGGCTTTTTGGTAATGCTCCCGCGTATTATTGTATCATATGTGGTAGGCCTCGGCATCGAGTTTATCTTCGCTCAAGTCAATCATGAAGAGATACAGGAGGGCTATCTGGTAACAGGCCTGCTGATACCCTTGATACTCCCAGTGGAGACTCCATTGTGGATGATGGCACTTGCCATTGCCTTCAGCGTCATCTTGGCCAAGGAACTGTGGGGCGGCACCGGAATGAATGTATTTAATGTAGCGCTCGTAGCACGCGCATTCCTATTCTTCTCTTATCCGTCCAAGATGACAGGCGACAGCGTATGGGTGGCCAATGGGAGCATCTGCGGACTTGGCAACGACTTGCCCGACACATTTACTCAGGCCACGCCGTTAAGCTTTGTGAAGCAAGGTGCCACTATTCCCGACATGTCTGTCTGCGATATGATAACAGGCTTAATCCCCGGTAGCGTCGGCGAGACAAGCGTGATAGCTATCGCGATAGGTGCCGTGATATTGCTATGGACAGGTATCGCAAGCTGGAAGGTCATGCTAAGTGTATTTGTAGGAGGAGGCTTGACAGCCGCTCTCTTTGAGGCTCTGGGAATGACACCAAATATTGAATGGTACGAGCACCTTCTACTCGGAGGATTTTGCTTCGGAGCCGTATTTATGGCAACAGATCCCGTTACCGGATCCCGTACGGAGACAGGCAAATATATTTATGGATTTCTCATAGGTTTTATCGCCATCACAGTGCGGGTACTCAATCCGGGATATCCTGAAGGTATGATGATGGCTATCTTACTGATGAATGCCTTTGCACCGCTGATTGACTATTTCGTGGTAGACAGAAACATTAGTAAAAGACTTAGACGAGCCAATAATAAATAAAAGCAAACGGTATGAATACGAATAAGAATAGTTATACTATAATATATGCTTCGGTAGTGGTCATAATCGTTGCATTTCTTTTGGCATTTGTCAGCAAAGTGCTTGAGCCGCAATCGCAAGCTAATGAACGTATTGATAAAAAGAAGCAAATACTTGCAGCACTCAATGTGCGCAATCTGAGCAATGACCAGGTTGAGCAGAAATACAAAGAGATTATACTGCAAGATGAGATTGTGGACGCCAAAGGTCATATTGTCAAAGATGGCCGGAAACAGGACCAAGATGGTTTTCTGCTTTCCTTCAAAGAGATTACCCATGATCGATTACCCATCTATATATGTAAAGTGGATGGCCAGACCAAATATATCTTTCCTCTTATAGGTAAGGGCTTATGGGGAAGTATATGGGGCTATATCGCGCTCAATGATGACCTGCGCACTGTCTACGGAACTTATTTCTCTCATGAGAGTGAGACAGCCGGACTCGGCGCACGTATTAACGAAGTATCTTTTCAACAAGAGTTTGTAGGGAAGCACGTGATGAAGAAAGGTAGCAATAAGATTGACCTTTCTGTTGTAAAAAGCGGAAAAGTTCAAGACCCGGAAGTGGAGTGTGACGGCATCACCGGTGCTACTCTTACAAGTAATGGCGTCAACGATATGCTTAAGCAGTGCTTGGGCAACTATATGAGCTTCCTGCAAACAGCAAATCAAAAGTAAAGTCCATGAGTATACTATCCAAACAAAGCAAAGAGGCATTTCTCAATCCTCTTAATCTGAACAATCCAATAGCAGTTCAGATACTTGGCATCTGCTCGGCTTTAGCTGTCACCTCACAACTCAAGCCGGCAATAGTAATGGGACTTTCCGTTACGGTCATTGTTGCTTTTAGCAATGTCATTATATCAATTCTCCGTAACACCATCCCCAACCGCATACGCATCATTGTGCAGCTTGTCGTTGTCGCCGCTCTTGTGACGATCGTTAGCATGATTCTGAAGGCTTTCGCCTATGATGTGAGCGTACAATTATCTGTTTATGTAGGACTTATTATTACCAACTGTATTCTGATGGGCCGTCTCGAGGCCTTTGCAATGAGTAATAAACCTTGGCCAAGCTTCCTCGACGGACTCGGTAACGGTCTGGGCTACGCATTTATACTAGTCATTGTCGGTTTTGTTCGGGAACTATTAGGCAGTGGAAGCATATTGGGATTCAAGGTGATACCTCAATGTGTGTATGATGCCGGATATGCGGACAATGGCATGATGACCATGCCGGCTATGGCGCTTATCATACTCGGCTGCATCATTGCTATACATCGCAAAATTAATAAAGACACTAAATAATCGTAACCATGGAACACGCAATCAGTCTCTTTATTAGGTCTATCTTTGTAGATAACATGATTTTTGCATCCTTCCTCGGGATGTGTTCTTATCTTGCTGTCTCAAAGAATGTCAAGACATCATTGGGCCTTGGTTTAGCCGTTACATTTGTTCTGCTTGTTACAGTGCCAGTCAATTATCTGTTGCAGACAAAGGTACTTGATCCGATGGGACTCGGATATTTGAGTTTTATTCTCTTTATTGCTGTTATTGCTGGCATCACTCAGTTGGTGGAGATGATAGTGGAGCGTTTTAGCCCCTCTCTTTACAATGCCTTAGGTATCTTTCTGCCTTTGATAGCTGTCAACTGCGCTATCATGGGTGCTTCACTTTTTATGCAGCAGCGCATTGCCCTTGCTCCGACCAGCACGCAGTATATCGGCGGAGTGGGAGATGCTATCGTATATGCCCTGGGTAGCGGACTAGGATGGCTTCTCGCTATTGTAGGCCTTGCGGCAATCAGAGAAAAAATGGCCTATACGCGCGTACCCAAATCATTTCAAGGCCTGGGTATTACCTTCATCACCGTAGGCTTGATGGCCATGGCATTCATGTGCTTTTCGGGCTTGAAAATTTAGATTACGAAAATGGATATTCAATTTATATTATCAAGCATTCTCGTCTTTTGGGCCATTATTTTGGTCCTGGTCATCATACTCTTGATAGCTAAACGCTATCTTCTGCCCAGCGGAAAAGTAAGTATCACCATTAATGACAAGGATACGCTCTCAGTCAATCAAGGTCAAAGTTTGCTTACGACACTTGCAGAAAATGGTGTCCATCTTCCGTCAGCATGCGGAGGAAAAGGCTCCTGTGGGCAGTGTAAAGTACAGGTTGTTGAAGGCGGCGGTCAAATCCTCGATGTGGAGAAGGGACATTTTACGCGCCGGCAAATACTTGATCACTGGCGACTCGGATGCCAGTGCAAGGTAAAGGGAGATCTGAAGATTAAGGTCCCAGAGTCAGTCCTTGGTGTCAAAGAGTGGGAGTGCACAGTCATTAGCAATAACAATGTAAGTTCTTTCATCAAAGAGTTTAAGGTCGCTTTGCCCCCAGGAGAGCATATGGATTTCATCCCTGGCTCCTATGCCCAAATCCGTATACCTGCTTACGACTGTATTGACTATGATAAAGACTTTGATAAGTCACTCATTGGGCCAGACTACCTGCCTTCTTGGGAAAAGTTCAATCTCTTCTCACTGAAAGCTCACAATCCTGAGCCGACCGTACGTGCTTATTCGATGGCTAACTATCCTGATGAAGGCGATATTATTACGCTTACTGTGCGTATAGCCTCCACACCTTTCCTGCCGCGGCCGCAGGTCGGATTCCAGAATGTACCTACAGGTATTGCCTCTTCCTATATTTTTTCTCTGAAGCCTGGTGACAAGGTGATGATGAGCGGTCCTTATGGAGATTTCCATCCCAATTTTACTAGCGGGAAAGAGATGATTTGGATCGGTGGTGGTGCAGGTATGGCGCCATTACGCTCTCAGGTAATGCACATGCTCAAGACACTTCATACGCGTGATCGTGAGATGCATTTCTTCTATGGCGCACGCTCTCTGCAAGAGGCTTTCTTCCTTGAGGATTTCTGGGAGCTGGAGCGCGAGTTCCCCAACTTCCACTTCCACCTGTCTCTTGATCGTCCGGATCCTAAAGCTGATGCCGCAGGAGTCAAGTATTATGCTGGATTTGCAGTCAACTGTATCCGTGATACGTATCTCAAGGATCATGAAGCACCGGAAGACTGTGAATACTACTTGTGCGGCCCTCCAATGCTTATCAAGACTGTCACAGAATACCTGGACTCTCTCGGCGTAGAGCCGGATAGTATCATGTATGATAACTTCGGGTGATGAATGGAAACCAAACAAAAACCGATATAAACTATACGAAAGCCGCTTTAAGTCAGCGGCTTTCGCCGTTTATAAAAGTTTCGTGTTTTGTAGTTTTTACGTGGTTTATTGTGGTTTATTAGGGTTGGTATGTCACCCAAGTGTCACCTAAAAGTGTCACCCAAAACAAAATTATGCGATATGACAAAGAAGAATTATGATTTCGAGCCTGTGCATATCAGGGCGAAGGAGATTAAAGACGATAGTTTTATTGTTAGGGGTAAACAGGAATGTGAGAACTTTAGGACTTAATTGACAGAGTCTTATCGACAAATATATAGGGTATAGACTTCGCTCTTGCACGTCACTGGTCCAAAACAATTTCATCAAGGCTAATTTCGATGAGAGGGTACTGCTAGAGAACAATATCCTAGTTGTAAGGCTTATTCTGTGCTCAACCCAAGGGTATGTGTCGCCCTTGTAAAGTCGGATGTTAAGATAAGAGTAAACAAGAAACGTGCGTGCGTGATTTATCTTAGAGACGATTCAGTGACGCATCTTATCGTACATACCTCGGAGAAAATCATTGTACATACAGTCGAGGACAACCTGTTATCTGTAGAAGTAGGAAGCTCATACAAGCCTGACGTTCTCGTGCTAAGTCATTTAAAACGTTCTGTTGTGTTTACCACAAAGAACGTAAAATTTGAGGAGAATGTAGACTATTTAAAGAGCTAAACTGTAGAAGCTCATGGGTAAATCCAAATGCAAGCAACATGTCCAATACTCCAACAATAAAAAAGAGTATCGCAACACTGCTTCTTGTTATTTTCTTTTTTGCGCTTATAATTTGGTCGTTCCATTTGTATTTATTTTCTAACTTTAAATTATAGTGAAAGAAAAAAGATAGAGGAAAATGATTCCACACTATCATAACGCCTACCGCAATCAATCAGCTATGAATTTAACGCCTGGCGACAAAAAAGGTTCCACAACTTTATAACTGCGGCAATACCTAGTGAAAGTGCTCTATTGATTATTTTTTTTGTTCATTACATACAATTTTTAACGAGCCAATGATAATAAAATATTTCCTCTGAAAGAAATATTGGCAAAAACAAAGGGGACAGCCACGCTCGACTATCCCCCAATGTGCAATATGAAGAATATATTACTGAACGGTCACTTTCTTCTGACCAAGGATAATTCCATGCAGGTCGTCTTTCAGTTAACGCATTTGCTCGTACAACGCGCCATTCTCACCGATAATTGAGCGTATAGCTGCTACATTGGCATCAATGTTTCTCATCTGTTCACTCGAGGCAGGTTCCTTGCCTTTTTCTCATCGTAATACTCCTAAAATGCAGCAGCAATTCGTTAAGAGAAATCGACTTTTCATACAAATTTAGTTTTTAATCGTCATACGCATGCTTGACAGCATGCTTAAAATAGCCTACACAAATAAGAGCACATCCGGATGTGGCATTTGACAGGCATACTTCAAGCGTACAGTGGACTGTTATTTCAATGTTCCTTCCTTTTTCCTCTCTCTGTTACGGCTCAATGACAAATTGGCGCTGGTGGTCGGGTGTGACTTGGATATGGATGCGCACAGTGTCATCGGGGAGGAGGGACTCGATGAGTTCTGGCCACTCGATAAAGCAGAAATTAGGGCTGTAGAAGTAATCTTCGTAACCGATGTCGTATACTTCGGCAATGCTCTTAATACGGTAAAAGTCGAAGTGATAGAGGGCATGGGGCGTCTTAGCGGAAGCGTCGGCTGGACGGGGCAACTGATACTCGTTGACGATGGAGAAGGAGGGGGAGTTGACGACATCGGTAACGCCAAGTTGATGGCATACGGAGGTGATGAATGTGGTTTTTCCAGCTCCCATCTCTCCGTAGAAGGCGAAGTGGGTAGGGGCGTCGGGCTGACCGTCGAGCGCGGGACGAAGATAATGCTCAATGAAATTCTGAGCGGCACTATCCAACTGTTGCAGTGTAGGTATTGATATTTGCATTTGATTTTGGAATATCGGGGTTGTTTGAATGATTGGATGTATAAAAGGAACTATCTGATTGTGTCTTGCGTTTGTCAGACGTGCCCTCTATTTCGCTTGTAGGGTGATGAGTGGGATAATCATCTCCTCGAGAGAGATGCCTCCATGCTGGAAAGTGTTGCGATAAACGCTGATATAATAATTGTAGTTGTTGGGATAGGCAAAGAATTTGTCTCCGCCACAAAATACGTAGGTAGTACTGATATTGGGAGACGGGAGCCCAATGCGTCGCGGGTCGTGGAAGTCGACGACTTCCTTGTCATTGTAGGCGAGGGTACGGCCGATCTTGTATCGCAGATTGGTGTTGGTTTCCCTCGGGCCTACAATTTTGACGGGCGTGTTTACACGGATGGAGCCATGATCAGTAGTGATGACGAGCGTGGCTCCGCAAGCGGCGATTTGCTCAAAAAGGGCGCGGATGGAGGTATTGTGAAACCAGCTTTGTGTAATGCTACGGTAGGAGGCTTCGTTGCCTACCAACTCATGCACCATCTGCCGGTCATTGGAGGCATGGCTCATGATGTCTATGAAGTTGAGTACAAGGACATTGAGCTGGTTTTTCTTAATTTGCAAAAACTGGCTGATGATCTTGTTAACGCCAAGGGAGTCGTTGATTTTGTGATAAGAGTAAGTTTCCTTGCGACGGAATCGATCCATGAGGGTCTTGAGCAATTGACCTTCTTTGAGATTCTTCCCCTCATCCTCATCTTCTTCGACCCATAGGTCGGGAAACATTTCCTGAATCTGCAACGGCATAAGACCGGAGCAGATAGCGTTGCGGGCATATTGAGTGACGGTGGGTAGGATAGAGTAGTAAAGGGTGTCATCAAAGGTGAACAAATCACTGATTTCCTTCATGAGAATGCGCCACTGGTCATAACGGAAATTGTCGATAATCAGCAGAAAAACTTGCTTGCCTTGAGAGAGCAAGGGAAATATCTTGCTCTTGAATATATCGGGACTCATCAGCGGACGGTCTTTGATGGATCCGTCGATCCACCCTTGGTAATTGCGACGTATGAAACGCTGGAAGAGATTGTTGGCTTCTTGCTTCTGTATCTTGAGCATTTCGCTCATCTCGGAGCCAATGTCCTGCAGCTCAAGCTCCCAGTAAACGAGCTGCTTATAAACGTCTATCCAGTCTTGCCAAGTGCGAGCGTTGTCTATTTGCATACCGAGTTTGCGAAACTCCTGCTGGTAGCGGCTCTGAGTGGTCTCAGCCACAATCTCCCGCTGGTGGATATTCTTCTTGAGCGTTAGCAGAATTTGATTAGGGTTGACAGGCTTGATGAGATAGTCGGCAATCTTGGATCCGATTGCCTGGTTCATGATATCCTCCTCCTCGCTCTTTGTGACCATGACGACCGGCACCTCAGGTTGTACTTCCTTGATCATCTGAAGTGTTTGGAGACCGGTGAGGCCCGGCATATTCTCATCGAGAAGGATGAGGTCAAAGTGCTCTTCGCGACAGAGATCAATGGCATCAGATCCGTTAGATGCCTTGACAACCTGATATCCCTTTTGCTCCAAAAAGAGGATAGGAGCTCTGAGCATCTCTATCTCATCGTCTATCCATAAAAGTTTACTATTGGCCATGATAAGCTGTTTAGTTTCTGTTTTAAGAGACTGATAGATTTCATTTTAATACCATTCGCCATTATCATCTTCTAGAGGTACATTATCGTTACTCTCAGGGTCATAACCGTCGGGTGTGGTTGACGATTCCTTGGACTTGACCTCTTGATACTCATCCCAGATGAAATCGAGCGGTTTCTTGTCCAACTGGATATCCTGCCGGATACGGACGGGGATGAAATGCCTCTTGTAAAAAAGGAGGTACTCCTCCATGGTATACTTGGTTCCGACGAGCTGCATATTGTGGTCGGAAATGATAACAGGGTGTACTGGCGCGCGAAGTGCACGGAGAGAGGAATCACGGAAGAGTTCTGTAGCATAATGGTAAGCTTCGTCAAAACTTTGGAAGCCCTTGACACTGAGTTGGCTTGTGGGCTTATGGGAGAGTGTGGAAGTCTCAAAGTTCCTGACGTTGAACTGAGTGAAATTAAACTTGGACACTTCATAGAGCAACTTGCCCTCATTGACGGAGTCGGGGCTATAGAAGAGAATGAATGTGTAAGGAACAGCTCTGTCAGCGGTTAGAGTATCGTCCTTGACGGCTTGTACGGAGTCGTTGGCAAGGCTTCGTCGGCTGTCCCAAAGGTCAGCCATGGAGTAGGTGCCACCCACAGGACGCCGTCCTTGCTGGATGCCCTGCAGGATGCTTTGGGCGATGGGAGTAATGTCGCTGTCGGGATATTTGGTTGCCAAATTGTGGAGCGCAGTCGTCATCTCCTTGACATCGCCACAGTTTAACTCTGCCATGGCCTTGAGGAAGAGAAATTTGGGACGGTTTTGTCCGTCAGGGAACTCCTTTTCAGATATTTTGGTATTGGACAAGATAGTGCTAATGTCATCTCGCAAGTAAGCATCGTAAGTGGCGGAGTATAGAGAATCCTCCATTTCGATACCGTGACGGGCCTTTTCCTCAAATAGCGGATCTTCGATTAATTTTGCGTACTCATTGTCCGGAGACTCAGCGATGAGTTGACGGCGGTAGGCCTCAGCTTCTTCACGTGTTCCCCAGCGTAGCTTGAGCAGGAAGAGATGACAGAGCAACTCCTCTCGCGGCTTGAAGTCGGGGAATTCGGTATAGAGTCTCGTCAGCGTCTTGTTGGCCAGACGATAATCAGCTAGCTGCTCCTGCTCAATGACGCCAGCCATCCAGAGGGCGTGTCTCAACTTGTCCTGACTGTCCTTGAGCTTGTCGGGCGTGAAGGGGAGCTGTGCCATGTAGTAGGCTCGCTTGAGAGGATTGAGAGAGTCTGGCTGTTGCTTGTCGTCTTGTTGCTGGTCCGCCTGACGATTTTTACCTGTTTGCTTGCCTGTCTTCTGTCCGGCCTGACCGACACCCTGTGCCACAGTGTCAGAGGAATTAGTGACGGATGCAGATTGAACTTGCTTGTCGGAAATACGCCAGTTGTCCTCATTGACACGATTGCCCCATTGTTTGTGGAAGATAGATGCACCTTGCTGTACGGCATTCTGGTCATAAAAATACCATACTCCCTTTTGTTCTGTCGTTCGGATCGGCAGCTTGGATATGGATGAACTTTTCGAGCTATTGTCGTCTTGACTGGAGGATATGGCGCTCTTTCGAGCTTCGTAAACGGAGTCCTTACGAGCTTCTTCCTCCTTTTTGCGGCGCTCTTTTTCTATCGCAATCACACGGTCGATGGCAGCGTTGCGCTCTGTCTCGTTCATGCGGATCAGGGCCTGTACGCTATCCTGCAGATGTATCATCTCGGTATGAGGGTATAAGTCCTTAAGCACTTCAGAACGCTTCCGTATCTCAGTGAAGCGATCGTTGCTGGCGTCTAGAGCACTTACGGCTTCCTTATAGCACCGATAGGCATCGGCGAACTTCTCTCTGTGCCAATAAATATCACCAAGGCGCAGCATAAGAAGGCCTTTAGCGGTGGTTTTACGCTTGGCTTCCTGGCCGCCTTTCTCATACGAGGCAATAGCACGTGTCGTGTCGGGAATAGCCATGTAGAGATTGCCGATGGCATAATAGACCTGGTCGAGATAATTTATGTTATTCGGATTGCGGACCATACGCTTGAGCTTGGTGAGCTTCTTCTTATTGGACCCGTTGGGCATGACTTCCGTCTGAGAAATCTGGGCGTTGAATTTAAGTTCGTATGCCGGATTTTGTCGAAGACATTTTTTGAGGGCGTTATAGGCTTCTTGCTTCTTGCCAAGGATTTTGCATATTTGGCTTTCGAGAAAAAATCCACGGGCCTTGACTTTGCCGTGAGGCATGTATTTGATCTCCTTGCGCAGATAGGGCAACGCCTCTTCCCAGTGTCTCTGTCGCAGATGCAGATCAGCCAGGGCGAGATTGTAGCTTCGGGCTGCGGGTCTGGGTATGCCGATGCGTCGTACCTGATCGAGCAATTGCTCTGCGTCGTAATACCATCCGAGTTCTGCATAGCAGACAGCTTCAAGGGCGCGGGCAGTACTGCTCACATCCGGTTCCGCTTCGTACAGCTGCGCTGTATAAGCGAAGGTGGCCGATGCCTCTACAAAGTCTCCCGTTTGCATCTGTGCCTTGCCCATAAGCAGCCACGCATTTTTGAGAAAGGGATTAAATTCTCTGCGCTGGCGAAATTGTTTCTCTTTTGGCGTCAATCGGTGCCCGCGTTTGAAGACGGGCTTTGTATGGATAGAGTGTAACTGTATGGTCTTCTCGCACTTTGTAACGGCTGTCGCAAAGTTTGTCTTACCCAAATCCTTTGAGTTCTCGTTACCCGCAATAAGCAGGGGCAAGACCATGACGTAGTTGTCTTTGTTGCCGTCTCTCTTTTCTCTCAGGCCTTCCAAATAGGCCTGATGTCCATTAAAATAAGTATTGTATTTAGACTTGAAAGCCTTCCAAAAGCGTGTCGTGGCGGTGTTTTTGTTTGCACCGCAGACAGTAATGCCCGGGACCATGACCAGGGCTAAGGATATGATGATAAGGCTTCGTATGTGTTTCAAGGGCGTCCGGCGTTGAATATTTATTGTACGGGTCTATTGCTTGTCGTGTACTGCTTAGGGCCTACACTTCTCTTATTAAAACGCGTAATTATGGCTTTTATTGTATAGGCAGTGGCGTAGACAGCTATGCTCACGAGGACGATGCTCGCTCCACTGGGGACATTGAAAATCACGGAAATAGCCAAGCCTGACAAACAACTGATAATACTGAAAAATGCGCTCCACAAGCAAGTGCCTTGATAGGTGTGGGTCAGCAGTGAAGCCGTCATTTGGGGAATGGAGAGCATGCATATGGCCAGGACAATGCCCATTACCTTGAGTACGGCTACGACTGACAAGGCTATAAGAAATGTCAATATCGTCTCAGTGCGCCAGACGGGTAGTCCTGATGAGGATGCAAAATCTCTGTCGTAGGAGATGGCTGTTATCTGGGGCAATTGGAGTACAAAATAGAGGATGGTGTCCATCGTGACGACAAATAGCAGAATCAGGTCGACGCGGGTTGTCAACAGGATATTGCCAAAAATGTAGTTGGGTAAGTCTGGCAAAAAGGCAGGGGAGAGGTAGGAGCATAAGACGCCGACGCTCATACCCAGGGCCCACAGCATGGCAATAGCAGAGTCCTGACGCACATGGAACTTGTGGCTCAGACTGTTTACTCCATATCCGGTTGCCAGTGCTGCGACACCAGCTCCCAGCATCGGGGAGACGCCTAGCAGAGCACAGATGCCAACACCTCCCAGAGAGGAGTGGGCAATGCCACCGGCAATGAAGACCATACGACGAGTCACGACATAGGTACCGATAAATCCGCAAAGCAGTCCGGTCAACAAACTTGCCCACAGTGCGTTTTGGAAGAAGGTGTACTCTATCATTTTTCAGCATTTCTTGTTATGTGTAGGTCTTAAGAGTGAAGACTATCCATTCATTAGTAGTATAGCCTCGTCGCGCAACTTGGCAGGCAGAGCTATGCCGCGTAGCTCGAGACTGCGGAGCCATCCGGCGACTTCTTGCGGCTTCATCGTTGACATTATTTCGCTGAACACATCTATTTGATCGTCTGTATAACAGTCTGGCTTCATACCGCGATAGGCGTCAAGTTCCTCGTCATCGTAGTATTCTATCTGGACCTTCATTTTGCGAAGCTGGGCTTCGGCGTCACAGAAGCATGAAGTACCGCATTCCGAAGGCTGTTTGCCACAGTCCATATCCGGGATGGTTGTTCCCTTTGACGGCTCCTGATCTTTTGCTGTGTCTTTAATATGACCGGTGTGTAAGACTAAGCGCCCGACAAGCAAGAAGGTTATTACGCAGACAAGTGTAATGATAATGGCGTTCATATATCCTTGATCTTAAATCCGGCTTGCCTTAAGTCCTTCCAGTAGTTAGGATATGATTTGCTGACAACTTGTGGATTACGGATGCCTAAGCCCTTATGGCGAAAAGCACATGGTGCAAAAGCCATTGCCATACGGTGATCATCGTAAGTGTCGATGATAATTTCATCCTGCACATCCTTTATGCTGCCGTCCCAGGAAAGAGAATCGCCGTGGTGCTCCTTAATTCTGATACCGAGCTTGTCTAATTCAATACGCAGCGCCTTGAGCCGGTCTGTCTCTTTGATACGCAGCGACTGCAGCCCTTTGATATTAAATGGAATACCTTTCATAGCGCATGTGACGACTATCGTCTGCGCCAAATCCGGCTGTTCGGTTAGATCTGCACTATATGAAGGGACGACAGCTCTCGTCTTATGGAGCTGTATCCCGCCATTATCATAGATGGTCTCGATGCCAAGCGGGCGGAAGAGCTCTGCGACTTTGCTGTCCCCTTGCAAGCTGTTTCTGTAAAGCCCCGGCAATATTATTGTGTCATCTGACGACTCACTTAGGGCCAGTATCTCGTACCAATAGGATGATGCGCTCCAATCATTTTCGACGTTAAATGATGCAAGATTGTATTGTCCTGGTAAGACTTGAATCTCACGATTGTCATCATTAACTTTGGCCCCAAAGATCTTCATCAGTTCCGACGTCAGCCGGATGTATGTCGATGAGACTGTGTTGCCGCTGAGTCGGATGGTGAGCCCATTGGTCATATAGGGCGCAATCATCATCAAGGCCGAGATGTATTGTGAGCTCACGTTTGAAGGAACCGTCACGTTGCCGCCCTCAAGTCGGTGGCCTCTTATGCTGATGGGGGGAAACCCGACTTCGCCTTGGTATCTTATGTCTGCCCCCAGCGTGAGCAGTGCGTCCACAAGTATCTTGATGGGCCGATGCCGCATGCGATCTGTACCAGTCAAAAGGGTCTTGTTGTCCGTGGCCGCAAAATATGCGGTCAGAAATCGCATCGCTGTTCCTGCAGCGTGGATGTCTGTGATCTCGGAAGTCTCCTGGAGGACCTTGACCATTACCAGGGTGTCGTCGCAGTCTGATAGATTGTGTATCTCAGTCTTTCCGCCGCCCAATTTTCTCATTATGAGAGCTCGGTTGCTGATACTTTTGGAAGAGGGCAACTTGATGGTAACATGAAGCGAAGCGGGAGCGTTGAGCGTGATATGCATGGTAATATAGATAAGTCAACTCGAGATGCGAGGGTACCAAGAATTGGAAACCGACTACAAAGTTACACCGCCTGCCTCACTTCTCAAAGCCATTTCTGCATTTTTAACCAAGTCTCGGGAAGCAATGACGCGACAGATGAAGAGGGCGTAAAAAAATGAGAGGAGAGTCTCTTTGACGCAATACTCGGAGTCGGCTGATAGTTAATGTCATACCGTTTGGGATGGCCGAGTGACAAAAATAATTGCAAACTTTTTAGCCAAAAACTTGCACACTTCAAAAAGAGTCCTTAAATTTGCACCCGCATTTCGGGGTGTAGCTCAGTCCGGTTAGAGTACACGTCTGGGGGGCGCGAGGTCGCTGGTTCGAATCCAGTCACCCCGACGAGATGCAAGGCATCCTGCACAGTATTCTGTTGCAGGATGCCTTATTTTTTCTATAACCCATGAGATTTTCAGTTCAAAGAAATATCAAAGGAACTGGCCTCTCCGTCTTTGCAATGATTAAGAAGCAAATCCAGAGGGGACGTAGATAGACGAATGCGTGCGTCCCTTTCATAAATAAGCACAAAAATATGGAGGAGACCGATCGGCCTCCTCCGGAGTAACAATTTCATCCACCGAAACAATTGCCGGGTGAGGATGAAATCGCGTAGAAATTGTCTAAACTTTCAGCTGAAAGGATTTAGCACAGCTTGCGCGAGCCATCACCGATGACTACATCGATGACGATGGGCTCCTTGCCAAACTTTTCCTTGTAACTACTTTTGACAGTCTTGATGAAGTTGTCGTACAGGTCTTGGCTGACGAGGTTTATCGTGCAGCCGCCGAAGCCACCACCCATAACACGTGACCCAGTGACACCGCAGTTCTTGGCCACTTCGTTGAGGAAGTCGAGCTCGGGGCAGCTTACTTCGTACTCTTTGCTCAGACCATGGTGGGTCTGAAACATCTTCTTGCCCACGGTCTCATAGTCACCTTCTTCAAGGGCCACACTGACTTCCATGACGCGGTACTTCTCATCGATGACATACTTGGCGCGGAGGTATTCCTCGTCAGTGATTTCTTCCTTGACGGCATTGAGCATATCGTAGTCAGCATCACGCAGGCTCTCGACCTCTGGCCAGTGCTTCTTCATGGCAGCCACGACATTTTCGCAACTCTGGCGGCGCTGGTTGTAGGCTGACGAAGCAAGCTCGTGCTTTACACAGCTATTGACCAATACGAGTTTGTATCCCTCAGGCTCAAATGGGAAGTATTTATACTGTAAGCTGCGACAATCGAGACGAATGAGGCTGCCCTTCTTTCCAAATACGGAGGCAAACTGATCCATGATGCCGCAATTGACCCCTATGTAGTTGTGCTCTGTAGCTTGTCCGACTTTGGCAAGTGTCATCTTGTCGATCTTGTTTTCGCCGAAGAGATCATTGAGGGCAAAAGCGAAGCAACTCTCCAGCGCGGCAGAGCTGGACATACCTGCACCCAGAGGGACGTCGCCTGCAAATGCTGTATTGAATCCCTCCACAGGTATGCCGAGCTTCATCATCTCGCGGCATACACCAAAGATATAGCGGAAGTGGCTGGCAGATGGGCCTGTCTCATCGTCGAGGCTAAACTCTACATAGTCTTTAAGGTCGATAGCGTATGCACGTACTTTGCGTGTGCCGTTGGGCTTAAGTTCTGCAATGATCCCTTGCTCTACTGCGCCAGGAAAGACGAATCCACCGTTGTAGTCTGTATGTTCACCGATCAGGTTGATACGGCCTGGAGAAGCGTAAACAGAACCTGTAGAGCCGTCAAAGTGCTTCTGAAAGCGGCTGCGTACATCATCAATCTTTAATTTCATAGTGCTATTTTGTTTTGTGTCTCTAGGTGGAGCTCGCCGTTCGGCTTCATGATTTATGCTATCCGAGCAAGCCTCAGCAGGAGACGAGTTATACTTTTTATTCTGTTTCAGTGGTTTTCTTGACGCGGCTGCCCACCAGAGCGTAGAAGAGAATGTAGGCTGCGCATACGAGGATCAGCACATAGCTGGTCATGAAGCTGCCCGTGTAGTCGGCGATGAGACCCTGCAGAGGCACCAGCAGGGCTCCTCCAAATACCATCGTCATAAACATGCCGCTGGCGAACTCAGTATACTTGCCCAGACCCTCAACGGCCATATTGAAGATACCGCCCCACATGACAGACGTGAAGAGTCCGGCTGCAATAAATGCGAGAATGTGGACCGGGATCTGAGCGCCCTGGATATTGACTGTGACGCCTTCGGGACCGAACATGCCCACGAGTGTGCACAAGATGACCATCGTTGAGACCACAGTGATCTGCGTGCGGCTGGAGACCTTGCCACTGATGATGCCGCCGATAAATCGGCCGCAGAGCATAAGAAGCCAGTATACACCCGCAATAGCACCCGCGATTGCAGCGCTTACACCCAGTCCTGGCGTTGTGTCATTAGGTGTAGTCGTAAGATACTGGTTGACATAGGTGGGGAAGCCGACCTCGACACCCATATAGAGGAATATGGCGACAAGGCCGAGGCAGAAATGACGGTACTTAAAGGCTCCCGTTGTCGTATTTCCAGCATTGCTCTCCTTGGTGTTGGTGGCAGGCTCGGGAATACGGGCGATAAGAAGGACAACAAATACGACGGCAAAGATAGCCAGTGCAATCATCAGTGCGGGAGTGACATCCTTGATTGACGTCTTGCCTGCCACTACGTCGCCAATGAGCGCGCCGCCAAAGATGGTGACCGCCGTAGCTGCGAGCGAGTTGCAGACACCGCCAAACTGTACGAGCTGGTTGCCCTTGTTGCCGCCTCCGCCTATCGTATTAAGCATAGGATTGACGACCGTATTGAGCATGCACATACAGAAACCGGCGATGAAGGCGCCAAGCAGATAGACCCAGAAGGACTGTACACTGTCCCAACCGGACATATATTCCAGAAATACTCCTACAAAGCCTATGGCGATGGCCAACAGGGCTGTGTTTTTGTAGCCAATCTTCTTAAGCAGGAGACCTGCGGGAATACCCATGACCAGGTAGGCAATAAAATTGGCAAGATTGCCGAGCTGTGCCTCAAAGTTGGACAGGTGAAATTGGGACTTGACGATGACGCCCATAGGGTTGCAAAGATTGGTCACAAAGGCAATCATTGCAAAGAGGAGAAACATCATGACGATAGGGATGATGTTCATGCTTTTTGATTTACTCATGTGTAGTTATTTATAGTGTTTGTTTTTATTATTTACTTATTTATCTATCCCAAATCGGTAGACGGTCTTCTGGCGGTATACTTGCCCGGCCTCCAGTACCACGCTGGGGAAATAGGGATGATTGGGACTGTCCGGAAAATGCTGCGCCTCAAAGCAGAGCGCACTCCTGCGTGGGAAGGTGGCCCCATGCTGGCCTCCATAGCCGGTACTCCAGTTGGAGGTGTAAAATTGTACACCCGGTTCCGTGGTATACATCTCAAGAGTGCGGCCCGTAGTGGGCTCCACGACCCTGACGGCAAAGCTCAGCTCGCCTGGCTCGCGCTTGTTGAGCACAAAGCAGTGGTCATATCCCGCTCCGTGCTGCAGTTGCTCCTCCGGCAGATCGATGCGCTCACCCACGACATGGGGCGTCGTAAAGTCAAAGGGCGTCCCCTTGACACTCGCGATGACTCCCGTAGGAATACTCGTCTCGTCTATCGGCAGATAATAGTCAGCATTGATCTGGCATAGACAATTCATCGCACTTGGCGTCGGATTGGCCGTACCCGCGAGGGAAAAGAATCCGTGGCTTGTCATATTGACGATCGTCTTTTTGTCCGTCGTCCCCTCGTAGTCGATACACAGCCCGTCATCCTCTGTCAAGCTATAGGTCACCTGCATCACGAGGGTACCTGGAAATCCCTCCTCGCCGTCTTGCGAGACATACCGTAGCTTCAGACTCTTGCCATCCGTACTGAGCACTTCCCATACGCGAGCGTGAAAGCCCGTAGGGCCGCCATGGAGATGATTGGGCCCGTTGTTGATGGCCAGATGATACTCCTTGCCGTCGAGCGTGAAGCGCCCCTTGCATATGCGGTTGCCATAGCGCCCCACCAAAGTGCTCAAAAAGGGTTCTGGACTCGACATGACCCCCTGTATATTGTCATGTCCCTGTATAATATTGGCAAAGTGCCCGTCTCTGTCGGGCACCATAATCGATACAAGGGCACCTCCGTAGTTAGTAATCGCTACTTCGCTGCCCTTGCTGTTACGCAGGATGAAGAGGTCCGTCCTCTTCCCTTGTACCTCCTTCTGGAAGTCTGATGCGGCCAGTCCGCACTTGTTTTCTCCTATACTTGACATGTTTCAGTCGTGACTTTTTGTTATATTTACCTTGCAAATATAAGCCAAATCTGAAAACATGGCAAATAATTTTCTTGGATTTTTTTCAGAAAAATCAAATTATTTGTTCACGCCATCTCTTTGTCCCTTGATAATCACCGTACATAGCGCCTCCATCCGCCTGATGCGTAGTACAGATAAATGGGCACCAATGGGACGCCCGAAGGCATGGATGGCTTCAGGGCAACACTCCATGACGGAGGGTATGTAAGCGGAGACAAGCCAGATTTTTATGCTAGCCTTGTTCCAGAACTTAACCAGTGCGACTGCGTCTTTGCCATTGCCGACGTAGATGATTCGTCCTCCAGGTCGACCACGATGGTCTTGTACACATGTCCCTTGCGGACGGCAAACTCATCGATGCCTATATTTCTCACGCCCTTGAGTGAAGGTAGAAGATACCTAAGCTTCAGATAATGAATATGCATCTCCTTCTGAAGGCTCATGCTGCGGAGTAGGTCTACTACATATCTCGTAAAGCGGTGGGTGTACGCCCCCTATGGCAAAGGGATTCTTCTCCTGCTGGTCATACTTGCGATCCTTGCATTTGTACCGTTGGACCTTCATACGGATAATGACGGTCTTGCCGCCTATGGGAAGCCCTTTGAAGTCGCGCAAACAATAGCCGTTTTCACAAAATGGAGTTTTCCGCATTTGAGACATTGTTTTTGAGGCGATTTCGCTTCTATTAATAGCGTTACCTTTGTAGGCGACTAAGGTATACCTATAATTGTATAAGCCCAACAATGATATAGGAAACTGCTGTTCATCTTTGTATTTTTTTGTTTGCAATACAAATATGCAAAAAAACGGCAGTTTAATCTATAATTTTATTACTCCATATTCCGGATGAACCAAAAATTATGCGGAGTTCCTATTGAACTTTTTTATTATGTTGAACAGGTATATTGTCTGTGAAGAACTTGAGTATTTTAGCCCTCTGCTCGTCCGTAACGGTGAGATACCGACATTTTCCTGTTGGTGAAGGCACAAAGTGTGTATAGCCTTTGTCGGTAACCGTGACATTTCCTCTATCAGAGAGTTCGAAGAAGCCAGCTTTAGGTTCTAGAGCATAGAGTACAGCGGTCGGATCCCATGTGGGACGATCATATGGCATTTTCTGGTAGCGGATATACGCCTCAACAAGAGGGTGATGAGCTGCCCAACCAAAATCCTGTTGAATGCTGCTTGCGGGATATTTGATACTACGACCGAGTAAAAAGTCGGAAAAGGCAATAGGTACTGGTGTTTGCTCAAATAGCTTCTTCGCACCGGGAATATCGTTGATGACATTGTATTCTCCGTATGTAGGACGTCGAAAGTCCCCGGCCATTACCGAAATCCAACTGACTTTTTTCTTGATTAGTTGCATGCCTGACAGAGCGCATATTTTGTCGCCTGAAGTCTCCATAAGACGCGCAAGATTTGTACTGAAACCTGTAGAAATGATTACAACGCCTTTGTCTGGCGCTGTTGCTAAGAGCTTGCGATAGAGCTCAACTGCATCGGGCAGCTTCGTCGGATCACCTAAAGAGGTTTTGAATAGAGGGAGTCCGGACTCATCCTTGAGTTGCCAGATTTTATAAGCATAGGACTTTTCTTCAGGTGTAGGATTAGCGCCGTTTTTGACAATCCCGATGGGGATATTAGGACATCCGCACCAAGTGTCGTAGAGATCGCAAAATGCTGCTGCAGAAGGAGCGTCACGATTGGTCAAAATCCCAATAAGCCTTATCTTGCCGGCCTCATGGTACTTGAGGAGCAGATCAAGCGCAAATATATCATCGACATCATTGCCCATGTCATTATCAAAAATAATCTGTGGTATATCTTTTTTGGAGAAATGATTATGGGCTGTTCCCCTTAGTTTTGTCCATGGAGAGGCGTAAGACGCCACTGACAAAATCAGCATTGCAAAAATGCAAATGAGTTGTTTGTGATATGAGTACATGTTTTTTGAAAAATTATTTTTGCAAATATAGGTCTTTTGGTCCGTATTTTCGAATTTAAATTCGGAAAATTTCTACCTTTGCATTATAAATGTAACTCAAATGCAGAATTCAAAATATCGTTTAATTGCTGTCGTCTTCCTTCTGCTCGGATGGATTGGTGTAAGCCGATGCCTGGCCCAAGAGTTGGATGCGACGTGGGTAAACTCTCACTATGACAAGCGTGAGATCTTCGTGCCGATGCGTGATGGGGTAAATCTCTATACCGCGATCTACGTGCCCAAAGAGCCTAATAGGCGACATCCTATTTTGATGATGAGGACTCCTTATGGCATTGCATATGGCTCTCAGATAGATAGCAGACTTTGGGGCGCACTCTCGGCTTATGTCAAAGACGACTATATCCTTGTAATGCAGGATGTGAGAGGCAAGGGTAGGAGCGAGGGGACCTTTGAAGACATCCGGCCTCTATATAGCATGATGAAAGGACATCTCAAAGGCGCAACCGATGAAGCTACTGACACTTATGACACAATAGACTGGTTATTGCACCATCTAAAGAGCAACAATGGGTGTGTAGGTTTATGGGGTAGCTCTTACTGTGGTTTTTATGCTATGCAGGGAGCGCTTTGCGGCCATCCTGCGCTCAAGTGCGCTGTGCCGCAAGCCCCTGTCGTAAGCTGGTTTTTGGGCGATGACTTCCATCATGGCGGAGCATTGATGCTGCGCGATGCCTATAGTTTTACCAATCGCCATTGCCGGCCGCGAATTCAGGGAAGCATGCAAGATTCTCCCGGAAAAGATTTGGGCATTGCTGATGAATACCAATATTACCTGCGTCAACAGACGCTTTCGCAACTTACAGAGCAGTTTGGAGGAGAAGTCCCTATGTGGGACTCTCTCATGGCTCACCCCACACACGATGCATGGTGGAAGGCTCGGGATTACAGACAGTATTGTCACAAGGTTAAGCCTGCTATTCTCGTAGTAGGAGGCCTGTGGGATGCGGAAGATTATTATGGTACTTGTCAACTGTATCGAGCATTGCGTACGCAGAGTCCACAGACCGATGTGAGATTGGCTATAGGTCCGTGGCGGCATGGCGGATGGCAGGGGCAGTCTAATAGCCTCGGCATGTATAACTTTGGAGAACAGAACCAGGCTGCTTATTATCGCAAGCAAATTGAGTATCCTTTTGTCAGACAATACTTACAACCGGAGTTGAAGCTAAGAGACAGCATGACACGCGTACAGCAGTTCGTTACTGGTATCAATCGTTGGATGCAACTGAAGGAAAGTCCGATCCTGTATGGGGAGAATGGGGCTCCGTCGATGTCTGTAATTACATACTATTTACAAGACAAAGGCCAAATGTCAACTCATAACCCCGACGAGCTATCATCTTCCTCCTCCTATATATCAGACCCAAGCCATCCGGTACCTTATACGGCTATGCCTGCAGCACATCGATCTGCAGCAATGATGACAGAAGACCAACGTCCCTTCGCAACAAGACCTGACGTGCTGAGTTTTGCAACAAGCCCTCTTGGGAAAGACCTGGTATTTATGGGTCCCGTTCAAGTAAAAATTAATGCAGCTATTTCAACAACAGATGCTGATTTCGTGGTCAAGATACTGGATATCTATCCCGATAGTGCTGGACAAATGGCTGCTTATCAACTTCCTGTACGCATGGATGTCTTGAGAGGACGTTTTCGTAATGGCTTTGACCATGAGAGTTCCTTTGTGCCTGGAAAAATTAGCGAGGTCAATATTACACTGCAAAATATTGCCCATGTCTTCCGCCAAGGTCATCGTATTGGCATACAGATTCAAAGCAGTTGGTTCCCTCTCATTGATATCAACCCACAGCAGTGTATTAATATTGCGACAGCCAAACCGACAGACTTTATGCCAGCCCATGTTACGATTTATCATCAGCGGGATGCAGCCTCCACCATCACTTTTGGCGTATTGAAATAAATTATAAACAACAAACGAAACTTGATACAAATATGAGTATATTCAGCAAAATTTTTGGCACATCTGATACATCCGCTACAGGACAGGAGAATTCCTCTGAATCACTTTCCTCTGAGGAACACGAACAGCAGTACAATTTTGAGACCCTGCGTGATGACGGCTTGCGGTCACTCAATGCAGGACAACCTACTCTGGCTGTGAAGTATTTGGAAGAAGCACTCAAGTATCGAGATGACGATGAAACTTGGGGCCACCTCGCAGATGCATATATACGCTGCGGACAAGGAGAAACTGCACTTCCTATATTGGATAAGCTGATAGACAAACATAAAGACCAGCCAAAATTGTACGTAGCTGCAGCTCAGGCTGCTGAGCAGGCAAGAGATTGGGATAAGATGAAAGACTATGCTCATCAGGCGCTTCGACTGGAGGAGACCAATGATGTCGTACGCTTCCTGTTGGCTAGAGCACAGTATCATATCCATGATTACATCTCAGCCATAGCCACTCTGACACAGTTATTAGGCAATGACGAAGGCTATGTGCCAGTGCGTCAACTGAGAGCACAGACTCTATATGAAATGAATCAATACCATGAGGCCGAGAAAGATATCCAGTATATGCTCGACCACGAAACCGGCACAGAAGATTGCTATTTGCTAAAGGCCAAGTTGTGTCTGTCACAAGGCCGTCAACAGGAGGCTCTTGAAGCCTGCCTTCAGATCTTAGCTATTAATCCTTTCCATCGAGAGGCTCCATTAATGGCTGCACAGATTTATATGCAAACCAATCGGCTAGATAAAGCTTTGGAGCTACTCAACGAAACGCTCGAGATGATGCCCGACTTGGCCGAAGCTTACAAGCTAAGGGGACGTGTAAAACACCTGCTCCATGATGAGGCTGGAGCAATTGAAGACCTTAAACGTTCTGTCGAGCTTGCCCCAGAACAACAGCAAAATTTAACTGGCACATTCTGCAATATACAAGACGGCGCCGAAATCAAGCTTCCGGAGATCAATCCCTTTGGTTTATAGACACTGTATCTAGCTAATCAGTAAAAATGCCAATCTTTATCTATATGTAGTCCACATAAATGGATTTGACTTGATTATTATGCGTGACATATGCTGTAAGTGACAATTCTATTACACCTATTGCCATGTTTTGCCTATTCCAAATCGGATTGCATAATCTTGAATATGTGCTTAAATAGTTGTACCTTTGCATTAAAATATAAGCATATCAAAAATATTAGTAATGAAAGAACTGCAACTCAAATACGGATGCAATCCCAACCAGAAGCCTGCACGTATCCTAATGAAAAAAGGGGAACTGCCAGTCGAAGTAATTAATGGCCGTCCCGGCTATATCAATTTTCTAGATGCACTTAACAGCTGGCAATTGGTTAAGGAGCTTAAAGCGGCTACAGGACAGCCTGCCGCTGCATCATTTAAGCACGTTTCACCTGCTGGTGCAGCCATCGGACTTCCCTTGAGCGAGACACTCAAGCACATATACTTCGTCGATGACGTTAAGATTCCCCTTTCTCCACTTGCATGTGCATATGCCAGAGCCAGAGGTGCAGACAGGATGAGCTCATATGGAGATTTCGTCGCACTGAGTGACGAGTGCGATGTCGCGACTGCTACTCTAATTAAACGAGAAGTCAGCGACGGCGTCATTGCTCCAAGCTATAGTGCTGAAGCCCTCGAAATTCTGAGGACTAAGAAGAAAGGCAATTATAATATTATAAAGATTGATTCCTCCTATCAGCCTGAAGAAATGGAACGCAAGCAGGTCTTTGGCGTGACATTTGAACAGCGCCGCAACGATGTTGACCTTAGTGACGATAGTATTTTTGCCATTCGTCCTACAGTCAATAAGACCTTTACCCCAGAAGCTATTCGTGATCTCAAGGTGGCCCTTATTACACTTAAATATACACAGAGCAATTCCGTATGCTACGCAAAAGATGGACAAGCCATCGGCATCGGAGCTGGACAGCAAAGCCGTATCCACTGCACTCGGCTAGCAGGCAATAAAGCCGACATATGGTGGCTTCGTCAACACGAAAAAGTGATGAATCTGCCTTGGAAAGAAGGAGTACATCGTGCTGACCGTGACAATACTATTGATGTCTATATTTCTGAGGAACATGATGACGTGTTGGCAGATGGAATATGGCAGCGCTTCTTCACCCATAAGCCAGAAGTCTTCACGCTTGAAGAAAAGAAGGCTTGGATTGCTCAGAATACAGGCGTTGCCCTGGGCAGTGATGCATTCTTCCCATTTGGCGACAACATAGAACGTGCTCACCGTAGTGGCGTTCAGTATATTGCACAAGCAGGAGGCAGCGTGAGAGACGACAATGTCATTGAGACATGTGACAAGTATGGTATAGCCATGTCATTCATTGGCATTAGACTGTTTCATCATTGATGGATATCGCAGCCTTACTAGATCTTGATGGCACAGTTTTGGACACTGAGCCTCAATATACAGCACTATATAAGTCTCTCGGAGAGCAATATTGCCCTGAAATAAAGGATTTCGCATCTCAAGTAAAGGGACGCACACTGGCCAATATCATTGAGACCTTTTTTCCTGATAAAGGTGATATTGTGAGGCCTAAGGTGTATGAAGGCGAGGCTGACTTCGACTTCGTCTATATCGCTGGTGCCAAAGAACTGCTTGAACAACTGAGAGCGAATGGCGTTAAGATGGCTATTGTCACCAGCTCAGAAGCGGCCAAGATGGAAGCAGTCTATCGTAAGTTGCCAGAGTTTAGATCCTATTTCGATGCTATACTCACACCTAGTGACTTTACCAAGTCGAAACCAGACCCAGAATGTTTTCTCAAAGCAGCTGCAATGCTGGGCGTACCAAGAGAACGATGTGTGGTCTTTGAGGACAGCATCAATGGACTCAAGGCCGGCGTTAGGGCTAAAATGAAGGTTGTTGGACTTTATACCACTAATCCGCGTGAAGTCGTTGAGCAATTTTCCGATATAGTAGTACCAGATTTGACCAACTTTGGCATAGACGATATGAAGCGTCTGTTAGAACTCAATTAGTGGAATTTAAATCAAATAAATAGAGATGAGTAAATATATCGTGGAAGATACCAAGAAAATTACATCTACACGTTTTACTGCTATGAAGGCAGAGGGTAAGAAGATTGCCATGCTTACTTCCTATGACTATGCTCTAGCGCGTATTGTTGATCAAGCCGGCGTGGACTCCATCCTTATTGGAGACTCTGCCAGCAATGTGATGGCAGGCAATGCCAATACACTGCCGATTACACTTGACGAAATGATATTCTATGCACGCAGTGTGGCTCGGGCTGTCAAACGAGCCTTTGTCATCTGCGATATGCCTTTTGGTACATTTCAAGTAAGCCCCGACGAAACGGTGCGCAATGCTATCCGCATTGTTAAGGAAACTGGAGTAGATGCTGTAAAGCTTGAAGGCGGCGCTGAGATCCAAGCACATATTAGGGCGATACTTTGTGCAGGTATTCCTGTATGCGGACATCTCGGTCTTACCCCTCAGAGCATCAACAAGTTTGGCAGCTATGGAGTGCGCGCTAAGGAAAGAGCCGAAGCTGACAAGCTGATCGATGATGCTAAACTGCTGGATGAGATTGGGTGTTGCGGTGTCGTATTGGAGAAGATACCAGCTCAATTGGCCGCAAAGGTGGCTAAAGCAACACGTATTCCTATGATAGGCATCGGCGCAGGCCATGAAGTAGATGGCCAAGTATTGGTAGTCAACGATATGCTGGGAATGGATCCATCCTTTAACCCCAAGTTTGTCCGTCATTATGCTCATTTGAGCGAAACGATAGCGGATGCAGTTGGACAGTATGTGAGTGATGTCAAGGAGTGTCACTTTCCAAGCCTTGAAGAACAGTACTAGTCAGGTCGTATACTACAGGAAATAAGATGGAAACAGCTAAGCCAATAAGATTTTGGAACCGGAAGTATGGCGTAATGTGCCTGGTCAATCTGTTGGTCAGCATCTCTATCTTTGCACACTTCCCTCTTTTTACTTACAGCATAGGACGTTTTGGTGACCAACCGGCCTTACAAAGCTGGTGTATAATGGGACTTTCTGTTGGTATGTTCCTGCTGGGACCGTTTAATGCGTATTTTGTAGATGCCTTTCGTCGCAAAAGAGTATGTGAAGTCTCACTTGTATGTCTCATAATCTGCACAATAGTGGGAAGCATTTCATCAAGGCTGGTGATGTCATTCTTCTTGTTGTTGCTGGCTGGCGCTTGTTTCGGCGTATTTGAGATGTCTCTTGGCGCGACACTCATCAATGACTTGTCAATATCTAAACGCCGTACGGCGACAGACTATTATTTCACGTGGTTTGGACTATTTGGCCTTCCTCTAGGAGCAGGTCTAGCCGTATGGGGACTACACGCAATTGGCGTGGACAACGTCTATTATGTCACGTTGGCTCTGCAAATACTGAGTCTGCTGCTATTGCACCCGATTAAAATACCTTTCAGAGCGCCAAACCGCGTACCACTCATGTCATTTGACCGTTTCTTTCACCCCGGGGCATTGCTGCTCATGATAGCATTGCTCCCAATAGCCATTGTTCCGGGACTCTTTATCACAGGACATTGGACTTATCAGCTATTGTTCATGATGGGAGGAGGTTTTATAATCGGCTTCGCCATCCATAGAGTCTTTTTTATGGAGGCAGATAGCCGCTCAGATGCAGTTGCAGGATTGATACTAGTTATGACAGCTATGCTCGTTGTTATGCATTCTGCCAGTCCTAATGCCTATTGGGTCTCTTCTGTATTTCTTGGGGTGGGGCTCGGTTGGTTTGACTCCCGCATGCTGCTCTATTTTGTCAAGATGGCAGATCACTGCCAGCGTGGTACATTGCAACAGACATACATTATTACTCTTATCACCGGCAATTGCTTAGGCTACGTACTTGGCATGCAAGATATTAATGTGCAACTGCTTAGTCTTATACTTGCCGCTGTAAGCTTGATATTTTATCTTACAGTTGTTCTTCGCTGGTTTAAGCACATCAAAGGAAGAGACTTCAAATTTAGAGAGATCTAATATTGCAAACAAAGTCGGATTTAATTTAAGTCCGATGTAATTCAAACAAAGTCCGATATTGTTTTGACAATGTCGGACTTTGTTCTTTTCTAAATTGTATTGATCCTCAATTCCGCAACCCTATTAAAAGTCTCAGTTCATTGCAGCCCAAATCATCAAAAATGTGCTTTTCATTGTTCAGACAGACTTTTTACCATGTACGGGCTGACATGTGCGTATAAAGCCCCCTTACCCCCATCAGGGATATTACATTGTAAGCCCTCCAAAACTTTTAGTTTATCCGTAGCTGGCGTTGGAAATGGTCCAGTAATGCAGCCATCTGTCTTTCTATTCAGCGTCCATTGTCTGGCGACACGTATCCATTTCGCCGGAACAACAATGAAGGCAAAGACAAAGCGCTTCAGGCGACTCTTCATGTCTATGCCGGGGAAAATGGCACTGACCTTGGACAACAAGTACTGGTAGAAATTCTTCAGCATGGCGGTAAAGAGCAGGAACACCGTATTGTCCTCCATAGTTGAGAAAGGAAG
>Ga0256406_1001098_pt1 | contig 45004 bp, 37 predicted proteins | sample RumenRJG_03DNA_FD_185986 | JGI IMG/M metagenome (GOLD analysis project Ga0256406, IMG submission 185986) | Bovine rumen microbial communities from Lethbridge, Alberta, Canada - RJG_03 | ecosystem: Host-associated > Mammals > Digestive system > Stomach > Rumen | place: Canada: Alberta | collected... | reverse complement strand
TGAAAATCATTGCTATTATAGCAAAACTATAAACAGTGCCCCCGACTGGTATGATTTCAGAGTAGATGATAATGCTCATGCTGATTTCAATCGAAATTATTCGCCCAACTATGGTAAAGGTAAGCCTACAGAAAACATAGAAGACTATTTCTTCCTTCCAGCATTAGGATATTTTGATAGTGGTGTGCCACACTTTGTTGAGAATGAATACTATGATAATACATATCAATCGTTTCAAACAGGATATTATTGGGCAAGAACCCCAGCTCCAGTCAATGGTAATCAGAAAGTGGCATATTATTTGATGTTTAACGCAAATGGATTACATGTTAATGAAGCGATTGGAACTCGTAATAAAGGTTTCATAGCTGGTGACGAGTGGTTCCATTAAGTAAGAAAAAAGAACGGGCACGCAAAACGTGCCGTTCTTTCTCGACTTTACTTTTTATTTTATTATCACTTTTCTGTTGCTTCATCGTTGTGAAACGGTGAAGCTTTTTTGTGCAGGTGAGAAAAATCAGGAAAATGTTGGTTGTTTGGAGATTTTACATTATCTTTGCAGAAAATAAGCTGCATCTCAGCAATTCAAGCAAGTCTTGATTGCGTTCGATTTGCATGGCCTTTGCAGAAGATATAGACGATTATGCCATTGAAGAAAGACCAAAACCTGAAAACGTACTACTCCATCAAAGAAGTTGCGGAAATGTTCGGCGTGAAAGAAAGTCTTTTGCGCTATTGGGAGACGGAGTTTCCACACCTGAAGCCGAAGACGGGTGGCAACAACGTGCGCCAATATACGGAGAAGGACATTGAGCAAATCAAGTTGATTTACAATCTGGTGAAGGTGCGTGGCTTCAAACTGGCAGCTGCGCGGAAAGTGCTGAATGCAAATCGTGACGGAGCGGACAAGAGTGCAAAGGTCATGGAGAACCTGATTTCGGTGCGCGACCAGCTGGTGAGTCTGAAAAAGCAGTTGGACATGATTGTGTAGGAGGGGCGGTTGCTCTCCGTCGTCGATTCAATATGCGTCTTACACGATGTGTTGAATCTCTTTCAAATCCTTTATCTTCTTGAGTTTATCCATAATCACCTGTACATCCTTGCGGTCGTACACCCTGAGTTCGATGATGCCGTCGAAGATGCCGTCGTTGGACGAGATGGTGATTTTGCGCATGTTGACGTTCAACTGCCCGGAGATGACGTCTGCCAAATCGTGCAACATACCCATGCGGTCGATGCCCCGAATCTGGATGGTGGCGTCGAAGAGCAGCTGGTGGTGCATCTGCCATTGCGCATCAAGTATGCGGTTGCCGTAGCTTGACTTCAGTTTGGCAGCAACGGGGCAGGCGCGTTTGTGAATCTCGATATGCTTGTGGTTGTTGATATACCCGAGGATGTCGTCGTCGGGTATCGGGTGGCAGCATTGTGGGAAAATGTATTGACTGATATTCTCTTCGGTGATGAATATGGGCATTTTCCGGTTCAGGTCTTTTGAAGCGACAATATGTTCGGGTGCGTGTCGCTGCTCTTTTTCCTTTTTCTTGTCGGAGGTGAGGAAGGGCACGTATCGTCGCCACGACGTGGCTTTCTTGTTAAAGAGTTCGTCGAGGTCTTTGTTGCCCAGTATGATACTCTTTTTGCCGATGGCGAAATAGAGGTCTTCGTGTTTCGGCTTGCCGTGCAACTCGCAGAGCTTGTCGAGTGCGGATGTGGTGATTTCCAGATTGTTCTGTTGCAGGAACGTGCGGAGGATTTCCTCGCCGTTCTTCTGTGCCTCCCGGGCATCCCTTCGGAGGATGGATTGTATTTTCGACTTGGCTTTGGCGGTGGATGCGAAGTTGATCCATGACGGCTGTACGTGTTGTGATGCCGACGTGAGAATTTCCACCTGGTCGCCGCTCTTGAGCTTATGACTGAGCGGCACGAGCTTGTGGTTGACCTTTGCCCCGATGCAGTGGCTGCCGAGGAAGGTGTGTATCTGGAAAGCAAAGTCGAGGCAGGTGCATCCGGCAGGCAGGGTCTTGATTTCTCCTTTCGGTGTGAAGACGAAGATTTCTGATGCGAAGAGGTTGAGTTTGATGGCATCCAGGAAGTCCATGGCATCCGGTTGCGGGTCGTCAAGAATTTCTTTGATGGTGCTGAGCCAATCGTTCAGTTCGCTCTCGTCCTCTTGTATCTCACTGTTTCCGTCCTTATATTTCCAATGTGCGGCAAATCCCTGCTCGGCGATGTCGTCCATCCGCTCGGAGCGTATCTGCACTTCAATCCACCTTCCCTGCTTGGACATCAGTGTGACGTGGAGTGCCTGATAGCCATTTGCTTTCGGATGGCTGGTCCAGTCTCTGAGTCGGTCGGGGTGGGATTTGTATATCTGACTGAGTGCTACGTAGATATTGAAGCAATCTCTGATTTCGTTGTTCGGGTCTTTCGGCGTGAAAATGATGCGCACGGCAAGGATGTCGTAAATCTCTTCGAAGGTGACGTGCTTGTTTTGCATCTTTGCCCAGATGGAGTAGGGCGTTTTGACGCGTGCTTTCAGCTCGTATTTGAACCCCATGCTGTCGAGTGTCTCGCGGATGGGTGCCGTGAACTTCTCGAAGAGTTCGTCGCGCGACTCCTGTGTGAGTGCCAGCTTTTTCTTGATAGAGTTGTATTCCTCCGGGTGTTCGTATTTGAAGCTGAGGTCTTCCAACTCGCTTTTTATCTTGTTGAGTCCGAGTCGGTTGGCAAGCGGTGCATAGATATAAAGCGTCTCGCCGGCTATTTTGTATTGCTTGTTCTTGGGTTGCGACTGCAGTGTGCGCATGTTGTGCAGGCGGTCGCATATCTTGATGAGGATGACACGGATGTCTTCGCTCATGGTGAGCAGCAGTTTCTTGAAGTTTTCTGCCTGTGCCGAAGCCTGTTCGCCAAAGATGCCGCCGGAGATTTTGGTCAGTCCGTCAACGATTTGCGCAATTTTCTTTCCGAAGATATTCTCGATGTCCTCAACGGTATAGTCGGTGTCTTCGACCACATCGTGGAGCAGTGCCGAGCAGATGCTCGTTGAGCCGAGCCCCATTTCCTTAGAGGCAATCTGTGCTACGGCGAGCGGGTGCATGATATAAGGCTCTCCCGACAATCGCCGCACGCCTTTGTGGGCTTGTCGTGCGAAGTTGAAGGCTTTGGTGATGATGTCCACTTTCTTGCGATGCCGCGATGCAAGATAGCTGTCGATGAGCGCCTGGAACGCATCGTTCACCATTTTCTCCTCAGCAGCGATGCCGTCTTGTTCGATGTTCTGTCGTTTCGTCTCGTCCATATATTATATATAATGTACGCCTAAGAAGCCTAGTCCTGATTGGTTTAGTGATTCTATTTCACACGGATTTTCTTTCCAGCCTGTATGTTCGAACCTTTGATGCCGTTGAGCTTTTGCAGATTTTTGACGGTGGTACCGTTTCTTGCGGCAATCTGCGACAATGTTTCGCCTTTCTTGACGGTCACGTTTCGGTTGCTTTGGTTCCTTCCGCGTCTGCCTTTGCCCTTGCCGCCATAGTTGTTGTGTCCTCTTTTCGAACTTGAATAACTCTTTTTGCTTCCCCGCCCGTAATGTGAACTATAGCTGTTGGACGGACGGCTGTAAGAAGAGCGTGCGCTGTATGCCGATGCCGTTTCTGTCACTTCGACCTCAGTGCGTTTTGCCAGCAGGCTGGTCGAGTTGTAGTTGTAGATGGAGTCTTCGTTGTCGATGAACTTGTTGATGACAGTCAGCGGCAGTCGTATCGTTGATGGCTCAGTCCCTCCGTTGACGATGTCGCGGCGATACTGTGGATTCAGCTCACGCAGCATGTTGAGGTCTGTATTGCATACGGCAGCGATTTGTTGGAGATGCACGTCGCGGTTGACTTGTATGGTGTCGGTCTTCAGTGAGATGTCTGTCAGCATCGGACAGATGTTATGCTCACAATAGTAGTTCATGATATAGTTGGCTGCAATGAATGCCGGCACGTATCCGCGTGTCTCTGCCGGAAGGTACGGATAAATCTTCCAGTAGTCCTTTTCTCCTCCAGCTCGCCGGATGGCACGGTTGATGTTTTCCGGTCCGCAATTGTAAGCGGCAATGACGAGGTTCCAGTCGCCAAAGATTTTGAAGAGGTCGCGCAGGTACTGTGCAGCGGCGTATGAGGAACGAATAGGGTCTTTCCGCTCATCAACCAGAGAGTTGACCTGCAAGCCGTAGCGTTTGCCTGTTGCGAGCATAAACTGCCAAAGTCCGGTGGCTCCGACTCTCGATACTGCTTTCGGATTCAGTGCCGACTCAATGATGGGGAGGTATTTCAGTTCCAACGGCAGCCCGTAAGATTCCAGAGCCTGTTCGAAGATGGGCATGTAGAAATTGGATAGTCCCAGCATGAGGCTGACGTGGCGGCGCATGCGTCCAGTGTAGCGGTCGATGAATTTCTGCACGACGTTGTTATGCGACATTTCCATAACGGTCGGCAGTTTTCTGAGTCGCTCAATGTAGGTGTCGCGGTCAAATTCCGGATTGTAATCGCTCTGCTGGCACGACGGGTCCTGTTCCAGATAGGCCTTCGTGTGATACAAATCGAGCAGGCTGTCCATCTCGCTGGTCAGTCCTTCGGGGAGTTCTATGATTTCACTCTTTCCTTCTTCCGTCGTGACGGTTATCTCATATTCTTCATTGTTATACTGCGCATGCAGTGCACAGGTACTTCCGAATAGCAGTCCGATGATTAGTAAGTTTCTTCTTTTCATATTATGTTTGTTGTTTATCCTTGTTAAAAATTGATGGAGCATTGCAGTCCGAGTGCCGCTCCCTTAAACGGATTGCGCTCCGCTTGGTTGTTGATGATTGTCGGCGAGATGCTCATGCTCAAGTCTTTTGAAATGTCGAACTCCGACAACGATGCGTCCACATAGGCGTCAACAACAGATAGTGCATAGACACCGATGAGGATGAAGAAGCTCAGGTCGCGGTAACGCCTGTAATAGTCCTTACGCTTTTTGAACAGCTCCTTGTAGCGGTCCTCGTTTTCGGGTGTAATCTTATTCCCCAAATGCAGGAACTGGTTGTAGCTCTGCGTTGTCGGGTCGTCGTCCATGATGTCGATATATGCTTGCGAATAGTCTTTATACATCATGTTGTTCCAGCGGATGGCGTATGCGCAGCCTACGAATCCGCCATAGACGATAGGCAGTTTCCAGTATTTACGGTTGTAAATCTGTCCGGCTCCGGGGAGGATGATGGAGAGCCAAAGTGCGCGCTTTGCACTCGGACGCCATGTCTCCCAATCACGCTTCGCCTTTTTTTGCTTGACAGCCAGCGTGTCTGCCGTCACGAGTATCGTGTCTCCAGTGAGCGACATCTCCCGTTCAGGACGAACCGCATCTTCAGTTTGAATCGAATCGCGCTTGACTTTTATGCGTTGTGCCTTCACCGTCGTGGCAGAGAGCAAGAGCACGATTGCCAGTCCAATGTATGCAATATGTCGTAGAGGTATTCTCACAAGTTGTTTTCTTTCAATTTGTCGAACACGTTCATAATATATTCCAGTTCGTCTTCATTCTTGAACGGGATGCTGATTTTTCCCTTCCCGTCAGGTGAGACTGTCATCGTGACTTTGGTCTTTAAGAATGAGGACAACCTTTTTTTCAAAATGTCGAACTCCTTAGACTGGCGGTATCGCGACTTGCCGATGCTTTTTTCACCAGTGCCCAACTCCCCGTCTTTTATTCTCCTGACCGTTTCTTCAACTTGACGGACGGAATATCCGTTTTTCTGAATCTCGCGGAACAGTTTGAGTTGTTGCGAAGGACTTTCCAGCGAGAGGAGTGCCCGTGCGTGCCCCATGTCGATTTCACGCTTCTGCAGTGCCATCTGCACTTGTGCGGGAAGTTTCAGCAGTCGCAGGTAGTTGGCTACTGCCACGCGACTTTTTCCGACGCGCTCCGACACTTTTTCCTGAGTCATGCCTTCGTGTTCCATGAGGTGAGCGTAAGCCAATGCAATCTCGATGGCGTTCAGGTCTTCGCGCTGTATGTTTTCCACGAGTGCCATTTCCATGACATTCTCGTCCTTGATGGTGCGGATGTAAGCTGGCATAGCCTTCAGACCAGCCAGTTGGGACGCCCGCCAGCGCCGTTCTCCTGCAATAATCTGAAACCGCTTGTCAGCTACCTGGCGCAAGGTGATGGGCGAGACGATGCCCAGTTCCTTGATGCTGTTGGCAAGCTCTTTGAGTGCTTCTTCGTCAAACTCGCGTCGCGGCTGGTTCGGGTTCGGTTCAATCTGGCTGATTGCAACCTCGCTGATGGTCGAACTGCCCTGCGTCCGAACATCGTCAGTAGATATCAATGCGTCAAGGCCGCGTCCCAGTGCGGGATATTTTTTCTTTGCCATAATCGTTAACATTATGTGGAGCGTTTGCCCCTATGATTGGTTCTTTTGAATAATTTCGTTTGCCAGCCGCAAATAGTTCTTAGCACCTGTTGAGTCAGCGTCGTAGAGAATTGCCGGCAGTCCGTGACTCGGGCTCTCACTCAGTTTCACGTTGCGTTGAATCACAGTGTTGAACACCAGTTCCTGGAAGTGTCTCTTCACTTCGTCGTATATCTGGTTTGCCAACCTCAGACGGCTGTCGTACATCGTTAAGAGGAAACCTTCTATTTCCAGCTTCGGATTCAGTTTGCTCTTGATAATCTTGATGGTATTCAGAAGTTTGGTGATACCTTCAAGTGCAAAGTATTCACATTGCACGGGAATGATGACCGAGTTGGCTGCCGTCAATGAGTTGACGGTAATCAGTCCGAGCGAGGGAGAGCAGTCAATTAAAATGTAGTCATAATCGTCTTTCACGGGGGCAAGCATGTTTGAAATGACTTTTTCCCGCTGCTCGAAATTCAACATCTCTATTTCTGCACCCACCAAATCAATGTGACTGGGCACGATGTCAAGCCCTTCAATGTCTGTAGTGTATATCGCTTCCTTGATGTCTGTCTGGTTGATCAGGCATTCGTACAGTGAACTTTCAATGTTCTGTATGTCCACGCCAAGACCGCTGGAGGCATTGGCCTGCGGGTCGGCATCGACCACCAATACGGTTTTTTCCAATGTGGCGAGCGATGCGGCTAAGTTGATGGCTGTCGTGGTTTTCCCGACACCACCTTTCTGGTTTGCTAAAGCTATGATTTTTCCCATGTATTCTTTCCTGTCTGCCGCAGTTCCGGCTTCTTATTACAAATAAACTTATCCGCATCGGTCCGTTGAAACGCAGACGACGCGGGAAACAATCTTTTGCATAGATAATGCAAGTCGAACGCAATCAAGAGTTGCTTGAAATCGCTGAGATGCAACTTATCTTTTGCAAAGATACATATTTTAGATGAAAAACTTGTGATATCTAAACCTTTTTTCGTAATTTTGCAGCGAAATTCAGGAAAAATGATGAAAATTAAGAAACCGTTAATACTTATTTCGAATGACGACGGCTTCCAGGCTAAGGGAATCAATGTGTTGATTGATACCTTGAGAGATATTGCTGATTTATTGGTTTGTGCGCCAGATTCAGGGCGGTCGGGATATGGATGCGCCTTTTCTGTGTTCAATCCGCTGCATCTCAAACTTCGGCGCAAAGAAAAAGGACTTGAAGTGTGGTCGTGTGACGGGACGCCCGTTGACTGCGTGAAACTGGCTCTTGACCAATTATGCACCAAGCGCAAGCCCGACATGGTAATCGGCGGTATCAATCACGGCGACAACGCATCCGTCAATACCCATTATTCCGGAACCATGGGCGTGGCAATGGAAGGAGCAATGAAATACATCCCCTCTGTCGCATTCTCGCTCTGCGACCATGCCGAAGATGCAGACTTCGACCCTTTGCTTCCCTATATAAGGCACATCACGCAAAAGGTTCTTGAAGAAGGACTTCCCGAAGGAGTCTGTCTGAACGTCAATTTCCCGGTGGCAAAGAAGTTCAAGGGTGTCAAAGTGTGTAGAATGGCGAAAGGTACGTGGGGGAATGAATGCGTGCGCAGTATCCATCCACGGGGCTCGGAATACTTCTGGATGGTCGGTTCCTACGTCAACGATGAACCGAAGGCTAAAGATACCGACAACTGGGCACTCACACACGGTTACGTCGCCATAACGCCAACGCGCGTAGATGTGACAGCTTATGAAACAATGGAGAAAATCAAGCAGTGGACGGACAACATTGATGTTCAGTCTGCTGACACTATAGACCGCTCGCTTTTTTAAGAATGAGCGGTTTTTTTTGTGCTCAAAAAACATGCAAACGTAAGACGAGAAACTATTTATTAACTTTATAAAAACAACGTATGAGAAAAATTACATTTTGCAGTCTTATGCTCACACTCGCAATGACTGCGCAGGCGCAGAACGTACAGCTGCACTATGACTTCGGTCACACATTTTACAACAACCTCTCGGCGCGCCCCAACGTCACGACCACATTCGAAATGTTCAAACCCGACAAATGGGGCTCAACCTTCACTTTCACCGACATTGATTATTTCCAGGACGGAGCAGCAGGAGCTTATTGGGAAATCGCCCGCGAGTTCCACCTGACGAAAAACAAGCGCTGGGCAGCACACATCGAATACAACGGCGGTGCCACGTCAATCGAACATACAGCCATCGCCTCACGCTTCCAACACGCCGTCCTGCTCGGCGGCGCATGGAACTGGGCAAGCAAAGACTTCTCCAAAACATTCTCGCTGCAAGCCATGTACAAATACTATTTCAAGGGAATGGGGCGCGGAGGCTTCAACGGCTATCAGCTCACAGCCGTCTGGGGGAACACCTTCGCCGGCGGACTCTGCACTTTCTCGGGATTCATCGATGTGTGGTACGACAAGGATGTGCGCGGCAAACTCATCACCATCAGCGAACCACAGTTTTGGTTCAACCTCAACAAGCTGAAAGGAATGGACGGCGTTAACCTCAGCCTCGGAACAGAAGTTGAAATCAGCAACAATTTCGTCTTCGACAAAGAAGGGCGCAATGATAAGTTCTATGCCATTCCCACCATCGCAGCCAAATGGACATTCTGAACAAGCATTACATGCCAATCGGAAATACTCTAACCATATTTATCTAATCGTCTCTGACGCTTTTACCAAGCGTAGCGACTAAAAGAATATCAAGACCATGGAATTAACAACAACCCGTAAAACAATCGTCGGCATCCAGTTCCTGTTCGTAGCCTTTGGTTCGACAGTTCTCGTGCCTCTGCTCGTCGGACTCGACCCCGCAACAGCCCTCTTTTCCGCCGGACTTGGCACGTTCATCTTCCATCTCGTCACAAAAGGCAAGGTACCCATCTTCCTCGGTTCGAGCTTCGCCTTTATCGCCCCCATCATTGCAGCCTCGCAGCAGTGGGGAATGGCAGGAACCATCGCAGGAATGGCAGGCGTGGCCCTCGTCTATTTCATCATGTCAGTGCTCATACGGTGGCAAGGCAAGCGCCTCTTGGACCGACTGTTCCCACCCGTCGTCGTCGGACCGGTCATCATACTCATCGGACTATCGCTCTCCACGGCAGCCGTAGATATGGCAAAAGAAAACTGGATACTCGCCATCGTCTCACTCATAACAGCCATACTCGTGCTCACCCTCGGACGGGGATTGCTCAAACTCCTGCCCGTCGTGTGCGGCATCATCGCGGGATACATCCTCGCAGTCAGCATGGGACTCGTAGATTTCACCAGCATACAGGAAGCATCATGGTTTGCACTGCCGCCAAGCATCGCACACTTCCAGCTGCCACAGTTCTCTTGGGAACCGTTCATCTTCATGATACCAGTGGCGATAGCGCCCGTTATCGAACATATCGGTGACGTTTATGTCGTAGGTGAAGTGGCAAAGAAAGACTTTGTCAAAGAGCCGGGACTTCATCGCACCATGTTCGGTGACGGACTCGCTTGTCTGGCGGCATCACTGATAGGAGGACCTCCCGTCACTACCTATAGCGAAGTGACAGGAGCCATGCAGATTACGCGTGTCACCCATCCGCAAGTCATTCGCATTGCAGCTGCCACAGCCATCGTGTTCTCCGTCATCGGAAAACTTAGCGCCGTTCTCAAAAGCATTCCTAATGCCGTCCTCGGAGGAATCATGCTGCTGCTCTTCGGCACAATAGCCAGCGTCGGCATCCAAAACCTCGTCAACAACAAAGTGGACCTCAACCAGACGCGCAACATCATCATCGTCAGCGTCGTACTCACGATGGGCATCGGAGGAGCCGTCTTCACATTCGGCACATTCTCCGTCAGCGGAATAGGACTCTCAGCCATTGTCGGCGTGTTGCTCAATTTGCTGTTGCCGAAATCGAAAGCGGTGGAGAAGGGAGGCGAATAAGGAAACAATTCGCACCTTCTTGTTGTACTTTTACAAACCAAATTCAGTGAGTTTGGTCATCAAATTCACTGAAATTGGTCATCAAATTCACTGAATTTGGTTTCGAGGAGTTTAAGAAAGGATTTCATATTCGCTCCGTTTCGTTCTTTTAATGTATGAATTTGGATATTTCAAAGAAAGCGGTTACCTTTGTCGCGTGATAGCCATGATTTCGTATATGGATAGGAACGGGCTGTCAGGTTCTAACAGAAAACAACGAAAGAAATGAAATATTATCTGATAGCCGGTGAGGCGAGTGGCGACCTTCATGCTTCCAGACTGATGCGCTCGTTGAAGGAGGTTGACAGGGAGGCGGATTTCCGCTTCTTCGGAGGCGACCTGATGTCTGCCGAAGGAGGCTTCCGTGTGAAACACTATCGCGACATGGCTTATATGGGATTTATCCCAGTGCTTCTGCATCTCAAGACGATATTTAAGAACATGTCCATCTGCAAACGCGATATCGAGGAGTGGAATCCCGATGCCGTCATCCTGGTCGATTATCCAGGCTTCAACCTGAAGATTGCGAAACACGTTCATTCGAAGCTGGGAATACCCGTCTATTACTATATCTCACCCAAGATATGGGCATGGAAGGAATATCGCATCAAGAATATTCGTCGCGATGTGGACGAACTGTTTTCCATCCTGCCTTTCGAGGTGGACTTCTATGAGAAGAAGCATCACTATCCGATTCACTACGTAGGAAACCCAACGGCAGACGAGGTGTCCGTCTTTCATGCCCGATACCAGGAAACGATGGACGAATTTACCGACCGCCACGGCGGACTGGACGGTACCCGACGACCCATCATCGCCCTGCTGGCAGGCAGCAGAAAACAGGAAATCAAGGACAATCTTCCGGCAATGATTGAAGCGGCTAAGGAGATAGACGGCTATCAACTGGTGGTTGCCGGTGCTCCATCGATAGATGACGAGTATTACGAGAAGTTCATTGCCGGCAGCGGAGTGAGTCTGGTCAGAAACGATACCTATGCGTTGCTGGAACAATCTACGGCAGCGCTGGTCACGAGCGGTACGGCAACGCTCGAGACGGCACTTTTCGGCGTGCCACAAGTGGTGTGCTACGAGACACCGCTGCCCGCACTTATCGGATTCCTGCGGAAGTATCTGCTCAAAGTGAAATACGTCTCGCTGGTCAATCTCATTGCCGACGAGGAAGTGGTGACAGAGTTGGTAGCCGAGAAATTCTCCGTTGCAAATATCCGGGAAGAACTCGTCAGACTCCTTCCCAATGCAGCGGACGGGCATTGTGAAAAGATGATTCAGGGCTACGAAAAGGTGCGCCGGTTGTTAGGCAGTGAGAAAGCTTCGGAAAATGCGGCACGCCAGATTTACGACCTGCTGCACAGAGAAGCGTGAGCGCCACGTCAAGAAGGATAAATCCTATCATGGCATTATGCCCCTCTTGCGCAAATTTCATCGTTTTTAGGTATTGTCCCGATGGCAAATCCTATTTACTTTTGCACAAAAAGAGAGATATGGAAAAACTTCAAGGCATAGCAGACACCCTCTACATCCCTTTAGTGGCAAGAATTATTGTGTCAAAACAATTCCCCGACTATTTCCGTGATGAAAAAGCGTTGGAACTGGAGGCAAACCTTCCGGCAAAGTGGCAGCACATAATGCTCGCTTCAAGGGAGTATGAAAATATGGCTTCAGTGGCGCGTTATTACAATATCGACGACATGACCCGCCGATTTATAGCCAGAAATGAACGGTGCAATATCATACACCTTGGTGCCGGATTAGACACCTCATATCATCGGATAAAACCAACATCAGCAAAGTTCTATGAAGTCGATTTGCCAGATGTCATCGCCCTGCGCCGGGAATTGCTCGGAGAGACCGATGGAGAAATCCTCCTGGGAGAAGACATGTTCGAGATAGAGTGGGCTGAAAAGATAGATTGCTCACTGCCGACACTGTTTGTCGCATCAGGAGTGTTTCAATATTTCCCTCATGACCGGTTAACGGACTTTGTACAAAAACTCGGAAAAAACTTTCAAAAAGCAGAATTGATTTTTGATGCGACCAATCAAGTCGGAATCCATGTGGCAAACTTCTATGTGCGCCGTCTCGGCAATCGCAATGCACCGATGCCATTCTATGTCAATCGGGCAAGAACTTTTGCACGCGAGACAGGAACCACGTTGTTGGAAAGTCGCCCGTTTTTCACCGAAACACGACGGATATTGGGGCATCGCCTGACGTTCTTTACACGCATGGCAATGCTCATAGGAGATAAATTCAAAATGTCAAAGCTGATACATCTCCGGCTTGGACAAGAAGAGATGAACACATAAGAGATGTTTTCGTCAATTCGGTTGTCGCTTTTTGAAATAGTCATTATAGACCTTAATCCCAAACACGATGATGCTACAGGTCATCGTCACCAGGTTGGTCAGAAAGAGCGACCAGATGATGTCGGGCTTATGCAGCAGTCCCTGAAGCATAAAAGCCATGGCACCGATACCCATCATCATGAACGTAGGCAGGGCGATGTCGTCGGTCTTGCGTGTGCGAATTGTGCGTATGGCTTGCGGCAGGTAGCCGAGAATCATTCCGATACTCGCCACCCAGCCACAAATCTCATAGAATGTTCCTTGTTCCATCTTGCAAATCTTTTTGTTTGCAAAGGTAATACTTTTTCCCCAATAACGTAAATCTGAGAAAAATAATGTCTCCAAACACACTCCGCATATACATGCAAAAGCGGTAAGGCGTCAAGTGAGAGGGGTGGAACGAGGAATGTCGTCGAACCGTTTATTCCCCAAAACCTATGCCCTTGAGCCATTTCACAACCGTCGATTTGTGGGTGCGAACGTCGTGACCGTACATTGAAAAGCCGTCGAGGACGTTGGCTTGCGGATAGGCTTTGCGCACATCATCCACACAGCTGCCCAGACCGCTACCCTCATGGGTGGTGAACGGAATCAGGGTTTTGCCGTTGAGATCATACCTCTTGAAGAACGTGAACATCACCTGCGGATAGGTTCCCCACCAGACAGGACCGCCGATGAAGATAGTGTCGTAGTCGCCAAGATTGTCAATGGAGCCCTCAAACTCAGGCAGTTCGCCGTTTTGCTGTTCCTTCTTCGCCAAATCGCACAGCGGCCGATATGCCATGCCGTCGTATTTATGCGTCACGATTTCAAACTGGTCGGCTCCCGTAATTTCTGAGATGTAGTCGGCAACAATCTTCGTGTTGCCCACCTCAATGTTCCCAACGGCATAGTTGTCGCCGGCGTGAGAGAAAAATACGACGAGCAACTTGCCGCTTTCCTTCGCAACAGCCTTGGCTTCCGCATTCTTTTCGGCTCCGTTCATGTTTCCTTCAATCTTTTTGTTTCCGCTGCACGCGGTGGACACCAGCAGACAGAGCGCTGACGCCAAAATGTACTTCATTGTTTTCATATGATTCATTTTTTTTATCAAAGGCAAAGTTATGAAACCCCAGCCTTTTGATGGAATACAAATTTCGGATATGTTTTCCATTTTTGCACATTCCGTTGTTTTCAGATTTCCTTGCTGATGTGAGGTGAAGGTTTTACCCCAACTGATATTCTCCAGTGCGGATGGCAGCAATGACACCACCGTCGATGAGCAAGTCGGTACCGGTTATGAACCGGGCATGCCACGCTCCATCTCCTCGGGAGTCGTCTTTCTGGGGTCAACTCTGAATGCTTCCATCATCATGGGGTTATTTTGTCAGGTTTACGATTGATTGTACTTCGTGGTCAGCATTTGCCGCCTCTGCTCCGTGGATGGGTGTTCCGTTGAGTACGGTTGCCGTGGGGCAGAGCTTCTTGATGAAGCGTTCGCTGCTGCCCATTCCACTGCCTTCGTTGGTGCAGAACGGGATGATGGTCTTGCCCGTGAAGTCGTAGCTTTCGAGGAAAGTATAGCAGACCATGGGCATGGTGCCCCACCAGTTGGGATAGCCAAGTATGATGGTGTCGTATTGGTCGATGCTGTCCAGTGGATTCTTCACTTCCGGACGAGCCTGTTCCCGCAGTTCTTTCTTGGCTTCTTCAATGCAGGTCATGTACGATTTGGAGTATTCGTACGTCGTGTCAATCTGGAACATATCGGCTTCGGGTAGCAGGTCCTTAATCTTCTGTGCCACCACTTCCGTGTTTCCGAGTTTCAGTTCACGGATGCTTCCGTTCACATAGTTTTCCCCGCGACGGGAGTAATACGCAATCAATGTCTTTTTCATTTGTTTTATGTTTTTGATAACTTGAATAATTCTCTCCATTGTATTTCAACGGCAAAGGTACGGGAACTCCGCGAAACTTGTGTTACACAAATTTCGGAGAGAATTGTCAAAAACGGAGAATGTGATTGTCTGGAGCGAAAAAGGTTGCGGCGCATCGGTGGTGCAGGAGCTCTCATGCTGTCCTCGCCGCTTCCTTATTGCAAGATTTTCTTGATTTGTTTTTCCGTTGCTTCGGGCAGCAGTCGGGTGAGATGCTCCTCCATGTGGCGATACGACTCTTCTGGAGTTCTTGAACATCGGCAGGCATCCGCACCGAGCAGGTGTTCGGGCGTGGTGAGCAGTGACCATCCGAAGCCGTATTCCCGCCCGTGTTTATCGGTTGGATAGACGAAATCTTCGGTGACGATGTGGCAACCCATTTGAAGACGGTTGATGAAAGCGTCAAACTTTCCGCGCATCTTCGGTCCGGTCATTCCGCAGGCAGCACGCAACTCTCGTGCTATCATGCTGCCATTCTCACGCAAGGTCTGCAGGATGATGTCCTCAATGGTGCCCTCCTCAGGGATGGGATGCTTACAGCGTCGCCAGTTGTAGAAGTCGTGCCACCACTCGCGACTGATGAAGCCAGCCTTGCCGGCAAAGAATTTCCCGTAAACGCAGTCGCCTTCGGTCACGACAGAGCTCTTCCATTGCCATAGCGGCCACTCCCAAGAACCGTCAGGAAACTCAGTGAAACGGCATTCCTCAGCCATTAATGCTTCGGCGCTATAGCCTTCTATTCCACTCTCCAGCAGCGGAAGAAATCCCACTTGCTGAATGCAGTCTATCAGTTCGGGACATGAATGAATCAAGTGGCGCCCTTCTGCGTCGTTCTTTTTCCAATGATGTTTGAAGTATTCTACGAATGTGCTCATGCTTTTCTTTTGTGTTTTATGGAAAGGGCTTGATGGCTGACCGATAAGTCCGTCTTGTTATTTAAGTGCAAATATACAAATATTCCGCGAAAACCATGCGGTTTTCGCGGAGTATTAACGGATTTCGCTGGTGCAATGTTTATCCGTACGTTTCAATGAGATATTTCACAAACTGTACGTCGCTGAAGTTAATGGTACCCGTATCATGTTGGTTGAGTGTGGCAATCTGTTCCATTTCTTCATGGGTGAGCGTGAAGTCGAAAATGTTGAAGTTTTGCTCCATGCGCTCTTTGTGGGCAGACTTCGGAATGGCAACGATGCCACGCTGTGTGAGCCAGCGGAGTGCCACCTGTGCAGCACTCTTTCCGTATCTGTTGCCGATTTCAGCCAATGTTTCGCTCTTCACGACGCCCTCAACACCTTGTCCGCCGAGAGGTCCCCATGCCATCATGCGGGTATCGAACTCATTCAGCAGCGGTTCGATGCCGTGCTGTTGAATCAGGGCGTTGCATTGCAATTGGTTAATCATCGGTTTCACATCTACATAATGGGCGAAATCGAAGAAACGTGCCGACTGAAAGTTTGACACACCGATGGCGCGCACCTTCCCCGCTTTGTACGCTTTCTCCATTGCCCGCCACGAGCCGAACACATCGCCGTAGGCTTGATGAATAAGCAGCAGGTCGATATAGTCGGTTTGCAATTTGCGCAGACTCTCGTCAATACTCTTTGCCGCCTTTTCCTCACCAGCATTCGAAATCCACACTTTCGTGGTCAGGAAGAGTTCGTCACGACGAATGCCGCTCTTCGTGATGGCAGCGCCTACGCCCTCCTCATTCTGGTATGCCTGGGCGGTATCTATCAGCCGATAGCCTGCGCTCAGCGCATCCGTCACACATCGTTCACACTCTTGGGGTGATACGAGAAAAACTCCGTATCCCAGCAACGGCATTTCTACACCGTTTGATAATTTGATTGTTTCCATTTGTCTGTTAATTCTTCTTTTATTGTCTATTGCAGTTTGTCGTACAACTCGTCGGTCACGGGTTCCAGCCATTCGTTGCTGGCTCCTTCCTCCACGTGTGTATGGTAGGTCAGGTGTTGGAACCATGAATCGCGGGCAGCGCCATGCCAGTGCTTGGTTTCGGCTGGGATGGCAATGACCGTTCCGGGCATCATCGGTACAGGGTCCTTTCCCCATTCCTGGTACCAGCCGCGACCGCTTACGCAGATGAGCACCTGCACCTGCTTGTGGTGGATGTGCCAGTTGTTGCGGCAGCGCGGCTCGAAAGTGACGTTGGCAGGACCGCCGTTCTGCGCATCCATCGGTGCCAGATAACTGTTGCCTGTGAAATATTGTGCATAAGCCGTGTTGGGCTCGCCTTTCGGAAAACCGCTACGCAGGGTGTATCCCTCGCTGTCGAGCCACTGAGTGAGTTCATCCACCAGTTCCTGGCTGTTGCCCATGTTTACAGCGCCTAGCTTGTGGGCGTTCAACTGCGGGGCAACGCCGTCGAGACCGCTCAGTGCTGCTACGGTGACAATCTCGCGGTCGGCAGCCGAGAGCTGGTCGCCGGCGAAGATGTCGCCGAAGAGATGCGACTTCAGGTAATAGTCGTTTTGCGGACAGAAAGCATAGTCAAACGGCTTTCCGGAGAGTTGTGTCTGATTCTTCTTGCCCAGTTCATAGGCTTTCCGCGCATCGTCCCATTCCTTAGGACGCTTCCAGGGCTTACCTTCTTTCCAATTCGGATTGTTGCCTTCTTGCAACACTTTGCTCAATACGCCCAGCGCATTCAGCGAACGTGGAAAGCCTGTGTAGGCATAGAGTTGCGAGAGAGCCTCTTTCAGTTCGTTGATGGTCACGCCGTTGTCCAAAGCCTGTCGCACGGCAGGTTCCAATCTCTTCAGGTCGCCTTGTGCCATCAGGCAGGCACATGTAGCCAATCCCTTCTGACGCTCTGTCAGCGTCTGTCCTTGTACTGTTGTCATAGTCAATACTGCCATTATGATTGTGATGATTCGTTTCATATTCGTAAATGTTTTTAGTTTTGTTCATCCCTGTCTCCAAATTTTATGGGAGGAGGTTCATCAACTGGATGCAAAATTACGGAATTTATCAAAAGCGTTAGTTACACAAATTTCGGGGAATTTTATCAAAAACAGACTTTCACTCCCAATCGCTTATAAGACCTGTTACTTTAACGTGAATTTGGCGAAAAAAAACACCAAAACACATCCTGTATAAACATACCGAAAAGGGCGCATAAATATGCAGTTGAACTTTCACTTTCCAAAAGTTCAACTTTTAGCTTGCAAAAGTTGAACTTTTAGGCGATGAAAGTTGAACTTTTGGGACGCAAAAGTTCAACTTTTGGAAAGCGATATTTAACGTATTGAAAACCAATAGTTTACAAAACGCCCTCCAACCGCTCCACCCATGCATAAATATACAAAAGTGGGAGCGCGGCTCAACGGGGGGAATGAGGGAACGGCATGAGAAGCGTCATAAAATTTTCGTCATTCTTATGTCGGGCTCACGCCACATTATTTTATAATATATCCTCTGTTGGTTGGTGAGAGGGGGTGATTTGCTCTTCCGTTCTTTACGTCTGAGGAATGGAACGTGGGGTTTTTCCTCTCCGTTTTGCCTGTTAGTCGCTATATTTTAAGGGGTATGGGCGTGTGTGTTCGTCTTTTTTTCGTAACTTCGCATCCGGAAAAAGAAAAGGACTGATATGGAATATATGTCTCAGGAGGGCTACGATAAGCTCGTAGCCGAGTTACGACAGATGGAGAGTGTGGAACTTCCGCAGGTGAGGGAGGCGATTGCCGAGGCGCGCGACAAGGGCGACCTCAGCGAGAACTTTGAGTATCATGCAGCCAAGCGTGAACAAGGGAGGCTGTTGAGCAGGATTCGCTACAAGCAGAGAGTGCTGGCTCATGCCCGCGTGATTGACATGTCGAACCGCACGAATGACTGCATCCAGTTGCTCAGTAGGGTGGAAATCACCAATCTGGGAAACAACAGCCGGATGACCTATACGCTCACCAGCCCTCACGAGGCCAACCTTCGCGAGGGAAAAATCTCCGTCAAGTCGCCCATTGCACAGGCGTTGCTCAACAAGAAGGTGGGCGATGTCGTTGAAGTGCGTGTGCCAGCCGGCACCCTACGCCTGCGCGTAGAGCGTATCGAAATGTAATCAGAAAAAGGTGTCTAAAGATTAGAATCTTAGGAAAATAGTGTTAGCAAGGGAGGAGGTTCTTATTCCCTGAAATCGGTGGGCTTGGCTCCGAGATTGTTCTGGACGTATCGGCTGAAGTGGGAGAGGGACGAGAAGCCGAACAAGTCGCTGATTTCGGTAAAGGAGCGTGTGCGGTCGCGCAGCAGTCGGCTGATGTCGAGTGCGGTATAGCGCGTAATCCAATAGTTGGCAGGCAGTCCGCTCACCTTTTTTGACACTTCGCTGAGATATTTGGGTGTGACGCAGAGTTTGTCGGCGTAATATCCTATCTCGCGATTCTGTCGGAAATCGCCTCGTTCCAGCAAGTCGATAAACTGCTGCATCAGCTGCTGGTATTGTGTGGATATCTTATCGAAGCCATACAGTTCTGCGTGGAAGTCGAAGAAGTCGAGTATCATCGTCTGCACGGCATTGATGAGTACGTCGCGGAAAAAGTGGTGTTGCGGCTGCGAGAGGCGTTGCCGGATGACGGAGAAGTTGTTGATGCAGCGTTTCTGTTGTTCCTCCGTGAGGCGCATGATGGGATTGTCGAACAGCGCCAGATGTCCCTTCATGCCATAATTGCTCTGCGGTGTTGCCACCTGAAGGAACTCCAGTGTGGCAGATATCACGTCCACGCGGAAGTCCTTGCTTTCCTCAAGATGCTCTATCATGTCGCGCCGACAGGGGATAATCATACAGTCGCCCTTACCGAAGCGGAAGGCTTGGTTGTTGTTGGTAAACGTGCAATATCCTTCATGACAATAGGCATGACACAGATAGTCGGTGAATTTTGTGTCGCCGATGTTCTGAAGTGTATCGTCTATGATGATATGTTGTATGGTATCCATCTGCCAAATAACGCAAATTCCCCTTTGTGAGGGGAATTTGCTAAGTGTTGTTCAGTGATTATTCTTTGCATTCACACTCCCTTGCCGTGAAGCTTTTGAGGTCTTCGGGCGTGAAGTGGCGCACATAAACGGTCTTTCCGAGAACGTTCTCTTCTGCCATGCGCACATAGACGTTGGCGCTCTTGGCGAAGAGTTCGGGTGCCCGGCTGGCATCGTCGAGGATGAGGAGCGACATCATGATTTCTGCCGTCATGTCGTAGAGTCGGCGTGCGAGGAAGTCTTGCGCGTCTTGGTTGTTCAGTTCCTTGACGTAGTTGAGTGCCTCCTCGTAGTTTTTCACCATGCCTTCCACGCGCACTTTGAGCGGCTTCATCTCGTCGCTGACTTCCTTTTCGAGCATTTCCTTCATCAGGTTGAGGTATGTTCCGTTGGTAATGTAGCGGATGGCTGCCACCACTTGCAACTGCGTCGTTCCCTCGTAGATGGAGAAGATGCGTGCGTCGCGATAGAGTCGCTGACACTTATATTCCATGATAAAGCCCGAACCGCCGTGCACCTGAATCGCGTCGTAGGCGTTCTGGTTGGCATATTCCGAGTTCATACCCTTTGCCAGCGGTGTGAAAGCATCTGCCAGTCGTGAGTAGAGCTTCTGCTCCTGGCGCTCTTCGGGAGTCAGCGTACGCTCACGGGCAATGTCTTCCAGTGCTTTGTAGATATCGACGTAGCGGGCTGTCTGATAGAGGATGCTGCGTCCGGCATCGAGTTTTGCCTTCATGCGGCTGAGCATGTCATAGACAGCGGGGAAGTCGATGATGGCTGTGTCGAACTGGCGGCGCTCCTTGGCGTAGGCGAGTGCTTCGTTGTAGGCAGCCTGCGACAGACCTGTCGATTGTGCGGCGATGCCCAGGCGGGCTCCGTTCATGAGTGCCATGACGTATTTGATGAGTCCGAGGCGTGTGCTTCCGCAGAGTTCAGCCTTCGCATTCTTGTAGGTCAGCTCGCAGGTGGGCGAACCGTGAATACCGAGTTTGTGCTCGATGTGGCGCACATCCACGCCGCCGTCGCGCTTGTCGTAGATGAACATCGAGAGTCCGCGACCGTCGCGAGTGCCTTCTTCCGAACGTGCCAGCACGAGGTGGATGTCTGAATCGCCGTTGGTGATGAAGCGTTTCACACCGTTCAGTCGCCAGCAATCGTTCTCTTCGTCATAGGTTGCCTTGAGCATTACGCGCTGAAGGTCAGAACCAGCATCGGGCTCGGTGAGGTCCATTGACATAGTTTCGCCAGCACAAACACGCGGGATGTACTTCTGGCGCTGTTCTTCTGAGCCAAATTCGTAGAGGGTCTCGATGCAGTCTTGCAGCGACCAGATGTTCTGGAAGCCGGCATCTGCCGTCGAAACAATCTCCGAAGCCATTGAGTACGGTGTGATGGGCATGTTCAGTCCACCGTAGCGACGTGGCATGGAGATGCCCCAAAGACCTGCTTTGCGCGTAGCGTCGATATTCTCGAAGGTCTTCGATGCGTAAATCATGCGTCCGTTTTCGAGATGCGGACCTTCGAGGTCAACACTCTCAGAGTTTGGTTCGATGATGTTCGCAGCGATGTCGCCTGTGATATCGAGCAGTTGCTTATAGTTCTCGATGGCGTCGTTGTAGTCAACGGGCGCATCTTCATACTTATCTTTATCCGCAAAGTTGCGTTCTTTCAACTCAACGATGCGCTTCATCAGCGGGTGATGAAGATGAAATTCCAATTCGGGATGGTCAGTGAAATAGTTTGCCATAATTTCTTATTTGTTTTCTTGATTCTTCTGATGAATTCTTCCTCCTATTCTTGAGCCTCCAATACCACCGCACACAAGAGCACAGAGGTTTACTACGGTTGCAAATTTTAGATTGCCTTCCGCAATAAGGAAATAGGATAAGCCGAGCAGTGCAATAGCACAAACAAAGAGGAAATAATCTAAGACTTTCATTTTATTTTTAACATATAATTACCATCTAATTATCCATGTAATTTTACGCATATACGGGTTTCATGTCTTTGTTAAGCAGGATACATTCGTTTGTATCCTCATCGTATCCGTAGCGCTCTCCCTGTAGTGAAGGCTGTCCAAAATTGACAAGTAAACCTACAGGCTTTCGTGTCAGTCGCAGATAGTTGAAAAGCTGTGCTCGATGAGCTGAGTTCAGTTCGTCCACCGACTTGAGTTCAACTACCACATCCCCCACAACGAGATCCATTTGATAGGATTTCTCCAGTTTGTGGTGCTTGTAATAGCAAGGCAGATGCTTCTCTCGTTCGTTGTCGATGTTCTTGTCAAGTAGTTCAAGATGGAGGGCTTCGTTGTATACAGGCTCCAGTAACCCCCAGCTTAATTCATCGTGAACGTCCATTGCTGCCCCGATTATTTGGTAAACGGTATCCTTATACTGCTTAAAATCCATACGTGAACATATTATAAATTAATGGATAATTCGTGGTAATTCGTGTTTAATAATAATTTGGGTTACTTCGAGTTCTGCTTATAATACTTAATCAGTTTCGGAACAGTTTCCTCCACCGTGCCTACAATCACGTAGTCGGCAATCTTGTTGATTGGCGCTTCGGGGTCGTTGTTGATGGAGATGATGATGCCTGAGTCCTGCATACCGGCGATATGCTGAATCTGACCAGAGATACCGCAGGCGATATATACCTTCGGATGAACGGTGACACCCGTCTGACCAATCTGTCGGTCGTGGTCAATCCATCCGGCATCGACGGCGGCACGCGAGCCACCCACTTCGCCGTGGAGCACTTTGGCGAGTTCAAACAGCTGGTCGAAACCTTCTTTTGAACCGACGCCGTAACCGCCGGCTACGACGATGGGTGCACCTTTCAGATTGTGCTTGGCTGCCTCGACGCGGTGTTCAAGCACTTTCACTACGAAAGCCTCGGGGCTGACATACTTGGACACTTCGGGGTAAACCACTTCTTTGCGGCATTCGCCGTCGTAAATGGCTTTCTGCATCACGCCTGAGCGGACGGTTGCCATCTGCGGACGGTGGTCGGGATTGACGATTGTTGCCACGATGTTTCCGCCGAATGCAGGACGAATCTGATAGAGCAGATTTTCGTAAGTCTTACCCGCTTTTTTGTCCTCGTATGGACCGATTTCCAGTTCCGTACAGTCGGCTGTTAGTCCGCTGGTGAGCGATGAGCTGACACGTGGTCCGAGGTCGCGTCCGATGACTGTTGCTCCCATGAGACAGATCTGCGGCTGTTCCTCCTTGAAGAGGTTCACCATGATGTCGGTGTGTGGTGCAGAAGTGTATGGGAAAAGTTCCGGAGCATCGAATACGAAGAGTTTGTCAACGCCATAAGGCAGAATCTGTTCTTCAACCTTACCTTTGATATCGGTACCGATGACGACGGCATGGAGCTCTACGCCGAGTTGGTTGGCGAGTTTGCGTCCTTTCGTCAGCAATTCTTGAGAGACCTCTTGAACGAGGGTGTTCTCTATCTCTATATATACAAATACGTTGTTCATAATCTTTTCAATTTGACAAAAAGAATTTATATGATTTAATCGTCGTTATCATTATTGTTGTTATCGAAAAACATAAGATAGATGATTATTGCCAGTATGGGGTGCTCTTTGCACCAGGCAATTATTCGACCGAGTAAACCCATAAAAACTTTTCTGTTTTATCCGATGATTTTTTCTTCCAACAATTCTTTGATCATTCCCTCTACGTCAGCATCAGAAGCCGTCAAAGTTTTCGACTCTTTCGCCTGGAACACGATGTTTTTCACGGCTTTTACCTTCGTCGGTGAACCGGAGAGACCACACTGGTCGGCATCGCCATCTACGTCAGCCACGCTCCACTGGTTGAGTGTCAGATAGGGACGCTCGTTGTAGAGGTAGTTGTACTCGTTGTTGTCTTCGGTACGTTCCATCGGACAGGTAGCACGCTTGTACTTCATCACCAGTTTGGCATTGCACGGACGGCAGGGGGCTGCGCTTCCGTTGACCGTCACGACGACGGGCAGCGGTGCTTCAACAGTCTCCACACCACCGTCGATGACGCGACGGATAGTAGCCATGTTGTTCTCTATCTTCAGAATCTCTTCTGCGTATGTCACTTGGTTGAGCCCCAGTTTCTGGGCTACCTGTGGACCCACCTGTGCGGTGTCGCCGTCGATAGCCTGTCGTCCACCGATGACGATGTCCACGTCGCCGATTTTCTTGATGGCTGTTGCCAGTGCATAGCTCGTTGCCAATGTGTCGGCACCGGCGAAAAGACGGTCGGTCAGCAACCAGCCCGTATCAGCGCCGCGATACAATCCTTGTCGGATGATTTCACCGGCGCGCGGCGGTCCCATTGTCAGAATACCTACTGTAGAGCCCGGATGCTGCTCCTTCAGTCGGAGCGCCTGTTCCAAGGCATTCAAATCTTCGGGGTTGAAGATGGCAGGCAGAGCGGCGCGGTTGACCGTTCCTTCGGCGGTCATGGCATCTTTGCCCACGTTTCTTGTGTCGGGTACTTGCTTGGCAAGTACAACAATTTTCAAACTCATAGAATTTATGTATTATAATATGTGTATTTCGTTTATCGGCGCAAAAGTACGCATTTTTTGCTTTGTGGCAAAGAAAAATGCTGAAAATTGCACAATTGATGCCGTTTTGTGCACAAATATCATTGTTTGTGCAATTTTGTTCTATTCTTCACTTAGTTGTGAACGCCGGTACACTTTCATTTGACAAAGAAGAATTTCTTTCCGATGTCCTTGCCTTCGGGCTTGAAGTCGATGCCGAGCAGTGCGGCGATGGTCGGTGCAATCTGCTTGTTGTAGAACGGTCCGTTGTTCTCCGTCTCACCCAGTGCGGGAATATCCTTTCCGAAAGCCATGAGCCATGTCTCCTCCGAGAGGTCGGTGTTGGTTCCGTGGTCGGTCCATTGCTTGCCGATGCCTCTGCCGTGGTCGCAGGTCACGATGAAGGTGGTCTTGTCCCGATAGAACGGGTCGTCCTGCGCCTGCTGCCAAAGTCTCTGGATGAACGAATCGTTGTGTGTGGCAGCCATCAGATAGTGGTCATAGCGTCCGTTGTGAGCAAATTCGTCGGTCTCTCCGAATGACACATACAGCACTTTCGGCTTGTGGTTTTTCATCGCTTCGGAGGCATATCGGTAGGTGATGTAGTCGAGCGTGACGTCTCCCCAGAACTCGACCATCTCGCGTTTCATGTCGTCCAGGAAAGTTTCGATGACCGATGGGTTCTCCGTGGTGGTGGGCATGTATTTTCCTGCCTGCACGGGAAATCCGCATCGTTCGTCGTTCAGGATATAGCGCACGGTTCCCCAGCAGGCGTATGCCATCACGCTGTTCTTGTATTTTTTCGATTTGTTGGCAGCCTCGAGCACGTTGATGTTCGGATTGGGAACATTGTCGTTGCTGTTGATGCGCTCGTCGTCAGCCCATCCGCAGAGCGTTTCCGAGTATCCCGGATAGGAGAATTTATATTTGTTGCTGACCTGCATGAGGCTGTTTTTCCATCGGTTGCCGATGATGAGACCATGTTGCTTGATGTAGCCCCACGTAAAAGGCATGAGTGCCATTCGGCGCTCGTCCTGAGTCGGTCGCCAGTAGAGGTCGGTGATTCCCTTCGTGTTCGGAGCATATCGCTTCACGTTGATGATTGCTGTGTCTGCCCCGTTGAACAATTCCTGCCAGCGCAGTCCGTCGAGCATGATGAAGATGACGCGGCGGTCGTTGTCCGTCTGTGCTTTCACATTGCCGAAAATGGCTGTGAGTGCCAATAAGATAAAGAGTTTTTTCATGTCATATTGATGTTTTAGTGAATATAGCAATACCTAACGGGAACAATTCTCCGTGTTCCAATCCTCTGCAAAGATAGCAAAAACTCCTTTGATTGACGAACGATTTTACAGAAAAGTTGGATTTCATTCTGTCTTTTTCCGCTATTTTGTCACCCGGAAGTGGGTGTCGCGTCGGCATATTTTTTTACAAATAACATCGTTTGGCGAGCGCATGATGGACGTTCGCGGCAACATTCGGCATTGTATATTTATGCGTATGTGCAGAGATGATAAGGCGTTTCGCAAACATTTGATAATCAAGACGTTAAGAAGTGCTTTCCAAAAGTGCCACTTTTAGCTTGCAAAAGTGCCACTTTTAGGAGCCAAAAGTGCCACTTTCAGGACGCAAAAGTTGGACTTTTGGAATGTGAAAGTTCAACTGTATATTTATACGTCCATTTCTGTATGTTTATGCAGGCGGAAGTATGCAAGTTCAACTCAATGTCCGATGAGGGAAAATTCGTGCGAATATAGCTCGACTTTTACGCAAAATTATTTCTTTTTCTCGACCCGTAATTCGAGAATTTTGTCTAAATTTGCAGTCAGATAGATTGAAGTGAGGTTTTAACCTACGTGTGATGGCTATAGACAGGGCTACGGTAGATAGGATTATGGACGCCGCGAACATCGTGGATGTGGTGTCGGAGTTTGTGTCGCTGCGCAAGCGGGGCACGAGCTATAAGGGCTTGTGTCCGTTCCACGACGACACGACGCCCTCGTTCTCCGTGTCTCCCTCGCGCGGTGTCTATAAGTGTTTCGCCTGCGGGAAGGCTGGCAATGCGGTCAACTTCATCATGGAACATGAGCAGATGACCTATGTTGAGGCACTGCGGTGGCTGGCTAATAAGTATCACATAGAGATAGAAGAGCGCGAGATGACCGACGAGGAGCGTCGGCAGCAGAATGAGCGCGAGTCGATGTTCATCGTGAATGAATGGGCGGCAAAATACTTCCAACGGATTCTGCACGAGCATGAAGACGGCCGTGCCATCGGTCTGCAGTATTTCCGTTCGCGCGGTTTCCGCGACGATATCATCGAGCGTTTCCGTCTGGGGTTCTGTCTAAACCAGCGCGATGCGATGGCAAAACAGGCGCTCGGTGAGGGTTTCAAGGAAGAGTTTCTGCTGAAGACGGGCTTGTGCGGCAAGCGCGACAATGGTCAGTATTTCGACCGTTTTGGCGGTCGCGTCATCTTCCCGTGGATTAGTGTGAGCGGCAAGGTGACGGCATTCGGCGGTCGTCTGCTCGATTCGCGCACGAAGGGTGTGGCGCAGAAATATGTCAATTCGCCCGATTCCGATATCTATCACAAAGACCACGAACTGTATGGCATCTACCAGGCGAAGAAAGCCATCGTCAAGGAAGACCGCGTCTATATGGTGGAGGGCTACACCGATGTGATAGCCATGCACCAATGCGGCATCGAGAACGTCGTCGCCAACTCGGGAACGGCGCTGAGTGTCTTCCAAATCAAGATGTTGCGGCGCTTCACACAGAACATCACGCTGCTCTACGACGGCGATGAGGCGGGCATCCACGCTGCCATGCGCGGAACAGACATGCTGCTGGCAGAAGGCATGAACATCAAGGTGCTGCTCCTGCCCGACAATGAAGACCCCGACAGCTTCGCACGCAGCCACACGGCAAGCGACTTCCGGGCGTATATCGAGGAACATCAGACGGACTTCATGGAGTTCAAAACCACAGTGTTGCTCAAAGGAGTGGACGACCCCATCAAGCGTTCCGAAGCCATCAGCAACATCGTGAAAACCATCTCTGTCATCAAAGACCCCATCATCCGTGCCACCTATATCAAAGAATGCTCGCTGCGCATCGGTATAGCCGAGCAGACGCTCATCACGCAGATGAATAAGTTCATTCGCAGTCAGCGCGAGGAAGACCAGAAGACGGCGGAACGCGAGGCACGCAACCAGCCGCCGCCCGAACCTTTGCGCCCCGCAGAGCCCACGGAGCGGATGACGAAAGTGGAGCAACTGCTGATTGAGATGGTGATGAGGCACGGAGAGGAAGTCATCCTGAACACGGAAGGACAGGATGTGAATGTGGCGCAATTCATCTATTACAGCCTTTCGGAAGACGGCATGTCGTTTCAGAACGCACTGTATAATAAGGTATTGGAAGAGGTCATCAACCACTGCAATGAGCCCGGTTTCAAGGCAGAAACATACTTCACACACCACTCCGACATCGAGATCAACACGCTTGCCGCCAAGTTGTGTACCGACCGCTTTATGCTCTCGCCCAGTATGCAGGTGCGCCAGGAGGAAGACTCGTTGAAGCAGCAGGTCGTACACCTGCTCTATGATTTCCAGCTGGGACACGTGGAGATAGAGTTGCAACAGCTCAAGCGGGAACTCAAGCAAAGCGATGGTGACGTGGAGAAAATGATGGCACTCATGAAAAGTATAAAAGACTATCAGGAACTGCGCAACAAGATAGGGCAGAAACTTGGAAGGAAAATAGTAGGAATCAGATAAAAACATTCGGAAAAATGATATATGTTCTTTTATTGGTCATTATAGCGCTCTTGATGTTGCTCCCCAGAAACTGGGAGGGACTCGTTCCCTACGTCAAGCGGATGAGCGGTCGGCAGAGTGCAAACACAGCAGATGTGAAGACGGTGGAGGCGCTGATAGACAAGGCTTTGCAAGAGATGAGCTGTAATCCTGTCTGGGAAGATGATGCGGAATGCAGGGTCGTGAAATACGATTATCAGAACGGACATTTCAATATGAGGATAGAGCCGAAGAAATCTTTCGTGAGCATGTCCTATCTCTTTTTCTTCAACACCTCCATGGAAAACCTCTCGTTGGTGCGCAGTCTCTGCAACCAAGTGAACATGAACTCGGAGATAGAGCGTGTGGTCTATTCGCTGAACGAAGAGAAAAACGAAATAGACTTGCACATCATTACAGGCATAAAACCCACCAAGGAAGGCACGGTCGAGATGCTGAAACGGGTCATGGCAAACATCTTCGGCTGGCAGAATGCGTTCGTCAGACGGTTCAATGAACTCATCGACGAAAGCGGAAAAGCAGAAGGAGGCGACAAAGAACTGTCTGATGCCGAGTGGCAGCGCGAACTGTTCCTGCTGAGGCAGCAAGAGTTGATTCATCAGTCTGTCGGCGAAGTCAGACAGGAAGAGGGCAGTCCCCTCGCATTAGGTACGTTGGTCAAGAAAGTGATGGGCATGGAAGGTTTTGCTCCGTCCGAGATGACGGTGGCGGGCAGCGAGATGGAAAGCATTAACGGTAGGACGGAAATATTCTCCTACGACCTTTCTTCGCCACTGATAAAGGATAAAAAGTTTGTCGCTCAGGAGGCGGTCCTCCGTTTGAGCTATTTCGACCTCCGCCAGCCCGATGTGCGCCGGCAGATGACAATCCACCTCCATGCCGAAAAGGAAGATGCCAACACGATGTATTTCCGTGTGACAGTCACCGTCATACCGCTCTCCGTCAGCAGAAGCGTGGCGTTTAATACCCCCTTAAACCATGGAGAAGTCAATTCGGTGTTGGTGGCATACGACCTCACACCCTCCAAGCAGCGCACCGATGAGTTTCTCTACATGTGGAAAGAAGCGCAGGAGAAACAGAAAAACGGTGAGGAAGAAACGTTGAGCGACGAGCAGCGTCTTATCAGCGAATGTGTAGATAAAAAGACGGCGGAAAACCTGTATCGCGGCAGACAGCTGTATTTGAACGAGCGCTTTTACGAGGCACTGTTTTATTTAGAAGCTGCTTACATGGAGCTGGCTCCTTATTTTGAGCAAATGAAACCGACGGTGAAAGAGAAATTCTACGACCTTTGCTTCTATTTAGGATTCTGCTACACAGAGCTGAAGCAATATAAACAGGCGTATTACTATCTGGATATCGTTTCGGGACTCCACCGCATCACCTACACCACGGAGTTTGTCAATTGCATGGTCAATTCGGGAGATATCCGCTCCCTCTCCTATATAGAACAGCTGATTAACCAGATGCGCATGGAGCAGGAACTCGGAGATGATGATGAAGACACCGCACCTCAGGAGCATCTGACGAAGTTCGTCAACTTCCTGAAACGGAGAAAAGCCTATGTCTTGATAGAACGGCGGCAGTTTGAAGAGGCAAAGACGCTGCTGAACGAACTGCTTGAGGACCCGGAAAGCAATGATTTCGCCATCAGCGAACTGGCGTATATCAAGCGATTGGAGAGTCATCTTCCCGAAGATTCAAACATCGAAGACTTAGGTTAAAGGCAAACACAGACAAGCATGATATATTTCCACTGGCTCATATTGCTCCTCTATTCGCTGATAGTGCTCGGTGCGATGGTTGCCGTCTTGCTCGACAACCGCCAACCATCGAAGACGATGGCGTGGTTGCTGGTGCTGGTGTTTATCCCCGTTATCGGAATCGTGCTGTATTTCTTCTTCGGGCAAAACACCCGAAAGGAGAAAATCATTAGCAGGCAAAGCCTTGACCAACTGACAAAGCGTTCGATTCTGAATTTCGTTGAGCAACGCGACCTGAAACTCCCCGAAACCTATCGGACGCTCATCAGGCTGTTTTCCAACGAAGGACAGTCCCTTCCTTTTAAAAATAACAAGGTGGATATATTCACCAACGGCCATGACTACTTCCTCGCATTGTTGGCGGCTATCGGGCGGGCGCAACATCACATCCATCTGGACGTATATATCTTTGACGATGACTCGTTGGGCAATTTGATAGCGGATGCACTGATAGACAAGTCGAAGCAAGGCGTTGAAGTAAGGGTCATATACGACGACGTCGGATGTTGGAAGGTGCCTTCGTCATTCTTTGAACGGATGCGTGATGCGGGAATTGACGTACATGCGTTCATGCCCGTGAAATTTCCGGCATTTACGAGCAAGATGAACTATCGCAACCATCGTAAACTATGTATCATCGACGGGCACGAAGGGTTTATCGGAGGAATGAATATCGCACAACGCTATGTGAGCGGCCGCAACGGAGAGCCGTGGCGCGACACCCATCTCCGCATTCAGGGCGCAGCGGTATATGGCATTCAGAGTGCATTCCTGATAGATTGGTATTTTGTTGACCGCACGCTGATTTCCGACCGAATATATTATCCGGAAATCGAACGGAAGCACGAAAATGACTGTTTGGCGCAGGTGGTCACCAGCAACCCCACGAGCCGATGGCCGGAGATAGAGCAGGGCTATGTAAGAATCATCCTCGAAGCCCGTCGGTATGTGTATATGGAGACACCGTATTTCCTGCCTACCGAACCTGTCCTTTCCGCCATGCGAACGGCAGCTCTGGGAGGTGTCGATGTGCGGTTGATGCTTCCTGAACGGACAGACACGAAGTTGGCTGAGTGGGCAGGTCGGTCGTATGTGCTGGAAGCCCTTGAAGCTGGAGTCAAAGTGTATTATTACAAGGCAGGATTCAACCATTCCAAGCTCTTGGTTTGCGATGACCTCCTCTGTTCGTGCGGCTCCACTAATATCGATTTCCGCAGTTTCACCAATAATTTTGAGGCGAATGTCTTCTTCTATAACGAGGGAATGGCGATTCGCATGAAGCAGGTGTTCTTGCGTGATCAGGAAAATTGCAATGTCGTTGAAGACCTCTCGGTGTTGACCAACCGTCCGTTCGTCAACCGTCTGTGGGAATCTTTCGTCCGTCTTTTCTCTCCATTGCTGTGATGATTTTGTCCCCCGATGTAAAAGTTACTTGTCGGATTTGTAAGATTGAAAAATAATGACTACCTTTGTCAGACAAAATAAATGTCAGACACAATGCATTATTCTATAGACTATTTGCCGCAAGTGGGTGAGGAACTGGTCATCCGTATTGCGCATGGGAATTTGTCGTTTGCCAAGCGAAACAAGAAAGACGGTCAGGCTGTTTATGAGCGATATGAGTTGAACGGCAGCATTTCGATGGCAGCCAATCTGCGCAAGGCATTTCAGACATCCGACTTTCTGAAAGATGCCGGTGAGCAGGTGCTGGTGCTCGTTGACTCCAATGTGTTGCTCGTTCCGGAAAGCGAGTTCCAGGCGGAACAGATAGACACACTTTATGAGCACACGTTCTCAGATGCCGATTCGGATGTGAGGATGTTCGACGAACTGCCGGAACTGAGCGCAGTAGCGGTTTATGCCATAGGAAAAGAGCTGAAAGCCGCCATTGAAGAACGGTTTAGCGACGTGCGCTATATGGCGATTGGCACGCCCGTTTGGAAATATTTCCATCATCTTCATTACACTGGTCATCAGAAAAAGTTGTTCGGATATTTTCATGATAAGAAACTGGAAGTGTTTGCTTTCTCGCAGAAACGTTTCAAGTTTTGCAACAGCTATACCGTTTCTCATGTCAACGATGCGCTCTATTTTCTTCTGTTTGTATGGGAACAACTGGCATTGGACCAGGAGAATGACGAGCTTTATGTGGCTGGTAATGTGCCGGGCGAGGAATGGCTGACGGGGCAGCTCCGCCGCTATGTGCAGCGTGTCAGCGTGGTGCCGTCGGGTTCAGGGCAGATGCCCTACGACCTCAGTCTGTTGTGTCGGGAAATATAGAAGCATTGATTCATAGGCTATGCGGATTATAACAGGAAAATATAAAGGTCGGCACTTCGATGTTCCACGTACATTCAAGGCGCGTCCGACAACCGATTTTGCCAAGGAGAATATCTTCAACGTGCTCAACGGCTATATCGATTTCGAAGGCTTGTCGGCGCTCGACTTGTTTGCAGGCACGGGCAGCATCTCGTTGGAGTTGCTCTCTCGTGGTTGCAGTCAGGTGGTCAGCATAGAAGCCGACCGTGATCATGCCGCCTTTATCCGTCAGTGTTTGCAAAAGATAGGTGAAAAGAACGGGATGGTGATTCGCGGCGATGTGTTCCGCTATCTGAAATCGTGCCGCCAACAGTTCGATTTCATCTTTGCCGACCCTCCCTATGCACTTGATAAACTGCCGGAGATTCCTTCTCTCATATTGGGGAATGCCCTGTTGAAGCCCGGCGGTGTCTTTGTCTTCGAGCACGGGAAACAGAATGATTTCTCTGCGGATGAGCATTTCGTGGAACATCGTGCGTATGGAAGTGTGAATTTTTCAATATTTAAAAATCAATAAACCACTAAAACAACGAGAAAAATGAAAAGAATTATTCTATCTATGGTCATTGCGCTTTTTGCAATAAGCAGTCATGCGCAAAAGGAATTTTATAAGATTCCGGTAAAGGACATGTATGGCAAAACCACTAATCTGGCTGATTATAAAGGCAAGGTGTTGCTGATTGTCAACACGGCAACCCGTTGCGGTTTCACGCCTCAGTACAAAGAGTTGGAAGAACTCTATGCCAAATACCGTGCACAGGGCTTTGAGGTGCTGGACTTCCCCTGCAATCAGTTTGGAGCACAAGCACCGGAAGATATCTTGAAGATTCGGGAGTTCTGCACGGAGAACTACGAAACCACTTTCCCGCTCTACGACAAGATAGACGTCAATGGCGCCGAAGCAGCACCGCTGTTCACCTATCTGAAGGAGAAGCAGGGTTTCAAGGGTTTTGACCTGAGCGACCCGAGGGGACAACGGATGGACAACATGCTCAGGAAGCGTGATGCAGACTATGATAAAAAGTCGGATATCAAATGGAATTTCACCAAATTCCTTGTTGACGGAAATGGACGTGTCGTCCGTCGTTTCGAGCCTACAGAATCGATGAACTCGGTGGATCAAGCGGTGAGTGAGCTGTTGAAGAAGAATTTCGGCAAGAAAATGAAGAAGAAAGCATGCAAGAAGGCAAAAAAGAATGCCGCTTGCTGTGAGAAGAAATAATAAAAAATGCGTGGTGGAATGAGGCGGTGGCTATTTCTCTTCTGTTGCCTGTTTGCGTTAGGTAGTTATGCGAAGGTCCCCCTTCGCGTAGCTTGTGTGGGCAATAGCGTGACCTACGGATATGGTCTGGCTGAGCGCGAGACGCAAGCCTATCCGGTTGTCTTGCAGCAGTTGTTGGGTAGCGGATTCGATGTGCGCAACTTCGGACATTCGGGATCGACCCTGCTCTCGAAAGGTCATCGTCCTTATGTTGAGCAACAGGCTTACGCCGACGCCTTGGCATTCCGCCCCGATTGGGTCATCATCCACCTTGGATTGAACGATACCGACCCGCGCAATTGGCCAAATTACGGGGACGACTTCATTCAAGACTACTGTCGGCTGATTGATGCCTTCCGTTCTGTCAATCCGAAAGCGAAGGTGTGGATATGTCGCATGACGCCCATCGGTCATCGCCATTCGCGTTTCCAGAGCGGAACCCGTGACTGGCATGCGCAGATTCAGGAGGCAATTGGTCGGGTGGCGCATGCTGCAGAGGTGGAGTGCATAGACCTTCATGCCCCGCTCTATACCCGTCCCGAATTGTTTCCCGATGCGCTCCATCCCAATGCAGAAGGGGCGCGCATCATTGCCGAGACGGTCTATTGCCGTCTGACAGGCGATTTCGGAGGCTTGCAGTTGCCGGCATATTATGGTAACGGGATGGTGTTGCAACGTGGCGACTCGCTCCGTTTCCACGGGAAAGCCAATCGTGGGGAGAAAGTGCGCATTGCGTTCGGTGGCAAGACATCTGATGTGGTGGCTGGAGCTGACGGCGAATGGAGCGATGTGCGCAAATGCTTACCTGCAGGAGGACCATATAAGTTGACCGTATCCACGAAAAAACAGAAAGTGGTGATCGACTCGCTGTTTGTCGGTGATGTGTGGTTCTGTTCGGGACAGTCGAACATGGAACTTCCCGTCTCACAGACAGCAACGGCTCAGGAGGATATAACGAATGCTTCGAAGGCGCGGAACTTGCATATATTTAACATGCGGACGCGCTATCCGACAGACAATGTGGAGTGGGAGCGGGCGGTGCTCGATTCAGTGAACCATCTCCGTTTGTTTGCACCGGTGCGCTGGCAGAAAACTGACGGGCGCACAGTGGCAAATTTCTCTTCCATCGCATACCATCTCGGACGCGTCTTGGCAGATAGTCTGCAAATCCCTGTCGGCATCATTTGCAATGCCGTCGGAGGCACGACGACCGAGTCGTGGATTGACCGAAAGACGTTGGAGTGGGCGTTTCCGCAGATACTTTACAACTGGTATCATGGCGATTTTGGCATGAAATGGGCTCGTGAGCGGGCGCTGAAGAATATCGCACAGACGACCGACAAGTTGCAGCGTCATCCCTATGAGCCCTGTTACATGTTCGAGTCGGGCATGCTTCTTTTCACAGGGATGAATGTCAAGGGTGTCGTGTGGTATCAGGGAGAGTCGAATGCGCATAACATCGAACTTCATGAGCGGTTGTTCCCGTTGTTGGAAAACAGTTGGCGCACCTTCTTCGCAGCGGAGCGTCTCCCCTTCTATGTGGTGCAGCTGTCGTCTCTCAACCGCCCGTCGTGGCCCTCGTTCCGCAATAGTCAGCGGCTGTTGGCAGAAAAATGCCCATTCACTTATCTGACGGTGACCACCGACGTGGGCGATTCGTTGGACGTACATTATAAGAATAAGCGCCCGATAGGCGAGCGTCTCGCCCGGCAGATACTCCGTCACAGCTATTCATACGACCTGCTTTCCGACAGTCCCGAGTTGAGGAGCGTCTCGTCGGAGGGAAACATGTTGCGTCTTGCTTTCGACCATTCGGCAGACTTGACGGCTGCTGACGGTCGATTGAAAACATTTGAAGTGGCAGGCATCGACGGGCTTTATCATCCGGCAGAAGCGCGCATAGAAGGCGAAACGGTGATAGTCTTCTCCGAAAATGTGAAAAAGCCCCACTTCGTCCGCTACGGTTGGAAACCATTCTCTGATGGCAATCTGGTGAACGGAGCCGGACTTCCTGCTTCTACCTTTAAGGCAGAGGTCGGGGAATAAAAAGAGCCTACTGAATAAATTTTCCATCCCCCTTCAACCAGCTTCCGTACCTTCTCGGTATGGAAGCTGGTTGTTTTGTTTCGTGCGGGTTGATACGCATCTCTTCGGTTTGGGCTGACGGGCTCCAATCATGAGAATACGCACAAAAAATCCCGCCTTTTGAGCGGGATTTTTTGTTTTTAGAGAACTCCGACGGGTCATTTCTCCACGAGGATGCGCGCATCCACTGCTGTCACGCTGTTCTCGTCGGCGAGCAGCGGGTTGATGTCCATCTCCTTGATTTCCGTTGCAAAGCGGAGGAGTACGGAGAGGCGGACGATGATTTCTGCATATTTCTGCTCGTTGAGACCTTTCTGTCCGCGCGTACCTTTTATTATTTTATAGCTGCGCAGTGAGCGAATCATCGAGTATGCCTCGTCGAACGAGAGCGGTGCCAGACCGCTTGACACGTCTTTGAGCACTTCGACGAAGATGCCACCCAGTCCGCAGAGGACCACGTGTCCGAAGCGTGGCTCGTATTTGGCTCCGATGAAGAGTTCCGTGCCTTTGATCATCTTCTGCACCATGACGGCGGTTGCGTCTGGAATCTGCATCATGCGGTCGAACTCCAGTGCAAGATGCTCGGTGCTCTTGATGTCGAGTGTCACGCCGCCCACGTCGCTTTTGTGTACGGGTCCCACCACTTTTGCCACAACGGGATAGCCGCATTGCTCAGCAAAGTGCAACACTTCGTCCTTCTTGTTGCTCACAAACTCAGGCACGGTAGGGATGCCGGCGCATTCCAGCAGTTGGTTGACCAGTTTCGGAGCGATGTATCCGTTTTCGTTGATGCCGTCGATGATTTCGCGGATGCGCGGCACGTCCACGCCCAGTTTTTCGATTTCGCTCTGTGCCGGTTGCGGTGTGCGCATCACTTGGGTCAGGGCGGTGGCGAGCGTCACCTCGTCGCTGAAGTTGACGTGTCCGCGACTGAGGAACTCGGCTACCTCCGGACCGGCGGTGTTCACGCTCGGCAGGATGGGGAAGATGGGCTTCTTGCATTCCAGAATCTTCTGGTGCAGCACGTCGTATGCCTCGTAGAGTTTCACCAATCCCGGTGTTCCGAAGATGACCATGATGGCGTCGATGTCCTCGAACTTGTTCTCGCAGTAGTCGATGGCGATGCCGAGGTGTTCGGGTGTGCCCGTTGCGAGGATGTCAATGGGGTTGGCGGTCGATGAGCCGGCAAAGAGTTGGCTCTTCAGCTCGTCAGCCAAGGGTCCGTTGATGGCAGGTACTTTCAGTCCGCCTTTCGACAGTGCGTCGGTCAGCATCACGCCCGGACCTCCTGCATGTGTCACGATGGCGCAGTTTCTGCCCGTCAGTCGTGGCAGGGTGAAGATACATCCGACGGTCGTCAGTTCCTCGCGTGAGAAACAGCGCACGATGCCCGCCTTGCGGAATAGTGCTTCCACGGCGCTGTCGCTCGATGCGATGGCACCCGTATGCGATGAGGCTGCGCGGCTGCCGCTCTCCGATGAGCCGGCTTTGATGGCTGCGATGCGGCATCCTTTGCGGATGAGTGAGCTGGCGTGCAGCAGCAGTTTGTCGGGGTCGGAGATATTTTCGATGTAGAGCAGTTTCACGTGTGAGTCGCGCTCAGCGTCGAAGTTCTCGTCCATGTATTCAAGAACCGACTCGATACCGATTTGTTTGCCGTTGCCGATGCTCCACACGGAGTTGAACTGCAAGCCCTTCGTGACAGCCGATTCGAGGATGAACACGGCTGTGGCGCCTGAGCCTGACACGAAGTCGGCGCCTTTCGGATTGAGTTTCGGGATGGGTTTGGTGAAGACAGAGTGGTGCCATGAGTTCATCAGTCCGATGCAGTTCGGTCCGATGAGTGCCGCTCCGTATTGCTCGCAGGTGTCGAGAATCTGCTGTTCGAGCACGGCGCCCTCGTGGGTCTCCTCGCCGAAGCCTGCCGAGAGGATGATGAATGCCTTCACGCCCTTGTCTCTTGCCAGTGTCTCTACGGCTTCGGGACAGAATTTGGCTGCGATGACGAGGATGGCGAGGTCCGTCGGTGGAATCTCGTTTACACTGTGGAACACTTTGATGCCCTGCACCTCGTCTTCCTTCGGGTTGACGATGCGGAGCGTGCCGCTGTAGTTTCCGCTGATCAGGTTGCGTACGACAGCACCGCCGGGCTTCTGCGTATTGTTCGAGCCGCCTACGACCACGATGCTTTCCGGATGTAATAATTGTCTGTTAATCATAGTTATTTAAGGTTTTTCGTTTCGTTGATGCGATAGCGCATGAGATGTTCATGCTCAAAGATACGATTGCAAATTTACGAATAAATTCCGGATTTGCAGCCAAATGAGTGAAATATTTGTACTTTTTTTGCTATATCGCCTTGTCGGCAGAAACGGTCTTCGGAAAAGCATTGCAGTAGGAACTGTCCTGTGGTTCGGCACCGTTTGTTCGTCCTGCGCTGCCGTTTGGTTAACGCTAAGTGCAACTTTCATTAACCAAACTCGTACGGTTTTCTAAACCAATCTCGTACGAAGTTCCATACCAAACTCGTACGAAGTTGCATACCAATCTCGTACGACTTTGGTCACCAATCTCGTACGAGTTTGGTTAATGAAAGTTGCACTTAGCGTTAACGAAGGGGCTGCTTACGGGTAACGAAAGGGCACGCGACGGCTTACGGAAGGGCTGGCGGGCAGCTGCTTCCGGCTCTGGTTCCAATCGTTATGGCTGCTGATTCTGCGCTATTTCCCGAGAATCTGTGCGGCGTGTTCCTTCACCTTGATTTCCTTCGGTCGGATGATGCGCTCGATTTTTCCTTCTTCGTCGATGATGAAAGTGGTGCGGAAGGTGCCCATGTATTTGCGTCCGTACATGGACTTCTCGCCCCAGACGCCGAACAGTTCGGTGAGCCGGTGGTCGGTGTCGGCGATGAGTGTGAACGGCAGTTCGTGCTTCTCGATGAAGTTCAGGTGTCTTTTCTCATCGTCCACGCTCACTCCGAGCACTTCGTAGCCCGCCTTTTTCAGCGCCTGATGGTTGTCGCGCAGGTTGCATGCCTGTTGCGTGCATCCCGGCGTCATGTCCTTCGGATAGAAGTAGAGCACGACTTTCTTTCCCTTGAAATCGCTCAGGCGGATTTCTTCACCTTTCTCGTTGCGTCCCAGCACTTCCGGGGCTTTGTCTCCAATGTTTAGCATAATCGTTGTGGTTTTAGTTGATTGACCTACAAAAATAACGCTTTTTTGTGAAAAGTGGTGCGAGACGTGTCCTTTTTCTGAAAAATGGTTACCTTTGCAGTTGATAACCATTGCTCTTGCGCTTCGCCTGTTCAGGCGTGTGCAGGGCTTTCTGTAGCGATGAATCACTACGACCGTCAGATATTTCAGTTGGCGTTGCCAGCCATTGTTTCGAACGTGACCGTTCCGTTGCTGGGGCTGGTCGATGTGGCGATAGTCGGTCACATCGGTGATGCCGTGTATATCTCTGCGATAGCCATCGGCTCGATGATATTCAATGTCATCTACTGGGTGTTCGGCTTTCTGCGGATGGGCACGAGCGGACTGACGGCTCAGGCGCGTGGCAGACGCGACTTGCGTGAAGCGGTGGGCGTATTGTGCCGGTCGCTGTCGGTGGGGTTGCTCGTCGCGCTGTTGATATTATTGCTTCAACATCCTCTGCGTCTGCTTGCCTATTTCTTGATTCAGCCACCCGCCGAAGCGCTGCCTTTGGTCGATACCTATTACCGTATCGCTGTGTGGGGTGCGCCCGCCATGCTTTCGCTCTATGGTCTTTCGGGTTGGTATATCGGCATGCAGAACACGCGCATCCCGATGTTTGTCTCCATCTTTCAGAATATGGTGAACATCGTGGCGAGCCTGTTGCTGGTGTTCGGCGCGGGGATGGATGTGGCAGGCGTGGCATTAGGAACCGTGATAGCGCAGTATGTGGGCTTGGCAGTTGGACTGCTGCTGTTGTCCGTGCATTACGGCAAGCTCCGGAAACATCTGGCGGTGCGTGGTCAGTTGCGTGGCAGGTCGATGTGGGAGTTCTTCCGTGTGAACCGCGACATTTTCGTGCGCACGCTCTGTCTGGTTGCTGTGAATCTGTTTTTCCTCTCCGCCGGTGCCTCTCAGGGGGCGTTGGTATTGGCGGTCAATACGTTGCTGATGCAGCTGTTCATGCTCTTCTCATACGTGATGGACGGCTTTGGCTTTGCCGGAGAGGCGTTGGCTGGCAAGTATTGGGGAGCCGGTGATGCGCAGGCATACCGCACGACCGTCGCGCGGTTGTTCCGTTGGGGAGCGGTTGTCATGCTGTTGTTCACACTTTGTTATGCCCTTGGGGGCACGTCGTTCGTCGGTTTGCTGACGAGTGACGGGGAGGTGCTCGCGGCTTCCCGTCCGTATATGATTTGGGCGATGCTTATTCCCGTGGCAGGAATGGCAGCGTTTGTCTGGGACGGCGTTTATATCGGCGTGACCGAAACGCGCGGAATGCTGTTGGCGATGCTCCTTGCTGCCGTTCTTTTCTTCGGTCTGTATTTCCTTTTGAAAACAAAAATGGCGAACCACGCTTTGTGGCTCGCCTTCATTGTGTTCCTGTCGGTGCGCGGACTGATACAGACCTTGCGCCGTCCGCGTCTTTAAAATTTGTTGTAAGACACGTTTTCAGGTTTCCATTTGTCTTTCGGTGTGGGCGACTCAGCCGGATAGCCGATGATGATGATGTTCAGCGGAATGATGTGTTCGGGGATTCCGAGCAGTTCGCGCAGCGGTTCGTAGCGGTTTTTGTTAGGGAAGAGTGCTGTCCACACGGCACCCAGACCCAATCCGTGAGCGGCAAGGAGAATATTCTCCGTGGCAGCCGAAGTGTCCTGAATCCAATATTGCTGTGCGTCGCCGCTGAGTGCTTTCTCCAGGTTTCCGCAAACGATGATGCCGAGCGGTGCCGTTTTTAGCATGCGCTTGTTAGGGTTGATTTCCGCAATCTTCTCCAGGATGGCTTTGTCGTTGACAACAATGAAGTGCCACGGCTGCTTGTTGACTGCTGTCGGTGCTGCCATTCCAGCCCGCAGCATGGTTTCCACCTTGTCCTGCTCCACGGCTTTGTCCTGATATTGGCGGACGGATGTACGCGTCATGATGTTGTTGATGACAGCCTTTTCGGTATTCTTGCAATGATGCTCCTGTGCTGAAAGCGAGCAGGGGAGTGCTGCCAGCATAATCAGTGCAGCACATTTGCGCAAAAGATGTGTCTGTTTCATGGTTCTTTAATTTGTTAGTAAATGACTGATGCAAAGATACGATTAAGTGCGTGAACTGCAAAATGAAAGCTGTTTTATTTTTTTCTTTTACATTATCTTTTTTTGTTGAATGCTTTTTTTTTCTTACTTTTGCAGAATAAGTTGAACTGCAAAGAATTGTGCTATGAAAAGAATCCTGTTTTTATTGGCGATGCTGAGTGTGGTTGTGCTGTCACTGTCGGCAGATAACTACACGACCTTGTGGAAGCAAGTTGCAGATGCAGAGGAGAAAGATCTGCCCAAGACACAGTTGGAAGTGTTGGGGAAGATTATATCCAAGGCGCGTGCTGAGCGCGAGTATGGACAGTTGCTCAAGGCAGAACTGATGAATGTGCGCGTGCTGACTTCGGTCACGCCCGACTCGCTGGCGCCAGCGGTGGAGCGGTTGGTGCAGGCAGAGCTGCGTGTTCGTGGGAAAGACCATGTGCTGGCAGCCGTCTATGCGTCGGTCTTAGGAAAAGTCTATGCGGAAAACGCGGGACTGTCGGACAGTAGCGCCGTGCTGTCGAAAGCATATTTTCGCCGCTCGATGGAGCATCCCGAACTGCTCGCAGCACATAAGTCAGCGGAATATGTGCCGTTGGTGGAAGAGCGTACGGAAAGCAAATGGTTCGGAAACGACCTTTTGCATGTGATAGGCTTGGAGGCAGGCGACTACGAGACGTTGAGCAACTATTACCGGACGACCGATTTGCGCACGGCAGCCTGTCTGTCGGCGTTGGGCGTGGCAAGGAAAAACCGCAAGGCAAGCGAGAAAAAAGTTGCCAAGTCTGCTTATATACGGGCACTCGACTCGCTGCTGAACGTCTATGGCGACATGCGCATCGCCGGCGAGGTGGCATTGGCACGTTACGATTTCATGTCTGTAGCACCGGACGTGAAGATAGAAGACAAGGTGAACTATATCAACTATGCGCTGATGAAATGGGGCGAATGGCCTCGCATGAACAGTCTGCGCAATAGGATGAAACAACTGACGCAGCCCCATTTTTCCGTGTCGTTGGGAGATATGGTGTCACTGCCCGACAGGGAGCGTGTGTTCAAAGTGACAAGTGTGCGCAACTTAGGTTCGCTGACGATGACGGTGACACGCGTAGATGTGGACGGAAGTGCAACCTACAATATGGGCAATGAAAAGATTTATAACGAAATCAAGCGGAAAGCCATAGAGCCCAGCGTTATCCAGCAGACAAGGAAATACATCGGACAACCCGACTATAAAATCAATACCGACTCTTTCACGGTGAAAGGTCTGCCCGTTGGAGTCTATCTCGTGGAGTTTACGTCGGACAATAAAGACATCAAGACACAGCGGGTTCTCTATTACGTGAGCGACCTGTATGTCATGACGGAAGAGCATCCCGGCAACCGTATCCGCTATGCCGTGGTGAATGCAACGACCGGACAGCCGGTGGTGAATGCGAAATTGCGCCTCTACTTCTATGCGTCGCATGACGAAAAAGGGCGTCAGGAGACACTCACGACCGATGCGAAAGGTGAGTGCTTCTATACTTACGAGAAGAGCAAGCCCTATCAAGTGTGGGCTTATACGGAGCAGGACAAGGCATGTCCGAACTCAGCATTGAGAAGTCATTATTCCTACTATACCGACAAGAGCGTCCATACCGACGGTTGGGTGTTTACCGACCGTGCAATCTATCGCCCTGGACAGACGGTGCATGCCGGCTTTATCCTTCATAAGCGCTATCCGGACAATACGATGCCGGTTGTCGCCGGGCAGAATGTGGTGCTGACATTGAGAGATGCCAACTACAAGGAAGTGGAAAAGAAGACGGTGACGACCGACGAGTTCGGAACAGCCTCTTGCGATTTCGTCTTGCCACAGTCGGGACTCACGGGTGCTTTCACGATACAGGCATACGGCTATGGCTCCGCCTCTTTCAATGTGGAAGAATATAAACGCCCGACGTTTATGGTGGAATTTCCAGAGGTGAACGAACGCTATGCGGTGGGCGACACGGTGGTGGTGACCGCTTTTGCCAAGACCTACAGCGGCGTTCCGGTGCAAGGGGCGAAGGTGAAATATACAGTTGACCGTCGCGAAGCCTTCTGGTGGTGGCGGTATGGTAATCACGACACAGACACGGAAGTGCTTGTCGAGGGTGAAACGCTGACCGATAATGATGGTGCATTTAAGGTTGAGATTCCGATGATTCTCTCCGAAGAAGATATGGAGGAGATGGAAGATGCGGACGGAAAACCGACGTATATCAAGCAGCCCCGTTTCTATAGTTTCACAGTCTCAGCCGACGTGACCGACGTGGGTGGCGAGACGCACCGAGGCACAATGACGCTCCCGTTGGGAACAAAGCCTACAGCTTTCTCCTGCAACATGCCTGAAAAGATAGAAAAGGACAGTCCGAAGACGCTGCATTTCAGCTATTGCAATGCTGCCGGAAAGGAAATTCCCGGTGACGTGCACTATTACATCGACCGGAGTTCGCACGTCTATCGTGCGAAAGCAAACGAACTGGTGAATATCTCAGGCATCATCAGGTCGCTGTCGTCCGGTCAGCACACGCTGAAAGCCATCTGCGGCACTGACACGATAGAGGAGAAGTTCGTGCTGTTCAGCATGGCTGACAAGCGCCCGTGCATCGAGACACACGAGTGGTTCTATGCTCCAGAAACGGAGTTCCGCCGCGACGGAAAGCCCGTTTACGTGCAAGTGGGGTCGTCGGATAAAGACGTACATGTGTTCTATTCCGTCATAGCCGGCGATAAGGTGCTTGAGAGTGGCGCATTCAATCTGAGCAATGCCATTCATACACAGCAGTTGACCTACAAAGAAGAATATGGTGACGGCGTGTTGCTGAATTACGCATGGGTGAAGGAAGGAAAGATGTACACGCATGATGTAACGATAAGAAAACCCTTGCCCGACAAGCGTCTGACGTTGAAGTGGAATACATTCCGCGACCGCTTGACACCGGGGCAGCAGGAAGAATGGAACCTCAGCATCACCAAGCCGGATGGAAAGCCGGCAGATGCCCAACTGATGGCTGTTCTTTACGACAAGTCGCTGGACGACATCAGGAGTCATGGCTGGGGTTTCTATCCGTCAATGCGCCAATTTACTGCCAGAACTTTCTGGCAGGGAATATCGTTCTCCTACCTGTCAGTTCAGGGAACGGCTAACTATCGCAGTTTGAATGTCAATGGATTGTATTTCAGTTCGTTTGACAGCTCGTTGTTCTCTTTCTACTCTTCATTCCGCAAAATGTATGGATCGCGGGTGTCAGGACTGCGAGCACGCGGTGTTGATGTAAGAGACGAAGTCGTGGCAGAGGTGGAGCTGTCGTCGGCAAAGATGACATCGGCAGGTGATGATTCGATGGTGTTGTATGACGTAGTTTCGTTTAATGCACCTGTGATTAAGAAAGATGCTGAAGTCAAGCCCGAGGCAGAACTGAAGTCCGATTCAGGCGTGGACACGGACAATCAAGTCCAAGTGCGCGAAAATCTCAATGAGACGGCATTCTTCTTTCCGGCGCTGCGGACAGATGAACAAGGGAACGTTGTCTTGCGTTTCACCTTGCCGGAGAGTGTGACGACCTGGAAGTTCATGGGACTTGCCCACGATAAGGACGTGAACTATGGGATGTTGGATGCAGAGGCAGTAGCAAAGAAAGATGTGATGATTCAGCCGAATATGCCACGCTTCCTGCGTAGCGGTGACAAGGCAACGATTGCCGCCAAATTGTTCAACACATCAGAGAAAGCACTCAGCGGAACAGCCAAACTGGAACTCATTAATCCTGAAAATGAAGAGATTTGCTATACGCAAAGTCTGCCGTTTAATGTAGAGGCAGGCGAGACGGCAGGTGTCTTGTTCGATATTCCGCCATCGGATGCTGCACCTATATATATATGTAAGGTGACAGCGACGGGAAAGACGTTCAGTGACGGCGAACAGCATTATCTGCCAGTGTTACCGGACAAAGAGTTGGTGACGAATACTTATCCATTCACCCAGCATGAACCGGGCATCAAGACGATAGACCTGACCAGGTTGTTTGCCGTCAAAGACAAATCAAACAAGCTGACGGTGGAATATACGAATAATCCGGCATGGCTGATGATACAGGCACTTCCCACCTATTCGGCTGTTTCAGACGAAAATGCAATCAGTCAGACCGTTTCATATTACGTGAACAGCATCGGTGCGCATATCATGCAAGCGGCACCGCACATCAAGACAGTGGTGGAACATTG
>Ga0256406_1001097_pt1 | contig 45007 bp, 30 predicted proteins | sample RumenRJG_03DNA_FD_185986 | JGI IMG/M metagenome (GOLD analysis project Ga0256406, IMG submission 185986) | Bovine rumen microbial communities from Lethbridge, Alberta, Canada - RJG_03 | ecosystem: Host-associated > Mammals > Digestive system > Stomach > Rumen | place: Canada: Alberta | collected... | reverse complement strand
ATGGGCACGCCGGCTGCCGAGGCATGGTTGAGGGCCTCGACGGTCTGCGGCATCACGGCATCGTCGGCAGCCACAATCACGATGACGATATCGGTGACCTTGGCACCGCGGGCACGCATGGCCGTGAAGGCCTCGTGGCCAGGGGTGTCGAGGAAGGTGATGCGACGCCCGTTGGGCAGCTTCACGTTGTAGGCGCCTATGTGCTGGGTGATGCCGCCAGCCTCGCCGGCAATCACGTTCGACTTGCGTATGTAGTCGAGCAGCGAGGTCTTGCCGTGGTCCACGTGACCCATCACCGTCACCACGGGCGGGCGCTGCACCAGGTCCTTGGGATCGTCTTCCTCCTCCTGGATTTGCTCGGTCACGTCGGCGCTCTCATATTCGGTCTTGAAGCCAAATTCCTCGGCCACCATATTGATTATCTCGGCATCGAGACGCTGGTTGATCGACACCATCACGCCCAGGTTCATGCAGGTGCCTATCACCTTGTTCACCGGCACGTTCATCATGGCAGCCAGGTCGGCAACCGTTACAAACTCGGTGAGCTTGAGCACCTTCTTCTCGGCAGCCTGCTGGGCGAGTTCCTCGCGCTCCTCCTCACGCACGGCCTCGCGCTTCTCGCGACGCCACTTCGAGCTCTTCTTGCTCTGCTTGTTTTGGAGCCGTGCCAGCGTCTCTTTCACCTGGCGCTGTACGTCTTCCTCGTTGACTTCGGCCTTGAAGGGGCGTTTTTCTTTCTTTTTGCGCTTGCTGCCCTGGCCGGCATTGGCATTGCCGCCGTTGTTGCGGTTGTTGCCGTTGCCCGAGAGCTGCTGTGCGCTCTTCTCGATGTCGATTTTCTCCTTGCCTATGCGCTTGCGCTTGCGTCGGCCCTCGCCGCCGTTGCCCTGCTGGCCGCCCTGCTTGCTCAAGCGCTCGTTGCGGCGCTCCTCTTTGGTTTTCTTCTTGGGGCGCGTCGACTGGTTGATGGCGCTCAGGTCGATCTTGCCCACCACATTGATGGTGTTTTTGAGCACGGGGGTGCCATATTCAAATATCTCGGGGTCTTTCTTCTCGGGCTTGGGGGCAGGCGCTGCGGCGGCAGGCTTCTCGGGCTCGGCGGCCTTGGCTGCTTCGCTCTGCTTGGGCTGCGCCGGCTCGGGCTTGGGGGCGGGTGCCGCAGGTTTCTCGACCTTGGGCGCGGGCTTGGCTTCGGCCTTGGGGGCTGGCTTGACTTCGACCTTGGGCTCGGGTTTGGCTTCGGCTTTTACTTCGGGTTTGATGGCCTCGGGGGCTGGCTGTGGCTTGGGCTGGGCTGCATGAGCGGGCTTGGGCTTGCCGGCAGTGCTCAGGTCAATCTTCCCCAGTACCTTGGGCTTCTTGATTTCGACCTCGGTCTTGATTTCTTCAACCTTGTGGGTCTCTTCCTTGGCTGCAGTCTCGGCTGCCATGGCGGCCGAAATCTTGGCTTTCTCCTTCTGCCGCTCGCTGGTGAAGTTCTCCGACTTGAGTTTTTGTTCCATGTCGGGCTTGAACTCTTTCACGAGCAGGGCGTACACGTCCTCGTCGACACGCGCGTTAGGGCTGCTGGTGTCGACGTCGATGTTCTTTTTGTTGAGAAAATCCTTGATGGTCTGTAGGCCAACGTTTAAATCTTTTACTACTTTGCTTATTTTTATACGCATAAAAACTACGTTATTTTTCTATTTAATATTGTTGAAGAAATCGACCGTCGCTGGCCGAAATGAAAACTAAGTGTGTGCGAGTGCGCGATTCTGAATGGGGGCGCGCAAGCAGCGCGTGGCTGCGGCCTCCTAGTCCTCAAATTCGGCCTTGAGCACGGCGAGCACATTGTCGACGGTGCCTTCCTCGAGGTCGGCCTTGTCGATGAGCTCCTGGCGAGGCGTGCGCAGCACTGCCTTGGCCGTGGCGCAGCCCATGTTCTTCAACGCCTCGATCACCCAGTCGTCGATTTCGTCTTTGAACTCGTCGAGATAGATGTCTTCCTCGCCTTCAGTCTCGAGGTCGCGGTACACGTCGATTTGGTAGCCGGTGAGCATCGAGGCCAGCTTGATGTTGAGGCCGCCCTTGCCTATGGCCAGCGACACCTCGTCGGGGTGCAGAAACACCTCGGCGTGCTTGCCTTCCTCGTCGAGGCGTATCGACGAGATCTTGGCCGGGCTCAAAGCACGCTGTATGAAGAGCTGCGGGTTGCTCGTGTAGTTGATCACGTCGATGTTCTCGTTGCGCAGCTCGCGCACGATGCCGTGTATGCGGGCGCCCTTCACGCCCACGCATGCGCCCACGGGGTCGATGCGGTCGTCGTAGCTCTCGACTGCAATCTTGGCACGCTCGCCGGGTATGCGGGCCACGGCGCGTATCACGATCAGGCCGTCGTGTATCTCGGGCACCTCAAGCTCGAAGAGGCGGCGCAGGAAGTTCTCGCTGGTGCGTGAAACAGTGATCTTGGGGTTGTTGTTCTTGTTGTCGACGTTGTAGATCACGGCGCGCACGGTCTCGCCCTTGCGGTAGATGTCGGTGGGTATCTGCTGGTCTTTGGGCAGCAGCAGCTCGTTTTTGTCGTCGTCGAGCAGCAGCACCTCGCGCTTCCACACCTGGTAGACCTCGCCGCTCACGAGCTCGCCCTCCATGTCCTTGAACTTGGTGTAGACGGCATCCTTCTGCAGGTCGAGGATCTTGCTGGCCAGCGTCTGGCGCAGGTTCAGAATGGCGCGGCGGCCAAATGAGGCAAAGTCGATCTTGCGCGTGTGGTCCTCGCCCACCTCGCAGTCGGGGTCGGGGTTGTCCTTGTCGTTGCGGGCGTCGGTGAGGCCTATCTGCCTGTTGGGGTTCTCAACCTCGCCGTCGTTCACGATCTCGAGGTTCTGGTAAATCTCGCAGTCGCCCTTGTCGGGGTTCATGATGACGTCGAAATTCTCGTCGGTGCCGAACATCTTGGCCAGCACGCTGCGAAACGATTCCTCCAGGACGCTTATCATCGTGGTCTTGTCGATATTCTTGAGTTCCTTGAATTCGGCAAATCTGTCGGCCATGTCGACAGTTTCTTCTTGTTTCTTTGCAGCCATAGTTTTGTTTAAACTGTAATTATATTTTTAGTGTATTTTATTTCGTCGTAAGCCAGGCTCATGTCGGTCTCAACCAGCTCGGGACGCTTCTTGCCCTCGGGCTTCACCTTTTGGGTCACGGTCAGGGTGAAGCCGTTGTCGCCGGCGTCCTTGAGCGTGCCCTTGAGCTTGACACCTGCCTTGGTGAGCACCTCGACGGGGCCGCCCACATTCTTGAGGTAGTGCTGTCGCACCTTGAAGGGCTCGCCTATGCCGTAGCTGCCCACGGTGAGCTCGTAGTCCTCGCCCTTGTCGCGGTCAAATGCGGCCAGCACCTTGTCGTTCACCATCACGCAGTCGTCGATGGTCACGTCGCCCATGCTGTCGATGGCCACGTCGATCACATTGTCGCTGCTCACTTTCACCTCGACCAGAAACAGCCCTGTGCCGGCCAGGGCCTCGTTTATCACTTGAGCAAGTTGTTGCTTGTCAATCATTCTCGTGTAGCTTCGTAATAATATAAAAATGAGAGAACCTTAAGGAGGCCCCCTCGTCTGAATTGCGTTGCAAAGGTAGCTACTTTTTTGCAATCATGCAACATTGTGGGGGCCATTGTGCTTCTTGGCCTTATTTGTTTTGTCAAAAATTTATATTAAATTATGTAAAATTATCTTTATTTAACTCGTTTCGGTCTGTGTTTCCTGCGCTCGACGGGCTGGTGGCGACGAGACCAGGAACGGCAGTAAAGCGGCACAACGTTGTGTAGTTTTAGGAATTTGTGTAATTTTGGGACAAAATTCTGAAAGAAATCAAACTCACATAAATGGAAAGCAATCATAACAAAAGCCTATTTGGCATAGTGAAGGAGAAAAATCTCATCGCCTTTGTGGTCTCGGTGCTCGTGTTTTTTGTCATATCTTGGATATACTTCGCGCCCAACGATTTCAACGGCGACGTGATGCAGCAAGACGACATGACGGCTGGCATGGCCAACGGCCACGAGGCCGCCGTCTATCACGAGAAGACCGGCGATGTGACCCGCTGGACCGATGCCCTCTTCGGCGGCATGCCCACATTTCAAATCTCGCCCAGCTACAGCAGCAGCTCGATACTGAGCAAGGTGGCCAGTGTCTACTCGCTCAAGATCCTGGGGGTGCCCGACTATGTGAGCTGGCTGTTTATGCTCATGCTCGGTTTCTACATCCTCATGCTGGCCTTCGACCTGAAGTGGTACTATGCCGTGCTGGGTGCCGTGGGCTACGCGTTCTCGAGCTATTTCTTCATCATCATGGGGGCTGGCCACATCTGGAAGCTGCTCACCCTGTGCTACATTCCGCCCACCATTGCGGGCGTGGTGATGTGCTACCGCGGCAAGTGGCTGAGTGGAGCTGCCCTCACGGCACTCTTTGCCGCCCTGCAGCTCATGTCCAACCATGTGCAGATGACCTACTACTCGGGCTTCATCATTGCCGCCCTGGCCATTGGCTACCTGTGCAAGGCAATAGGTGAGAAACGCCTCTCGGCCTGGGCCGTGGCAACACTTGCACTGGCCGTGGCCGGTGGCCTGGCCATCGCTGCCAACGCGCCCAACCTGTACTTGAGCAACAAGTATGCCAAGGAGACCATGCGGGGCGGCCACAGCGACCTCACACCCGTCAAGGGCCAGAAGAAGCAGAGCGAGACTGCCGGCAACGGCGGCCTCAACAAGGACTACATCAACATGTGGAGCTACGGCAAGGGCGAGACCCTCACCCTGATGGTGCCCAACGTGAAAGGCGGCGCCTCGATGAAGCCCACCCGCGACGAGAACAACCCTGCCAAGATTGTGAGTGTGCCCATGACCCTCGACAAGACGTCGAAGTTTGAGTCGATGCAGGAGAACGGCGACTTCGACGGCCAGGACGGCCAGATCGCCCAGCAGTGCATGCAATACTTCACCCAGTACTTCGGCGACCAGCCCATGACCAACGGCCCCGTCTATGTGGGCGCCCTCATCTGCGCCCTCTTCCTGCTGGGCTGCATCGTGGTCACCGGCCCCGTCAAGTGGGCCCTGCTTGCAGTCACCATCCTCTCGATACTGCTGTCGTGGGGCGGAAATTTCACCGGTTTCACCGATCTTTTTGTCGACTATTTCCCGCTCTACAACAAGTTTAGAACACCGTCGAGCATCCTCGTCATTGCCGAGTTTACCATGCCGCTGCTTGCCGTGCTGGGCACCTGCAAGATGTTTAGCGACAAGGATTTCCTGACCCGGCACAAGTGGGCGTTCATTACCGCGTTTGGCATCACGGGCGGCCTGTGCCTGCTCTTTGCCTTGGTGCCCAGCCTGTTTGGCAACCTGCCCAAGAACGACCAGGGCACGCTGCAAGGCATTGCCCAGCAGCTGGGCGGCCAGGAGCCAGCCACGTTGCGCTCGAGCATCAAGGCCATAAGGCTGTCGCTGGTGAGCAGCGACGCCTGGCGGTCGCTGGGCTTCATCGTCGTGGGCTTTGCGGTGTGCTACGCCTATCTCAAGGGCTGGTTCAAGACCAGTGTCGCAGTGCCCGTGCTGGCCATTGCTGCAGTGGTGCTGGTCGACATGTTCCTGGTCAACAAGCGCTACATCGACTCAGAGTCGTTTGTGGCCAAAGACGACATCCCGGCTGTGCAAATCCCGGCCACGCAAGCCGACAAGCAGATATTGAAAGACAAGTCCAACTACCGCGTGCTCGATGTGCAGAATTTCATGTCGGCCACTCCGTCCTACTATCACAAGACCGTGGGCGGCTACCACCCGGCCAAGCTGGCTCGCTACAACGACCTCATCGACCGCCAGCTCACCCGGGGCGGCCAGCTCAACATTCCGCAAGGGCCCACAGGTATCGAGTTTGAAAAGATGGGCGTGTGGAACATGCTCAACACCAAGTATATCAAGGTCGACGACAAGACGGTGATCACCAATCCTGCAGCCTGCGGCAACGCATGGATGGTCGATTCGCTCGTGTATGTGCCCAATGCCGACAAGGAGATGGCCTATCTCGACCATTTCAACCCCCGCACCAGTGCTGTGGCCGACCAGCGCTTTGCCAAGGTCTTGGGGCAGGCCCGGCCTGTAACGGCTGGCGACACCATCGTCGAGACCAGCTATGCGCCCAATGAACTCAAGTACCGCAGCCACAGTGCCAAGGGAGGCGTGGCCGTGTTCAGCGAGATATACTTCCCCTGGGGCTGGACGGCCACTATCGACGGCAAGCCCGTCTCGATAGGACGCGTCAACTATGTGTTGCGCGCCATGCAAGTGCCGGCTGGCGACCACACCATCGTGATGACCTTCAAGCCTGCCGAGGTGAGCAAGACCGACGGCATTGCCACCGGCGTTATCGTGGCTATCTTTGTGCTGGTGCTGCTGGCCGTGGGCGCCAATGTGGCCCGGTGGCGCCGCCAGTCGATGGCAGAAACACCCAATAAGCAATAACGCGCACATCATGGGGCGCATCCACCGTCTACGCACAGCCTTGAGCCGGCACCACCGCAGTGCCGGCTTCGGCATTCACTCGCCCTTTGCATTCAACTTTGTGTGCAACGTGCTGGGCGAGCGGCTGCCCTACTATGGCTATGCCGCAATCGAGGCAACCCGGCGCGAAGTGGTCGAGGCTGGCATGCACCGCCTGCATCACGCCCACGTGATATCGCTGAGCAACGCCAAGATGCTGTTTCGCATCGTGAACTACTTCGCTCCGCGCCACATTCTGCAGTTTGGCACCAACCACGGCGTCACTGCCGTGACCGTGCTGCTGCCCTCGAGCGCCGCACAGTTGTGCTTGTGCGAGCCCCTCTTGGGTTCGCGGCCGCTTGCCAGCCACGTGCTGCAGCCCTACATGAACCGCATCCACGTGCACAGCGACGCGAGCAGTGCCATTGCTGCCTATTGCCATGCCTTGCAGTACGACCAGCCGCCCTTTGTGCTCGTCAACGAGATAACCGACGGAAATGCCTACAAAGCAATCGAGCAATTTCTGTATACAATACTCGACGACAAGGGCATTATCGTGATGCGCAACTTAAATAAAGACAAGCAGTTGAAACAGCTCTGGGCCTCGTGTGAGCGGTATGTGCACGCGGGGCAGAGTTTCACCAACGAAAAAATCGGAATTATCGTGGCCACGCCCAAGTTGCAGCCCGAGCGCTTCAACCTGTGGTTTTAGCCTGGCCCAATTACTCTCATGCAAGAAAGAAGAAGATGAATATCGTAAGAATCAACGGCACCACAGCCGAGCAAATGTTTCAGTATGCCTTCTACCTGGCCCTGCACACCCACGACGACCAGGCCCGCCTCGATGTGCCCGACGGCAAGTGGATACAGTCGCTGTTCCGCTTGCCCTATTTCTTGAAGGCCACGCCCGAGCAGCTGGCCCGCTACGGCCGCGGCAACCTCAAGAGCCGCCTTTTCTCAAAGTTCAAAAAGACCGATGGAATCGTCTTCAAGGAGCCCGAAGGCTGGCGCTACAACAAGGAAATATTCGATAAAACCGACACTTACTTCGATGGCCGCTGGCTGTCGGAGCAATACTTTCAGACTGTGGCTCCCGAGATACGCGACGCTTTCTCGGTGCCTGCCAGGGTGCTGCCCGAGCAATCGCGCAAAATGGTGAACATGCTGAGCCAGGGCAAGGCCGTGAGCGTGCACGTGCACAACCCCGGCAGCAAGAGTTGCACCTGCACCCCCGACTACTACAACTGGGCCATTGCCAGTGTGCTGGCCAGCGAGCGGCAGGCCCACTTCTATGTGTTCACCACACATGTCGACTGGGTGAGGGCCCACATCGACTTTCAGGGTGCCAAGCACGAGATTGTGGGCTACCCGGCCGACAAAGAGACGTCGTTGCTGCCCTATCTGTACCATGCCAGCCATCACATCGTGTGCAACACACTTGTGAGCTGGTGGGCCGCCTGGCTCAATGCCAATCCCGATAAAATCGTCGTTGCCCCCGACAAGTGGCTGCCTGGCCGTGAGACGCCTCCCGACCTCGTGCCTCTCTACTGGTCGGTTGTGCCCACCACTTAGCCACGCGCAGGGGTGGGCACGTGTCAGCTCACGGGCATGGCTTGCATCGTCTTGAGGATGTCGAGTGCCTGCAGCACAGTGGTCACCTCGTCGATGCGGAAACTGCGCTTGCCGTTCACTTCGCGTATCTTGCAGCGCTTGGGATTGTGCTGCAAGTAGCTCAAGATGCGCCCGAAAGCCTTCGACTGGTAGTAGGCCACATTTTCGCTGCCCACAAAATAGAGATACATTTGACCCTGCTTGAGTGCGATTTTCTCGATGCCCAGGGTGCGTGCGGCATGGCGCAGCGGCACAATGCGTATGAGCTCCTTGCCCACATCGGGAATGGGACCAAAACGGTCGCGCAGCCGTGCCTCGAAGTCTTCTACCTGCTTGTCGCTCTCCATGCCGTCGAGCTCGCGGTAGAGCGCTATGCGCTCGCTCTCCTGGGCCACATAGCTTGCAGGGAACATGAGCTCGAGGTCGGTATCGATGGTGCAATCGCTCACATACTCGGTTTCTTCGCCCGAAATCTGCGATGATTCGGCCTCTTGCTGGGCGAAAGTATCGGCAAATTCCTCGGTTTTCAGCTCCAGCACGGCCTCTTTCAATATCTTTTGGTAGGTTTCATAGCCCAAATCGGCGATAAAACCGCTTTGTTCGGCTCCCAGCAAGTTGCCGGCACCGCGTATGTCGAGGTCTTGCATGGCGATGTGTATGCCCGATCCCAGGTCGCTGAAGCTCTCGATGGCTTGCAGGCGCAGGCGTGCCACGGGCGTGAGCGGCCGGCCAGGCGGCACCATCAGGTAGCAGAAGGCCTTGCGGTTGCTGCGCCCCACGCGGCCGCGCAGCTGGTGCAGGTCGCTCAGCCCGTAGTTCTGGGCATTGTTGATGATGATGGTGTTCACGTTGGGCATGTCGATGCCGCTCTCGATGATTGTGGTGGAGAGCAGCACGTCGTACTCGTGGTTGCTGAAGGCCAGGATGCGCTTCTCGAGCTCCTCGGGCGGCATCTGGCCGTGGCCCACCACCACCCGGGCGTCGGGCACCACGCGGTGTATCATGTTTTCGAGGGTGGGCAGCTGTTCGATGCGGTTGTTCACAAAGAATATCTGCCCGTTGCGCGAGAGCTCGAAGTTGATGGCCTCGCTCACGATGTCGTCGTCGAGCGTGTTGACCGAGGTGAGAATGGGGTAGCGGTTGGCCGGCGGGGTGTTGATGGCGCTCAGGTCGCGGGCGCCCATGAGCGAGAATTGCAGGGTGCGCGGTATGGGGGTGGCACTCATGGTCAGGGTGTCGACGTTGGTCTTGAGCTGCTTGAGCTTCTCCTTGGTGGCGACGCCAAACTTCTGTTCCTCGTCGACCACGAGCAGCCCCAGGTCGTGAAATTTCACCCGCTTGCCTATGAGCTTGTGGGTGCCTATGATGATGTCGATTTTGCCCGAGGCCAGGTCGGCAAGCACCTGTTTCACCTCTTTGGGCTTGCGGGCGCGGCTCAGGTAGTCGACGGTGACGGGAAAGTCCTTGAGCCGCTCGCCGAAGGTGCGGAAGTGCTGGAAGGCGAGCACGGTAGTGGGCACGAGCACGGCGGTCTGCTTGCCGTCGACAGCCGCCTTGAAGGCCGCCCTGATGGCCACCTCGGTCTTGCCGAAGCCCACATCGCCGCACACCAGGCGGTCCATGGGCCGCGGTTTCTCCATGTCGGCTTTCACGGCCTGTGTGGCCTTGAGCTGGTCGGGGGTGTCCTCATAGATGAACGAGGCCTCGAGCTCCTGTTGCAGATAGCCGTCGGGACTGAAGGCGAAGCCCTTCTGCTCGCGGCGCTGGGCATAGAGCTTGATCAGGTCGCGGGCGATGTCCTTGAGCTTGCTCTTGGTGCGCGACTTCATCTTGTTCCAGGCGCCGCTGCCCAGCTTGCTCAGCCGCGGTTCCACGCCCTCCTTTCCGCGGTACTTGGAGAGCTTGTGCAGGGCGTGTATCGAGACAAAGATGATGTCGCCGTTGAGATACACCAGCTTTATCATCTCCTGCATGGTGCCGTTGATCTTGGTGCGCACCAAGCCGCCAAACTTGCCTATGCCGTGGTCTTCGTGCACGATGTAGTCGCCTACCTCGATCGAGTTGAGCTCCTTAAGGGAGAGGGCCAGCTTGCCGCTGCGGGCGCGGTCGCTCTTGAGGCTGTACTTGTGGAAGCGGTCAAAGATTTGATGGTCGGTGAATACACACAGCTTCAAGTCGTCGTCGACAAAGCCCTCGTGCAGGGTCTTGTCGACGGGGGTGAACTGGATGTGGTCGTTGCGGTCGTCGAAGATGGCGCGCAGGCGCTCGATCTGCTTGGGCGAGTCGCTCAAGATCATGATTTTGTAGCCCTTGCCCAGGAAGTCGTTGAACGACTGGCTGATGAGGTCGAAATTCTTGTGGAATATGCCTTGCGGGCTGCAGTGCAGGCGCAGCCGTGCATCGGCCTTGCTGGCGCTCTCGCCGTAGCCCAGGTCGATGCGCCTGAAGCTGTCGAGGCTGGCCAGGAAACGAGGCACGTCGACCACCTTTTTCATGGCTTCGGGGTCGCCCTCGTCGGCCACCAGGGCATTTTGCGAGAGCGTTTCCTCGCTTATGGCCTTGACGCGGCTCCTGAGCCACTCCACGTCGCGGCAGGCGAGCACCGTCTCGGGCTGGATGTACTCGAGCAGCGAGGTGCCGCTGTCGATGTCGCTGGCATTGCTGTTGACCAGCGACACGCTCTCGATGCGGGCGTCGCTCAGCTGGGTCTCCACGTTGAAGGTGCGTATACTGTCGATTTCGTCGCCGAAGAAGTCGATGCGGTAGGGCAGCTCGTTGCTGTAGCTATACACGTCGAGGATGCTGCCACGCACGCTGAATTGCCCGGGCTCGTACACGTAGTCTACCTCTTGGAAGCCAAACTCGCGCAGCCGCTTGCTGGTCTCGGTGAGGTCGACGGTGGCGCCCACCTGCAGCGTGATGGTGGTGTTGTCGATCACCTGGCGCGAGGCCACCTTCTCGGCAAGTGCCTCGGGGTAGGTCACCACGCAGCGCAACTCATCGTTGCAGTACCACTGGTTGAGCACCTCGGTGCGCAAGATGGCACTGGGAGCGTCGACTTGACCGTACTTGATGTCGCGCTTGTAGCCCGACGGGAAGATGAGCACCTGCTGCTCGCCGTTGATTTGGCACAAGTCGTTGTAGATGTAGCCGGCCTCGTCGAGGTCGTTGGCCACGATGAGATAGGGGCTGCCCAGACGTGGCATGCGGGCAAGGAGCATCGACGAGGCCGAACCGGCCAGGCCGTCGATCGACACGACACGGTTGCGCGTGCCAGCAAGCATTTTCTTGATGGCTGCCACTCGTGCCTTGTTGTTGAAAATATCACATAATTCTTTTAATTCCACAACAATCTATTTCTATTTTCAAGGTTGCAAAGATAGCAAAAAAATACCACACTCAAGCAGGCCGCGCCCCCCCCCTTCAAACAGCAGGCCACGGCACCGGTGCACTGCCATGGGGGTGCGGGTGTCGTGGCCTTGCTGTAGTGTGTGCCGTGCGGGCTATTTCAGCGGCTTGATGCTTATGGCATAGCCGCCGCCGGCCACCGAGTGCAGCTTGAGCACGGTCTTGGCGTTCACCTTCTTGCGTGTCACGGTGTAGCTCTGCGGGTTGGTCAGGTAGTTGGCCTTGGGCCCGTCGGCATAGATGGTGGCCTCATACTGGCGACCCTTGTCGAGGAAGTTGAGGGCCACGGTCGAGTTGAAGTCGCTCTTGCCCGTCACGTTGCCCACATACCAGTCGTCGCTGTTCTTGGCCTTGCGGGCGATGGTGATGTATTCCATGGGCTCGGCCTCGAGATAGAGGCTCTTGTCCCAGTCGACGGCAACATCCTTGATAAACTGGAAGGCGTCGCGGTATTTCTCGTAGTGCTCGGGCATGTCGGCGGCCATCTGCAGCGGGCTGTAGAGGGTGACGTAGAGGGCCAGCTGGCCGCACAGGGTGCTCAGCACCTTGCTCTTGTTGCTTGTAAACGTGCTCAGGTCCATCTCAAAGATGCCGGGCGTGTAGTCCATGGGGCCGCCTTGCAACCGGGTGAACGGCAAAATGGCGGTGTGGCCGGGCTGGGTGCCGCCAAAGGCCTGGTACTCGGTGCCGCGGGCGCTCTCGTTGCCCACCATGTTGGGCCAGGTGCGGCACAGGCCGGTGGGGCGCACGGCCTCGTGGCCGTTGACCATGATGTGGTGCTTGGCAGCCTCGGTCACGGCATAGTGGTAGTGGTTGACCATCCACTGGCCGTAGTGGTACTCGCCGCGGGGAATGATGTTGCCCACATAGCCGCTCTTGACGGCGTCGTAGCCGTAGCGGTTCATCAAGGTGTAGGCCGTGTCGAGATGGCGCTCGTAGTTGCGCACGCTCGACGAGGTCTCGTGGTGCATCATGAGCTTGATGCCCTTGCTGTGGGCATAGTCGTTGAGGGCCTTCAAGTCGAAGTCGGGGTAGGGCGTGACAAAGTCAAACACATAGTCCTTGCTGTTGCCAAACCAGTCTTCCCAGCCCTCGTTCCAGCCCTCGATGAGGAGCTCGTCGAAGCCGTTGGCAGCGGCAAAGTCGATGTAGCGGCGCACGTTGGCATTGTTGGCGCCGTGGGTGTGGTTGGGTTGGAGCTTGCTGTAGTCGGTGATGCCCAGTTTCACGCTGTTCACGGCATTGGTATAGGACCATGTGCTCTTGCCGGTGATCATTTCCCACCACACGCCCATGTATTTCACGGGGTGTATCCAGCTGGTGTCTTCAATCTTGCAAGGCTCGTTCAGGTTCAGTATCAGGCGCGAGGCCAGGATGTCGCGGGCGTCGTCGGCAATCTGTATCGTGCGCCAGGGCGAGTGGCAGGGCGTCTGCATGTAGCCCTTCTTGCCCTGGGCGTCGGGGGTGAGCCACGACTCAAATATCATGTTCTTGTCGTCGAGGTTCAGGCTCATGCACGAGTAGTCGAGCAGGGCGGCCTCGTGCAGGTTGATGTAGAGCCCGTCGTCGGTCTTCATCTGCAGCGAGGTCTGCACGCCGGTCTTGCTGAACTGGTGCTGCGAGCTGTTGGGCGTCACCGCCTTGTCAAAGAGGCTGCGTATCTGGCTCAGGCGGCTGCGGGTGTACTCATATTCCTGGGTGTCGTAGTCGCCGGGTATCCACCAGGCCATGTGGTCGCCCGTCATGGCAAACTGGGTGTGCTCTTCCTTGATGACAAAGTAGTTCAGGTTCTTCTGCTGCGGGAACTCGTAGCGCAGGCCCACGCCGTCGTCGTAGACGCGGAAGCGTATCACGATGTAGCGGTCGTTTTTGGCCTGGTTGAGTGTCACGGCCAGCTCGTTGTAGTGGTTGCGTATCGAGCTCTCCTCGCCCCACACGGGGCGCCACGTCTCGTCGTGGGTCGATGTCTCGGCCTTGGCCAGCGTGAAGCCGTTGTAGAGCGACGACTTGTCGACATGTTCGCTGCCCGAGCCCGACTCGTAGAACTGGTGGCTGGCGTTCTCGCTGTCGAGTTCCAGCCCCAGGCGGCTCTCCTTGATGGCCGTCTTGTTTTTGAAAAACACTTGATACACAGGTACGCCACCGCCCTTGACGTCGAAGGCGAGCCTGATTGTGCCGCTTGGCGAGCTCACCGTCTCGACGGCTTGCGAGCCCGACGGGAAGAGACATGCCACGGCAACTGCCAGCGCTGTGATAATGTGTAGTCTGTTCATACTTTTTTTTGATAACGTGTTGATGCATCGCAGCCTGCCGGCACAGCGTGCAGCGCTGCAACGAGTTGATAATTTTGGTTCTGGCCCCAAAGTTAATAATTATTATTGAAACCACGTAGCGGCAGGCGCCACAATAATAGTTGCCAACTATTGCGCTCAGTAGGGGGCCGGCCGTTAGGGCTGCAATCCCTGTCTCAACGATGGCTGGCTGTTCTTGCTTTTGCACCTTAGCTGCGAGGCCGCGTTGCCTTGGGGCGAAATCCTCAATAATTCATAAAAACGCAATTGCCCTCTTGCCCATGTAAGCGAAATTTAGCAATTTTGCATTTGCTTTGCAAGCGGATGCTCGCATGTAGCGAGCGCCTTGTAGGCAACCAAAAGGATTTCAAGTAGATAAGGAAAATGGACGCACCTATTAGTAGTAGAAGTATCGATATTGAGTTGTACAGGGAGTTGCTGGCTGTTGACTCCACCTCGGGCAAAGAGCGCGACCTGGCCTTGCTGCTTGCGCGCCGGCTGCCACAGGGGTCGTCGTGCCAGGCCAGGCTCATGGAGGTGGGCGACGGTACGCTCAACTTGCAGCTTTCGTGGGGCACACCCCGTGTGTACTTCTGCACCCATCTCGACACTGTGCCTCCCTACATCGCGCCCGAGTTTGAACCTGCCCCAGGTGGCGACATCAAGGTGAAAGGTCGCGGCAGTTGCGATGCCAAGGGGCAAATCATGGCTATGTACTCGGCTTGCCGCGAGCTGGAGCGAGAGGGCCTCTCGGGTTTTGCGCTGCTGCTGCTCGCGGGCGAGGAGACCGGTTCGCACGGTGCCAAGGCCTATGCCCGGAGCCAGCCAGGCGGCGAGTGGGTGATTGTGGGCGAGCCCACCGGCAACAAGATGGTGGCCGCCAGCAAGGGTACCAAGGCCTTCGACATCACCATCACGGGCCAGAGCTGCCACTCGGGCTATCCCGAGCAGGGCGTGAGTGCCATCGAGCTCTTTGTCGACTTTGTCAACCAGCTGCGGGCCACACGTTTCCCCGTCGATCCTGTGACGGGGACTACCACCTACAACCTGGGTCGCCTCGCGAGCGACAACCCACAAAACGTGCTGAGCGACAAGGTGCACTTCAGGCTCTACTGGCGCACCACCCAGGCCAGCGACGCGCTTGTGACTGCCACTGTCGAGGGCATGGCCGGCGAGCGCGTGCACATCGAGGCACTGGGCGGCGACACCCCCATGAGCTATGCCACGCTCGAGGGCTTCGAGACCACCATCGCGGCCTTTGGCAGCGATGCCCCGCGGCTCTCCAACTTCAAGCACCGCGCCCTGTGCGGCCCAGGCACGATACTGGTGGCACACCGGCCGGGCGAGTGTGTGATGCTGAGCGAGATTGCCCAGGCCCGCGACCAGTATGTGCGCATGTTCAAGCAGATTATTGCTGCGCAATAGCGCAGCTATATTTAGAGTTATAAAACAATATTGAATGATATGGAAAATGCAACATCAACATTGAAAATCGTGATAAGCGGTTATGGCAAGATGGGCAAAATGGTGGAGCAGGTGCTTGCCCAGCAGGGCATTGCTTGCGTGGCCAAGACCTGCGACGTGGCCGCTCTCGACGATGCCGTGGCCCGCGACGCCGTGTGCATCGATTTCTCCACCCCGGCAGCATTCAGGGCCAACTACGCCGAGCTGGCCCGCAAGTTCAAGGCTGTGGTGGTGGGCACCACGGGGTGGTACGACATCAAGCAGGATGTGTTTGCCGCCTTCAAGCAGGCTGGCACCACACTGATATGGGCGTCCAATTTCTCGATAGGCGTGACCGTGATGTCGGCCGCCGTGAGTCTCATCTCAAGGTTGCTGGGCGCTGCCGGCGGCTACAGCCCCTATATCGTTGAGAAGCACCACATTCACAAGCTCGACGCGCCCAGCGGCACGGCCAAGACGCTGGCCGGCCTGGTGCAAGCGGGCATGGGGGTGGAGCCTGCCGTCGCCTCGGTGCGTGTGGGCGAGATTGCCGGCATTCACACGGTGGGCTTCGAGGGTGCGTGCGACCGCATCACCATCGAGCACGAGGCCTTCTCGCGCCAGGGCTTTGCCCAGGGCGCTGTGCTTGCCGCCACCATGACGCAAAGCCTGGCTGCCGGCATCTACGAGTTTCAAGAAATGATAGTAAAGAACTTACAATAACAATTAACTTCCCTCAACACATGTTAGACAACTATTTGCTTAAGGGTTGCGGCACCGCACTGGTGACGCCCTTCAACGAGGACCAAACGGTAGACTACGAGGCCTTTGGCCGCATGGTGACCCGCCAAATCGACAACGGCATCGATTTTCTCGTGCCGCTGGGCTCTACAGCCGAGACTCCGTGCCTGGAAGACGACGAGAAGAAGAAGCTGCTGGCGCTCACCAAGGAACTGTGCCAGGGCCGCCCTGTGGTGGTGGGCGCCGGCACCAACTCGCTGAAAAAGACCATCGAGACCATCAAGATGCTGGAGCCCTACGACCCCGATGCATTTCTCGTGGTTGTGCCCTACTACAACAAGCCCACGCAAGACGGCTTGCTCGAGTACTTCAAGGCTGTGTCGCAGTCGACCGACAAAAACATCGTGGTCTACAACGTGCCAGGCCGCACGGGTACCAACATGCAGGCCCACACCACCCTGCGCGTTGCCGAGCTGCCCAATGTGATCGCTGTGAAAGAGGCTTCGGGCAACATCGACCAGGTGCTCGAAATCAGGAAATATGCCCCGTCGGGCTTCAGCGTGCTCAGCGGCGAGGATGGCCAGACGTTCCCGTTGATGGCTGGCGGTGCCCAAGGCGTGATAAGCGTGGCCTCCAATGTGGCTCCGCGCATGATGAGCCACCTGTGCCACCTGCTGCTGGCCGGCGAGATGGGCGAGGCCCTGGTGCTCGACAACAAGCTCAAGCCCCTCTACAAGGACTGCTTTGTAGAGAGCAACCCCATCCCGGTCAAGGGTGCCCTCTCGCTGCTGGGCCTGTGCAAGCCCTACATGCGTCTGCCGCTCACCAGCGCCACCCCGGCAACGATGGATCTCATGAAGAAAGTGATAGGTGAATACAAGTGAACGATGGAAACAGCCAAAGAAAACTTTGAGCGCCTGTGCCGCCAGCTCGAGTGCGGCCAGGTGAGAGTGGCCGAGAAAAACGACGGCCACTGGGTGGTGAACGCCTGGGTGAAGGAGGAAATCCTCAAGGGCTTTGCCTGCGGCGTGCTCACCGACATGAGTCAGGGCCAGTTCAGCTTCTACGACAAAGACACCATTGCGCCCCGCGCCTTCTCGCTCGACGACAAGGTGCGCATCGTGCCCGGTGGCAGCAGCGTTCGCCGCGGCGCCTATCTGGCACTGGGCGTGATTGTGATGCCCCCAGCCTATGTCAACATAGGCGCCTATGTCGACAGCGGCACCATGATCGACTCGCACGCCCTGGTGGGCTCGTGCGCCCAGGTGGGCAAAAACGTGCACCTGGCCGCTGCCTCGCAATTGGGAGGTGTGCTTGAGCCAGTGGGCGCCCTGCCGGTGATTGTCGAGGACAACGTGTTTATAGGCGGCAACTGCGGCATCTACGAGGGCACCATCGTCGAGGAGAATGCCGTGATAGGTACCGGCGTGGTCATCAACCGGTCGACGGCCGTGTATGACGCGGTCAACGGCGGCTATATCACTGCCAATGCCCAGGGGCAAATCGTGATCCCGGCCGGCGCGGTGGTGGTGGCTGGGAGCCGTCCCATCGTGAAAGGCCCCGGCAAGGAAGCCGGAGTGCACCTCTACACGCCTGTGATTGTGAAATACCGCGACGAGAAGACCTCGGGCGCAATTACGCTTGAACATTTATTGCGATAATATGGACTACGACAGTTTGTTTTCGGCCGACACGGCCTCGTTTATGCGCTCGCCCGTGCGCGAAATTTTCAAGCGCGTCGACTTGAGCAAGATCTATTCCTTTGCCGGCGGCTACCCCTCGCCCGACGCTTTCGACCTCGAGGGCGTGAAGCAGAGTGCCCTGCAGGTCATCGACCGCTATGGCAGCAAGGCACTGCAATACAATGCCACCCAAGGCATTCCCGAGCTGCGACAGGCCTTGAGCGAGCGCTACGGCGTGCCCCTCGAGCGCGTGCAGGTCACCACATCGTCGCAGCAGGGCATCGACGTGTGCACCCGCGTGATGGTGGACCCAGGCGACGTGGTACTCACCTCCAACCCGTCCTACTTGGGTGCCTTGCAGTCGTTTCGCTCCTACCGCGCCCACATCGTGGGCGTGCCCCACAGCGACGACGACGGCGAGTTCAGGGCACGCTATGAGCAGGCCATCGACCAGTGCAAGAGGCAGGGCCGCAAGGTGAAGTTTCTCTACATGATCCCCGATTTTCAGAACCCCTCGGGCGAGACACTGCCGCTCTCGCAGCGCCGCCTGCTGGTGGAGCTGGCCAGGGAGCACGGCTTTGTGATTGTAGAAGACAGCCCCTACCGCGAGTTGCGCTATCGGGGGCACGACGTGCCCACCATCTACTCGCTCGATCCCGACTGCGTGCTGCACCTGGGCTCTTTTTCCAAGATACTGGCACCTGGGCTGCGCCTGGGCTGGATACTGGGCAACCCGCAGCTGCTCGACCAGATTTATGTGTGCAAGCAGTCGCTCGACCTGTGTGCGCCCGTGCTCGACCAGTATATTGCCACCCAATTTGTCACCTCGGGCCGTCTCGATGCCAACATCGAGAAAATCAAGGGTCTCTACAGCCGGCGCTGCCAGGGCATGCAAGAGTTGCTGGCCCGCTACATGCCGCAGGGCGTGACCTGGACCCGCCCCGATGGCGGCTTGTTTCTGTTCCTGACCATGCCCCAGGGCTTTGATGCGGTCAAGTTCTACGACCGTGCCCTCGACAACGGTGTGGCCTATGTGGCCGGCTCGTTTTTCCACCCCGACGGCAGCGGGCTCAACACCATGCGCCTCAACTTCTCGTTTATGAACCTGGAGCGCATCGACAAGGGCCTGCAGCTGCTGGCCCGCCTCATAGGCGAGGAACTCGACGCCCTGGGCCTGCGGTGCGATGCCGGGCAGTAAAATTATAATGAAACTAAAAAACACAACGATGATGAAACTATACAAATTCCATGGCGCTGGCAACGACTTTCTCATTGCCGATGCCCGCCGCGACACAGTCAACCTCAGTCAAGAAGAAATCGTGCACCTGTGCGACCGTCACACGGGCTTCGGCTCCGACGGCCTCATGGTGATAGGCAACAGCAACGACACTGCCTTTAAAATGAAATTCTACAACCCCGACGGCACATCGGGCATGATGTGCGGCAACGGCGGCCGCTGCATCTCGGCCTATGCCGCCATGACCAGCGCCAATGACGAGCGCCACTTCGTGTTTGAGGCCCCCGACGGCCTCCACGAGAGCTGGATAGAGGCAGGCCCCGAGACCGACGCGCTGGGCGACTGCACCCGTGTGGTGCGCCTGAAGATGAGCGACGTGAAGGAATTTAAGAAATATGACGACACCAGCTACTTCTTCAACACCGGCGCCCGCCACTTTGTGACCGCCGTCGACGATGTCGACCACACCAACGTGTATGCCAACGGCCGCGCCTATCGCTACTTCGACACCCGCTTTGCCCCCGAGGGCGTGAACGTCGACTTTGTGCAAGTGCGCGACGGCGTGCTGCACGTGCGCACCTACGAGAAAGGTGTCGAGGACGAGACTCTGGCCTGCGGCACGGGCATCGTGGCCACGGCTCTGGCTGCCTACATGATGGGCGTGCAGCCCGAGAGTGTGGAAAACGGCGTGGTGCGCTATGCCGTGCAGGCTCGCATCAGCCTGCTGCACGTGGAGTTTGAACCCGAGAAAAAGGCCAGCGGCAACATCACCTTCAACAACATCTATCTCACCGGGCCGGCGACCTATGTGGGCGAGATCGAGGTCGACGCTTAGCCCGCCTTGCAAGTAAATGAAGACTGCAACACACGCGGCACATCGCATTGAAACATGGTCGGTGCCGCGTGTTTTTTTTAATAAATTGAGAAAAACAATGCGAGAGATGAAACTTTTTGCACTGCTTCTGCGTCTATTAAGAGAATGTTGCAACAAGCCGGGCAGCGATGGCTTGGCAAAAAGACAAAAGCGTATAAACTCAACAAAAGCATCAATAATGAAGAAACTCTTGACACTTGTGCTCCTTGTCGTGTGTGTGAACATGACTCTGCTGGCACAGTACAGCGTGAAATTTCAACTCAACGATTCCACAGGCCAGGGCGAGCCCTATGCCACAGTGCGCATCTACCGCGCCAGCGACACCACCCGGGTCGTGACGACCGGCGTGACCAACCTCGATGGCTCCTACAAGCAGCAATTTGCCAGCCCAGGCGACTACTTGGCCGTGATATCGGCCGTGGGCAAGGTGAGCGTGCAGCGCGACTTCCAGCTCTCGCACAACAACAAGGTCGTCGACCTGGGCACTATTGTGATAAAGAACGCCGACAACATGTTGAGCGGTGTCACCGTCACCGCCCATGCCCCTGTGATAAGCAAGGAGATCGACCGCATCGCCTACAATGTGCAGAACGACGACGATGCCAAGACCAACACAGCCTTTGAGATGCTGCGCAAGGTACCTCTGGTCACTGTCGACGGCCAGGACAACATCATGGTCAAGGGCAGCAGCAACTTCAAGATATACAAGAACGGCCACCCCGACCCCACACTCTCGGGCAATGCCAAAGACGTGCTCAAGGCCATACCGGCCAGCATGATAAAGAAGATCGAGGTCATCACCGACCCGGGCGCAAAATACGACGCCGAGGGTGTGGGCTCGATTCTCAACATCGTGACCATGGACAACTCGAGCATGAGCGGCATCACGGGCACGGTGACCATCGCGGCCGACAACTATGGCGCTCTCAACCCCAATGCCTACATCACCGCCCAGAAGGGCAAGGTGGTGACCAGCCTGAACTACGGCATGTTTTACGTGCCGCGCCACCGTGGCAGGCAGCTTCAAGAGAGCATGACCCACTACAACGACACGGGCAACGATGTGTATTCCAAGAGCGACAAAAGAAACAAGGGCACCGGTCAATTCCTCAACATCGAGTCGAGCTGGGAGCCCGACACGCTCAACCTGGTGTCGATGGCCTTTGGCGGCTATGCCTACAGCCTCGACCAGCGGGGCGTCACCAACCAGTGGATGAACGATGCCGCCGGCCAGCGCCTCTACAGCTTCGACATTCACAACCACATACCCCGATACTCCTACTACAGCTTCGACGGGCATCTCGACTACCAACACAAGACCCATGTGAAAGACGAGACCCTCACCTTGAGCTACATCGTGTCGACCAGCCGCACCCACACCCGCAGCGTGGACGACTACTTCAACCAGGTGAACGCCCCCATGAGCTACACGGGCTATGACACCCGCAACAAGGAGAACTTCCTCGAGCACACCTTCCAGTTTGACTGGACACGCCCCTTTGCCAAGTATCACAAGATAGAAACCGGCGTGAAATATATACATCGCTCCAACAAGAGCCACACCACAATGGACTATGCCGGCCTCGACCCCGACACGCTCGACGTCGACAACCGCCTCAACCACCTCACGCAGGTAGCGGCAGCCTATGCCAGCTACACCTTCCACATGAACTCGTGGAGTGCGCGTGCCGGCTTGCGCTACGAGTACAGCTACCTCAAGGCCCGGTACCCCCACGGCGACCAGCCCAGCTTCCACACCAACCTCAACGACTGGGTGCCCAGCGCCAGTGTGAGCTACCAGATGGGCATGTTCAACAGCCTCACCCTGTCGTTTGCCACCACTATCAACCGTCCGGGCATCAACTACCTCAATCCGGCGGTGATAAGCACACCCACAAGCATCAGCTATGGCAACTCCCACCTCAAGAGCGCGCGCAACTACTCGGTCAACCTCAACTACATGCACACCGGGGCCAAGCTCACCTTCACGCTCACGCCCAACTTGAGCTGGTCGCGCAACGGCATCACCGGCATCCAGACCGCGCAAGACGACAAGATGGTCTCGACCTATGCCAACGAGCTCAAGTCGTTCTTCTACGGCATCTTCGGCTATGTGCAGTGGCAGCCCTTCAAGACCACCAGCCTGTACCTTAACGGCAGCCTGGGGCGCCAGAGCCTCAAGAGCGAGACCCTGGGCCTGGAGAAAGAGGGATGGAGCAACTTCATGTGGCTCAATGTCACGCAGCAGCTGCCCTGGAAGCTGCGGCTCACCCTGGGCATGGGCCGCTTTGGCGGCGGTCCCAGCAGCCTCTACGGCCGCGACAAGGTGAGCTACTGGCACGACATCGCCCTGCAGCGGTCGTTCTTGAAAGAAGACCGCCTCACCGTGAAGCTGAATGCCAACGTGCCCTTCTCGGGTAAGTACAAGAAATGGACCAGCTACACCACGCAAGGCGACTACACCGGCTGGAGCTCGATGAAAGCGCCGGTGCGCAATTTCGCCATCTCGGTGAGCTACCGCTTCGGCTCGCTCAAGGCGCAGGTGAAGAAGACCAACGTCACCATCGAGAACAACGATGTGGTGGGCGGTGCCAGCAAGGGCCAGGGCGGCCAGCAGGGCGGCAGTGGCAATTGACCGGGCTGCCACGCCGCAAGACCGCATTGCATGGCACACCGTGGTGCAGCACCACGGCGTGCCATGTGTGTTTTGCCCTCGATAAGTGGGTGCAATGTTGTGTCGAGTGAATAAAATATTATACCTTTGCAGGCGTTATCACTCTCATCATGCAACAATGCTAAAAGGAAAGAAAATAGTGCTTGGCATCACTGGCTCGATTGCAGCCTACAAGGCTTGCCTCATCGTGCGCGGCCTCGTCAAGCGCGGGGCCGAGGTGCAGGTGGTGATCACGCCTGCCGGCAAGGAGTTTATCACCCCCATTACCCTGAGTGCGCTCACCCACAAGCCTGTGGTGAGCGATTTTTTCTCGCAGCGCGACGGCACGTGGCACTCGCACGTCGACCTGGGCCTGTGGGCCGATGCCATGCTCATCGCGCCCTGCACGGCGAGCACCCTGGGCAAGATGGCCAATGGCATTGCCGACAACATGCTCGTTACCACCTACTTGTCGATGAAGGCGCCAGTGTTTATAGCGCCTGCCATGGACCTCGACATGTACCGCCACCCTTCCACCCGGCACAACATGGCCACATTGCGCAGCTATGGCAACCGCATCATCGAGCCGGGCACCGGTTTTCTCGCCTCGGGGCTTGAGGGCAAGGGACGCATGGAGGAGCCCGAAGTCATCATCGAGACCCTCGACCGTGCTCTCGACAGCACGCCCTCGCTCGAGGGCCGGCACATTCTCATCACCGCAGGACCCACCTACGAGAAAATCGACCCTGTGCGTTTCATAGGCAACTACTCGAGCGGCAAGATGGGCTTTGCTCTGGCCGAGGAGTGTTACCGCCGCGGCGCTCAGGTCACGCTTGTGGCCGGTCCGGTGTCGCTCTCGTGCTCGCCGGGCATCGAGCGCATCGACGTGGAGAGTTGCGACCAGATGCATGCCGCCGCCACGAGGGTCTTTCCAAGCTGCCAGGCTGCCGTGTTGTGTGCCGCCGTGGCCGACTTCAAGCCTGCCCGGGTGGCCAGTGCCAAAATCAACCGCGGGGCTGGCGGCCTGCACATCGACTTGCAGCCCACTCACGACATTGCCGCCTCGCTGGGCGGCATGAAGCAGCCAGGCCAGCGCCTCGTGTGCTTCGCCCTGGAGACCAACGACGAGGAGCAGCACGCCCGCGCCAAGCTCAAGAAGAAAAATGCCGACTTCATCGTGCTCAACTCCACCCGCATCCCCGGCACCACCTTTGGCACCGACGACAACCAGGTCGCCATCATCTCGGCCTCGGGGCGCCGCGACTATCCCAAAAAGAACAAGACGGCTGTGGCGGCCGACATTGTCGACGAGCTGGAAAAAGTGCTACAGTGAGAGTCTCGGCTTTTGGCCCCTCACATGACAACAGTATAAATCTCAATATCACACTCGACATGAAGATAGCAATAGGCATCGACGTGGGCATCTCTACCACCAAGATTGTGGGCATCAGCCAGGGCAAGGTCATCTCGCCCCTGTGGATCAAGGCTACCGACCCTGTGACCTCGCTCTATGGCGCTTTTGGCAAGTTTCTGCACGACAACCACATCGACCTGCCCGACGTGGAACGTGTCATGCTCACCGGCGTGGGCGCTGCCTATATCAACTCGCCCATCTACGGCCTGCCCACACAGAAGGCCGACGAGTTTCTCGCCGACGGCCTGGGCGCCCAGTTTGAGTCGCAGCTCAAGCACATGATAGTGGTGTCGATGGGCACGGGCACCTCGCTCGTGTCGTATCACGACGGTGAAATCGCCCACTTGGGAGGCATTGGCATAGGCGGCGGCACGCTCAACGGCTTGAGCCGCCTGCTGCTCAACACCGACGATATCAAGCAGATTTCTCACATGGCCCTGCTGGGCGACATCTCCAATATCAATCTGAGCATAGGCGACATCTCGGCCCGGCCGCTGTCGGGCCTGCCCATGGATGCCACGGCAAGCCTCTTTGCCAACGCGCAGGGCAATGCCAGCCGCGAGGACATCGCTTTGGGGCTCATCTGCATGGTGCTCCAGGCCATAGGCTCGGCAGCCATACTGAGCTCGCTCAAGAGCGGCACACGCGATTTTGTGCTCATCGGCAACCTGTCGCGGCTGCCGCAGTGCCGTGAGGTGTACACCAAGCTCGAGAAGCTCTACGATGTGAGGTTTGTCATTCCCGAAAACAGCGAGTACTGCACGGCCATAGGTGCCGCGCTCAGCTATGTCAACCAGCAGCAGGCGGCGGTGGCTGCCCAGTGCAAGCAGGTGCTGCTCTAAAGCAGGTGCCGGTAGAACTCGCGGCAAAAGAGGATGCCCGCCGTGAGCAACGCAACAAAGAAGCCGTAGTACACTCCAGCCAGCCCCAGCCCGGCCAGGAATGCAAGCGCAGGTATCACGGGCAGGCCTATGAGCAAGTAGGCCACCACAGCCACGCGTAGCATGCTCATCACCTGGCCGGTGCCGCGCAAGGCGTTGGCATAGGTCACTTGTGTGGCATCGCCCAGCTGGTAGAGCGACAGGGGCACCAGCATGCTCACTGCTATGGCAATCACGGCCCTGTCGGCAGTGAAGAATGCTACAATCCATCGGCCAGTGGTGATGAATATCACGCAGGCCAGCAGGGTGAACGCGAGTGTGAGCCTGTAGCCGGCATGGGCGGCGTCGCTCACTGCGGCCTTGTCGCCCAGCCCCGTGTAGTGGGCTATCTTTATGGCCATGCCAGCCCCGAAGGCGTAGTATATCATGAAGCCCAGGGTGCCCACTTGCAACAAAATCTGATAGGCGGCCATGCTCTTGGTGCCCATCCAGCCCACCAGTATCATGGCAAAGGTGAAAATGCCTGTTTCAAGCCCCATTTGCAATGCTACGGGCAGCGAGGTGCGTGTGACGCGAGCAATGTCGTGCCAGCTGGTGCGCGACTGCGCGATGCCCTCGTGGTAGGCCTTGTAGCGGCTGGTCAGGAGCATGGCCGCCACATAGGCCACAGCCATGAAGCAGCGTGCCGCCAGCGTGCTCCAGCCCGCGCCTGCCAGCCCCAGCTCGGGGGCGCCCCACTTGCCAAAGATGAGCATGTAGTTGCCCACGATGTTGAGCACGTTGCCGGCGGTGAAGATCCACATGCCCAGTTGCGTGTCGCCCACGGCGTCGCACGACTGCCTGAAGATGTGGGTGAGTATCACGGGAATCATCGACAGCCATATGATGATGTAGTAGGGCCTCACGAGCGGCATGATCTCGACAGGCTGCCCCAGGTGGCCCAGCGCAAAGTAGAAGGCCCCCGAGGCGAGCATGAGCACCAGGCCGAAGACCACGTTGGCCGCTGCCACGTGGCGCATCATGGTGCCCACCTTGCGATTGTCGCCCTGGCTGGCCAGCGCGCCCACGAGCGGCGTGATGCCATAGGAAAACCCGAGCGAGAGCAGAATGACCAGGTTGAACACCGTGGTCACCAGCGAGCCGGCCGCGAGCGACGGCGTGTTGTAGTGGCCCACCATCATGGTGTCGGCAAAGCCTGTGACAATGGTGCCCAGCTGGGCCACCATGATGGGCCCGCTCAGCTTGGCAATTGCGCGATAGTGCTGTCCATACCTGTGCCAATATCCATTCACGAGCACAAAAATAGCAAAAAAATCACTATTTTTGCGTTCGTGATGTGTTTAAAGATGAAATATGCAATCGTGCTGCTCGCGGCCGCCGTAGTGCTCACGGCACGGGCGCAGCAGCCTGCCGCCGTCGATGAGTATGCCGGCCTCACCGACGAGCAAATCGTGCACCGCGGCTTTAAATTAAGGCATCAAATATCCTTTATCTTCAGCTTTGGCGACTATTCTCATAAGTCTTTTGCACTGCGCAGCACTAGGTAATCGATTCTTCTTTATATAGTCAGCTATACCTTTTATGAATGCGCAGTCACCATACGAAAGGATACTCGAATTAACAAGATCATTGTAAATCTTATCCCAATAGTTGGCACCAAGATTGAAAATCTCTACGGAGTTATCTATATCAGAATTAAATTTATGAGCCCGTTTAGCGGCCTTCTCCTCTGTCTTAGTTTCTTCCTTAGAAATCAGAGAAGCAATAAACTCTTCTGATAACTCATAATCAACCTTTTTGAAGTCATCCCACACCTTTTGTGTACGGGATATTGTTCTTACGAGTCCTCCATTAGCTTCCTTCAACAAAAAATTATGTGTTATGAATGCCAATCTTATGAGTCCAGAAGCCAAGGCAGGATAAAGAGTTTGTTTTTGCCATATAGTTTTCCAGTCAATATCCTTATCCTTTGGTATTAAGCTCATTAATTTAGATATTGTATATGGGGTAATCTGAGCCTTATTACCACCTTTCGGGTACCATGAAGCTTTGCTTATCATGTTGTCAAGGGTGTCAAATATGATAACAGAATCGATGCACTTCTTGAAAAAGCTCTCGTTTATTTCATCCTTGTGGTTATCATATATGTCGTTAATCTTGTTGGCAAAGCGGCTGAAATTGATAGCGGAGCTTTGACATACTTGGTTTGGATTCATGTATATCGTATTAAGACATTTAGCCAGCTTTTCCTTTTTGATTACTTGTCTCTTAGGATTCTTCTCGCAAAATATCTTTCTTTGGGCCTGTGTCATCTTCATCTGTTCCTGTTCCCATTTGCCACGAGAACGTTCATAGAACCAGATCGTCTGATATGGATTCCCATTAACAGGCGGAGCCATTACTTTCTTTGACAATTTTTCCATTAATACATGGAATGGGTGGTTGGAGAAAAAGTCTGCTTCCGACACGGAATTTTGGCTGTTAGCACATTTAGAAATGTCACGAGTTATCACGTTGTATCCTTCAACCTGTTCCTCCGACATCTCGTCTTCGATATTTAAGACAGTGAGCTTCATTGGTACATATAAATTATCCATACCATTATGAGCTTCTTTCTTAATTATGGCACTTGCTAGGGCTGCTGTGGTTTGACCACCATTTATAATCTGAGGATCGCGGAAATGTACAATCTTTGACCCATCTAAAGAAAAGTCTACAGATCTAGCCACGATAGCAATACCATTGTTATAGGTAAAGAAATTCTCTGGATGTTTGTCTATAGTTTCTCTAATACCTTTGTTTACCTTACCACGAAAGCTTAAAAATGCTCTGACATTCCCTTGAAGCAATTTACTACCATATTTGAGATAAATATCAGCAAGGAATTTGCCCGGCACTATACCCATATAGGCATCATAATCAACGCCATCACCAAGTTCTGCCTTCAGGTATTGAATGCCATCACAACCAAAATCAGAAGTATCGAATTCAATAATTTCACTGGTATTGGTTTCAAAAGTTTGGAAGAATCTCTCAAGAGGCCAAACGCTCAGTGCAACTGGCCTTTCTAAGAAATCATCGCGACTGACATCCTTGACCTGCTTACTAAGGACCTTGTTTGAGATAATAAAGAACTTAAAACGTATAATTTCAGTGTCTATCATCGTCTTGCCAATGCGTTTGCGGAATTCTTTGGCGACAATAATAGCAGGATCTGAATCATCGCAGTAATCTGCCATATTTCCATTAATGCTTTCATCGATGAAATTCTGCATGTGTGCAACAATGTCATCAATACGCCCATTGGTTAAAGTTTCAACATTATCCAATTCGTTTGAAAAATCGCTGGTTATAAGACACAGTGCGCCATCGGCTTCATCATAAGCATAGGCATCAAAAGACATGATCCTTCCTCTTCGACCTCTTATTTCAATAGACATCGGCATTGGATCATTTAATTCACCAATGTCCTCCAGTTGCTCAAGAGATTTATTTATGAATTGTGTCTCGGGATCGGTGCCCTCGTGTTCAGCATCAATTCTGAGATCATTAATAAATTGTTTTCTGTATTCCTCTATTGTCATAAAATGAATGATTTCGGTTAAAGTTTGTAATCCTCGATGTCAGACAAATTAATTTCATACTGGACTTTATCAATTCCAGTAGGCATGCTCTTTCTACTCAGTCGTGGGAATTCATCCTTGACTTCATATGTTGAGCAACCAACAACAGAATAGACGAAGTCATCATAGTTGGGCGAGAAGTCATAGTTGTAAAGACTAAGTTTATTGATAAACTCTTCCCTATAAGAAGGAGGCATCTGGTGTAATAGTTTTTGAACTATCTGATTGAGTTTAAGACCATTAAAGGATGGACTCATCTTTTCCAAGTCGTAAACTATCAGGTAGCCTTTGATATCACTATCAAGTTGCTCCAATGATGAAATTTTAACAGTATTCTTTCCGCTGCTAATAGTCTTAATTTCATACCAGATATCATCAGTTGAGAAATCCTTGTGCGTTTTTTCTGGACCTGTCCAGCTTTTTAATGCTACAGGAACTCCCCATTCTGGTATCATTCTTTCATCCATGAATAGCAACTCACCAAGGAGACCTAGTATCTCGGAGTCAGACATAGAACCGGCGTGTGGCCGGAAGAGCTTTTTCCAAGAGAAATAGCGCTCATTAAGTTGCTTGTATGCTATTGAATCCTTCTTTATGTTTTTCGTTGCCTCAAATAGATCCTCACAGAATGTGCAGAAATACTCTAACAGATCCTTGTTCTCTAAAGAAAAACGAAGAGTGTACGTGTCCTTAGCTTTAAATTGGGCCACAAGAATCACATCGGAGCTACTAATCTTTATGGGATTATATTTGCCCCGGAACTCAAAAGCATATTTTCCAGAATCATCTTTGCCTAGATATAAGCTAAGGTCCTTATTTTCACCAAGTCTTATATATGATCCAGGACGGAAATCTCCTGAGAATATTTTATAAATTTCATTCTTCATCGTCTAATTCGTCAGGTTCATCAATCATATTTTTTTCATAGAACACTTTGTTAGCCTTGTAATGTTTGATGGTACCAGGATTTTTACAACCTGGGAAACCTATTGCAAATGCTACTAGATAATCGTTGCCTAAATCATCTGCAAATTTTTTAAATTTAGTTTTTTCTGATTCTTTGATGTCTTTCTCATTGTTTTCTTTCTCTTCTGCTTGAATAAGCATGATGATTAAGACGGGTTTTCTTTCTGGAAGGAATTCAAAATATGCTTTAACCGGAATAGACAATTTTGATTTTGTATTCGAATTTTCATTCCAGTAAATTCTTTGCTTCTTTTCTGCTTCTGTTATTTGTTGAGTAGTCAAAGTGAATTTACCTTCTCGAGTACCAATCAATCTTCTTCGCGAACTTATCTGGATAACATTGGCATTCGGATAAATAGCTCGCTTAGGGCATCTGATTTTCTCTAGCCCTGGAATATTATAGAATTGTGTTCCATCACCACCTTCAAAAACAACATCCCATTTTTCCACACCAGTAGTATCCGGATCAGACAGGAACTTCACAATCTCTTCTGTGTTGAAATTCATGTTGACTAAGGAGCATTTTATTTGAGAAAGGAAAGACACTATATCATCCTTCGGTACATCAGCAAAATATCTCGACTTGTCGGTTCCCGAATAGACATTACTTGACGCGCCGTCTCTTTGATCTGCTAATCTAAAATCATAGCCGTTGTTAAATAGGTCAGCGGTAAAGTTCTTAACGGCTTGCCAATTATCTTTGTTCTGTTGAATATTTCTACTGATGTATGGTGTATCGATAATGTTACCATAATACGTTAACTGATTCCATGAGAAAGAGTTGCGCATCTTGTTGCTTGCAGTTATTTGCAAATCGTCACTATAGTCACGTACTTTGATTCCGAAGTCTTTAGGCGTGAGGCGTTGTTCAAACATCTCCTTTATGTCATCTTTTAGTTCTTGGGAGGCCTTGGCAACTTCCTCGTACCAATCAGCACTTAAACGACTTATCCAAATTTGAAACAAATCAGAATAGTGAGGTCTATAACCAAACCATCTTCCCATTTGCATAAGGACATCGAATGTTGATGTATTGCGATAGAAATAGCTGACCAACAATCCCTCTAATGTTAGACCACGAGACAGGGCCAGGCCTCCGACAGCAATGGCTCGAAGCCCTTTGTTGAGTTTGTAATCAAGTTTACCACTAGATTTGCCACCATTGACTACCATTACTTCGATGGGATTAACGGCGGAAATCAAGTTGTCTTTATTGGCAACTCTTTCGAATGAAATATCCTTTACATTTGAGAAATGTTTCTTCCAAAGTTCTTCCAGCTCTTTATATAAAGGCTGTATCTTGTTATGATTGTTGTCATCGTTGAAATCGTATTTGATTTTCGCCAAGAAGTTACTCTTCTCATTGACAACATATTCTTTGATATATTTCTGGACTTTGACAAAGCGAGACATATTTACAAGCATACTTCTTGGCTTTTCTATGTCTCCTCTCAGGTCTCTTACGGTATTAGCAATAAAAAAGCATAATATCGCATCATGCAGGGATTTGGGAAGTGTTCCATGCCACTCTTTTAAATGCTTATAATAGAATGGTCCTTCATTTAGATATTCAGGATCATAAATTTTAGCATCTTTGTATTCGTCAGAGTCATAGTCTGGCTCGTCTATATCTTCTATATATCTGAGATTACCATGATAAATTCCATTATCATAGAAGATCTTATTAGCCCCAATATAAGTTGATGGTGTAGGTAGAATATAGATGAAATGCTCCGGGAACAAATCTGCCTGTTTCATGCTGTCAACGGAGTCAGGATCGATAAAAACATTTGCAAAAGGAGTTGCTGTAAAACCAACATAGGTTGCATTCTTAAAAAGATTGCAAATATTGCGTATTAATTTGTTTGTCTTTGTTGGATCGGTTTCATCTTTTTTTGTATTGACAGAAGCATTGTCTGCTTCATCATCAATAAGCAGCATGGGCTGATCAACGTAGCCTTTAACAGGGTCAAGGTTATAATCCTTCAACCAATTAAAAAGTTTTTGAAGAACAGAGACATTTTTTTTGATGACAAAAATAACCAACGACTTGTGTGACTCTAATGTTGTCGCTATTTTGTCAGCGTTAGCGACAAAATCAGAAACGCAAGATGTGAAAGATGTTGCTCTCATCGGTTGATTGTCTATTCCTACTCCAACCTTGCCACTTCTTACATTTCTCCCAATTTTCTTTGTAGTGAAGCCTACAATACCTTCGTCAACTCTTTCTTGAGTTTGTTGCCTAAGACTTTCTGTGATACCGGCTAAAAGTATTACAACTTTATAACCTGCATCAGCAGCCTTTGTTATCATACCAATATATGTTGCGGTTTTTCCCGATTGAACGTCGCCAATAATAAGTCCTTTTCTAAGTCTTTTCCCCTCAAATTCTTCTTTAGGATTTCCAAGGCAATTTAGCAACTCAGGAAGTGTCTTCATATCCATCAAGTTGATACTATTGATATCAATGCTGGACTTTTCAATAAGATATTGTCGGTATCTGTTCCAGAAAAAAGGATCTTCTACATTCTGATTGTTATACCAATCTTTTATATTATCATAGTCATCGAAAATGGCCTCACCTTCCGAGTGCTTGATCTTGAATTTATATTCAATTTCTGTAAATATTTTTTCTCTATCTTCGTCGTCAGGGATAAGCCCAGATATTTTTGATACCTGATCAATATATGGGGCTATATCTTCGTATGATAAACCCTTATTTTCTTTTTCTTTCAGAGATATTAACTGTTCTGCAATACTCAGAAATGTTGTATATTGCTTGCTGTTAAATTTCATTTTTATAGTATTGTTTTAACTCGTTTTCTATAGCTTTATAATGGCAGAAAGGTTCTGACTTCATTAAGTTATCAATAGTTTCCACCACACTCTTAGTATGTAGACTTTTGACACTTTCTACTACTGTAATAGCAAGGTTCAATACATCTTTTAATCGTGTCTGCTTATCATCATTTTCGTTATCACATAAAGACTCGTTGGACTTATCGATGTATATTTGCTGAACAGGTAGATTTTTTTCTATCTCTGTTAACAATATATCAAGATAAGTGATTCCTTCCGAGTTTAGATGCTCCCTCACTAGTTTATAAAGTTCACTGTTTCGATTTATCTGATAATAAAAGGTTTTGTTTCTGGCTTCCATTCTATTCCAGATATAATCTATGTCTTTTACATTTTGTCTTCGACCCCGGAAAGTTTGTTTGCTTATTGATGTTTCCAAGGTGTCGTTTATCAGTCTTTTTAATTGATTCTGAATGTAACGAGGTATGTATGCTGTTTGTTTTTTGACATCAATTTTGAAAATATCATCTAAACAATTAGGTATGTCAACACGTATTCTCGCATTTTTTGTTAACTCGGAACGCGGACGCATACCAAACCATGTGCCCCAAACTATAAGTCTTTGATTTCTATATAGATAGAATCCTTGCTTTGATTTGAGACTCTCAATACCTCCAACTAATTGTCGGTCTTTGTTCTTAAGATCTGACGCATATGGCAAAATGAAAGCTCTTACTTTAACTTGCCTTTCTTTCCCATTGCTGTCATTGATGGCAATAGATACTTCTTTTTTTCTTGTAGTCTTTGGATTGTCTTCCAGGAAAGGATCTAACCCTCTGACTTTTGAATTGTTTATAAAGATATTTAGATGAAGTTTAGTTTTGGAATTTAAGAATCTATGAAAAATTAGAGCTACGGCATCATTAACGGACTGCTTATGTTCGTTTAGAACTTCGTAAACCTGACCATTACTTGATTTAGCGAGAACATCAAATTCACGCCATATAACCAATGTTCCTTGTTCCAGGGATTCTAATCTGTCAACGTAAGGAAGATTTTTTATTTCTGCTTTGGTATGCTCTTCTATAATCCACGCTTCTTTTTGTTTAATATAGTTGTAATCCCAAGTATATGCATGAATTTCACCTTTGTATTTGCTTGCAACCGTCAATTTGCGACACATTGACATAGATGCTGATTTCATGCCTAATCCGAATCTACCCAAATCATCTGTTTCACGTTGGTCTTCTGAGGAAGAGCTACCATATCGCATAGCCTCAAAAAGATGTGAATCGGACATTCCACAACCGTCATCCAATATTCCCACAGCTAACTCTTCCAATGGGTTCTCAGGGAACAAAAGATATACATTGGTACAATGAGCACTTATACTATTGTCGATAACGTCAGCAATAGCAGATTCGAAAGTATAACCTATCGAACGCATGGAGCCCATTAATATGTTGGCCCTAGGTGTATTTTCTCTGTCCTTACTCATTTTTCGGATAATATGAAAGGATTTTCTCGAAGACGGCTTTTGCGAGCAATGGAGGAACGGCATTTCCTATCTGTTGCTGGATATGAGAGATTGGGCCATCAAAGATGAAGTTGTCAGGGAAGCTTTGAAGTCTGGCTGCTTCACGAACAGAAATACCTCTGTCAACTGTTGGATGAATGAGCATGCTTTTTCTATAGTTCGAAATGACTACAGAAGGAGCATCTTCTCTAAGTCTTTTATATATGCCACTATGACAACGTTTCTTATCTTGATAATTTTGCATTAAGAAGTCCGGAATAGCCCTCCAATTTTGACCCTGACCAATATAGTGGTATCGTTGAATGACCAAGTCATTATTTTTTGACACGAAATTTTGTCTAGCCACCTTAGAGCCTTTGCGCATAAGCCTCTCGTATGCAAATGCCTCCTTATATGTTTTAGTATATGGAGCTACATCGATCATGTCTCCATTCTTCAAAAACGGCAAATCATCAATTGCTTCTTTTACAGTAACCACTGATTCTGTATTTGGCTTTGGAAACTCGAAATTGATCCCCGCACGATTTCCAACCATAAAGAATCTATTTCGTTTCTGAGGAACTCCATATTCATGTGCCCAAAGGACGGCATGATTCACTTTGTAGCCCAAGCTCTCGAAAAGACCTTGAACCATTTCTTCTATATGGCCTTGTTCCATTTTGGTAAATCCCCACACGTTTTCAAAAAGAAACCATTCGGGGTTGATGTCACGAACAAATCGTACGAACTCCCTAAATAAGAAATTTTTTGGATTTTGCATGTTCCTACTAATCGTATTAGACATAGAAAAGCCTTGGCAGGGAGGTCCACCCATGATAATAAATACAGGCTTATCCTTGCTTACAAAATCCTTAGCGTCTATCTTTTGAATGTCGCCGTGGATAACATTGGCTCCAGGATGATTTCGTTTATAGGTCTTTGCGGCACTGGGATTGATTTCAATAGCTGTTCTAACATCTATTCCTGCCCATTGTGCGCCTAGACTTAATCCTCCTGCGCCTGAAAATATGTCGAATCCTATCGGCTTCATAGTTATGTTTTCAGTCCTTTGCGTTTTAACGTTCATCACTAAAGTTGCAAAGTTACAAAAATCTTTGTCTTTTTAGAATAAAATGCGGAAAACTACCAATAATGTAGAGTCAAGTGGCAATTGCGCGATAGTGATGTCCATACCTGTGCCAATATCCATTCACGAGCACAAAAATAGCAAAAAAATCACTATTTTTGCGTTCGCGATGTGTTTAAAGATGAAATATGCAATCGTGCTGTTCGCGGCCGCCGTCGTGCTCACGGCACGGGCGCAGCAGCCTGCCGCCGTCGATGAGTATGCCGGCCTCACCGACGAGCAAATCGTGCACCGTGGCTTGAACTATGCCAGCGCCAAGAACTATGCCGAGGCCTACCGTTGCTTCAGCCGGGCGGCACAGCACGGCTACGACGTGGCGCAGTTCAACCTGGGGCAGTGCTACCGGCTGGGCCACGGCGTGAAGCCCGACACCCTCAAGGCCGTCGACTACTACAAGATGGCCGCCATGCAGGGCCAGGAAGAGGCCCAGTACAACCTGGCCGAGTGCTACATGCAAGGCTACGGCGTGCAGCGCGACAGCATCGAGGCCGAGAAGTGGTATCGCAAGGCTGCCGAGCTGGGCGTGACCGAGGCGGCCTTCAAGCTGGGGCTCTTCTATGCCAGCATGGGCAACTACGGCCAGGCGCTCAAGTACTACCGGCAGGCGGCCGACAAGGATCACCCCGAAGCTACCTACAACTTGGGCATGCTCTACTTCAACGGCCAGGGCGCGGGACGTGACCTGCGCACGGCCTTCGTGCTGCTCAAGAGGGCGGCCACCCAGGGCGTGGTCGATGCGCAGTACAATCTGGCCCTGTGCTATGGCAAGGGCCTGGGCACACCCGTAAACCGCGACATGGCCTTGCACTGGCTGCGCGAGGCTGCCCGTGGCGGCGACGCCAGCGCCCGCCAGGCCCTCAAGACCATGGGCTTGCAATAGTCCCGCCGCGCCGTGTACCAGGCCTTGCCGTGCATGCCGCTACAGTCCCGCCACGATGGGGGTGAAAAATTTTTTTTTGAAAATAATTGGAAAAATGTTGCAGGATAAAAATATTTTGCCGTATCTTTGCACTCGCAAAAGCGACTGGTGCGTTAGTTCAGCTGGTTAGAATGCCTGCCTGTCACGCAGGAGGTCACCGGTTCGAGTCCGGTACGCACCGCAGCAGCTCGGGAGTCAATCGATTCTCGAGCTGTTTTGGTTTGTATTGCTGCCATTGCGGGGCTGTCGCGGGCGTGTTAATTTTTTTTAACATGCTATGAGCCGTGGTTTGTGGCATTCTCTGTAAATTTGTTAGTTAAACTGATAAAGTGGTTACGAGATGAAAAAAATATTTTGGCTTGTTCCGCTCGTGGCGTTGTGCCTCATGGCCATGACGGCGGTCCTGACCAGCTGCGGCGGGGGCGACCCGCTCGAGAAGACAGTGAGAGAGGCCTTCGTTAAGGGCGACACCACCCAGGCGCGCTACAATCGCATTGTCGACTTGCTCAAGAGCAATCCCAAGAAGTACAGCGACTATATCGATGGCCAAGGCAATGTCAACGTCGATGCCCTGGGCAGCTACATCAACGCCATAGGGCAGAAACTGCGGCCGCCCATGTCGTGGAACGTGAAGGCCTATGCCGCCCAGCCGCTCTCGCTCACGGTCTACTTCGAGCGCAGCGGGTCGATGGTGCCCTACGACTCGCAGGGGGGCAGCGGCCAGCTCAAGAAGGCCGTCAACGACCTCATCAACTACTTCCCGGGCAAGGAGCGTGTGAGCATCAACATTGTGAACGACGGCATCTACCCCTACCGCGGCACGGTCGACTCGTTTTTGCAAGACCGCAACATCTATGCCACCACCCAGGGCACGGGCAACCCCGCCTATACCGATTTCAAGGTCATCTTCGACAAAATCTTCCAGGCGCAGAAGCCCAACAACGTGAGTATCCTGGTCACTGACCTCATCTACTCGCCCCGCAACACCGCGGGAGTGAGCACGGCCAAGATTTTCAACGAGGAAAACAGCCTGGCCACCAGCATCTTCAAGCACTACAAGGGCAAGTCGGTCATCGTCGAGCAGCTGCTGGGCGACTTCGACGGCATGTATTACCCCTATAGCGGCGTGCCTTTCCAGTACAAAGGCCCGCGCCCGTTCTACATCATCATCGTGGCCGACGCCTCGCTCATCGACCGCATGGCGGCCGACAAGAGCTATGCCAACTTCCTGAACCTGGGCAACGTGCTCAACAGCTACCGCTTCAACCAGGCACAGACTGAGCTCAAGTTCAACATGCTGCCCAGCTGGCGTGGCAACGCGGGCCGCTTCCGTCCCGACCGCGACGATGCCGCCTTGCTCACTCACTGCCAGGGCGACAAGCTCACGGGCGTGCTGGCCTTCAGCATCGCTGTCAACCTCGATGCCCTGCAGAAGAACGATGTGTTTCTCACCAATGCTGCCAACTATGCCGTGCAGTCGCACAGCGGCTTCACTGTCAAGGTCGAGCGCATCACGCCCAACGACGTCACGGGCAACAACCGCCGCTTCCTCGAGGGCATGACCCACGTGATCACCTTCACCGGCAAGTTCAACACGCCGGCCGACGAGATCGTTGTGAACATGCGCAACGACTTCCCCCAGTGGATCACCAGCTCGACCAGCAACGACGACAGCAATCCTGCCGCGGGCGACTTTGCCCACACCACCTTCGGGCTCGAGCGCTTCTTGCGCGGCATCTACGACGCCTTCTCGGCTGGCGGCAGCAACAGCTATGCCACCATCCACATCAGGCTCGAGAAGTGATGCGGCGGCAACGCCATGCCTTTTTCTGCCGACAAGAAATTTTTTTTTGGAAAAATATAGAGAGAAAATTATATGGATAAAAAGAAAGGACTTTATCTGGTGCTTGGCATTGTGGCCACTGTGGCCTTTGGGGTCTTCAGCTCCCACATCTACGAGCTCATGTTCTACGACAACAACTACAGCAATGCCATGTACAACTACGGCGTGTATGGCATCATGGCCATGATCACGATTGCCATAGCCTGGGGTGCGGCAGCCTTGTTCTACTATGTGGTCAACTCGGTGAAGTTCGACCGCTGGTATCACTGGCTGGCCGTGTGCGCGGCAGTCACAGTCGTCACGCCGGTAGTGTGCTACCTGGTCAACAGCAGCATGCTCGAGAGCCAGGGGCTCGACTTGGGCACGCAGGCCGTCGACTTTGAAATCGCCAATTTCATTTGGGCGCCGGTGCTCTTCACGGTGGCCTCGTTCTCGATGCGCTGGTGGAGCAGCAACTGCCGCCACACGCCCTTCCCGCAATGAGACCCGGCAGGCGAGCGCGAGAAAGAGACAATGATAATCAAAACAAAGAGTTGCCAATTGCAAACTTGAAAAACAAATTATGAGACTATTTATATTTGCCATAGGCGGAACGGGCTCGCGGGTGCTCAAGTCGCTGGTCATGCTCTCGGCGGCAGGTGTGAGGCCGGTCGACGACGACGGCCGCCCTGTGCCCAACTTCGAGATCGTGCCCGTCATCATCGACCCGCACAAGAGCAACGAGGACTTGAAACGCGCCGAGCAGCTGCTCAACCAGTACTGCCTGGTGCGCGACAAGCTCTATGGCCGCGAGGTGAACGGCGACGGCTTCTTTGCCAACAAGATATCGACCCTGCGCCAGGTCATGGGCATGACCTCGACCACGATCAACGACAGCTTTGTCTTCAACATGGAGGCAGTGGGTCAGCGGCGCTTCGCCGACTTCATAGGCTACGACACCATGGATGAGCCCAACCAGGCGCTCACCTCGCTGCTTTTTGCCCCCTATCAGCTCGACAACAAGATGAACATAGGCTTTGTGGGCTCACCCAACATTGGCAGCGTGGCGCTCAACATGATCAAAGACAGCGATGAGTTCAAGGCCTTTGCCAACGTCTTCAACCAGGGCGACCGCATTTTCTTTATCTCCAGCATCTTCGGCGGCACTGGCGCAGCGGGCTTCCCCATCATGGTCAAGAACATACGCCAGGCTCAGAATCTCGAGGTGAGCAACAAGGAGTTTTTGCGCGACGCCCCCATAGGCGGGCTCACCGTGTTGCCTTACTTCAGCCTCAACAACAGCCAGGGCAAGAGCATCGACAAGGCCGACTTTGTGGTCAAGACCCAGAGTGCGCTGCAATACTACAACGAGACGCTCACTGGCGCCAACGACCGCAACGTGAACGCCATCTTCTACCTGGGCGACCAGACGCCCTCGATACCCTACGACTACGACCCGGGCAATGTGAGAGACCAGCACGATCCGGCCCATCTCGTCGAGCTGGTGGGTGCCCTGGCCCCGCTCAAGTTTGCCGGCATGGGCAACGACCAGTTCTATACGGCCGGCGGCGGCTTCATGCCCACCAAGGCCTTCGAGTACGGGCTGGACAAGGATGTGCTCGATGTCGACTTCACCACCTTCGGCCTGGAGACCCGCCGCGCCATCTACAAGCCCATGGTCAAGTTCCACATGCTCTACCTGTACCTGCGCACAGCCTTTGCCGGCGTGATAGGGCAGGGCTTCACCCAGGACGAGCCCAAGCTCAAGAGCGACTTTGTCACCACCCAGTTCTACCGCACCCTCACCGGCCCGTTCTTCGACCGCTACACCGAGTGGCTCACCGAGCTCTACGGCAACATGCGCCACGTCGAGCTCTTCAATGCGGGCGAGAGCGACTATGCCGGCATCATTCACAATGTGGTTACCAAGAAAGGCTTCTTCGGCCGCAAGAGTGTGGATGCCAACACCTTCACCGCTGCCCTCAACAAGCTGAGCCGCGACAACAAGAAGTACGCCGGCCGCACCGTCGAGTACAAGCTGCTCGACCTCTTCGACCAGGCAGCCGGCCACATTCTCGACGAGCGCTATGAAAATATCAATTAGCATACCTCCCACTTTGCGGAACTAAATATTAATTATGAGCAACATTTTATCCTACAACAATAAGACCACCAAGACCAGCAGCGAGGACTGGATACCGGTAGAGCCCTACCAGGACGACGACATCGCCCAAATCAAGGACCCCAACGGCGGCATGTCGCGCAATCCGCGCACGGCCATCCCCAGCCCGTTTGCCCAGCTCGACCTGGTGAAGAACGCCTTCGAGCACCTGCAGCCGGGCAGCGACCGCATGCGGGGCATCGTGAGTGAGCTCATCATGGTGAGCAATGCCCTCGACGTGGCGCAGCTCTTCTTTGAGTACGAGAACCACCGCGACCACCTGCACATCGTGCGCTGGAACCGCGCTGCCGAGATTGAGCGGCTCAAGGCCGAGCCCGAGCACCGCCTCTACGGCCAGACCCTTGAGCTCTTCTTGCAGAGCGACAAGGTGTACAACTTCAACCAGCTCAACGATTGGTACATCATCATGCTGCACGACCAGGTGGTGGGGGCTACCTCGCCCTCGTCGTTCACCATGGCAGCGCCCGGCGCTGCGCCTCGCGACGATGTGAACGTGGAGCCCAATGTGAAACTCTTCTCCACGATGCGCGACTTGTGGGAGCGCGACGACGACTTTGTGTACTACATGTTCTTGCTCTTCAATGCCTACACCAGCTTGCGCCGCTCGCTGCCAGGCGTGTATGGCTACATGACCCGCAACCTGGGTTTCATCGAGCGCAACAAGCCCGAGCTCTACAGCCGCATCATCCAGGTCATACCCAACCCCCAGGCCCTGCAAGCCGACCGCGAGAGCCTGGTGCGGCAGCAGCTCGACCAGCACTTTGCCCCCTTCTCGGGCGAGGATGCGGTGAGCGTGCTCGATGCGCCGCTCTATCACAAGAAGCCCGTCGATATACGCTCGACTGTTGCCCAAAGCGACTTTGTCATCAGTCCCACTCTGCAGCAGGCAGCCGGCGAGACACTGCCACTGGTGCTGCGCAACAACTTCAACGGCGCCATCGACCGTTACACCTATGTCAACCGCGTGTGGGACAGCGCCACGCAGGTCTATGCCGGCAATGAGCCGCCCGAGCTGCGCCGCCTGCCCGACACCTCGATACAATACCCCTTCCTGACCACGGCCGACTTCTTCACGCCCTCTATCGTGCGCCTGGGCGGCACCATCGACAGCGACCACTACTTCGACGGCAACCTGGTGCGTGGCAACGGCGAGAGCAACAGCAGCTACTTGCTGCCCCTCACGCCAGTGTTTTTCAAGTATTTCACGGCCAGCGACCTGCAAGGCCACATCTTGGGCCGCAACATGATCGACATTGTAGAGGTGGGCGACGGCACTGTGACCGTGACCCTGCGCATCCCGGTCAAGAAGCGCTACATCGAGCTCAGCCGCACCTATGCCCCCATCGACGACCCCTCGTGGGCCTTTGACGAGCATGTGGGCACCGGCCGCATCATCCAGGGCGTGCAACTCTCGATGGCCGTCTTCCCCTTTGTGCGCACGGGTCATGGCGACAGCTACAAGGTGCAGCTGTTCACCTACATCACCGACGGCGGTGCCTCGTTGCGCTTCATGCACGACAATCCCGCACCCGAGCCCGTGGCTGCCACGGTGAAACCCCGCACCGTGGCCAGCTACAAGACCAGCTACTACGACCTGCAGGGCAGCTTCGACTATGTCGAGGCCGCCGTGACCAACGACCTGGGTACCTTCACGGGCATCATTGTGCCTCGCTGGAAGCCCTATGTGCCCAGCAACAAGGAGCTTATCTTTGCAGTCGATTTCGGCACAACCAACAGCCATGTGGAGTGGGCCGAGCGCGGGCAGGAGTCGCGGCCGCTCACCTTTGCCGACGGCAAGGAGCAGGTGCTCATCGCCTCGCTGCTCAAGAAAGACTCGCTGCTCATCGCCGAGCAGCTGCAGCGCATCGAGTTCCTGCCCCGCGACATCGACGACGTCTACGGCTTCCCCTTGCGCAGCGCCCTGGCCAGCAATATCAACGGTGCCGGCGGCCACACGCTCTTTGGCGACATCAACATTCCATTCCTCTACGAGCGCCAGTACTTCGACGGCTACGAGGTGACGACCAATCTCAAGTGGATGGGCGACAATGCCTTGTCCAAGGAGTTTCTGCGCGAGCTCGTGATGCTCATCAGGGCCAAGGCCCTGCTTGAGAATGCCGACCTGCAGCGGGTGCGCCTGGTCTACTTCTACCCGGTGAGCATGGGCGGCGGCGACCGCGGCAAGCTCAACACGGCCTGGGAGGACTTGTACAACACCTACCTGGGCGGCGACATCGACAGCAACTTGCACTTCTATCCCGAGTCGATAGCCCCGGCCTTCTACTACAAGAGTGCCGACGTGGTTGGCAGCAGCTATGTGTCGGTCGACATAGGCGGCGGCACCAGCGACACGGTCATCTACCAGACCAGTGCCGACCAGCAGAAGACCGTGCCAGTGGCCATCTCGTCGTTCCGTTTTGCCGGCAACGCCATCTTCGGCGACGCCTTCACCTGCAACGATGCCGACAACAACCCCTTGTTGCGGCACTACACCGAGTACTTCCGCAAGCTTGTCGACCGCAACCCCGATGTGACCTACCTCAACAGCATCATGCACACCATCATGGCCGGCAAGCGCAGCGAGGACATCAACGCCTTCCTCTTCTCGATCGAGAATGTGGAGCAGTTGCGCAACATGCCCAAGATGGACCTGAGCCTCTACAGCTACAACAGCCTGCTGCGCAACGACGACCAGCGCAAGCTCATCTTCATGTACTTCTATGCAGCGCTCATCTATTACATCGCCAGCTCGATGAAGCACCGCGGCTATGTGAAGCCCAAGCAGGTTTACTTCTCGGGCACGGGCAGCAAGATACTGAATATCCTGGGCAGCACCGACCTGGTCAACGAGTTCACCCAGTCGATACTCGAGCGCGTCTTCGGCGAGCGCTACACCGAGCCGTTCACGATCAAGATCGAGCGCGATTTCCCCAAGCAGGTCACCTGCCGCGGCGGCATACGCCTCGAGAACCAGCGCCTCGATGCCAGCTCGAGCCCCGAGATGCAGTCGCTGGTCGAGATGATGCGGCCGCGCAACGTCAACGCTATCAAGTATTGCTACTCGATGATCGACAAGGAGGTCCTGACCATGCACGACGTCAACGACCCCGACACGCGTGCGGCCCTCGTCGACAAGGTGAACGCCTTCAACCAGTTCTTCCTCGACCTGTGCGACCCGGTCACCCGCGACGACTTCGGCATCGACCCCAAGGTGTTCGGCCTCTTCAAGCAGGTGGTGGGGCAGAATGTGCCCAACTATCTCAACGCCGGCATAGGCAGCTACTTGATGGGCCGCTACGAGGACAACGCCGTGATCGAGGATGTGCCGTTTTTCTACCCGGTGATAGGCATTATACGCTACAACTTGCTCAAGAACTTGTGCAACGAGGTGATATCCAAGATGTGACCCCGATAATGCATTATATATATATTATTGACTTGTTTAATTGATATCGTATCATGACAAAAAGATTAGCAACGATCATAGCCGTTGGCCTGCTGGCAGCTGCTGCAGCGGTGGCCCAGCAGCACCCCGCCGAGGCTTCGGCCCCGCATGAGGCATCGGCCAGCCCCGCCGAGGCTTCGGTTGTCGACATCAACAGCGCCGAGAACAGGGCCATCAATGCCATGCAGGAGCCTCAGCAAGCCGCTCCTGCCCCGAGGCAGCAACAGCAACCTGGCGGCGAGCCTGCCGATGGCAGGGTGCAGCTCATCATCAACGTGCTGCTGCTCGTGGTGGGCGCCACGGGGCTCATTGTAGCCTGCGTGGCCAAGAAAGACGCTGCCAATGCCCGCAGCATGGCTCGCGACGAGCTCAAGGCGCTCTCCACTGCCCTCCAGCAGCACACCGAGGCCCTCGAGAGCGCCTTGCGCGTGATGGACCAGCGGCTCTCCCAGGTCGAGCAGGGTAATGCGGCCAGCCTGCACAGGCCACCGGCCGCCTCGCGTGCCGCAGCCCCGCATGCCGCCAGCCGGCAGCCCCGCAGCGCTGTCGCCAAGGTGGTGTACTTGACCCGCCCCGACGAGAGCGGCCGCTTTATGGGTGCATCCTCCCGCTTTGAGCGTGGCAACAGCATCTTCCAGCTCTCCACGACCGACGGCACCACGGGCAGCTTCATCGTCATCGACGATGACGAGGTCAACCGCTTGGCGCTCATGATGCCCACCGAGAACCTCACGCGTGCCTGCACGGGCAACAACATCCAGGTCTCGGGCGGCATGCGCCGCATCGTCACCGACGCAGCTGGCCGCGCAGTGCTCGACAACGGGCGCTGGCGCATTGTGACGCCAGCCAAAATACACTACGAGGCATGACGCCCGTGGCGAGAAATGTGTGAAATGAAAACAATGCAGTGAGATGAAATTGAAGTGTCCCAAGTGTGGCAGGGTGACCGAGGTGTCGGCAGTCGAGCTGCGCAAGCAGCGCGGCAATGTGGTGTGTCCACGCTGCCTTGCCGTGTTCAAGGAGCCCGTCCCCGCCAGTGCCGGCGATGACGACGAAGCCCTCACACCCCCGCCAGTGCCCTCGCCCCGCCGTGCGGCAGCCTCGGCCCCGTCCAGGCACAGGCCCATTTCATTTGTCGCGCCACCCGAGCCCCCCCGCCCGCGTGCCCGCCAGCCGCAGCCTTATCGCCAGCCGCGCCCCTCGCGCCCGCGCCAGCCAAGGGCAGCCGCTCCGCCCCCGCTCCGCCCCCGCTCGCACACGACACCCCTGTCCTACTGGGGGTGCCTGGGCTACTCGGCGCTGGCCACGATCGTCTTTTTCCTGCTCTATATTTTCGTGGGCAAATTATAAGATCTTAAACTGGAAAAACAATAGCTATGGCTACGATAAAGAAATACACATGTCCCAAGTGCGGCCATGCCATCGAGGTCGACACCGGCGCCCTGCAGGCAATGGGAGGCTCGGTGGTGTGTCCCGAGTGCCAAACCGTGCTCACCATCGACGGCGACTACGCCTATGTGCCCCTGCCGCACAGCGATGTTGCGCCTGCCGGGCCGCAGGTCGAGGCCCAGCAGGAGACTCCGCCGCCCTTTCACCCCGAGGGCGCTGGCGGCCAGCCGGCTACACCCTCGATAGCCGAAATCACCGGCCAGGAGCATGACCCCCTCTACGACGAGGCCGTCGACTACCTGCGCACTTGCAATGCTGCCTCGGCGCCCAAGCTGGCGCAGTACTTCCACATCTCTATCGAGCGCGCCCGGCACCTCATCGCCGACCTCGAGAAAAACCACATAGTGGGCCCCTACAACGGCGGCGGCCCGCGCGAGATACTCATTCC
>Ga0256406_1001096_pt1 | contig 45016 bp, 39 predicted proteins | sample RumenRJG_03DNA_FD_185986 | JGI IMG/M metagenome (GOLD analysis project Ga0256406, IMG submission 185986) | Bovine rumen microbial communities from Lethbridge, Alberta, Canada - RJG_03 | ecosystem: Host-associated > Mammals > Digestive system > Stomach > Rumen | place: Canada: Alberta | collected... | reverse complement strand
TTGCTTGTTTTCTTTTTGCAACACTAAGATAAGTGAAAATTCTGACATGGCAAAATCCTGGGCAACTTTTTGTTGCTCAGGAACTTATAAATAAAGTTAAATTATAGTGTTGCGGAATTAAGGTTTTTATATAATGACGCACAAGCAGGGTAAGAGCAAATGACAGATAGACCGCAGAGGAATAAGAGCTAAACTGTCGTCAAATTTGCATCTGTATAATATGAGCGTACGACGTATAATTACGGGAAGTGCAGTAGCAAAAGCCATAGTCGCACGGCAGAAAATATTGCTTGCAATGCAAAAAAAATAGGTTGCAGATATCCTCGTTCACGCAATAAATTGCTAATTTTGCGCTAGATTAAAAGTATTGTGGATACTACCGCAGTCTTATCCACCAAAAGTATCGAAATAATAAGATGAAAATCAAAGTAGGGCTAATCGGGTTTGGCCGAATGGGGCGCTTCTATCTACAGGAATTTCAGAAGAATGACCGTTTTGAAGTGGCTTATATCTGTGACCCCATGGAGTCTTCCCGCGAATTAGCACATAAATTGTCACCTGAATCCAAGATTATAAGCGAGTCTGATCCTATCTTTGAGGACACAGAAGTCCAACTGGTCGCACTCTGCGCATTGGCCAACTCTAGAAAGGGTCAGATTGAGAAAGCCGTTAAGGCTGGCAAGCACATCATTTCTGAAAAGCCTATTGCCGACACCGTCGAGAGAGAATGGGACGTAGTTGACCTCGTAGACGGATATGACAAGATGACGACGGTCAATCTCTATTTGCGCAATTCCTGGTATCACAATACGCTACGCGATTTCATCAAGACAGGTGAGATCGGAGAACTGGCTATCTTGCGCATCTGCCATATGACTCCCGGACTCGCACCTGGCGAAGGACATGAATATGAAGGTCCTGCCTTCCATGACTGCGGAATGCACTATGTGGATATCGCCCGCTGGTATGCCGGCTGTGAGTACAAGACATGGCATGCGCAGGGAGTCAACATGTGGAACTACAAGGACCCTTGGTGGATACAGTGCCATGGCACTTTTGAAAACGGAGTAGTATTCGACATTACCCAAGGCTTCGTCTATGGACAATTGGCCAAGGACCAAATTCATAATTCCTATATAGATATCATCGGCACCAAGGGTGTCTGCCACATGACCCATGACTTCAAGACAGCCCACGTATCACTCCATGGTGTGACCCGTACGGAGGAGATAGAGAAGCCCTTTGGAGGCAAAAACATAGACCGTCTCGTTGAGCTTATGGGCGAGTCGATTGAGAGCGGGAAACGGTCGCCGGCTTTACCCGAGATGAGAGACAGTGCCATTGCCTCGGAATATGCATGGACTTTTCTCGAAGACGCTCACAAGCATGAGCTTCCATCCATTGGCAACCTGCGCGAGCTCGAACAGATCAGAGAGCGCCGCCGTCATATGAAAAACGGCTATGGTCTCCTGCCCCACCTCACAGGTGATTATTAGAAAAATCGTCTCATGACGAATCAAATCTCAAAATAATTCACTTATCGTTTAATCAAAAAAAACATGTAATCATGTCGGATCTTTCAAGAAGAGCCTTCCTTAAGAGAAGCGGCGCTGCCTTGGCTGGCCTCGTAGCAGCTCCTACAATCGTTCCCAATACCGTGTTGGGCAAGAAGTACAACCACAAGTCGCCGAGTGACAAGATGAACATCCTTGGCGTAGGTATCGGCGGACGTGGCGCAGCCGACCTCAAGCAGATGGAGACAGAAAATATCATCGGCCTCTGCGACGTTGACTGGAAATACGCCGACCATATTTTTAAGAAATATCCCAAAGCTAAGAGGTACAATGACTACCGCAAGATGTACGACGAGATGCTCAAGGAAGCAGACGGCGTAATGGTAGCCACGGCTGACCACACGCATGCCATCATCGCCGCTGATGCTATGACAGCGGGTAAACATGTATATGTCGAGAAGCCTATGACTCTCTATGTGTACGAGTCTCGTCTGCTTGCCAAGCTCGCAAAGAAATATAAGGTTGCCACCCAAATGGGTAATCAAGGCGCAAGTGGTAAGGGAACGCGCAAGGCTCTCAACTGGCTATGGAACGGAGAAATCGGAGAAGTACGCAAGGTAGAAGCCTTTACCAACCGTCCTATCTGGCCTCAAGGTATGCCTACCCCAAGCGAGGCTATGCCTGTACCTTCAACACTTAACTGGGAATCTTTTATCGGCCCAGCCAAGATGCGCAGCTACAATGCCGCCTATACTCCTTGGAACTTCCGTGGTTGGTGGGACTTCGGCTCCGGCGCCCTTGGAGATATGGCCAATCATATCCTGCAGGTCGCATTCAAAGGCCTCAATCTCGGCTATCCCTCTCAGGTACTCGGCAGCTCAACAATGCTGATGAGCGATTCTTGTCCTACCGCACAGAAGGTAACCTACAAATTCCCCGCACGCCCCAACATGCCTAAGCTTGCCCTTCCTGAGTGCGAAGTCGTATGGTATGACGGTGGCCTCAAGCCTGATATTCCTTTCAATATGCCCGCCGACAAGCACTTACTGGCTGATGGAGCTTGCATCTTCTATGGCACCAAGGACACTATGGTTGTCGGATCATGGGGTAGCAATCCTTTCCTCGTCAGCGGACGCGATCCCAAGGTACCCGAGCTTTGCCGCATCGTCAAGGACGACAACCATCAGCAAGACTGGATACGTGCCTGCAAGGAGAGCGCTGCCAATCGTGTCGAGACTGCATCCTGCTTTGCCGAAGCCGGTCCTCTCAACGAAATGGTCGTCATGGGCGTAGTTGCTACACGTCTGCAGAGCCTCGACCAATGGCTCGACTGGGATGGCGAGCATATGAAGTTTACCAATATCCCGAGTGACAAAACCATCAAGTTCATCACAAAGGATAAATTCAATATTAAGGATGGTAACCCGACATTTGCCCGTGACTACACAGAGCCTGTCAATGCCAACGAATTTGCAGACAAGCTGATCAAGCCGGACTACCACAACGGCTACAAGTTGCCGGATATGCCTATTATTTAAAAAAAGAGTATCAATGATGAAAAGGACTCTCTTAATAGCCTCAGCACTGCTCTTATTAGGGAGCAGCCGCGTGAGTGCAGAAAGCAAGATTGTCAACAATGGCAACGGCACAGCCACAGTCATATGCTCTCAGGGCCTTCTCGGTCCTGAGAAGTGGGACAAACAAGTCAAGCCTATTGACAAGAAGGGCTACATCACCATCTTTGACGGCAAGTCTCTCGGAGGCTGGCGCGGATATGGTAAAAACCATATTCCCTCCAAGTGGGAAGTAACTCCCGATGGATGTCTCAGTTTTAAGGGTAAAGAGGCTGCCAAGGACGAAGAAGGCGGAGACCTCATCTTTGCTCATAAGTTCAAGAATTTTGAACTGACGCTTCAGTGGAAGGTTGCCAAAGGTTCCAATAGCGGCATTCTCTACTTGGCTCAGGAGGTAATCAAGCCGGACGGAAGCAAGGTCGAACCTATTTACATCTCAGCCCCGGAGTATCAGGTGCTTGACAATCAGAATCATCCTGATGCAAAACTAGGCAAAGATCACAACCGCCAGAGCGCATCACTCTACGATATGATTCCTGCCAAGCCACAGAACTCCAAACCTTACGGCGAGTGGAATGAAGCTAAGATCCGCGTACAAAACGGTACGGTCAGCCATTATCAGAATGGTGTGCTCGTTGTCCAGTATAAGCTCTGGACGCCCGAATGGACGAAGATGCTGCAAGCCAGCAAGTTCAGCGAAGCAAAGTGGCCAGTAGCTTTTTATCTGCTTGACAACTGCGGAGGAGCCAATCACGAGGGTTATATTGGCCTTCAGGATCACGGCGACCGCGTCTGGTACCGCAATATTAAGGTCAAAGAACTTTGATATTCTATACTTCAAGGGTCATGTCTGCGTCTGGACGTAAAGACATGGCCCTTGTTATCTTGTCCAACAATTTTAATTTGTTCTAATATGAAAAAATCATCCATTATTTTCGCTGCCGGCCTCGCCCTTGTGATGACGTCTTGCGGCAATAAGCAAGGTTGCAATTGCAATTGCTCATGCGGTTGCGACAACTGCACATGTGCTAAGGGAGATACCACTGCTAAGAACGCTACTCCCGAATACAAGATCATTGAGAATCCGCAGGTTGATATCAGCAAGCTGCCTGTAGACAAGGACGGCTATATTACACTTTTTGACGGAAAGACTCTCACAAACTGGCGTGGTTACAACATGAAGACTCCTCCTACAAGCTGGAATGTAGAAGATGGTGCCATTCACCTCAAAGGCTCTGGCACTGGTGAGGCTCAGGCTGAAGGTGGCGGCGACTTAATCTTCGCCCACAAGTTTAAAAACTTCACCCTCGAACTTGAGTACAAGATTTCCAAGGGCGGTAACTCCGGTATCTTATATCTCGCTCAAGAGGTCATGGCCAAGGAGGATGGCAAGGAAGTTAGCGTACCTATCTGGCAAAGCAGTTCAGAGTATCAGGTGCTTGACAATGCCAATCATCCCGATGCTCAGCTGGGCACAGACGGCAACCGTCAGTCTGCTTCTCTCTATGACATGATACCTGCTAAGCCCCAGAATGCTAAGCCCTATGGCCAATGGAACAAGGCTAAGATTATGGTTTACAAAGGTACTGTCGTACATGGACAAAATGGTCAGAATGTCCTCGAGTATCACCTCTGGACACCCAAATGGAATGAGATGCTTCAGCATTCCAAGTTCAAAGAAGGAGGCGACTTCCCCATTGCTTATGAGCTGCTTAAGAATATTGGCGGCGGCGAAAAGGGCGACGGCGGCTACATCGGTCTCCAGGATCACGGTGATGACGTATGGTATCGCAACATACGTATCAAAGTGATGGACTAGGAAAAAATCCAAGACATCAAAAAGTAGAGATAAAATGAAAAAAAATGCTCTATTGATTCTGCTTGTCGTCTTAGCGGTCTTTGCACCTCAGACCATGCAAGCGAGGAAAGAGATGGCACTTCAGTTATACTCTATTCGTACCGTCTTTGGCAACAACAATTATGCGGAGAAGCACGCAGAGATTTTCAAGCAGCTTCATGACATGGGCTACACTGCAGTTGAGGCTGCCAGCTATAACGACGGCAAACTCTACGGTGTTGATCCGGCTCAATTCAAGGCTGATCTCGCAGCAGCAGGCTTAACGGCCTTGTCTTCGCATACGACATATCGCCTCTCTGACAAGGAGCTTGCTGATCATGACTTCACAAAGGCTATGCAGTGGTGGGACAAGTGTATCGCTGCTCACAAGGCTGCAGGCATGAAGTACATTGTGACTCCTTGGGGCCCTGTTCCCAAGAATCTCAAGGATGCTCAGACACTTTGTGACTATCACAACGCTGTTGGTGAGAAGTGCAATGCTGCTGGCATACGCTACGGTTATCATACTCATAGCCACGAATACAAGAACATAGGCGACACCAAGACCAAATGGATCCAATACATGATGGATCATATCGACGCCAAAAACATGTTTTGGGAGATGGACGTCTACTGGTGCGTGATGGCCCAAGAGAGTCCTGTCGAGTGGTTTAAAAAGTATCCCGGCCGCTTCACCCTCCTGCATATCAAGGATAAGTATGAGCTCGGCGAGAGCGGAATGGTCAACTTCAGCACAATCTTTAAGAATAGCGACGTCTGCGGTCTCAGGGGCTATATCGTAGAGCTTGAGCGTACTGACGGCACCATCTCCATCATGGAAGGTGTTAAGCGCAGCGCTGACTATCTCAATGGTCTGAAGGATGTCAAGAAGTCATATGACAAATAACAGACCCGCCTGATTGGGATAAATTCATTGCGAGGGGGCGCACAAACATTAAATACTGTGCGCCCCCTTTTGTTTTCACCACTTTCAAGGCCTATTTGTAGACGGACAAAACTTCGGAGTATGTGGATGGAGAAGAAAGATAATTCCTCAAAATATGCAAATTGTAGAGAGATTTTCTTTTAAGGCAGGCGGATTAAGAAAATCAAGAGATTCGTTTCTACAATCACGAGAGACAGATACGACTTAGGTGTCTGTTCTCTACGAGGAGCTATCTCATCGCCATAAACCTTTTGCGTTCTGCGGCATCTAGTCTTTCAATGGAATAGCGTAGCATGGTTCTTGGCATTTCCCGTGCATGTTGCTTGAGAAAGGAGCGCAAAAGGTCCGTGCTGACCCACTTGCCCATTTCACGCAACATCCATCCTACAGCTTTCTGCATGAGGTCCTGCTTGTCATGAAGGTGTATCTCAGCATAACGCAGGCACCATGACGGATCTCCATGTCGTATGGGCGTAAGCGTACAGACCATACTTATGCGCCGACACCAGAGGTCTGCGCTGCGAGCCAGTACATCAAGCATGTCTTGTGGATTACCCAGTGCCGTATCCTCCATCAACCACTGGCCTAAGGTGTTGGGCGCTGAAGCATCTACGAGATCCCAATTGTTTATCCTTTCTGTATGGTGAAGATAGAAGGTTACAATGTCGTCACGCCGCTTCATCGCCTCTTCGCCGGAGTGGTTAGCCACGTGCGAAAATAGATCAACAAGGATGAGTAGCCCACACAGCCTTATCTCATGCCATGGAGAGTCCAACAATGCTCCGACTCTTTCCAGAGGAAAATCCTTGCACACCATTTTCACCACTTTTCGGATTGCGGGTACCCGAATTCCGAGAAACTGGTCCCCCTCGCTGTATTCGCCATGGCCAGTTTTGAAGAAGCCCATCGAAACCTTTCGTTGGGCATCATTTCTCATGGATAGCATCTTTGCAGTAATCTCTCCTACTGTATGCAAAGTCATTTTTATTGTTAGTTGTTATTATATTCGTCTGTACTTCTTATGATAGCGGTCATAAGGCATACGCCACGCCCATGGGCAGCAACGATAGCCGTGATGTGACCCATAGCATTTACCGGAAGGACTAGGATAAAGTCCTAGGCGGCAATAAACAAACGATGAAGGAAAAATTTACTTCTGGGCAGGCTCCCATTTACAACGAACGGGAGAGACGATGGCGCCTTCAGCCTTCAATTCTTTCATCGCCTTGTCTACTTCCTTGCGATCAAGACCTGAGAGTTCTGCGATCTTACCAGCATTCAGCGGAATACCAGCCTTTTTCATGGTTTCCAATACTGTGTCTTTCGTTGCCATAATCTAATTCTCTTTAAGTTGATAAATGATGTCTGTGCCAAAGATACGAAGAAAGTTTTATTCTCGTAGAAGCATAAAGAGAAACAGGAGGGGCAATTTAATCATTAAGCATACTTTTCCACAAATACGTCTGATAAAATCAGTTTAGGAAGAGTTGCCAGATAGACAGTTTAGATTACCCTTGTAGCAAGATAATACAGCGGCTTCACACCTAGAAGGTGAGGTCGGTGCCTTGCGCCGAGACAGAGAGAGTCACGCAATGCCCCATGAGAAGCGGTACGTTGGGCCTATGACTGCCATGACCAGCGGGAAAGCCAAAACAGATGGGATAGTCGAAGTCGGGGGCATATCGCTCGATAACCTTGTGGAGCATCTCTTCCATGCTAGCGTAGCCCAGATCAGGCTTATAGTCAGTAAAACGACCGATGATGAGACCTCGCACACGCTTGAGCACACCTCGCAACATCAGTTGGTGAAACATGCGATCTACGCTGTACATTCCTTCACCCGTATCCTCGATAAAAAGAATAATATCCTTCTGTCGAAGCATGTCATATGGAGTATCTGCCAAGGCACCCAGTACGCTCATATTACCGCCCACGAGCATACCTTGCCCCTTGCCGTAAACATTGTAAGGATGAGGAGCCTGGTGGTAAGAAGGGAGGTGCCCGAGCAAGAGCTGATGGAGCACCTCATTGACGCTGTCCTGCTCAGGATACCGACCTATGCCCTCTACCATATTGGCATGGATACTCTGTATACCAGCTTGAACCTCAGCACTCAAGAGCGCTGTGATGTCACTAAAGCCTACGACCCATTTGGGATAGCGTCGGAGAGTATCAAGAGGTATTTCATAGAGCAGCTGGGCCAAGCCCTGACCACCGCGTGTACAGATGACCGCTTTAACCTGCGGATTGCAAAGGGCTTGGAGCAAATCGCTACGGCGTTGGTCGATTGTCCCGGCATAGCTATGATAGTTTTTGAGCGCATTTGGCCCCATTCCGGGACGAAATCCCCATTGTCTCAGAATCTCCATACCCGGCTCAATCTGCTCAGCCTCAGGAGGACATGACGGAGAAATGACGGCGATGCTATCACCCGGTTGAAGCCACATCGGAGAGAGAGGTTGCCGCCTGGCATGGGCAGGAAGCAGAAGTGTAAACAGAAGGAGATTGAGAAGGAAATGCGGATGAAACATGATGCGATAATAGACTTTATAAACAGGACCCAGGGTGATACTTTGTTTCGAGTTGATGAAGGATGCCATAGCGTAGGCTCATGACAGGCGTAGCCAGTTGAGTCACTCCCAGCCCTTCGGCTATCCGCAGATATATACGTAGGGCAGGTACAATGATATCAGCGCGGTCCTGACTGATATTCCATTGGGATTGTATCTGCATGGGAGAGAGCGGACAGAGGCGCTGATAGAGATTGGTCAAGGCTGAGATTGTCAAGTCGGCACCAGAGTGTACGCCAAGCAGCATCTCTGAGATCTTGTGGATATTGCCACCCGTACACACCATATAAGGCACGCCATATCTCGTCTTGAGCTGGCCAAGTATCATATCCAACTGGGCAAACTTTTCCAGCCATTGCTGCTGGCTGTATTTACGCATAGACCCCATCTGCAGAGAGCGAGCGTAGAGGTCTTTACCCTTTTGGCTCAGACTAATCTCCGTACTTCCGCCGCCAACATCGACAAAGGCTGTCAGCACTTTTTCCTTACCTCGTGGAGGACGATAGCTACTTCGTGTGAGGCAGGCCTCCTCATCACCCGAGATGACCTTGAGCTCAATGCCGCTGTATTCCTTGACTTGACGAAGAATAGCCGTAGCATTCGCCGCATCGCGCATAGCTGCTGTAGCACAGGCTCTATAGTGACTAACACCTGCCTTGATCATCAGCAGAGCGAAGTCACGTAGCGTATTGCAGAGCAGCTTGGACATAGCGGGCGTAATCTCGCCGCAACTGTATACATCGTTACCTATGCGTACCGGTACCCTCCAGTATCGATCCGTATACGTCGGCTGGTGTTCTCTCCGAGTCGTTGCGACAGGCGATTTGTCCTCGTAAGATCTGATAAGCAGTCTGGAGGCATTGGAGCCTACGTCTATAGAGGCCAGCTTCATGATGGTACCTATGTTGATTAATTGTTGGCAAAATAACCATCTTGGCTAATCCGCCATTTTGCCACCCTTTGGGCAGCACTAAGGGGATACAAAAAGAAGTAGCGAGATACAAGGGGTAATTGTGGAGCTGGCTCCCGACCTTCGTATCTCGCTACTCGAGTGTCTGTGAAAAGACTAAGCCTCCTCAGCTTCCTTTAGATTGATACGTTTTTCACGGATACGTGCCTTCTTACCAGTGAGGTCGCGGAGGTAATAGAGTTTGGCGCGGCGCACCTTACCCGTTTTCTCAAGGGTAATACCTGCGATGTTGGGGCTGTTGAGCGGGAAAATACGCTCTACACCTACAGTACCCGACATCTTGCGTACAGTGAAGCGCTTGGAATCGCCGTGGCCGGCAATCTTGATGACCACGCCACGATAGTTCTGAATACGCTCCTTGTTGCCCTCGATAATCTTGTAGGCTACAGTGATTGTGTCACCGCTCTTGAATGCGGGAAATTCTTTTTTTTCAGTTGCAAAGGCGCTTTCAGCTACCTTAATCAGATCTTCCATTTCTTGTTTATGGATTTTATTGTACAAATTGCGCAACATATCACAGGCTTCTGCAATCATCCTGCCAGCGGTTACGCTTAGCGGGTGCAAAGTTACACTTTTTATCTGATAAATTAAATATGTCGTCAGAAAAAAGTAATGTTTTACTGCTCAGCCCCTACAAATAAATTTGAGATAGAGGAGAAGTCCCATTATCAGGAAGCCTTAAGGCCATAAGTCAGCAATGATATCTAGACAGGTTGCCATGTTTTCTGAGATCAGTTCAAATCCGTAACGAGCAGCATTCGACTGGTCCAAATTAGGGACCACCTTGTCTCTGCTCCCCTGGGCAGTTAAAAAAATAACAAGGAAATAAAATCTTTATAGGGGTTTTTGTACCTTTGCAAGACCTTAAGCATCTTGTCCTTCCTGCCTTCCCGTTAACAGACAGACCACAGCGTAGAGTCTTAGCTCTCCCTGATGCCGACAGCGATTTGTCTAAGGCCCCATGCACAGAGGTTGAAAAGATAGAAGACAAGACATTATAGATATGAAGAAACTGTTATCCATTATACTTCTGCTCGCTTGCCTCACCATGCAGGCCACAGAGCGACTCCGCATTATGACATTCAATGTGCCAATGGGCAATATCCCGGCAGTAGGGCTCAATACTTGGGCCAACCGATGTATCGGCATCCAAAACTTCATAGACTCGGTACGACCAGACATGATGGGCATGCAGGAGCCGGTGAGGACAGAGCTGATGAATCTGCTTAGCGGCATGCCCGGTTACAGCATGCTTGGCGTGGCCCGAGACAATGGTCAGGAGAGCGGCGAATACAGCCCTATACTGTACCGTACAGACCGCTTGCTCGTCGAGCACACAGGCACCTACTGGCTGAGCAAGACGCCGGAAGTCGTGTCTAAGAGTTGGAGTTCGGCGTGCAATCGCATCGCCACATGGGCTCTCTTTCGTGACAAACAGACGGGGGCACGGTTTATCTATACCAACACCCATCTGGATCACATCAGCGACAGCGCTCGTGAGCATCAGATGGAGGTAATCAAGACCAAGATGACTGAGCTCCGTGCCCAGTACGGTAACCTGCCGATGATGCTGACCGGAGACTTCAATGTCAAGAGGACAGGCTCAGCCTATCAGCGAGCCTCCACTTATAAGATTCCAATGAATGACGCCTACGTGATTGCCAAGGCCAAGGCAGGTCCCAGTTGGACGTGGTGCTCGGGCGGCACCAAGATAGACTATATCTTCTTGACCCAAGAAATCAACTGTGAAAAGGCCTATATACACGAGAGTCGTCTGCTCACCGGCCAACAGCTTTCCGATCACAATGCCCACTATGCTGACATTTCATGGGAGACTTCGCTGAGCGAAAATGCCACAGCCTTACTTGAACAGGCTCAGGCCGCCTACGATTCGCTGCTTGTGCCCGTGAGGACACAGACCAAGCTCATCACCAACGCTACTGATGGCAGCGCCGGCTGTCAGCTGAGTTGTGACAAGGCGAATGAGACCGAAGGACAATATTATCGTTATTTGATCGATGGCAATCTGGACACATATTTTCATTCGCAGGATAAGAGCCCGCTACCACCCAATCGTCCTCATTATCTTCAGGCAGATTTGCGAACCAATGATGTCACAGCCTTCACCTTCCGCTACGCACGACGCAATAATGACAACTACGGCAAGGCGGACCGTTGGCAAGACGTGATGATCGTCGCCTCCGATGACCGTACTAACTGGGACTACATCACAGAGCTCTATAACTTCGGCGGTCCCGAGATGATCTATTATGATTCCCCAGCAATCCTCTTGCCGCGGCCTTACCGTTACATCAGATTCAACGTGATGCATACGCCCGCCATGAAGATACGCAACGGTCATCCCCAGTTCTCATGCAGCGAGTTCCAAATATTTGAGGATACCATTAGTACCCAGTCTTCTCAGCGTTACTACGACGCAGCGGTCAAGGGCGCAGCCGACACTCTGCAGGCCCAGATGGCTATTGTCAAGTCGGCAGGCACGTCAGTCAATCAGGCACAATATGATGCCTTGGCCGCAGCGCTGACCCGCCTGCGCTCTGTCAAGATAGACCGAGGGCCTCTCAGCTGCAAGATTAGTGAGGCCAAATTTCTACTGACCCATTTCTCTGTCGGCACTGACCATGGGCAGACGACTCAGGACCAGATTAGCGCGCTGGATGCTGCGAAGCAGTCGGCACAGGCATTCCTTGATACGTCAGCCCTTTTGACCAAGGCTCAACTGGATCAGCAATACCGTATCCTGAACGAAGCTGTCAAACAATACAGGACCTCTCTCGTCAATCTGAGGCCCAATCGCTGGATATATATTGTCAACAAGGCCCAGTCGGGCAAGGGTCTCTATGCTCCGACGGCCAACGCCGATGCCGCAGTCGCCTGTAACAGCGTGACTGGAGGTACAGAACGGATTAGTGGCGGCCAACTCGCATCATCGATGTGGCGCGCGATACCGCTGAGTTCAGAGGACACCACCTACGCCCTGCAAAATCGTGAAACCGGTATGTTTCTCGGGCAGCCTAATCTAAGTACCGGAGTCTTCACCCAGAGCATTGACACCGTAGCCTACAAGATTTCTCTCATCGGGAGCCGCGAGTTTGTGCTCTACCCCTTTCAGCCAAATTTGTCACAGCGCAAGTTGGTGACAGCAAGCGAATCCTCGCCCGTCCTGACAGCGACGCAGCAAGTGCAGTATGGCGGGTTAGGCTCCTGGAGTTTAGACTATGTAGCCGACGATGCCGACCTAAGCAAGGTCAAGATACCCGTACAAAAAAACAGCATCCGCATGATGACGCTGCCGTTTACCGTAGATCATCTTGCCGCTGACAATCCCGACATGAAGGGCTACCGTATCGTCCGTCGTGTCACCTCCACGTCATACAATATCAAGGAGCAGGAGAGTTTCGCTGCCGGAGAGCCTTTTATCCTCATCGTCGGCGACTGGCAGCAACTGGGCACGTCGACCGACTCCATCTGTCTCAAGGTGACCCCGCCAGACGTCTTTGTCAGTAAAGCCCAGACAGTCAATGGTCTCACAGGCCTGCTCAATCGCACTCGTGTCTCCCGTCTCTGTTACTACTATGTAGACAACACTTTCAGTTCTGGCAGCAATATCTACCTCGACGGACAGACAGGCTATATTCTTCGTGCACAAGTCAAGGATACAGGTGAGACACCCGACTTCACGATCTCCCTCAATGCGGGTATCACTGGCATTAGCCAGCTACAAGTGGTAGGCGATGAAAATAGCCCTGTCGATGTCTATAGTGCAGATGGTCGTCTTTTGCGCCGTCAAGTCAAGACCTCGGAGGCTCTCTGTGGACTGCTCAAAGGTATCTATATCGTCGGAAAGCGCAAGGTCGTCATTCCCTGAGGGTATTTTGACCTGCCAAGGCCATACTTTACTCCGAAGAAGTAAAGTTCTATTCCGATAAGATAGTGGACAGTCTCAAGCGAATGTGTCCTCTTTTCAATAGGGTTCATGTTTCGTCGCGAGTAAATGACGTTTTGGTCTGACCGCATGACACACTGTCCTAATAGGATTATTCACTATACCCTATATATAAGCAAATCCGGTGAGATTGGAGCTTCTTTGTATTTTGGAATCATGTTGCTGATGCTGGGATTCATTTTCTCCATGCCTCTCTCGATGGGAGCGAGGCGCAAGATGTATATGACCTTATCCTCCACGGCAACATGAACTACGGCCGGTACGTGAGGACAACGATATGGAACAATTTTCTCGCCATCTATGACCATTTGCTTGATTTCATGGATGCTCACCCGATTTTAAGGAGCAGGTGCAATTCAGCGGCCGGACTTACGGCAGCCTCAAGCAGACCGCCCCTCAGATGATTGGCCACACCAAGCGCATCCATCAGAGGGGACTGCTCAATTTTACAGGCACATTCTACTCCGGTCCTGTCAATGTCAATATGGACGGAGAGACCAACTATCGCTGTGCCTGGCTGGGTACCAAATTGATTCGGGACAATGTGGACGAGACCGACGGATTTTATTTCCTGGAACGAGCCTTTCATCCTCAGATTCCCTAGATACTCCATCACGCTGGAGTCAGCTAAACCCCATCATCACCGGAGATGATTTCTACGCACCGTTTCGTCTCAAGAGGCTGGACGGGAACACTTCGGTTTGCGTCCCAATCAGAAAGGCACCGTAAGTTACGACATCCCCTTCGGCATCCACGAGATACGGGTGAAGGGCCCAGCCTCGCCATCGCACACCCCCTAGACCCTACCCGGCCAGGGAGTAGACAGACTGCAAATATATACATGTCACAGTGCTCTTCATGTCAAATAAAATCGTTACCTTTGCAGCCGCAATTCACCGGTTGCCATTTTACACACACAAGCGCTTGTGGCGGAATTGGTAGACGCGCTAGACTTAGGATCTAGTGGCGAGAGTCGTGCAGGTTCGAGTCCTGTCAGGCGCACCCAAGATAATGTCAAGTTGTTGAGTTTTCAACATCTTGGCATTCTTAATTTTTAGCACCAAATTGGCGACATTATAAGGCGCTGAGTCTTTCTGAAATAGTTAGAAATATCTTGAAATAATATAAGCCCCACGAAATTATCATGGGGTGCAGGCAATACTCGCTCGCAATCACGAGGACCCACTTCCCCACATCCTCCATATTCATCAGGCATCGGTCAAACGGCTTGGTCTTTCATCACATTTATTACATGATAAGACTTTGTTATCACGTGATCAAGGTTTGCATGCTTTGAAATCGCATACTTTGAGGCCGGATAAACCGCAGTCTGCGAATTATCACAAGGAACCATAGTTATTGATAGAAATGACGCGCTTAGCAAACCTATTCACACCTTACTCCACGGGCGAGGGGTGCCAACTCCTTTTGGTTTAAGGCGATTTAATTACTATGAAGAACAGAACTCTCTACCCTATCGTCAATATTCTTTTTAACAAGCGGAATGCGTTTTCCCAAATTAAAAGTATATGCCAACGACAGGTTGTAATAGTTACCTAGACTTAATATGTCACTATGATCTTCATAACATTCAGTAAGCGTTTCCTTTCTGGAGTGACGATTATAGAACAGTGAAAATGCGTTGAAACTGACCGACAAGTTATCCTTATTATAAGAAGCTCTAAAATCATAGTTGAACGGCTATCTTACAGCCTCCAACGAATATTTGTTAAGTTCTGACTTTGCAAAGTCCTCCCTCATAAAGTTTCAGTTCTTATAAAGCCATTGCAACCCTAGAGCTGCCGTAAAGTTTTTGTGGCTCACTAAGCTCCAGGAGTGTGGTTGCGACATAGTCCTGCCACGTCTTGCCCTCCGACAGGACGATGGCGCTGGGCTGCGGCGTCCACTGATAGTCATAGCCTACAGTATTGAACACGTTGCTGCGGACGAACCACCCCGCGTCGGCCTCGTTGTACATCTCATTGCAGAGCCATGTGGGCGTGAAGACCTCTGCCATCTCGCGCAACTGCAGCTGCTGTTCCTCACGCGCCTTCACGGCCGCGGCCGTATCACGTTGCCGTGGTCGCCCGTAATGGCCTCGACAGTGATCGGGTCGGCGAAGCCATAACCCTCACCCAAGGACGCATAGCTGTTCACGCACAAAAGATGATCTGTTGGGTGCTATGGTCAGCAAGCAGCGTAATTAGCACGTCGGGCTTGTCCTTTAAGAGTTTGTTTTCCAAAATGTCCATAGGCTCCGGTATCGTTCTTGTCGTTGTGTTCTTCGTCCAAGACCGCAAGAGCGCTCATGGCCTCTCCCGCCCTCTCTATTTATAATAACAAATTTACGCTAGAATTTTAAATGATGAAAGAAAGTCGGAAAAATTATCCGGTAGTAACGAAAAGCATTTATTATAGAACTAACACAAGTTTCACACCCCAAATTGTTTTCAACGAATTTTAGGCCGGATTAGTTCCGTAAACGATTGATAATCAATTATTGAATTTGTATAAATCGTCTTTCCAGAAATGCAGGACACAGAGGAATAAAATTGGTCCATCCGGAAAATCGGGCGCAGCGTCGCGCTTCTCTTCTTCGGGTTTCTTGCCGGCATTGGGAGCTGCAATAGTAAGACAAGACCGTCTGTCTCTTGATGAGACATGAAGTGAAGCCTCAGCGTGCAGAGCACCTTTGCTCCGCCCTTTGGCTCCGTCTGCCTGCGGTTCTGAGAAGTAGACGGGGAAGCGTGCGGGCGGCCCCCATTTGCGTGCGTCGCCGTCAGGAGCAGTGATGCAGCTGCTTATCTTCTCCGCTGCGTCTCACGCCTCTCCTCCCGTTGCCTTTTATTATAATATGATAAATTCAGGAAACTGTCTCATACGGGCGCCGTATTTGATGAAAAAGCCGCCTTGTAAGCGCTACAAGGTCGGACTTATTTTAAACTAGGTCCGATGTTGTTTGCAGCTGATAGCCAAAGCATTACAAAATGTTGGATTTGTTCATAATACCATGACATCCAGCATGTTACGGAGCAACTCTGAAGACTGCCTGTTTCGCGCGAAGGACGACGGAGGTGTCATCTTGCCTCCACTATTATATAAATTCATTATTCATTCAAGGCCTTGACAGTGTCGGGGCGACCGTCTCTACAGATGGGAAGATGCGGAGAGAACTTCAAAATAAGGCATAACAAGTCTAAGGCAATTGCTCAGATATTTTCGAGATTCATCCCCCTAGATCATGGTCCAGTCCGCTGCTTATGCTGCTGACAAGCAGGAAGCTAACGCCGCTTGCGAAAAAACTTGCGCAGAATCTCCCCAGCCTCATCAGCCAGGACGCCTGCGGTGACCTCTGTCTTGGGGTGGAGCAGACTCGGGACACACTGGGCATAGCCGTGCTTGGGGTCGCCTGCCCCATAGACGATGCGCCCTATCTGAGCCCAGGACAGGGCGCCGGCGCACATCGTACAGGGCTCAAGTGTGACGTAGAGCGTGCAGTCTGTCAGATATTTGCCCCCCAGTGCATTGGCCGCAGCGGTGATAGCCTGCATCTCCGCATGGGCTGTGACATCGGTCAGCCTCTCCGTAAGATTGTGGGCCCGGGCCACTATCCTGCCTTGGCATACAACTACTGCACCCACGGGGATCTCATCTTCCTCATAGGCTTTATGGGCCTCCTCCAGCGCCTTGCGCATATAGTACAAATCGTCTTCCATCTACACTTTCTTGGTATACAAAGATACGCCAATCCGGCAAAAGAACGTATTTTTGTGCTTGAGATTTATTCATTTTATGGCGCTACACAATGATTTCGGTCACCTCGGCGAGGATATTGCGGCCCGATACCTCGTCATGCACGGCTACCATATACGCGAACGCGACTGGCATTGCGGCCATTGCGACATTGACATCATCGCCGAACGTAAGGGGACTCTCGTCATGGTCGAGGTCAAAGCCCGCCATAGCGACCTCTACGGACAACCGGAAGACGCTGTCGACGATGAAAAGAAATCTCATATCATCACCTCTGCCTCTGCGTACCTCCGCATGAAACAGCTCGATATGCCTCTGAGATTTGACATCATCTGCGTATTGGGAACACCCCCGTTCCTCCAAGTTAAGCATATCCGTAACGCTTTTGATATACTTAGTCTTCCCGGACAAAAGCCTCACAAGCCCCGATAGATTTATCCTAAAGCCAGGATACCTGAGATGACACAAAGCATTATGCGAAATCTACTATAATATACTCATACACAAGTATGCATAACATATTAAGACATGTCTTATCCGCCATCACTTCAGATTATACATCTCTCACAGACAGACTCCACCAATCTGGAGGCCCGACGTCATTTGCCCGCGCTCACAGGCAACACCCCTACCCTGCCCCTGCTCGTATGGGCTGACTATCAGACGGCGGGGCGCGGACAAAAAGGCAACCACTGGGAGGGCGAGGCTGGAAAGAACTTGCTCTTTACCCTCGTGGTCTGTCCACATGACTTGGCTGCACACGAGCAATTTTGCATCTCTCAGGCTACTGCACTCGGTCTATACGACGCTCTCAAGCCCTATGCCAAGCCTTGCAGTATCAAGTGGCCAAACGACATATACGCGGGCGACCGCAAGGTATGTGGCATTCTGATCGAGAATATCCTCTCTCACGGACAGATCAGCCATAGCCTTATCGGCATAGGCCTCAATGTCAATCAGGAGCATTTTACCAGCAATGCCCCCAATCCTGTCTCGCTCTGCCAGCTGACAGGCCATCTGCTGGACCGAGGGGCTTTGCTATGCGCAGTCGTCAACCGTATCAGCGAGAGGCTGAAGCTCATCTCTTTGCGACAGCCAGACCTTCTCAGACAGGAGTATGCCGACGCGCTCTACCGCCACGACGGCTACTATCGATACCGGGCTGGCGGCATAGACTTTGAGGCCCGCATCCTCGGTGTCGAGGACGATGGACATATCCTGCTGGAGGAGCCTGGCGGAAAGAGGCACCGATACACATTTAAGGAAGTACACTACCTGTTTCCTGATAGAGAATGCGAATAACCCCCATCAGCCGGTCCATCCTGCATATCGCCTTGCCGGCAATTGCGAGCAATGTCACAGTGCCTCTCCTCGGCATGGTGGATACCGCTATTGTCGGGCATATCGGCCAGCCGTCCTACATCGGCGCCATATCCGTGGGCGCACTCACATTTAGTATCGTATACTGGCTTTTTGGCTTCCTAAGAGCTTCTACCAGCGGGCTCACAGCCCAAGCTTACGGAGCCCGTAATTTGACTGCCGTACGTCAATATCTGCGTCAAAGCATACTCTGCGCCCTAGTCATCTCTTCCGTACTTCTCACTCTCCAGCAAGTTATTTTCCGTAGTGCAATCTGGATTATCCATCCATCAGACGAAGTTGCCCATTGGAGTGAAGTCTATTATAATATTGCTATCTGGGGTGCGCCCGCCGTCTTACTTCTCACCACACTCAACGGATGGATGATCGGACTGCAAGACACACGCAAGACGATGTTTGTGGCCATCCTGCAAAACCTATGCAACATTCCTCTCAGCCTATACTTCGTCTTCGGGCTTAAGTTGGGCGTAGCTGGTGTTGCGCTTGGAACCATTTGTTCCCAATATCTCGGTCTCGCCACTGCCCTCTACCTGCAGCGCCAGCTTATGAGGAAGATTAGCAGCCAGCTTATGGAGACACCAGACACTTCCCCATTCTCAATCAGCCATAAGCTCCCCAGCCTGAGGCAGTTTATCGCCATCAACCGGGATATCTTCTTGCGCACAGTCTGTATCGTCACTGTCACCGTCTGCTTTACGTCTGTAGGAGCACGCCAGGGAGACACCACCCTTGCAGCCAATACGATACTGCTGCACCTCTTCTATCTGTTCTCTTATGTCATGGACGGTTTTGCAAATGCCGGCGAGACACTCAGCGGCCATCACTATGGAGCCCGAGACAGCAAGCTTCTTCACGCAACCGTCCGCAAGATTTTTGGCTGGGGGATTATATTAAGCCTGCTCTTTTTCTTTCTCTACCTACTGGCTGGACGGAAGATTTTGTCACTTTTCAGCAATGATCCATTGATTATCCAACTTGCAGGCCATTATATTGGATGGAGCATTTGCATCCCGCTAATCAGTATGGCCGCATTTATATGGGACGGCATCCTCATCGGGCTTACACAGACACGCGCGATGCTACTTACACTCATCATTGCGACAGGCATATACTTTGCCCTGCTGCATTTTGCCGGCCATCTCTGCAGTGATACCAATCAATCCCTATGGCTTGCATTTACAACCTACCTTTTCACGAGGAGCTTTATACAAACAATTATTTGGCCTAAAGTCTGTCGTCAAACGGGAATAAGTTACAGTAAAGCTTGACATCATAACATAGACTTCCCTTAAGCCTGATGCAAAAAGATGATGTACTACAATTGGTATAACAAACAGATTTCTCTGTCGAAAAAAACGCCTTTCCCTTTGCCATTAGGAGAGAAAAACGTAATTTTTCATTCGATATGGAACTTATAATAAGACTCACCCTATCATCAAGGGACAATTCTTAAAAAAGCTGAAAGGTTCTACCCTCGCGGCATGAGCAACCAAGAAAGTATTGGCGCAGCTGATTCAGACACCAGAAATACTTTCAATTTTTGGAGTTGTAAGTGTAAAAAAAGAAATATTTCTTGTATCTATCTTGACAAAACGGTTAAGACAGAATACGAAGAAATCATTAAATCAAATTGCTGATCACACATAGATGGGAAACCATCTAAGCAGGCTCGTATATATAAATACCAGATGATTAGAGGATATGCACCCCCGCTGTCCGGCAAGCGGTGAATCCCCATAAGCAGATACTGGCACCTGGCAGCAGCACGCTCTTCAGGCCTGCCGGCCCAGGAGCCAAGAGGCGGAGGTCCTCTTTCCTATCACGGGAGTATGCCCGTTCATGTACTGAGGTTGAAAATGTATGGATCTGTCTTCATACGAAATCTCCCCCGTACCCTCATGGTCGTCGGGGTACGGGGGAGATGCTGATTTAGACAGGACCGGTCAGGCGGCTATCTTTTGCGTATCTTCTTACCGCCGCGGATATAGATGCCGGAGGGCAGGGAGTTGAGATCCGTGCCGCGGTCTATGCCCTAGAGGTCGTAGATGCGCATCGTGCCGTCATTATCCTTCAGGATGATTTTCCCACGCCGGTGGTGATGTCGGAGAATACGCTGCCCATATTGGGATGGGCAAGCCCCATGCCCGTAGAGCAGAGATAGGCCCTGAAGGGCGGGATGTAAGCGGTCGCATCCTTCTCCTTCATCACTTTCTTCCAGTTGCCGTCGTCCTGCATGATGTAGGCCCCCAGGCTGTCGGCCTCGCTGTTGAGTACCGTCCTGAGCGTACCCGTCATGCTGATGTTGCCTGCCTGCACGACCGTCTTCTGACTGTAGCCGATGCGCTCCGTGCTCTCATTCATCATGATCAGATACGGCGTGAAGGCTACGAGGGAATCATTGCCCTCGAGCTGATTGAATATCGCGTTGCCACCACTGGACATCTTACCCACAAGGCCGCCGCATTTGCCCGATAACGCTCCTGTCATGCTGCCGGAGCAGTGGTCTATGGTGACGGGCTCGTTCTTCGCGATGCCCAGGAGGCTGGCGGCACACATGCCGGTGGAAGAGATGCTGCCAGTCACGCTGAGGTTGCGGATCGTAGCGCCTATGGCTGAGAAGAAGGGAGCGGTGTAGTCAGCACCGCTGAGCCCGAGGACGATGGAATGACCGTTGCCTTCAAAGGTGCCTTTGTACGCATTAAGAACCGTGCCCACCCTTGTAGTGACGGGGTCGGTGATGTCGGTGGTGAGCGTACCAGTGATGCTGACGTTGCCGCTTTTCACCTGCTGGCAGAACTTCTCCCAGTCGGCCTTGCTGGCGATGCGCATCTCATTGTTCACCGTCACCTTGTATGAGAGCTTCTTCTCGGCGTACAGGCTGGTCTGGGGCAGGGTAGCGGTGATGGTGGCCGTCTTGCCGTAGCCCGTGCCGCCAAATACTATCTTGCCGTTCTCTAACTTCGCGACGCTTTCGTCGCTGCTCGTCCAGCTCACGCTGCCGGTATAGTCAGCAGGCAGACCCTGCAGAGTGGGGGCATCCGCCGTATCCCACGCATTTATCGTGATGGTGGAGCTGTTGCTCAGCGAGGCGGGCTGCACATTACGCACAGTGAACTTCGCGCTGATGGAATACTTCACGAAATTGTTGTCTGCCGACCAGGTGGCGGTGACGGTGGACGTACCCGCCTTGACAGCTGTAGCGACATTACCATCTTCCGCATTATACTCGAGACGCACCACCCCGGAGGGTTTGTAGGAATACTTAGCGCCGCTCACCGCGAGGCCCGCACTCGAGCTCGTAATACAGTACCTTACTTTCTCGCCTACTTTGAGTTCGTAAGCACTGCTGGTAAACTGGTAGTCGCGCTTCGCAAACTTGCAGACCACCAATATCGTACGACACTTAAACTGGTCGCCGCTGCGGTTGTGAGTGCGGAATGTGACGCTCTGCAGGGGATTGTCATCGGTATTCTCAAAGAGCATGTTGTTGTCTTGGTATTTATCCGCCAGGTCGCCCACATAATTGTCCATGGATGTCTTGTCCCAGTTCCTGGAATAGCCCGAATTCTGTATCTTGAGGCGGTTTATTCCCTCGTCATTGCTGTATTTGCCGCATCCTTCGGTATCACAGCGCCCCTGCACTCAGAATAAGCGTAGTTATTCTCATCTATATGTATTCCGTCTTTGATACTTCCGACAGGTACATCAGGAACAAAATTACGATAACTCCCAAGTGTTTTTCTGTTTTTTTGCGTTCAAATTGTTCCTTTTCATCGAAATTCACTCCCTAAAAAACCTACCCCCTAAGCCCACCTAAAACTGTTCACATGTGCTGATTGGATATGGGAAAAATCGCTAACTTTGCAGCAAGGCCATTTCAGCCCGTCTGTTGCTTCATAGGCCCGGCATTTGGAGAGGGAACGGAAGGCACAACGAACAGAAAGATTAGAGATATGACAATCCATCCGTTTTTTACTTTTTTTCGCGACCTCTTGCACGCTCGCGCAGACAACGCCATCGAGCGTCAGCGTGTCACAGTCTATCTGCTCCACGTCATCCTTGTAGTTGTGACTGTAGCCATGCAGTTCTTAGGCATGGGAGGATCACAGCAACCCTTGCCGCTCACGGTCAGCGGCTTTCATCTGCTGGTCTGCCTTGTGGCATTTGCGCTGTTTCTGGCCCGCCGGCTCACGGTGCCGCAGGCATTGACCATTGTCACCATTGTCTCTCAATGCTGCATCGCCGTACGTTGCTTCTTCTTGGCCAGCACGCAGCAGGACCCTCACTATCTACAACTTATCCTCGGTAACCAAGTCTTTACGGTCCTTGCTGTGTTTTTTCTTGTGATGGCCTTCGTGAAGATTACGCCTTTCATCATCACGACAATCAGCCTGGCCACCTATACGCTTACGGCCGCTTATCTGCATACGCCTGCGCTGTGGCGCGTGTTTTGCTTCTTCGTATTCGTCGAGTTCTTTATCTGCGTGGTGGGAGAAATCTTGCGACGCAACGTATTGAGCGTGTCGGATGAAAACAGGGACCTGCATTATTGGGAGTCGGCGCTGATGCGTGCCGTCCAGCTTAACAGGCGAGAGATAGAAGGCTATTTGCGGATGAGCAGCAACAGCAATCCCACGTCTGACGACGTGGACCGTCTCTTTGCCATGTTCTCTCCACGGTCGCAGTGCAACATCATCAATACCGTGCGCCTCTATCTGAGAAGCCACTTGGCCAATAACAGCAGGATAAACGAGCTCTTTTCCGGTCTCACTAAGTCGGAGCGGGATGTCTGCAGCCTTGTCCTTCAAGGCAAGAAGCGCAGTGAGATCTGTCAGTTGCTGGGCAAGTCGGAGAAAAACATTGACGTAGTCCGCACGCATGTGCGTCGCAAGTTGAACGTACCGCAAGGTGAGGACCTGCAGCAGTTTCTCGTCGAGTGGTTAGAGGAGCATGGCAATCCACTCGTCGAGGAAGACAAATGAAGTTTCCGACATACCTATTATATATAGGCAGAATAGAACCTGATTATATTATAGGCAGAATAGTTATATTTAACGTGAGTTCGATGAATTTAGAACAAAGTAAGTTGGCAATCAAAGGAACGTTCCACAGCAATGGAGGGCTTCTTGGGAAAAAACGATATACAGCCTAGGCTGCCAGAGTATTGAGAGTATTGACCACGAAGTTCTCGACGCTTCTATGCCCCGAATGCCCACCTGGGCAATGTTCTTCAACTCATCATCGACGGTTTCTATGATGGTTCTCTTTCTAAGCAAGAGCTTGTCGGACACCCTCATCAAGGCTCCTTTCATGTTGTTCTTCAGTTTGGTTATCAATTATATCCCGTCCACAAAGAGACGCTGGAACAAGTCCTTACCGATATATTCTTTGTCACCGACAAGTTTGCCATAGAGCACTTCCACGAATGCCTTGTAGTCCAGTGGTTTTCTGTCGTCAACATCCCCGGGTGTAATCAGAAGTTCTACAACTCACCTTTCATTACAGACCAGATGAAATTTGAAGCCGAAGAGCCATCCCATGGAGCATTTGCATCCCGCTGATCAGTATGGCCGCATTTATATGGGAAGGCATCCTCATCGGGCTTACACAGACACGCGCGATGCAACTTACACTCGTCATTGCGACAAGCATATACTTCACCCTGCTGCATTTTGTCGGCCATCTCTGCAGGGATACCAATTAGGTCCCATGGATAGTGTTTGCTGCCTATCTCTTCGCAAGAAGCCTGATACAGACTATCCTCTGGCTCAAGATCTGCCATCAGATAGGAGTATGCAGTCGTCTAGCCTGACATCATAATGGCATGAGGCTCCTTCCTGTCTAATACAAACAAAAAACACACAGTCCAATACGCCAAATAAGTGTCTTTCGGAAAAAAAAGGATATTCCCTTTGCCATTAAACAAGAAAAGTGTACTTTTGCATTCGCTTATAGTTCTGTAGTCACCTAGACTAAAGGCATGAGCAGATCCGCTAGCTCAGTTGGTAGAGCACAACACTTTTAATGTTGGGGTCTTGGGTTCGAACCCCAAGCGGATCACTTCATCGCTAAGTCAGTCTCTCTTGACTTGGCGATTTTTTTGATGAAATGCACCGGCATTAGGACTTCCTCGTATCCAGCAATTTTATCGAGAGTAGGAACGCCTTATATCTGTCTACCAAGGCTCACAGCGCCTTTTCCCAGACAGCACATCTTTATTCATTCTTCAAGTCCAACAGTCATAGCCGCTTTTCTCTTTGTCACTCCCCGCTCCTGCTCCACGCCGCATGCGCTATCTCCCGACGCCTCAGCTCTATCGGGTCAGCCGCGATATCCACGAGGAACATAATGTCGCCAGTAAGCATCCCTCTGTAATCTCAGAGATGCATACTCTCTTGCAAGACATCAAGCAAGACAGGCAACAACTGTCCGTTGCCAAATAGGAGTTTACCACAAAAAAAGAAGAGGATTCCACATCCTCTTCTCCTCTTGCTGAGTGACCTCGCAGGGATTCAAACCCTGAACCTGCTGATCCGTAGTCAGCTACTCTATTCAGTTGAGCTACGAGGCCTCATTGTTTGTTTGCGAGTGCAAAGGTAATATATTTTTTTGTACTGCGTATCATTTGGGACGTTTTTTTTCATTCTATTTCTTCAAAACCCACGTTTTTTCCCCTTTCTACACCCAAATTCCAATAATGGGCGACTCTGTTGTTGTACCTTAGTCACAAATTCAACTTCTCTGACAAAGTTCACACTTCCCAGCGTTAAGACGGCCACCGTTCAACTCTTCCAAAGCAAGGCTTTCATATATACTGATACTGTCTGAACGTCTATATGCAAAACAGCAATTTCTCATTACTGCAAATCAGAAGACGCTGATTCCGTGAAGCCGCCAACTCAATCATGGCCATCTATACCTACTCCCGCATAATTGAGACATGAGCGCAAAGGCCATACTTTGCAACCGGAAGCAGTACCGGATATATTTCCTCCAATATCTACTCTCCCAGGCTACATATAAAAAAGGAGGACGCCAGCCTTCCGAAGCCCATCTCTTGTTCGCCGAGGAGGCCGCATATAATAAAAGGATGCCAGCACCCTGAAAGTACTGGCATCCCCTAATAAATCGAGACTACGCCCCGAAATGTGTCTTTACTTGCCGAGCTCAGCGAAGTACTTGATTGTACGTACCATCTGGGAGGTATAAGAGTTCTCGTTGTCGTACCAAGAAACAACCTGTACCTCATAGGTGTCGTCGTCAAGCTTGACAACCATGGTCTGAGTGGCATCGAAGAGAGAACCGTAGCGCATGCCCAGGATATCGCTGGAGACGATCTCTTCCTCGTTATAGCCAAAGCTCTCGTTAGCCTCAGCCTTCATAGCTGCATTAACGCTCTCTACAGTAACGTCCTTACCCTTAACAACAGCATAGAGCAGAGTGGTAGAACCATCGGGTACAGGCACACGCTGTGCAGCACCGATCAGCTTACCATTAAGCTCAGGAAGTACGAGGCCGATAGCCTTAGCTGCGCCAGAAGAAGCAGGAGTGATGTTGCAAGCACCAGCACGGCTACGACGGAGGTTACCCTTGCGCTGAGGACCATCGAGAATCATCTGGTCGCCCGTGTAGGCGTGGATGGTCTGCATGATACCAGCCTGGATAGGATACTTATCGTTGAGAGCCTTTGCCATAGGAGCCAAGCAGTTAGTCGTGCAAGATGCAGCGCTGATAATCTGGTCGTCCTTTGTCAGAGTCTTATTGTTAACGTTGAATACGATAGTCTTGAGATCATTGCCTGCAGGAGCAGAGATGACGACCTTCTTGGCACCAGCCTTGATGTGAGCCATGCTCTTATCCTTGGAAGTATAGAAACCGGTGCACTCGAGTACTACGTCGATGTCCAGAGCGCCCCAAGGCAGATTAGCTGCATCCTTCTCCTTGTAAATCGTGATCTTCTTGCCATCTACAGAGATGAAACCAGCTGCTTCCTTGCCATTCTCTGTGAAAGGAGTATCATCATAAGAAACCGTATGAACGGGCTTCTCACCAATGATACCCTGATAACCACCGTGAGTGGTATCATACTTCAGAAGTTGAGCCAGCATCTTGGGGCTTGTGAGATCGTTGATGGCAACTACATCATAACCCGGAGCTGCAAACATCTGACGGAATGCGAGACGGCCGATACGACCGAAACCGTTAATTGCTACTTTTACCATTTTACTTAATGTTTTTATAAAGGTTTATACAAACTTGCGTCGTAACTTCTAACTCTATTTCTAACCTTTCAGGAAGGCCTCAGTGAGAACTTTTCCTGCTAAGCGGTTGCAAAGTTACAAATCATTTTCTAATTTTGTACGCACAAACAGTATTAAATTTTTAGAAATCAGCAAGGTGCAAACCAGACATCGCAAATCAAGCATTCATTTTTAACCTACACTTATATCTATCATGAGTAAATTTCTGACTGAATTTAAGCAATTTGCCATGCGTGGCAATGTAATCGACATGGCTGTCGGTGTCATCATCGGCGGTGCTTTTGGCAAGATCGTGAGCAGTATCGTAGATGATATCCTCATGCCGCCTATTGGATGGCTGATTGGCGGCGTCAATTTTTCCGACCTTAAGATTACGCTCCCCTCCATGGAAATTCCCGGCGTGGAAAAAGTCGCTGAAGCCACGATTAATTATGGCAATTTCATCCAAAACTTCATAGACTTCCTTATCATCTCCTTCTGCGTCTTCCTGCTTGTCAAGGGCATCAATATCCTAAGCAAGAAGAAAGAGGAAGAGTCCAAGCCTGAGACGCCTCCAGAGCCATCCAACGAGGAGAAGTTGCTCACCGAAATACGCGACTTGCTTAAGCAGAAATAGCCTGCGCTCCCCCCAAATTAGAGGGAAGAAAATAGCGGCATGACAGCCGCCTTACCTCACCCCCTCCATCGACAAGCACCCAATAGGTCGGCAGAAAAAATCGCCGGCAGGATAAAGAATGCTGAGGAAATTAAACGCTTACGGGATAAGAAGCGCCAGTAAAAACGTTCACAGGATGCCGACAAAATAGGACAGAGACAAAGATAGGAGACACCTTATAAAGGGTCTCCTATCTTCGTTTAAACCTGTATATGTTCTCAGGACACGATGCCTACATTATCCTAAAGGCTGTCTCTTTTGTGAGTATGCACGAGACAAATACCCAAGTCTTTGCTTTTACCGCCAGCTGCCTTTTACCTGGCAGATGAGGATAACGTGCGGCCGCACATCCCAGATGGAACTTACTTGTGCTGTGCCTTACCGTAGCGGCTCATAAACTTGTCCACACGACCTGCAGTATCGACAAGCTTAGACTTTCCGGTGTAGAAAGGATGTGACGTATTTGAGATTTCAAGTTTGACGAGCGGATAGGTCTCCCCCTCAAATTCAATCGTATCATTGGTCTTGCAGGTAGATCTTGAGAGGAACATGTCACCGTTGCTCATATCTTTGAAAACTACCGGACGATACTCTTTGGGATGAATGTCTTGCTTCATTTGTTGTATTATTTATTTGTTTGATTTCAGTACAGATAAGCCTTAGAGTAAACCTTAGCATCCTCCATAAGGCTAAAAGCGGTGCAAAGTTACAACTTTCTGAGAGAACAACGCAAAAATTGTTGTGTTTTTTTACTTTACAGCCTTTTTTGTAGAGACTAAAACAGTACTTTTGCAGTATGAATCATCTAAAGACCCGTATTTTCCCCTTTACTATACATCAGAGGCTGTCCATCGCTCTCTTTAGCCTGGCCATTACTTTGTCCGCCTCCGCAGTGCCGACAAATTACAGCGTCAAGCGTGAAGTATCCGTGACGGCAATGGCTTCCTCCGCCTCCGCAACCAGTGTAGGGGCGTCCCAGCACAACCTGCGCGACTTGATCAAAGAGATGCCGGACAGCATCCTCCCTCTACTGACCCACTCCAGCCGACTGGATCTGCTGGATTATGCTGCCAGCGGCATGACGGCACGCGTCAAAGGCGTAACAGGCGAGCCCTGCCAGCTCATCTCCTTCACAGACCGGTACATGTCCCTTGAGGAGTCCTCCTCCACGCGGGTCGAGATGCTGCTGCTTGAGCAGAAGTTGCTGAATAAGCAACTGATCTGCTTCATCCGGACTTATCTCAACCCCATGCCCGAGAGCGAAGTCTCCTTTTACTCCTCCGACTGGCAACCCCTGCGCGCCGCGCGCTATCTGGCCACTCCCCGACCGACAGATTTTCTCATATTGCCTACCGGAGAGACCCTTGCGGAGCGCCAGCAAGCCCTGAGCAGCGCCGGCGTGCCGATGATTTCCGCCCAGGTCAGAGCGTCCGGCAATCAGCTCATCTGGCATATCTGTCTTGATGAAGGATTTACGGACATCAAAGAGCGCCTGAAGCCTTATCTCAAGGACGAGATTATCATGCAGTGGGATGGCAATCGGTTTAAGTGAAAAAATTCCTCACAGCTCTCAATACCCCTGCGCTCTCGCCTACGGATATCAGCCCTTACCTCATTTGGATTTCCACACACCCATCTGTGGCGTATCCAAACTGCTATTCCTTCGCCCTTAATATGCGTAAAAGTCCTGTACTCTCTCCTATGATGGATTTAGCATCATCGGTGCATTGGCCTTTCGAGGAAGGATATCCCTCGATTTTTGCTCCCTGAGTCGCAGCTGAGGGCATCGTGCGCCTTTGTCGCCTGATGCCTCATTGAGACCCTGTTGCTTGCAGCGACCGTTGTTGCCTTCCTGGTCAGCTCATGAGCGACTCCTCTCGCCAACGGACCCGGCGGGACGAAGCGAGACGAGGCCGCTTTTCCCATTAAGCTTTGCGATGAAATAGACATCTCTCCCCAGCATAGGCGCTTCTACTACCTCCATACGGCTGACGCAAGGGTCTCTTCGCCCGATACTTCTCCTCAACTCGCCTTATAGCCTATCCCTATGACACCTCTCGGTCCTCGATTTGATGGCTCAGCGCCGCAGCATGGCATCAAACACAACACGTCCCCGCCTCCGATGGGGAGACAGGGACGGTGCTGATTGGTATCGCGTTGGCCTGCGGCTTTGCGCGGGCCAGGCTACAAACTATTTCTCCACAGAGAAGTGGAAGAGCGTCTCATGGGTATATTTCTCACCCGGCTTGAGATAGGCGTTAGGCCAGCCCGGACGTCCCTTCTTGTTGGGGCTGTCGGGATAGACCTGAGTCTCGAGGCATATAGCAGTGCGGTGACCGTACTTGATGCCCTTCTTGCCCACCTGCGTGCCATCCAGGAAGTTGCCAGTATAGATCTGGATACCGGGCTGGTCGGTGCAGACCTCGAGGACGATGCCCGTAATCGGGCTGACCACGCGAGCGGCGATGCGGGAGATATCGCCTGCGGTATTGAGTACCCAGTTGTGGTCGTAGCCGTGTCCATTCTTGAGCTGCTGGTTGTCGCTGTCGATACGGGCGCCTATGGTCATCGGCTTGGTAATAAAGTCAAACGGTGTATCGTAGACCGAGGCGATCTGGCCCGTCGTCATAAAGGTGCTGTCTACAGGCGTAAAGGCCTTGGCGTTGACAAACAGCGTATCGTTGGTCACAGGGATAGTAGGATCGCCGTTGAGATTGAAGTAGCTGTGGTTGGTCATATTGATTACCGTCTCCTTGTCTGTAGTGGCCTCATACTTGATGTCGATAGTATTGTCGTCCGTCAGCTTGTAGGTCACGATTGCCTTGACGTTGCCGGGGAAGTTCTGATCGCCGTCAGGAGAGTTGAGTGTCAGCTGGAGCGTATGGTCGTTGATTTGGTTAGCCTTGTAGACCTTGTATTGCCATCCCTTGGGGCCGCCGTGGAGGCAGTGTCCGTAGTTGTTGATCGGGAGCTGGATTTTTTTGCCTTCGACCGTGATCTGTCCCTTGTTGATGCGGTTGGCATAGCGGCCGATAGCGGCGCCAAAGTCACTCTGATTGTTGATATACTTGCCGATGCTGTCGTAGCCCAGCACAACATCCGTCATCTTGCCCTGCTTGTCAGGCACCATGATGCTGACGATACGGGCGCCGAAGTTGGTCACGCAGACCTCCATGCCGTTTTTATTGGTCAGAGTATAGAGTGCGGTGGTGTCTCCGTCGGTGACATAGCTAAAATCAGCGGGATTAAGTCCCGACTTGGTCAGATTGGCCCCCTCTTTGGAGCAGGACGCCATCATCGTAGCCACAGCTACGCATGCGATTAATAGGATCTTCTTCATACTCGTTTTACTTTATGATTTTTTATGACTATTTTGTTTCGCTTCTTTTTCTTAGTATAACCACGGTCCTTCAGTCTTGCAAATATAGTCATTTTGGTAAAGGCAGAGACATTTTGTTCCTTATTTTTTTTGATATATGGGCCGGCGCCTATACCTGGGCGACGAAGTCGCGGATTTCCTCCTCCCGCGTCGACCAGCTCGTCACGAGGCGCACGATGGCTCTTCCGTCAGCGCGCTTCTCCCATATGTCAAAGGTCGCCAAGCGTTTCCACTGCGTCAGTTGCCGGTTGTCGAGCACAAAAAAGAGCAGATTAGTTGGCGAGTCCTGCAGCAGCCGATAGCCCTTCTGTACCAGTTGCTCCTTCAACCGCTGTCCCATCTCGACGCCATAGCGGGTAATCTTGAAGTAGAGGTCGTCGCTCAGGAGCGTATCAAATTGCAGCGAGCAGCTCCATCCCTTGGCGAGCAAGGCGCCGTGGCGCTTGATCTGGGTAAAGAAGTGGCTGACAATCCCCGCGCGGGGGATGACCACCGCCTCACCAAACATGGCCCCGCACTTAGTCCCGCCAATGTAGAAGGCGTCACACAGACATGCGATATCCTTCAGCGTAACATCCGTCCCGGCCGCCGCCAGACCGTATCCGATGCGTGCACCGTCGAGGTAGAGCCATAGCCGGTGGCGCTTGCAGACGGCGTGCAGGTCCTCTAGTTCGCTGAGCGTGTAGACGGAGCCATATTCCGTAGGAAAGGTGATGTACACCATGCCGGGCTGGGCGCAGTGTTCCCAGCTCTCGTCTCCGCAAAAGGCCTTCATGTAGCTGTCCACCGTCTCTGCGCTGATCTTGCCCTCATGAGAGGGCAACGTAATCACCTTGTGGCCCATTGCCTCGATGGCCCCCGCCTCGTGCATTCCGATATGGGCCGTATCGGCTCCCAGCACGCCCTGATAAGAGGCCAGCAGTGCGTCGATTACAACCGCATTGGTCTGCGTCCCGCCTGTCAAAAACGCAACCAGAGCCGTCTCGCAGCCACAGACTTCCCTGATCCTCTGCCGCGCGTGCTCCGAGATCTCGTCACATCCATATCCCGTGTGAGGCACGAGCACTTCCTCGGCCATGCGCTGCACGATGGCCGGGTGGGCCAGACACAAGTAGTCGCTGTCAAAGTGAATCAGCTGTTGCTTATCTACCATAAGAAAAAGGTGAAAGGCTTTCTACTGTTCTATTTTTTACTTGATATTCTGACTGATACGAGTAATATAGTCATTGAGTCCCTTCTCATCGTGGTGCTCGATGATATCGGTCAGAAGCCGCAGCTCGTTTTGTATCTTGCCCAACTGCTCAGTCGTACGGGGGTTGAAAAGAATCTCCCGCAGAAGGTTGCGGTCCTCGCTCAGCACGCCCTTGGCGATGGCCATGTGCCTTTTAAAGGTGGTACCGGGCGCATCCTGATGCTTCATGACGGCAGCGAAGACGAAGGTCGAGATGAAGGGGATCGAGAGCGAGTATGAGACAACCTCGTCATGCTCCTCAAAGGAGTACTCTCTGACATTAAGCCCCAGACGCTTGTAGAGGTCGCGAAAGAAGACCCGTCCCATGTAGTCCCCCTCGTTGATGACGATGGCATTCTCCTGGCTCAGCTGTCCCAGGTTGGCAAAGGTGGGGCCAAACATGGGGTGCGTGCTCACGTAGCGGAATCCGCACTGGTCGTAGTACTCCTTGAGATGCGTCTTGACCGAGGCGATGTCGCTCAGTATGCAATTCTTAGGCAGGTGGGGCGTCACCTCGCAATAGACGTCGAGCGTATGATTGAGCGTGACGGCATTGATGACCAGTTCCGGGGCAAATCCGTTTATCTCGTCCAGGCTCGTGAAGCGCTGGGTATTGTACATAAACCGCAGCCGCTTGGCATCGGTCTCATACACCGCCACCTCGTGGTCAAAACTCAGTAAGTCGACAAAAAAGGAGCCCATCTTGCCCGCTCCCAGTACCAGTATTTTCATTTTCTTCTTGTCTGATGCGATTTCTCCGTTTGTATGTGATACGGTTATTCCTTATTAATCAGCTCCACCTGCTGGCGCACGCTCTCCTCGTGGATAGCCTCAAAGACCGTCTTCATGAAGTCGCCGCTCATGCCACAGAGTATGCCCTGTGCGCTGCGCTTGCTGATGATCTCGTCGTAGCGGTTGGGCTGCACGATAGTCATGCTGTGTTCCTTCTTGTAGCGGGCGATCTCGCGGCTCACACGCATACGCTTGGAGAGGATTTCGATCACCTTGTCGTCCAGTTCGTCTATCTGCTTACGGAGGGCACGCAGGCTCTCCGTCGTCTCGCCCGTATCGCGGATTACCAGTTTGTCCAGGATAAAGCTCAGCACGTCGGGTGTCACCTGCTGCTTAGCGTCGCTCCAGGCATTCTCCGGCTCGCAGTGACTCTCGATGATCAGTCCATCAAATCCCAGGTCCATCGCTTGCTGGCTGATTGGCGCGATCAGTTCTCGGCGTCCGCCCATGTGGCTCGGGTCACAGATGATAGGCAGATTGGGAATGCGGCGTCTCAGTTCGATGGGGATGTGCCACATCGGCAGGTTACGGTAGATCACCTTCTCATAGGCGGTAAAGCCTCTGTGGATAGCCGCCATGCGCTTGATACCCGCAGCATTGATACGCTCCATACCGCCAATCCAGAGCTCGAGGTCAGGGTTGACCGGGTTTTTGTAGAGCACTGGCACGTCCACGCCCTTGAGCGCATCGGCGATGTCCTGTACGGCAAAGGGGTTGGCCGCTGTGCGCGCCCCTATCCAGAGGATGTCGATGCCAGCTGCCAGCGCCTGCTCCACGTGCTTGGGTGTCGCCACCTCCGTCGCCGTAAGCATGCCCGTCTGCTGCTTCACCTCCATCATCCACTTCAGTCCCGGCTCACCGACGCCCTCAAAGCCTCCTGGCTTGGTCCTCGGCTTCCATATGCCGGCTCTAAATATTTTGACGCCTATTGCGGCCAGTTGCTTGGCCGTCTCCAGTAGCTGCTCCTCGCTCTCTGCGCTGCACGGGCCGGCGATGACCAACGGGCGCTTGTTGCTAATGCCGGGGAGATTGAGAGGTTGCAAATCTAGTTCCATAATCGTTGCTTATTTTATTATTTGAAATCTTGTTTTTACTTTTGTCTCCCTAGAAGACCTGCCGTATCCGTCGCAGTGCCTCGACCATCTGCTCCCGCTTGGCGCAGAGCGAGATGCGGATATAGCGCTCGCCATTGTGGCCGAAAATGAAGCCCGGTGTGATAAATACGTGGGCCTCGTTGAGCACCTTCTCCGTCAGCTGCTCCACATCGGGACAGTCGTCGGGTATCCGGCCCCAGAGAAACATTCCCACCTGCGCCGGGTCATAGGTGCAGCCCAGCGCCCTCATGATCTCCTCCGCCACGTCGCGGCGTGACCTGTACACCTGTATATTAGCCTCCTGGTGCCACTCGGGATCGTTGTGGTAAGCCCGTGCGGCAGCGAGCTGGAGGGGGCGGAAGGTGCCATTGTCGATATTGGACTTCACCTTGAGTATCCAGCTCACAAACTGTGCATTGCTGGCCAGCAGTCCGACACGCCATCCGGGCATATTGTGGCTCTTGCTCATCGAGTTAAACTCGATGCAGCAGTCCTTGGCGCCCTTCACCTGGAGGATGCTCTGCGGGTGGTCGTTGAGAATGAAGCTGTACGGATTGTCATTGACCACCAGTATGCCGTGGCGACGGGCAAAATCCACCAGCCGCTCATAAGTCTCCATCCGCGCGTTGGCCCCCGTAGGCATATTGGGGTAGTTAGTCCACATGATCTTGACGCGGCTCAGGTCCATCGCCTCCAGCGCGTCAAAGTCGGGCTGCCAGCCGTCCTCCGCCGTCAGGTCATACTTCACCACTTCGCAGCCCAGTATCTTGCTCAGCGACGTGTAGGTGGGGTAGCCCGGATCGGGCACAAGCACCTGGTCCCCCACGTTGGCAAAGGCCAGCGTCACGTGCAGTATACCCTCCTTACTGCCGATTAGCGGCTGTATCTCCCCCTCTGGATCGAGCGCTACGCCAAACCACCGCCTGTACCAGTCCGCCATCGCCTCCCTCAGCTGGGGGATACCCGCAGTCGGCTGATAGCCGTGGGCATCACTCTTGCGCGCCTCCTGACAGAGCGTCTCTATCGTCGCCTCCGAAGGCGGCATGTCGGGGCTCCCAATCGCCAAGCTAATGATATGTTCTCCTTGCCGGTTGCGGCGGGCAATTTCCTTGAGCTTGCGGCTGAAGTAGTATTCACCCACCTGTGCCAGCCTTGCCGCCGGCTCAATCGTCTTGACTCCGGCTAGGCTATTGATTGTCTGATTCATATTCTCCGAGTATTTTCAGTTGTTTGGTCAGTGGACGTATCGCGTCGATGCTCTGCTTGTAGCGTGTATAGTCAGTATAGGTCAAGTCCACGTAGAAGAGGTACTCCCACTCATGCCCGATGATTGGCAGAGACTGTATCTTAGTCATATTGATATGGTAAAATGAGAAGATGCTCAAGACCTGGCTCAGCTGTCCGCACTCGTGCGACACGCTGAAGACGATGCTGCTCTTGTTGCTCTTGCTCGCGTCGCGGTAGGCGTCCGCGCTCCACGGGTCGGAGAGGATGAGGAAGCGCGTATAGTTGTGCTTATTGTCCTCTATCGCCTCTCTGAGCACCTTCATGTGGTAGATTGGCGCTGCCTCCTTGGAGCAGATTGCCGCGTGGCCCCTCAGTCTCAGTCGGCTGATAGCCTCCGCCGCGCCCGCCGTGTCCTCCGTCTCCGCCACCTTGCACTGCGGCATCGTCTTGAGGAACTGTCGACACTGCATCAGCGCCACCGGGTGGGAGTTGATCTCCACGATATCCGCCTCGTCGTCCTCCGGCAGGCAGAGCAGGCTATGCTCGATGTGTATCTTTTGCTCGCCCACCACTGTCGCGCCACTGGAGCGCAGGAGCTCATAGTTGTGGAGCAGGCTGCCCGCTATCGTGTTTTCGATCGCCATGACCCCCACCACGCTGCTGTCCTTGTGCATCGCCACAAAGAGGTTCTCAAAGGTGTCGCAGCATATCAGTTCCACCTCCTCCTGTCCGAAGTACTTGTGAGCCGCTATATCGTGAAACGAGCCCTTGATGCCCTGTATCGCTACCTTGATCATTTGTCCGTGTCTGTCTGTTTCTTTTCTTATCAAAAGAAGTCCCGCTCTTTTTTGTGGAGCGGGACCTTATTGTTATCTGTGTTGTTTATTATCATCTGTTGCGCACGACGTACCGCTTCACTTCTTGGGAGTAGTAAAGTAAAAGTAAAAGTAAAAGCCGAACCAATTGTTGCTCGTCGTCATGTCGTGTCTGTATCTTGTCTTTGTAGACTGATTTCAGTTGCAAAAGTACAGCATTTGTTCAAAACAGCCAACGTTTTGCTTTATTTTTTATGCCACACGGTACATTTTTGTACCCAAAACGGAAGAAAAACGTCCTATCAGACAATTTTTCACCAAATTTCTCCCCTCTCCGGGCAAGAAATCCCACTATCCTTAAGTTCTCACCCCCGGCAGGGCAGCGGCCTAAGGCCGTCCCTTGGCCACACTTAGGCTTCCTTCCCTACATCAAACCGCAACACCTGATACAATACGCTTTCGAGCTTCTTGTTGTATTTCTTCCTTATCCTACATCAAACCGCAACTCCTATCTATGGAGAATGTACACTTTTGGAGTTGTATTTCTTCCTTATCCTACATCAAACCGCAACCTACAGGCGCTTCCTCCGCCTGCACGCCCGTTGTATTTCTTCCTTATCCTACATCAAACCGCAACCCTGGTACGTGCCAATACCAAACCCTGTGAGTTGTATTTCTTCCTTATCCTACATCAAACCGCAACTTGAAGTCATTGATACCCTTATACCACAGAGTTGTATTTCTTCCTTATCCTACATCAAACCGCAACTGCGGCAGCCATACGGTGAGCCATGATATGTTGTATTTCTTCCTTATCCTACATCAAACCGCAACTGCTGCTCCCCTGTTACGTGCGTAGCTGCGTTGTATTTCTTCCTTATCCTACATCAAACCGCAACGGCCCGACAAGGCGGGCATCGTGACTACGGGTTGTATTTCTTCCTTATCCTACATCAAACCGCAACCAGGCGGCAACGATCGCCGCGGGTATCTAGTTGTATTTCTTCCTTATCCTACATCAAACCGCAACCTTCGCGTCTCTTATACCTCTTGCCGTCTCGTTGTATTTCTTCCTTATCCTACATCAAACCGCAACCCTTATGGTTTGCACATCGATGGTCAAAAGGTTGTATTTCTTCCTTATCCTACATCAAACCGCAACTGAATGTTGCCGCCATGCCGATGCACACGTGTTGTATTTCTTCCTTATCCTACATCAAACCGCAACGCGAAACCTGATGGCCCCGCCCTTCACATGTTGTATTTCTTCCTTATCCTACATCAAACCGCAACTCTAACTGCGCCTGTATGCCGTCCAATATGTTGTATTTCTTCCTTATCCTACATCAAACCGCAACCATATCGTGCCATTTTATAAATCCCCCACGGTTGTATTTCTTCCTTATCCTACATCAAACCGCAACAGCATGTTCACCCTATCGGCATACCCCTTCGTTGTATTTCTTCCTTATCCTACATCAAACCGCAACCTGTGGGTGAATGGGACGCACGTACACAAGTTGTATTTCTTCCTTATCCTACATCAAACCGCAACTGCGTCCTATTCGGTAGACGCGTCCGATGAGTTGTATTTCTTCCTTATCCTACATCAAACCGCAACTGCTGCTCCCCTGTTACGTGCGTAGCTGCGTTGTATTTCTTCCTTATCCTACATCAAACCGCAACTATACGCGGTCTTTCTTTACAACACTGCCAGTTGTATTTCTTCCTTATCCTACATCAAACCGCAACCAGCTGCTGCGCCTCTGATAGCGTGGACGTGTTGTATTTCTTCCTTATCCTACATCAAACCGCAACAGGTACGCAGTACGCCTCGGAGTCCAACGGTTGTATTTCTTCCTTATCCTACATCAAACCGCAACTGAGACGGGCCGCGAGATAACAGAGATAGGTTGTATTTCTTCCTTATCCTACATCAAACCGCAACTGTTAGCATAAATCATCAGCAGCTCACCAGTTGTATTTCTTCCTTATCCTACATCAAACCGCAACTGTCTGATATGATATACTTCTTTTCCATGTGTTGTATTTCTTCCTTATCCTACATCAAACCGCAACTGCTACGTCTATATCTCCGTCGCCGTCCTTGTTGTATTTCTTCCTTATCCTACATCAAACCGCAACCTAATACTCGAAATCCCCTATAAATAAAGGAATCGCCCCTCTATCGAGTAATAAAAAACGGACGTGTAGGATGATTTCCCCTACAAATATACTAAAAAATTTCCAGTTGTATGGGTGCACTGATATATCTTTCTTTACATTTTTGATTTTTAGGTATTCCTCGGAAATTGTATATATTACTGTATTGCTTATCTGTGATAGACACTATGCTCACTACCCCATATTTGGGAACAAAACTTTTTACACGTCTAATATGGACCTCTGCACTCTCATAAGAGCCACACTGTCGGATATACACAGAAAACTGCATCATAGAGAATCCGTCTTTTTCCAAATTCTTGCGAAAGAGTGCAGCATCGCGACGCTCTGTCTTACTTGTTACTGGCAAATCGAAGAATACGAATAACCACATGATATGATAAGCATTAAGTCGATCTAATGTCATGTGAACATGGGTAAAGTCAATTTTTTTGCTTCGCCTTTGTAGTATTTCAGGAGAGATGCTGATGTCGTAGTAAGAGCTATTGACAGTGGGCGGATGACCTGTCCTATCTTGACATCCGTGACAAGTAAATTTAGTAATTTTGCTTTGACCTCTTTGTCAAGATTAAGGAGTCCTTCTTCTGCTGCTTCAAATACGATTTCGTCAACATAGGGTCTATAAGGCTCCATGATATCATCGGCGAGCGGAAAGGCATTGTACCTATTCCTATGAAACAGGCCCAGTGCCGGCAGCAATCCCGACCCTATCAAGGCTCTGGCAGTTGCTGCTCTGAGGATGGCATATCCATAATTCAGCAGATTGTTGGGAGGAAATCCTTCCCGCTCCCTCCTAAAACTGTTTCCAAACAGGTGAAGCCAATACTGTCGTGCAGCTATTCCCTCACGATTGGTTGAGTCGCCACTTAGTACGGCACTATAGTAGATCTTCAAGTTGTGGGGTCCTCTTCCGAGCTTGTCGAGCACTGAAGCCTGATTTCTGATCTTTTGTTCTACCAGCTGCTTCCACGCTTGCTTTCGCGAGGGTTCGGAAACATCAAGTTGATACCTTAGGCTTTCTGCCTGCGTCGCATTGTGGTCCAATCCCATCAGCATTGACGAAGGCATGCCTTTAGCATCACAGATGATCACACTGACATTGTTGCTGACCAGCTCATTGAGGAGGGGAATGCTGACAGAGACCATCTGGTTCTCGATGACCACAAAGCCTATATCCTCTATCGGACGGGTGATAATCCGATCTTCATCTCTGGGGGAGATGACCAGCTGTCTGTTTTTCAACGAGAGTCGTACAGGGGATGAGAATAAGAGTGTCTGCTTTAGCATCACTTTAACCATTTGATCTCTCCCAAGTCATTGATCTCAAAGTCCCGTCCGGCCACAAGTGCCTTCAACTGAGTATGTAACATAGCGATGGAACTTCTGAATTCTTCATTTTGCTTATACGCTCCATTTTTTGTCTTTATACTGCTTGACGGCCGTGCCTCCTGAGAATGCAGCATGGTCAATGTGCCATATTCATTCCCACCCACGACCATTGAGGAGAAACCGGTGATCTTGTATAGTCGTCTCACGAGCTCCGCCTTGGTACAGTCTCTAATCTCATCCGGCGTATTCTCATAGAGCAGCACCATCGTGCCTTTTTTCAGGAGATAGGTCAGAGGGTAGCCATTTTTAGTCGGCGGTACGAGGTGGTAACCTTGTACTTCCTTGTTATTGCTTTCCTTGTAGTAGTCACATGCATCCAGATTGCTGACGAGCTCAAAGGCCCGCTTCTCCTTGCCTCGTTTGTCGTGGCCGACATAGATGGCCATCGCATAGTTGGTCTCGCTCGTGACATGATATTGCCGTTTGTATTCCTTGGCAGACACGTCACGCTGATGGCGGATATTGAGCGGACGGGTGACGGATGGTGTGAAGCATCTTACCTTGAGGATAGGTATACCCTTCTCCTTGTTCATCCATATACCTTGGGCCAGGGCTTCCTTTAGACTGCCACACGCGCTGATGGCTTCTTTTACGATACCTCTGACCGTGTCATCTACGATTTTGTCCACATCTGACTCCTTAAAACTATCATCCAGGGCTTTGCGTACCACATACTTAATTTTTCCGTCTCTCTCGATGGCGCCATAGTAGGTATCATTGTGCAGCGAAGCACGCGCAGCGTCGCCGTCAACCCAGACTTTTTTGCCCTTGAGCCGTATCCTGCGTCGGCCGGATTTGCCGATGTTGTCCTGAGTACTGTGAGACACGATGATCTCCCTCTGGATCTTGTTCATATCCTCCTGGAATGTCTCCCACGGCGCAGCGAGATGCCCCTTGGCGGAGCCATACCATTTATGGTTTTCCTCGTCATGATAGTACTGCGCCAGTCTGCTATATCCGACAGACCCCATACAGGCAATTACGATGGCGTCGATACAGTGGTGGACGTGGTTTACCCTTTCTTTTTTTGCATAGATGTCCTGTATGCCCCATATCTTGCGAAAGTCGGACGTGGCCAGCCCTTTGACGACAAAGACTCTGTTGAAGAAAGATTTCAGATACAGACGAGCATACTTTGATATTATGCTGATATCTGTGCCTTGTCGACGGCTGAAGCCTTCTGGTTCTTTGGTCATCACAAAGCGCTGATACTTGCCATACCAGTAGTCTCTGCGCAATTTCAAGAGGTTGCGGGCTTGTATCTTCTGGTCTTTTTGCTGCTTGGTCATACTGCTCGACGTACGTATCCTGCGAATGCGTTTGTCCAGCTCTTCGTACCGCTCCTTCCACCCTGCGATGCGGAGCAGGATCTCCTGATGATTGGCCAGCTGGGAGGGCAGCAGAGTCTGCTTGACCTCGCGATTGAACCGGCTATTGCATAGCGTCAGATTCATCTTCGTACTGTCTCCGCCGGCACTCCGGGGAATCGTGTGCTCGATGTCATACTTAGGGTTCGGGCCCAGAAAGTCAGCGATGCCAATCTGCTCATCGGTATAGATACAGCGGTGGTCTTGCTCCTCCCACAGCTGATATTTCAAGATATCGGTATCTGTCGGCTCAATGGCCTTTCCTGTCTCTCCCTTGTAGAGTTGAACAATCTCGGCTCTGGCCTTCTTGCGCTCGTTCTCGTTTTCCTTGACATACCGTGCCAAGGCCTGCCGCTTATTGGCGTCATTGAGTTCTCGCGCAAATTCGATACGTATCGTGGTGTCCCGGTCTATCTTCCCCTCTGCCAACAGCGTATTGATGACATGACGCAAGCGAAAAAGCGAACGCATCGCCATCGGGTTGCGGAGGCTGCTGATCCTTGGCGAACCGAGTTGGTTGACCCCTTCCGGCACACGGGGGTAAGCCTCCATCATGGAGGGGTGATAAAGCTTGTCGGTCTCCTTTTCGGTGACTTCATACTGTGCTATCAGATAGTCTTTTATACACCTCTCTGTGGTCCTGTGGTCCAGTTCGTTGCTGTCTCGGCGAGCAATGGCCTCCAGGATCCCATTGATAATCTGTGGCCTGTTGGACTCCTCTTGCCAGATATCAGCCGGCACAACTTCCCCTAGATTGGCAAAGAAGGCCGACAGAGAGTAGATCATGCCCCCGCGCAGATACGGGAGGATCTTGCCTATCGCCTTGAGGCTCAAAGAGGCATATTCAGAACTGAGCCTGATATTACCAAACTTCTTTGCCTCCTCATCGCTGAGTTGCAGATGCTTCTTGCCAAACTCGATGAGGTGTTCTTTGTCGGAAAAATCAAAGAGGACGTGCCAGATATCATTTACTATCTGCAGGAGGGTCTTGCCTTTGGCCTTATCGTAGACCTCACAGATTGCGTTGACCCAGTCTTCCCCAAATATGTCCCGTAACCCTGCCGTCACTGGGCAGCCGGACACTGAGGTGTCCATCCGGTAGTTGAAGAGATAAGGCTTACCCTGAGGATCTCTGTAATAGGCATATTTTCCCTTGCCCGCCAGCTCCTTGGCGATATCCTCAAAGTCAAAATCGGGCTTCGACTTGCGATAAAATTTGGGGAGTATCTTCTTGCGCTCTTCTTCAGTCAAGGGACGCAACTCGTCGTCCTGAGGCGTTTTGATCTTGATATTGTTGACAAAGCACAGCATCCTAAACTCCTCAAACAGGGGGTGTGATGCCGGACTTTTTGTCTTCTTGGGCTCAAAGACACAGTGGCCCACCAGTCCTTTCTGAGACTTCAGAGGGCGCTGGAAGAAGATGACATTCTTGAGTTTCTTGGCCAGCTCCTCCGACAGGTGCTGCTTCTCGCAGATGGCATCAAACTCGTTCAGATAGTGCTCATTGCGGGCTGTATAGTGGCCACGGATCTTGACTCCCTTGTGATACAGGTGGTAGAAATACTCGCTCAGATAATGACAGCCAGCCGCCTCCATCTCTTTCGTCAGATCGCTGATACCTGACTTCACGGCGCCTTCGCCGTCACCATCCTCACTTTTACGGTTGCTCAGGAAGCCCCTACGCTGATTGATATGATAGAGCGCCCTGCCCAGGATATATCGCTGGGTGGTATCGGTCAGATCCAGTTGCTCCGTAAGGCATTTATATCTATAGGTATAGGGATTTTTGTCCGACTTGTCGTCCGTTCCCTCCCATTGATGCAATAGCTCATTGTCGGGATAGACATTCCTAAGACGCCATTGGCTTAGCTCTGCTGAGGTCACCGGAGGACACAAATGGTAGTCGCTGAGTATCTTCAGTAGACGGATCTTGCGCACTTTAATACGATAATATCTGACACGAGCAGAGCGATGAGTCGTCCGTTCTGCGGCCTTGGACGACTCTATGCCTTTCTCTATCTTTACTCCTTCCTGAAAAATGTTGACCCCCTTATCCACGAGTTTGTAGCCTTCGCCCTGCTGCTCGACAATCGCCCAGCCAAGGCTGTTGGTACCCGTGTCAATACCCAAAATTTTCTCCATATAACAGTATGTTTTTAAAATTTCTGCGTAAATTTATTATCTTTTCTTGGTAACACCAAATATTTCTCTTATATTTGCACCCAGAATAAGATTTTTCCTACATCTTATCGCAATAAGGCAGTCATTGCCGAAGGATGTTATCCTATGATCCCGCTTCGGCGGGATTTTTTTTGCCTAAAAATCACGATTTTCCGCAGGCATAGGCGCATCCCTTGTACAATTATATATAGGGTGTGCCCGCTATTTTCTCACGCAAGGAGATACTCTGCGCTCCTTGTACCATTATAATATATAGCGTGTTCTCAATGCGCTTCAGGTATGCCGCAACCCCGCGCAGCTCTTGGCTGCCCTTAGACTCGCCGATTGTCAGAATAATTCCATAAATTGCCCATGTATGTCAGCTTTCATTATTTTTTGCGTAAAAAATTTGGTAAAATAAAGTAGTACCTTTGTTCCACCTTGGATAAGGTGCATTGCGGATGCAATGTTTATATTCTGGATAGAACGAGGTGAAGATATTGAAAAATATCTAGGTAAAAAAAAAACTATAGCCTATTTTCTTTTCTTCATCTTAGCTTATTAATTTTATTTTCTAACAATCAAAAAAGTAAAGATGAAAAATCTAAGCATTAAAAAAAACGACTAACGTGATTATTAAACTTAATCACAAATTTGAAAAACAAAATTCTCTTGAGGAAAAGAAAATCAGTAAGGTTGTTTCCTCAATATCACCAAAAGATTTTGTACATCTATTAAAGTGTGCTGACAACAAGGTCAATCCGCGTACAGCCACCCTTAATCCTATTGTCAGAAGCATCGAGGAAACACTCAACGTCTCTCCGGAATTGTATTTCTTCAAGACCAAGGGCTTACTAATTTCTACCCAAAATTGCGAGTTGCTTGAGAGAAATCGTATAAGGCTTTCATTTGATGATGCACAGACAGAGGGTATCATGGATGGTGGGCACAATGCCTTTGCCATCGGCAGATTTATATACTCAAAATTATATGGAACATGCCGGTTTAAGGAATGGAAAGAATTGAAATCTTTTTGGGATGATGATGCTCACTACGCAGATCTTGAACAAAAATTTAGAGACTACCATTCGCCCGACGATTTTTATTTCTCCATACCTATCGAGATCATAACACCATCAGATAATACAGAGGAATCATTAGCAAATTTCTATGACAATATCGCCGATATCTGCTCTGCAAGAAACTCGAATGTACAACTTACAGATGCTGCAAAGAGCAATCAGCGTGGATGTTACGAGTATTTGAAGCAGATTATGCCAAAGGACTTCAAAGTGATTTGGAAGAGTGGCGAAACAGGAACGACAAAAGTTGAAGATGTAACTGCATTGGCGTGCATACCTTTGATAAAACTGGTACCTCTGAAATATTTCGAGGATCAAGGCATAGATGTTGGTGCCACACTTAATAAGGTTAACATTTATTTACAGAAAAGCAAATGCGTAAAGTTTTTTGGTAATATCATTATGAACGAAAAGATATCAACATCTGGGAAGGGGAAATACATACTGCATAATACAACTGTAAAATCTGCATTGGACCTTGTCGTAGATATCATGAAATTTTGCGACATGATGTATTACTATTTTCCTTTGATATACAATTATAATGGTGGCTCGTTTGGAAGAATAAAGGGAGCTGTATCTCAGAAGCCCCGAACCACGTATAGCGGACCTTTTAATTCATTCCCAAAACAATCAGACTACAAGTACGCTTATGGATTCTTCTACCCCATTGTTTGTAGCCTTACAGAGTTAATGGATCTCGAGGGTGAGGTTCTTAGATGGAAGTTTAATCCTTTATATACCTAAAATCCGCAACTATCATCCAATACACGATTAAGGGTAGATTTATGAGTCGTTAGTAGTAGCTTTCAGTAAAAAGCAACAGCACAACATCAATATGTAGCCAACATCCCCTTACCCCACGATGC